>Ga0307446_1000212_pt1 | contig 18889 bp, 19 predicted proteins | sample SalMarSW160320MG_FD_202141 | JGI IMG/M metagenome (GOLD analysis project Ga0307446, IMG submission 202141) | Salt marsh sediment microbial communities from the Plum Island Ecosystem LTER, Massachusetts, United States - SW1603-20 | ecosystem: Environmental > Aquatic > Marine > Intertidal zone >... | reverse complement strand
TGTGTAAGTGCGGCAACGTATTTAGCTTACCGGTACTAATCGGTCGTGAGGCTTGGCCACAAAACAATTCACACAATCTTTTCGAACATTTTTATGTATTCGCGTCCAAATTGTTATATCACTGAAAGTCAAACGTTTTTTCGGTGGCAATAGCAAAGAGGCAACACCCGTTCCCATTCCGAACACGGAAGTTAAGCTCTTTTGCGCCGATGGTACTGCTCGGGAAGCTGAGTGGGAGAGTAGGACGCCGCCGAAAATCTTTATATATCCCGGAATCATCATCTGATGGTTCCGGGTTTTTTTTGGGATTACGACTATTTCCCGATTCCTCCCATACCCAGACCGGAAATGATCCTGTCGAGGAAAACCGTGTATACCAGGGCCACGGGAATGCTTGCCAGGAGCGCTCCGGCCATTAATGATCCCCAGTAAAAAACGTCGCCCCTCACAAGTTCCGTCGTGAGTCCGATACCGATGGTCTTCTTGGCGGAATCTTGGATAAAGGCAAGCGCGTAAATGTAGTCATTGGCCACCAGGGTGAACGCAAAAACAACGACGCTGATGATTCCGGGGACGGCAAGGGGGAGGAGCACCCTGAAAAAAGCGCCTAACCTGCTGCAGCCGTCGATCAGGGCCTGCTCTTCGATGTCTTTGGGAATGGACTTGAAAAAGGTCATCAGCAGCCACGTGCAGAAAGGAATGGTAAAGGTGGGATAGACCAGTACAAGCGACCAGAGGGAATTTTGCAGATTCAAAATCGATACAATCCGGGACAATGGGATGAACAGCAATGTCGGCGGCACCAGATAGGTCAGGAATATTCCGATCCCCACGGTGTCTCCCCACCGATCGGCCATTCGGGCAAGACTGAACGCTGCCGGAACAGCGAAGAGAACGGTGATGGCGACGACTGCGAGACCCACCAGCAGGGTGTTCATGAGAAACGTGGTGAACAGGGTCTGGTCAAAGAGGAGCTTCAGGTGGGCCAGTGTCGGCGGTTCAGTGAAAAAGAACGGGTTATTGTTCGGATTGAAAAGGTCGTGGCTCCGCTTGAACATGGTGATGAGCATGATGTAAAAAGGACCTGCTGCAAAAATGACAAAAAACACCAGTCCGCCGTAAAAGCCCGCTCGATGATATATCTTTTTCAACATGTTATACCCTTTAGAACGATCATAAGACGACCGCCTTTTTTGCCAGTTTCAATACAAAGATCGCCAGGGCCGCCATCACCGGAAAGAAGAAAATTGCAATGGCAGCCCCCTGGGCCAGGTCGCCGCCTTCGATGCCCTGCAGAAAAGAGAGACTCGCGAGTACCTGGGTGGTGTTTGGTGGCGGCCCGCCTCTGGTCAGGACCCAGACAACGGTCATGTCGGTAAAGGTGAAGAAGGTTGCAAACAGGACCGTCACACCGATCACCGGGAAAAGCAGCGGGAGCGTGATGTGAAAGAGGCGCCGGAAGTAACCCGCCCCGTCTATCTGAGCCGCTTCATGAATTTCTTTCGGGATGGAATTCATGCCCGCGATGAGAATGACCGCCCCGAGCGGAACAAGACGCCACACCTGTACAAAAATGACGGACGCCATGGCGAGATCAGGCCGTCCGAGCCAGTAGAGGTTGCTGGCCGGTCCGAATAAATCTCCGGGTTTTCCCAGCAATCCCATTGCCCGAAAAAGCCAGTCTACCGGGCTGAACACGGAATCGAGAAACCAGAGATAGCCGATGGCGCCCAGAGCGATCGGTGCCGTCCAGGGCATTAGAACGAGAAACCGAACGAGCCATTTGCCGTGAAAGTCGCGCATCAGCAATTCTGCCAGGATGTGTGCGAGGACAAGCACGAGTCCGACGGATACGATGGTGAAAAAGAACGTGTTGAACAGTGATGTTCGAAAGGTCGGATTCCTGATAAGATCGGCAAAATTTTGCAGGCCTATGATCTTAAAATGAGGGTTTCCCACGGTCACATTGCTGATGCTGTAGACAAAGGACATCACAAATGGAAACCCTACGAACAGGACGATATAGAGCCCCGTCGGAATGAGAAGCAGCGGTGCTAGAATTTCCTCGCGATCTAAGAGATGTTTCTTCTTCATGGTTGCACCATCGTTGAATTCCGATTAACAATCAGAACCCTATGAGCGCACACTATCAATCCTGGCGCCCTTTTCCTTGTCGTAATACCGTACGTCTGCCTTGCGGACTGAAAAATCGTATTCCTTTCCTTCTTCAATAGACATGCGAACGGACAGATTGGCGATCACGTTTGCATCGCCAATGGTCCCGTAGGCCAGCTTGTTGGAACCCAGATTTTCCACCCGCAATATCCTGAAGCGAAATGATATCCGGTTTTCGGCATGAGCGGGATCCGCGGGGTGAAACACTTCCGGCCTGAACCCGACGATAACGCCGTTCTGCTCGACGAAATTCATGGGCGGGATTCCGATAAAACCCGCGACAAAGATGTCGACAGGGTGATGATAGATGTCATCGGGGGTCCCGATCTGCCTTATCTTGCCGCTTTTCATCACTGCGATCCGGTCGCCCAGGCCCATGGCTTCGGCCTGGTCATGGGTCACATAGATCGTTGTTACGCCGATCTCCTGCTGGAACTTTTTTAATTCTACCCTCGCGGTATGCCGCACCTGGGCATCGAGATTGGAAAGGGGTTCATCCAAGAGGAGCACTTTCGGCGTTCGGACCAGGGCCCGTGCTATGGCAACACGTTGTTTCTCGCCGCCGGAGATTTGCGCCGGTCTCCGGTCCAAAAGATGTCCGATGCCGAGAAGATCCGCCGACCATTCGACTTTCTTTTTTATTTCTTTTTTGGCCAGTTTTTCAACCGTGAGCGGAAAGGCGATGTTCTTGAAAACCGTTTTGTGCGGGTAGAGCGCATAGCTCTGAAATACCATGGCGATTTCCCTTTCTCGGGGAGGAATGTCATTTACGACCTGGCCGTTGATGATCAAGTGACCGGCAGTCGGTTGCTCAAGTCCCGCACAGAGCCTCATCAACGTCGTTTTTCCGCTTCCCGACGGTCCCAAAAGCACCAGGAACTCCCCGGCGCTAATCTCCAGATTTACGCCATCGACGGCCTTAACCTGGCCAAAGTGCTTTGTTAGGTCCTTCAGCTCAACGAATGCCATTGGGTTCCTTTCATGCCATTATATATATTGATAATGTTGGACTTGATCGCGCCGGCAAAGCAGCGCAAGTCCATTTACCCGGTCTGGTTACGCCGCTTTCTTGATAAGCCCCTGGGATTGCCATTTCTCGAAGATCTTTCGGCACTCGGCAGCCGCCTGTTTAACCGACGCTTCGGCGGACTGCTTCCCCTGGACCACACGAGCGTACATGTTGGGGATCACAAAGGTGCCGAAGATTTCACCAATTGCCGGATTTGCGGGTCCCGGATGCCCGACATTGGTGCTCCAGGTTTCCGCATTTTCCAGCGGCAGCAGCTTGTTCGTTGCTTCTCCGGGCAGGGCAAAGGGGTCCTTTTCGAACCAGGCATGAAAGACATCGCGCATGGTTTTCGCTCCTTTGACGGCGGGGTAGCCCCGGTGACCGTGGGGGATGGGTGCATGAAAGAACGAAGGGGTATTGTAGAGTTCGCTGTTCCAAATGGCCTGGTCGTAATTGGCAACGAGATCCAGCAGAAACTGCTTTGCCAGATCCGCGTTCTTGGTGGCGAACTTCGGAATGACGGACACATAGATGACATGTTCACTGGCCCATCCTGTTCCTTCCGGCCCCTTGAGCGCCGGGGTAAAGTAAACATCTTTTGCGATTTCCGGTACTTTTTCCTGTGCAGACCGGTAGGCTGAAATCGAGTTAAGGATATAAGAGGCGCGTCCGGCGAGCAGGAGCTGATTGTTCGAAGCCGGGACCCATCCGAAAACCTCGGGTGTAAGCGCCTTTTCGTAAAGATTTTTCATATACTTGACAGCCTCGATCGTACGTTTGTTGTCCAAGACCACACGTTCATGTTCATCCTGGATGCCTGAGCCGTAAGACCACAGCAAAGCCCTGCCGGCCATATTCGAGTCCAGTTCCTGGGAGAGACCGATTCCGGCCTGCACGCCCAGTTGTTTCTTAATTTTTCCGCCATAGACCAGAAGGTCCTCCCATGTTCTCGGACCGTCCGGTTTTCCCACTTTTTCCCACAGCGATTTCCGATAGTCGCCGGGGTCGATGGTCCATCCATGGCAGAAACCGTAATACTTCTTGGTATCCGGATTGTACGAACTCCGGTAGGCGACCGGCACCTGTTTTCCGAACCGTTTCACGGCTTCCCGGTTGACGTCGGTCAGGTCCATGACGCTGGGTTCAAAGTCCGACGGCGGATTGAGGAATTCGATCAGATCGTGACCCTTGCCCGCCACTACTTCCGATGCGAATGTGCTCCTTAAGTCCGATAGACTGATATGATCGACGACCACATCCACGTTGTGTTTTTCTCCCCAAGCTTTTGCAAAGGGATCGAACCAGGTGTCATACTTCGGTACGAAATGGCTCCACTGGAGAATCCTCAGCGTTCTTTTGCCGGACATGCGGGCAAATGCATTACTCACCATACGTGGACCAAGTGCAAGCCCCGCCACGCCAATTCCTGCGGTCTTTATAAATTTACGTCTTGATATACGGTATTTCATGGCCATATCCTCCTTAATAAATGGATAAGCGTACTTTTTTGAGGGAAGTTAAGGGAACAACATTCCGATAGCGCTCGGCAATCTGAAGAAGAACAAGCGATGATAGAGTTCGGTATGCAGAGGCAGTTCTATTTCAGATGCCGACAACTATATTAATATTGAATTGATAAGAATTCTCTTTTTTGAAATGGAATAGGCGAACATTCCACTAGTGCGCGGCAATCTGATGAAGAGCAACATATAATGCGAATCGGCAAACAATAACAGTTCTATTCCACATTCCTACGCCTAAAATTAAAATAAAGCGTCAAGTTTTATTGTCAACCGGAAATTTTCGTTAGATCAGTGCAGAACAAAAACATCATAGACAAATAACGTTTCTACTCATTCAATGTTCCAGCTTGGCCGAATAGCCTTCTCTCCCTGCGGCATCCGAAGAACCCCGAGCCAGGGTAAGAGCCCAGAAACTGTCCGTTACGATCTCAACGATGTAAAAAATTACAATAGGAAAAATGGCGAGAGGATGCATTTTGGCGAAGGCCATCGACCATACGGCCACTGATAACGTCAGTGGTTTTTCCGAACAAATAATGGTTATTGCCCGGTTTTGAGGGCCGTGAAACTTAAAAATATACCTGCCTGTCAGAAAGATCAGTGCAAACATAAAAAGGTGAACGCAGAGGCTGGGCAACAGAATAAGAAAAACATCGGAGAACTTGAGTTCCCAGAGGAGATGGGATTCCTCGGAACAGGAGGCGTAAATAATAAGGGCGAGACAGATTACGGGCAAGTACTTGAGAAAGGGTTCCCCTTTCTTCACCAAACCCGGTGCTTTAAAGCGGAGCCCCTGTCCTGCTGTGACCGGAATAAACAGATAGAAGATAAGTTTTAATATCACGTCGATGTCATTTATCCGTGTCACGGAGCCGAGCCATAATTTAAGGTTTTCAGGAAAGGCGATGAGTCCCACGAAATTAAGCGTAAGGATCAGTATAATAGCGGTCAGGGCGTCACCACGCGCCCTGGCGGCGATAGCCGGCCCTGCCGCCAGAGTGCAGGGCGAGGCACAGATAATAAGGAACCCCGTCATAATATCTTTCGGCATGGAGAAGGCTCTGGCCGTTACCCAGGCCACGACAGGATATGCAACAAAAGAGACAAACACGCCCCAGGCAATAATTTTTACGAATCTGCGCAAGTGCTTCAGCTGTCTAGTATCGAGCTCCATGCCCTGGCCGAAGAAAATCAAACCCACAAGAAAGCCCGTCAAGTCGAGTCTACTGAGGGAGACTCCCGGACCAGGTGCATACATGGCCAGGAGCAGCGCAAGGAATATACCTGCGAGCAAAAGATTTTTTTTAGTAAAATGCTCGATATGGGCTACAAAATCATGTGTCGAATTTGATTTTTTAGCATCTGAATGTGTCATGCGGGATTTCAGATTGTTTTTGGAATAGAGCCTGTGGATGAACTTCTATAAGGCTTTTGGTTCGGATCGTTAAAAGTGTATCTCAGCGTCTCATTCTCACAACCGCTGTCGCAAAGGGTTCCGTCGATCTAATATTTAATTTCGGTCAGACTGGGAAAGCGCACTTTTTTATATTTGTTCTGCCTACACAGCCCGTATTCGATAATGGTTTGATTAAATTGCTCGAAATTCGATAAATGAATGCATTATTTAGATCAGTGCAGGAGAGAAAACATCGTAAACGAGTAACTCTTCGACGATATTCGTTATCTTGTGTTTTTTCCCTTTCGGAACTCTGACAATCTGCCCGGGCTCGAGGGAAAATTCCCCAACGCCCTCGACCCACATCACGGCTTTTCCTTTCAATGGATAAAGGATGTCATCCTGCGTATCATGAATGTGCTCGGGGACTTCCTTGCCGACCGGCACGGTCACCAGCATGCAAGTGACGTTCAGATGGTGTTCTTTGGAAGATATCAGGGGTTTTATTGAAATTCCCGGTACGACGGGGTGGGGTGTCCACGGAATGTCTTCAACTTTTCTATTCACTTCCATACGAACCTCCTTGGAAAAATCCGTTAAAAACATCGAAAGATTTACTTAAAATCAATTTGCCATAGGAGCGTTATGCTGTCAATCGACATTTTTCATTCACCCCTCCGAATCAGGGTAAATTCTGCTTTCCCGGGGACGGCCGCGAGGATGGGTCATCTAAAGGTCCGATGTCTTCACCGCCGGTTTATCGGGATCTGGAATACCCTCTCCTCCGGAACGGTTTCCGTTCAACGGTTTCACCCATAAAAAGAAATACGACCACGGCGCCTGCCAGGCACAAGGCGCCATCCACCAGAAACGGCAATCGATACGAAATAATGCCAAGCGTTCCCGCCATCAAGGGGCCGAAGGCGATGCCCAGCCCGAATCCGATGGTGACCAGACTCATCATTCGGCTTCTTCGGCATTCGCTTTCCATATGGGCAAGATCTCCGGCATAGGCCAGGGCGGGCGCCACGATAGCCGCCGCGCCGATTCCCTGAACAAAACGCTCTATACCGAACAATAGCGAAGAAGATGTTTCGCCCAATAAGGCAGTGGCCGGTGCCATCAGAATGAGTCCTCCGACCACCAGCGGTTTGCGGCCCAGACGATCCGACAGGCGACCCAGAGGAACTTGAAATACCAATCGTCCCACCATCAGCGCGCTGAAGACCACGCCGAAACCGAATGCCTGGAAACCCAGCCGGCTGTTGATCTGGTTTTCGAGGGTCGTTACCAAGGTAAAAGCGGTGGCCATAAGAAACGTCGCGATGGTGGCGCTCAAAATCTGCCGATTGATGATTGAAAAATCGATGATCCTGGCGCAGCTTACATCCTCCTGTTTCGGCGGATCATGATATGGGACACCCGCCTGGACAATGATCAGTGCAAGGATGAGGATCGCCGCGCCTGCGTAGAAAGTTGCATTGAAACCGAATGAGTCGCGGAGGAAGCCCCCTAATAGCGGGCCGATTGCCAGTCCCGCCATCCGAAAGGTTGTAAAAAATCCCATGGCGCTGCCCCGCGTTTCCTTTTGGGTGGCGAGCTCCAAAAGCGCCAGGGTGGGGGGAATTTCCATGGCGAGTCCCAATCCCTGAGCAATTCGAAGGCCAAAAAGATCGATGTAGCGGGTAGCAAAAATAAATGCCAGGGTGGTCAGTGCGATCAGCGCAAGACCAACCTGGATAATTTGTTTGTACCGCCCGATCCGATCGCTCAAGGCCGCCATGAAAGGCTGCAGACTTGCGGTGGCAAATCCGTACGCGGAGATCAGAATGCCGATGAGAAAAACCTTGGGCAGCGGGATCAGTTTTTCCGGGAGCTTGTCGACATAGAGAGGAATAATGACATACAGTATACTGTTGCCGATACCGTCGGCCATTCGTGCTACGGAAAGCGAGACGACGGTCAGATTGACGCCAAGGGCATTTCCAATCTTTCCGGTCAAATTCATCTTGCAGCTTGAGCCAGGGCATTTATCAAAGTTGTGTTTCGTTTCAGTATCTCTCAAAATGATGTTTCGATTGCATGACCGTACGGTTATCAGCAACTAACGGACGACTCTGATCTCGGATTGCAACAGGGCGGTCCTAATGCGCAGCTTTCTCACTCAAAAGGTTATAAATTTCCCAATACCGGGTTGTGACCTTATCAAGATTGAAAGTCGGTTCGCCGAGCTCCGTGCCCGCCTCCGATTCAAAGTCCAACAATGATTCATCCGAGCCCATAATCCTTGCCAACAGGATTGCGGCTGATACCTTTAGTTCATCCATAACGATCCTCCTTGCAACATTTGATAAATGATAATAAATATTTGGAAGTGTGGTTTACGTTTCAAAAGCACCATCTTCCACTTAACACCGGAAAAGGCTCGAAAGGCTTGTTCTATGAATAATGAGATATTCCTTATGGGAAGGCAATGACTATAAATTTTACAATTGTGTGAAGTTCAGACAAACTGCTCTCCGAAAAGTAGGCCTTACGGGCCGGAGGCCATCATATGAAAGCCTGCCGGTGATTGTATTGGTAGACATAGAGTAAGAATCGATGGATGAATTGTCAATTGCTCTTTTTCACCCGGCTTTGCCAAATCAGGGCAATCACGGCTTCTACCAAAACAAGCTTGGGGCAAAGATGAGTGTATGATTTCGACGGCGTGATAATAGATGGGCGTCCAATAAGCCTGATCGGCTTGCTTTGCTGTATCGGTTTCGTTTAAAATAGTTTAAGATACAGTTATGACTTATTTCCCTATTAAGCATGCCGTAAGAAACTATGATGATCAATGATTGTTTTATTTCTGCGATTGAGGATTGCAAATGAACTCTCATGAAAATACCCAAAAAGAAAGCGATTCGGCTTATCCGCACCGGGTTCGCATTTGGGATCTGCCGACGCGTGTTTTTCATTGGCTTATCGTGATATTCGTTGTTATTTCATTTGCCACCGGTATGGTGGGCGGCAACTGGATGTCCTATCACCTGAAGAGCGGATTCATTATTTTTACATTGCTGCTTTTTCGGTTGATCTGGGGTTTTTGGGGTGGCCGCTATTCACGTTTTATTTCCTTTGTCCGCGGTCCGGCCGCTGTCATGGGGTATGCAAAAACGTTATTTCGCAAAGATACGCCCAAGATCCTAGGGCATAATCCCATGGGGGGCTGGTCTGTAATGGCGATGCTGGCGGCGCTCGCTGTGCAGGTGGGTACCGGATTATTCGCCAATGATGATATCGCCACTCAAGGGCCGCTCTACGGATGGGTCAGCAAAGCCACCAGTGATTGGCTGACCGGAATTCATGTATTCAACAAAGGCGTGATTATCTTCCTTATCGCCTTGCATATTTCGGCCGTGCTCTTTTACCTATTGATCAAACATGACAATTTGGTCGTTCCCATGGTTACGGGATTGCGGCCATGGCGCGAGCCAGCCCCCTCGTCCAATTATAAAATTTGGCGGGTGGTATTGGCAGCGGCCTTCTCCATCACGGTTGTTTATTGGGTGGTGCTTTGAACCCACCGATATGCTCAGTGGGTTCGCTTCCCCCGCCAAACAATACCTGCCCTCTCGTGCCTTCCATGACAAATGGGTTGGTGGATGTCCGATCCGTCAGCCCTACCTGGCGCGGTAAGCGTCGTGACAGCTTTTGCAGCTTTTGCCGACGTTACCGAACTGTGTCTTGACCGCATTGAAGTCATCACCGGCGGCTGCTTTGACCAGTTTGCGGGTCTCGGTTTCAAGGACTTTTGCCTTGGCCAAGAACTTGTCTTTTTCCTTAAAAGCCGATGGCTTCAACTCTGTTTTGCCTTTGTCGCTGCCGGGGGACATAAACGCCTGCCAAGGTAATGTGGCGAGCATTTCCACGATGGCGGCATTGCGGGAAAATGCTTTTTTTTCGTAAGGCTTTTTGCCCGTCACCACGGCCCCCATCTGAGCCGTATGGTATCCCATGATCGTCATCACTGATTGACGGTACGCGATAGCACTCTCGGGCCTGGTGAATTGCGCATAGGCGATGCCGAAAAACAAAACCCCGACTATCGCGGTAATGAAAAACTTGGATAATTTTTTCATCCTGTCTCCTTTTCGTTTGATGGGTTGCCGAAGCCGAAGATCTTCATCATTTACATCAAAGAAATAAACAACAAAAGCAAATGTGCTTTATTGTTTTACAATCCGCGGCGTATCACAAAGGCCTACCCCTCGCTGCAGCGGATCTCCTTCATGGGAAAAGAAGTTGCTGATAGCATAAAATGAAAAATGAATTGATAAGATTTCCCTAATGGAATGGCGTATATCTAAAAAATTAACAGAGGCGAGATGGATTGTCAATTGCGATTTTTCTTGCAAAACCAACCGGGTGCTTAGCACCCGGTTGCAAGTTGAGACCTTTGCAAAACGCGCCTTTTTGCCCAATCCGCCGGAGGCGGACAAGTTTCTGCGTCTGCCCCGTGAAATGCTTGCCCTGTTAAATCCGTTTTTAACATTTAACCGGGGCGAAGCCTATTTCTCCGGGGTCAACCTCAAATTTTTGCCCGGATATTTCAGTATTCCTAAGAGATTGCCGATATTGATTTAATAACATCCTATAATATTATCTCTTTTGAAAAGGTTCTGTGTGTATAATCGAAGTCTGAAAACAAATATTACTGTTCAGCTGGCGGTGCTGTTATTGATGGCCATGATATTAACCGCGTTTGTCATGGCGATTCTGATGCAGAAGGCCCTTATCAATTCGGAAATGTCAAAAGGACATGCCTTTTTGTTAGGAATTTCAGCCAATAAAAAAATTCATTTTCAATCGAAAAACGCGATCAAGTCTTCGGATTTTCAGGATATTTCCGGCGATATGCTCAACAATATCGGATTTTCAGGCATTTTGTTGATGGATGAAAACCGGAATCTGATTTTTTCAAAGGGCAAAAACCTGAAGATGCAGGGCGAACTCGAGGCGATTACGCGACAGACCATCCAATCAGGGATAAAAACATCCCAATTTACCGGTTCGATCTGGTGGGGCGTGTGGCGGCAGGGACAGGATATGATTATATCGGCGCCCATCATTCGAGAAAGAAAGGTTGTCGGCGCCGGCAGCGTCGCAGTATCCTTAACGGGGACATATAATGTTTTAAAACAAACCCGATATGTATTGTTGATATATGTACTCGTAAATACAATCGTTTTTACCTTTATTGGTTTTTATAGAATTTCGAAAACCATTGCAAAACCGTTGCAGAGACTGGTCAAGAGGGCCGAAGCCTATCAGGATGATAACGAGGTGTTTTTTTTGTCTGAAAATGAAGAGAGCGAATTCAACAAACTTTCCAAGGCATTGAACCGGATGCTTCAACACATCGCCGACGATAAAGAAAAACTCCGGGGCGTCGTGGCATCTCTCGAGGCGGCCAATTTTGACTTAAAAAAAGCCCAAAAAGATATGATCAGGGCTGAGAAATTGGCCTCCGTTGGCAGGTTGTCAGCCGGTATCGCCCATGAAATCGGAAACCCCATCGGTATTATCACCGGCTATCTTGAGTTGCTGAAAAGAAAAGACATCCCAAATGAGGATAGAATAGATTTTATTTTGCGCACAGAGACTGAGATACAGCGCATCGATGCCATTATCCGTCAGCTTTTGGATCTGTCAAGGCCATCGAAAGAAGATGTCAAAGATGTACCGGTACATGCCGTCATTGAAGATGCTATCGGCGCATCCCGTTTTCATCCGCTGATGTCCGATATTGATCTGGATCTCAGGTTGTCTGCTGAAAACGATCGGGTGAAGGGCGACCCCAATCAGTTAAGGCAAGTGTTTTTAAATCTCATGATCAATGCCGCTGATGCCATTTTATCGGCAAATATTGATTCAAAGGGAAAAATATCGATTGTCAGTCAGGTCCAAAAAAATGGTCCCAATGATGCACCGAAAGAAAAAGACATGCTGAAAATAGATTATATCGACAATGGTTCGGGAATTTCCACGGAGAATCTTGCCAATATTTTTGATCCTTTTTTTACCACCAAAGGACCGGGAAAGGGAACCGGTCTTGGTCTTTCGGTCTGTTTTATGATTGTCGAAGCAATGGGAGGCAATATCAAAGCGACCAGTCGAGAAGGCGACGGCGCGACGTTTACGGTGTTCCTGCCGCTGAGTTCTGATGAGAGGTTGGACAATGTATAAAAAATTATCAAAAGATACGCTGCCGGCTCAAAAACGTTTGCTGGTTATCGATGATGAAGAGAATATGCGCCATATGCTGTCTTCGATGCTGAAAAATGACGGTTACCGGGTTGATACGGCATCCAACGGTTCCGAGGCATTGGATATGGTGGATCAGACATTATACGATTTTATACTCTGTGACCTCAGGATGCCGGATATGAGTGGAATGGAATTTTTTGAAACTGCACGGGATAAGCTGTGGGCCAGCACCGTCATCATGATGTCGGCATACGGCAGCATCGATACGGCGGTTGAAGCCGTAAAAAAAGGCGCCTATGACTTCATATCCAAGCCGTTTAAAATAGATGAGGTGCTTTTGACCCTCAAAAAAGCCGAAGAACGCGAGAGTCTGAAGCGAGAAAATCGCTGGTTAAAAGAACGTATTCGAAAGATTCAAGATGATTATCATTTTGGGAACATGGTTGCCAAAAGCAAGTCCATGGAGGTGGTGTTCAAGACCGCAGAGAAAGTCGCTCAATATGACACCACGGTGTTGATTTACGGTGCGAGCGGTACCGGAAAGGAACTAGTCGCAAAGGGAATTCATTTTTCGAGTCCAAGGGCTAAAAATTCATTGGTTCCCGTGAATTGCGGCGGCATCCCCGAGACATTGCTGGAAAGCGAACTTTTCGGGTATCGAAAAGGCGCCTTTACAGGTGCGGACAGCGATAAAAAAGGTCTCTTTGAAGAAGCGAACGGCGGAACGATTTTCCTGGATGAAATCGGAGAGTTGCCATTGTCTTTGCAGGTCAAACTCCTTCGGGTATTGCAGGAAAATGAAATCAGGGCAGTGGGGGATTCAAAAACAAAAAAAATAGATGTTCGCGTCATCGCTGCAACATCCAAACATCTCGAACATGAAGTAAAAAACGGTACATTTCGCGAAGATCTCTTTTTCCGGCTGAATGTGTTGCCGATCCAATTGCCCCCGCTTAAGGATCGGACCGAAGACATACCGATGTTGACCCGGCATTTTATCGACCGTTTCAATATCAGTCTCGGTAAAAACATAAAAGGGATAGCGCCGGCAGCCATGTCCATTTTGCTCAAACATGCCTGGCCGGGGAATGTCAGGGAACTTGAAAATGTTATCGAGAGAGCCGTCATACTTGCCGAAGGGCCGATTCTTGTACCGGAAAACTTTTTCCTTGAGCTGAGTAACGGATCGAAGACCGAAAATATGAATGAATTATTTGGCGGATACTCTCTGAAGATCAACCAGAAGATACTGGAAAAAAGACTCATTACAAAGGCGCTTACGGAAACAAAGGGAAACCGGACCAAAGCCGCCGCTATTCTTGAAATCAGCCATCCCTCCCTTTTGAGTAAGATGAAGTCCTATGGCATTGACCTCTAGCTGGTGTCCATCCGGAAATATCCTGTTTTTGACGAACTCTGTGTCCTATAGATTTATGGAAAAAAATTTCGATGTGTGTGCAAAGAGGTTTTTGTTTGGGCAAAAGCCTGTTAAAATATGACAAAAAGGGAGGAAAAAATTGGAAGACACGGCTGCGATTCAACGCATCCTCAAGGATGTCTATGGTGAAATAAACGGAAAAGCGGCGTTTGATAAGATTTTTCCGATAATTGAGAAATATTCGGATCTGAAAAACCGGGAGGAGACCGATTTTTCAGAAAAGGATGTATTTTTAGTCACCTATGGCGATACATTGAATAAAACCGGAGAAGCTCCCCTGGAAACACTGTGTGATTTTGCCGAAAGCCGGTTTAAAGATGTGTTTTCGACCATCCACATTCTGCCGTTTTTTCCCTATTCTTCGGATGACGGGTTTTCGGTGGTCGATTTTTTCGCGGTGAATCCCGAGCTGGGTGACTGGAAGGACATTCAACGATTGGGGCGCGTGTTTCGGTTGATGTTCGATCTCGTGCTCAATCACGTCTCTTCAAAGAGTGCATGGTTTAAAAACTATCTGGATGAAAAATCCCGGTATGAAGATCTGGCCATCGAGGTCGACCCGTCAACGGATCTGTCGCTGGTGACAAGACCCAGGTCATTGCCGCTTTTGACGCGATTTCACAAAACATCCGGCGATACCGTGTATGTTTGGACCACTTTCAGTGCCGATCAGATCGATCTGAATTATAAGAGCGTGGATGTTCTTGAAAAAATGGTAAACGTCCTGCTTTTTTATATGAAAAAGGGTGCCGCCGTTATTCGACTTGATGCCGTTGCCTATCTTTGGAAAGATATCGGGACCTCCTGCATTCATCTAAGGCAGGCCCATCAAGTGGTTCAACTTTTCCGCAAAATACTGGATCTTGCCGCGCCGGATTCACTTCTGATTACCGAGACCAATGTTCCCCATCAAGAGAATGTGAGTTATTTTGGCGATGGAAAGAATGAAGCACAAATGGTGTATAATTTTACTTTGCCGCCATTACTTTTGTATACGTTTGTTCGGGAGGATGCCGGTGCGCTGTCCCGATGGGCCGAATGTTTACGGATAGATTCTCCGGATAACACATTTTTCAACTTTACAGCTTCCCATGACGGCATCGGCGTAAGGCCGCTGGAAGGGATTCTGGCTCGGGACGAAATCGAAAAACTTATGGGTATCGTAAAGAAAAATGGGGGAGACGTTTCCTATAAAAGAGATCCGGACGGTTCCAACAGCCCGTATGAACTCAATATCACCTATGTCGATGCACTGTTAAACCTCGAAAATAATAACGATCCCTGGCACATACCCAGGTTTCTGGCTTCCCAGGCCATCCAGCTTGTCTTGCCCGGGGTTCCCGCGATATATATTCACAGTATCTTAGGTTCAAGGAACTGGACGGAGGGCGTACGTCGAACCCAAAGCAAAAGAGCCGTCAATCGGGAAAAATTGCGGGTGGATGACGTCTTGTCGCAGCTAAAGGATCCTGAAACGTTTCGTTCCAGGATCTTTTATCCTTTTATCCATATGATCAAAACCAGAAGAGAACAGTCTGCTTTTCATCCAAAGGCGGATTTTGAAATACTTCATATCGATCCAAAGGTGTTTGTCGTTGTCAGACGTTCAATGGCGCAAACGATATATACCGTCACCAATATTTCATCCGGCCGGGTCAACGTGTCGCTGTCGGATGCAAAGGCGCCTTCTTTGATGAAGGACCTCTTTACCGGCGATGATTTCCGAACGGATGCAATAACGCTTGCCCCCTATCAGTTCCTGTGGCTTTCGTGAAGGATGCGAACAAAGGGAGCAATCAGAAGTTCATCCGACCGGAGACCTTTGAAAAACGCCCCTTTTTGCCCAATTTCTGCGTCAGGCTCAAATTTCAATCCTCAAAATACACAATGTATTCCTGCGGTTAAAGTCTTCGCCTTCCTTGAACTTGAACAAAAATGAGCATTTTTCCAAGGTCTCACCGGACGCTTACTGGCCGTTGATTTTGTCTCTTAATTTTCCCGAGCACTTGAAGGTGACAACTTTGCGTTCCTTTAATATCAAGTCGCTGCCGGTTGCAGGATTTCGACCTCTGCGCTCTTTTTTTTTCTTGATACAAAATTTGCCGAATCCCGATATCAGAACGTCTTCACCGTTTTCAAGTGTGCTTTTCATAATTTCCAATAACGTTTCAATGACTTCCACAGATTTTTTCTTGGTAAAACCGAGTTCGTGTATACTTGTGATAATGTCGTTCTTTGTTAATGCCATGGCGCCTCCTCATCGACTAATTCCGTTGTGGATCTTAAACAAAACCTGTGATTTTGAATCTCGTCATTCTTCATTATGTTTCGAGTCACAGCCTTTTTCCGTTTCATTGCCCTCGATCTTTTTAATGATTTTATTAATCCTTGTCATAATTTTATCAATTTCGGCTTTAAGCTTTTCATCCTCCGAATCACTCATTCAATGTCCTCCTTAGAGTAAGCTTATTGTCTATCGGTATGCTAAAATAAACGCGTTTGTCAATACGGTTCAACTAAAAATTGTAATGGATTATATTTTTAACATGTTACGATCAAAAGCCGAACAGATCTCAAGATGCTTTGCATGCGGCCCGCTATTTTTCTTGAAGCAATCCTTCGGCAATATCGAAGTGGTTCCCAATATCATTTCGCAGATCCAGTCGATTTCCGTCTGAATTTTCACGGGGTATGACTCTTATTTTGCCGTTTTCAAAAGCCGCCAATACTTTCCTGCGTAACTGCTCGGCTGTTTTTGCCCTGCTTTGTCCGGGTTTAACGCTGGCGTTGACATTACAATATACCACCCGGCTGCCGTCGGACTTGAAAATTTGATCTTCTTTCGAATATGTCATGGCCGATGGAATCACCTGAATCTTTTTTTTCTTCAGGTAGCCAAAATCGATATCCACAGGCTCTCCTTTGGTACAGGACCAGGGATACCCTTTCTGGTTCTGAGGACCTCCCGGCCCTGTTACCAGCGCCGTGCAGATGGAAATTTGATCCGATCGAATTTCGGGCTGAACGTCTTTCAGGCGGCCTTCAACCGTGGCGCGAATCAAAGCGCCCAGGTTTCGGATTCGTCGAACGATGGGCTGCCACTCGGGTTCCGGCGGACGAATATTGATTTCACTGACGCGAATTCTTGTGGGCATCATATTGTCATCAAAAGATAAAAAGCAACCCGGGTATACCAGGCATGGACGCAGCATATTTTTTTCTCTGAGGGCGGTTACAAACGGCCTGACGATATTTTCGGCAGCCATTTCAATCAGGGCGGGCGTTTCCATGGGATGAGGGGATATGCTGCCCATTCCGCCGGTAATGGGATTGTCTTTGCTGGCCGGTCCCGGGAACCGTTCCGGATAATCCATCGAGGTAGGAAGGATTTGGAAATGTCCGTTTTTGTCGATCAAAATATTCAATGATATCTCGACCCCCGACATTCTCGATTCGACCAAAAGGGGCCATATCGATTTCTTTCCGAATAATCGTTGATAACTTTTTTTATAATCCTTGATCAGCGTATCATAGACCTCTTTGACTTCCCAGGCATTTAAAATGATACGTGATCCCTTTCCCCCTGCGCTGTAAGGATATTTCAGTACGGCGCCCCCGAATCGGTCGATCAGCGACAAACAGGTTTTTAAAACCATTCCATAATCCCGGGCATCGACTTCAACCCACTGATCGGCAACGGGGATATTGTATTCGCGGCAAAGATGTTTGCATGCGATCTTGTCGCCTTCGATAAATGCACTTTTTTGGGTAAATCCTAAGATATGATTTGAAAAACCGGCCGATTCCAGTTCATCAACCAGCCCTTCAAGCAACAGGTCTTCCGGCATCGGCATCACGCAGTCGATGTCTTTTCTTTTTAAGGCATCGATGATTGCGGCGGCATAACCATTTTTGGAGTTGTCGGACGTCGGGATGAAATCCACCGGCCACTTCATGGTGCTTGCAAAAGGCTCCATGGCCGGCATGCCTCGAATAACCAGTCCCTGAAAATCGTTTTGGCTGTGCTCGCTTGTCGATGTGGAGGTTACCAAAGCGCTGAGAAGGGTTCTTCCGTCGGTGCCCGCAAATCCTATTTTATAACTCACGACAGCTCCTTTTTTTGGCTTAAACCGTATCTTGTCGGACCATAAACGCCGGTTGCACTATGATACGAATTGGGTTATACCCATTTGAGAAAAACCTTTTGTTGACGGCAAGAAACAAAAAAGTTTCCAGAATACATAGAAGCTATCTCAAAAAAGTCTTTTCGCCCGATATCGGCGTTGAGCCCTCGTCTCAAGTCCTCGACATACTTGAGTATGCTTGCGGGTTGATCCTCGGCCTCGTCTTGATATCGAACGAAAATCCTAATTTTGAGATAGCTTCTAACGAAAACCCTTAAAAAGGTGGAGCCGACGGGCGGATTCGAACCGCCTACCTGCTGATTACGAATCAGCTGCTCTACCAACTGAGCTACGCCGGCACATTTAAAGGTTATCTACTTTGTTTATGATACAAAATCAAGAAAAAATATCAATACAAAACCTATTTGATACAAACCGTTACAAAGATTGTGAGCGGATCGGCACGGGGTTGTCCGGAGCGGAAAGATCATATTTTGTCAATCGAATATATACACAATTCCGGGTGCCCGTTATTGTTATCACCGCTTCGACCAAGGAAGCGGAAGCCTGTCTTGAGGATCTGGATTTTTTTTTAAATAAGCCTGATTCCCCTCTCATCTATTTCCCGCCGTATAATATTTCACCGTTTAAGTCTTTTTCATATCACAATGAAACCGCCGCCAAAAGAATCCGGTCGCTGTACCAACTCATTGCCGGTGATGTCCCCCCTTTGGTGGTGACGACCTTGCCGGCCGTCATGCAGAAAATTATCCCCAAAACGGAAATCATCAATTATGCCGAACTGGTGATGGTGGGAGAAGATCTCGATCGGGAAAGACTGGTCGCAAAGCTGATATCCGGCGGTTATGAACGAACGGCCATTGTTGAAGAACCCGGAGATTTCAGCATAAGAGGCGGCATCATAGACGTATTTTCTCCGCTCTATCCGGATCCGGTCCGGATAGAGCT
>Ga0307446_1000208_pt1 | contig 18938 bp, 18 predicted proteins | sample SalMarSW160320MG_FD_202141 | JGI IMG/M metagenome (GOLD analysis project Ga0307446, IMG submission 202141) | Salt marsh sediment microbial communities from the Plum Island Ecosystem LTER, Massachusetts, United States - SW1603-20 | ecosystem: Environmental > Aquatic > Marine > Intertidal zone >... | reverse complement strand
ACATGATGCAGCCGTCGTCGACGCGCGGCAGGCGCCACTGCACGGTGTCTTCGGGCCCGAGCTCGGCGAGCTCCAGGATGTGGTAGCGGCGCATCGTCTCGCGCGGCAGCGCGCTCGGCCCCTGCTCCCCGCTCGGCACGCTGAGAAGCGCCTCGAGCGGCGCCAGCGCGCCCGCCGCCGAGCGGCGGATGTTGCGGATGCCGCCACTCAGCAGGTCGCGGCGGCTCATGCCGTGAGGTGCGCCGTCCTGCTCGAGCTCCTCCCGCTCCGACACGTGGACCTCGATCTCGCGGCCGTGCGCCCGAAGCAGGTCCTGCGCGTCCTTCACCGCCGCGTCGAGACCCTCGAGGATCTGGGGCGTGCCGATCGGGCAGTCGCTGCAGTCGGCGTGCGCCAACGTCACCTGCCCCGATCTGGCGGCGAGCCTGACGATGTCGCTGGCTTGCAGCCGCCCGAGGCACACCACGCTCTGGGCGCTGCCGGCCACCTCGGAGCAGCGGACCGAGAGCCCCGGCTCGTAGCTGAGCTTGGGCGCCAGCGCCTGGGAGGGGCACACCTGCACGCACAGCCCGCAGCCGCTGCAGTCCACCGTGTCGATCTCGATCGTCTGACGCATCGCGATGGCCTCGTGCGGGCAGACGTCCACACATGCGTGGCAGGCGGTCCCTGACTGCCTCACGGCAATGCAGTTGTCCGCGCTGTACTCTGGCGCCACGTTGGCGGCCTTCAGTACGAAATTGAGCAGGTCCTCGAATCCCGGCATCCCGGCCTCCCGGCCTCGCGTCCCAGGATACCCGGAACCTGGCCGATCCGCGGGTCGCCTCGCCGCGCGCCTCGCCTCGCGCCTCCGGCCGGCAGTGCGGCCCCCCTGCCGCCGCCCCGGCTCCTCACGGCGGCTCCCCGCCACCGGGCGGCGCCGCCGGCAGCCACACCGTGAAGAGCGCTCCCCCGTCGGCGTGGGTGTGGGCCTCCGCCCGGCCGCCGTGCGCCTCCACCAGCGCCTTGACGATGGCCAGCCCGAGCCCCGAGCCGGCGCCGGACGCGCCTGCAGTGCGGCCGCCGGGGGGCGTACCGCCGGCGTGGGTGCCGTCGGGGGGCGCGGCACCACCTGGCCCGCCAGCCCCGGCCGCCGGGCCGTCCGCCCGGCGCACCCGTGCTGGGTCGCCGCGGTAGAAGCGCTCGAACACGCGCCGCGGGTCGCCAGGAGGGAGGCCCGGGCCGTGATCCCGCACGCTGATGAGGACGCCACCGTCCGTGGCGCGGGCCGCCAGCTCCACCGGCGCGCCCGCTCCGTGGCGCAGGGCGTTGTCGACCAGGTTGCCCAGCACCTGCTGAACCCGGTCGGGGTCGATCACCGCGCTGAGCCCGGGGTCGACGTCCTCCAGCGTCAACGCCACACCGGCGTCCGCGGCACGCGTGCCGAACGCGTCACGGGTGCGCTCCAGCAATGGACGCAGCGGGGTCTCGACGCGCCGCAGGGGGGCGCCGCCCGCCTCCACCAGCGACAGCGTGCGCAGGTCGTCCACCAACCGCGAAAGCATCATCACCTCGCCGTGGAGCCGCGCTAGTCCGGCGGCGTCGGGGTGACGCACGCCGTCCTGCATCGCCTCGATCTCGCTGCGGAGCACCGCGATGGGCGTACGCAGGTCGTGCGCCACGTCGGCGACCATGTCGCGGCGCCACGCCTCCTCGCGCTCGAGCCCCTCGGTGAGCTGGTTGAACGCCTCGGTGAGCACGCGCAGCTCGTCGTCGGCGGGTGGGAGATGCAGCCGCAAGCCGCGCTCGCCCGCCGCCAGGCGCCGCGCGCCGGCGGTCAGCGCCACCAGCGGTCGCGTGAGGAAGCGGGTGAGCACTCCGGCCGCGAACGAGGCCAGCACGAACGACAGCAGCGCCGCCAGGAAGGCCTCGTGCGCCGGCGCCAGCGGCGCCGCGCGCCCGGGAGCGGCGTGGCTCGCCCGGAAGGCGGCGCCCAGCGACAGCCAGGTGGTGAGCATGACCGCCGCCAGGGCAACGAAGGCGAAGGCGAAGGTGAGCCGGCGCCTCAGCCCCCAGTGGGCCCGGCCGCGGTGCCGGCGGCCACGGCGCCAGCCGCCGTGGCGCCAGCGATCATGGCGCCAGCGATCATGGCGCCACCGATCATGACCCCGCCAATCCTGGCGGTGGTCGGCGTGCCGCCGTGCCCGAAGCTCCTCGCGCCACGCCCGCCGCGCCTCCTTCCATGACCCCCTCGCTTCCTTCCACGAACGCGCGGCCTCCTCCCACGGACGGTCCTGCCGCTCCGGGCCGTCGCCGCGCGCGCCCCGCCGGTCCCTGGGCTCGCCGTTCGGGGGCCCGTCCTGCGGGGGCCCGTCCTGCGGGGGCCCGTCCTGCGGGGGCCCGTCCTGCGGGGGGCGGTCGGGGCGCCGCGGCACTCACGTCTCCCGTAGCCGGTAGCCGACCCCGCGCACCGTCTCGAGTGCTCCGGCGCAGGAGCCGAGCTTGTGGCGGAGGTTCTTGACGTGGGCGTCGACCGTGCGCGCCTCGGCGACGTGGCCGGGCTCGCCGACCACGTCGAGCAGCTCCTCGCGGGTGCGGACGACACCGGGCTGGCGGGCGAGCTCGGCCAGCAGCCGCACCTCGCTGGCGGTGGCCGGCACGCCGCGTCCCGCGCAGGTCACCCGGTAGCGGGCCAGGTCGACCTCCAGCGCGCCGCTCCGGAAGGCCGACGGCGGCGCCAGCCCGCCAGCGGCCCGGCGCAGCACGGCGCGCACGCGCGCCACCACCTCGCGCGGGCTGTACGGCTTGACCACGTAGTCGTCGGCGCCGAGCCCAAGACCGACGAGCTTGTCGATCTCCTCGTCGCGGGCGGTGAGCATGATGATGGGAACGGCGGAGGCCGCCCGGACGCGGCGCGCCACCTCCAGGCCGTCGATCTCCGGCAGCATCAGATCGAGCAGGATCATGTCGGGCGCGGCCGAGCGCCACAGCTCGAGCGCCCGCTTGCCGTCCCTCGCGACCTCGGTGGCGAAGCCCTCGCGCCGCAGGTAGTCGGCCAGCACGCCGGCCAGCTTCGGCTCGTCTTCGACGATGAGAATGGTTCCGGCCACGCGTCTCCCGTCCCGCCGGCGCCGAGCCCGGCTCCCCTGACGAGGATAGCCGCTCCCCCGGGGGCGTGCGGCACCCCGGAGGAGCGGAGCGGGGCGGCGTGCGAAGACGCCGCCCCCGGCCGCAGCTCAGTGCTGCAGCGCCGCGCGCAGTCGCTCGAACTCCTCGACGTCGATCTCGCCGCGCGCGAGGCGCTGCCGGAGCAGCTCCATGGCGTCGGTCCGGGCGGAGACCCAGCGGTCGAAGGGGGTGTCGCCGACCGTCCCGCCGGGGTCGTCGCCCTCGAGCGCGGAGCGGAGTCGCTCGTACTCCTGCGCGTCGATCTCGCCGCGCGCCAACCGGCCGCGGGCCTCCTCGAGCGCATCGTCGCTGAAGAGGTGGTGGCGGTGCCGCCAGGCGTGGCGGCCGCGGTAGCTCCCGCGCCAGCCGCCCCAGCGGCCGTTGCCGCCGAAGCCTCCGCGCATGAAGAAGCGGAGCACCCAGAACAGCGCGATGATGAAGAGGATGGTGCCGATGAAGTTGAGGAACCCGAGGCCGAAGCCGCAGCCGGCTCCCCAGCCGTAGGCATACGCCATCGTTTGACTCCTTCCCCGGGGCGGGCGCGGCGCGTCCGTCCCGACGCCACGACGGTAGAGCCGGCGCCGTGAAGCGCGCCCGCGCGCTCTGTGAACGCTGCGTGAATCGTCCGGGGAAGGTCCCGAGCGGGTCAGCGGGGGACGCCGGCGGCCGCTGGGACGGCGGGTCAGCGGGGGACGCCGGCAGCCGCTGGGACGGCGGCTCGGCCGGGCCCTGCCCGGGGCGCAGCGGCTCGGCCGGTCCCCGCCGACGGGGCCGGACGCCTCAGTGCCGGCGCCGCCGGAAGCCGCTGAACACGCCGCCGGTGAAGCCGCCGACGCCGAGCATGAAGCCGAAGTCGTACCACGCTCCGGCGTTGGGGAAGGCGTAGATCCTCAGCCCCTGCACGAAGAGGCCGACGATGAACGTGATCGGCGCGATGAACCCCTGCCACAGGCCCAGCCAGAAGCCGGGCAGCTGCTGGCCGGGCGGCACCGGCGGCTGCGTCGCGGTGCAGGCTGCCAGCAGCACGAGGAGGGCCGCGCTCGCCAGCACCACCCTCACGGCCCTGGTCGGGCCCGCCGGCCTACGCTTCCGGCAGCGGCGGGGGTCTCGCCGGGTTGCGGCCATGCGTCGCACCGCCTCAGCCGGCGGCCGGATGCCGCGGCGCACCGTTCTCGGGCCGGCGCGACCGCTTGCCGGAGGCGGCGGCCACCCGCACGGGCTCCCGCGCCTTCACCAGCCCGGCCTGCGCCCACTTCGCTGCGCGCTCCAGCTCGCCGGCCTTCAGCGGTCCCTCGGTCCCGTCGACGAAGAAGCCCGCACCGGGAGCCACGGGGCGGCCACCGGCACGCTTCAGCGCGCGCTCGATGCGGGCCGCGGCGTAGGCGGACGGCCCTTGCAGCCGCACCAAGAAGCCGAGCAAGGCGTTGTGAGCGTCGGCGACGACGATGCGGGTGTCGAAGGCGGCCACCGCGGTCCGCTCGAGGCTGCCTGCCGGCAGCTTCGCGAGCAGGGCAGTGATGGCGGGCAGCGGGCGGAAGCGCTGCGTGGGGGAGCCGACGAACAGCAGCTCCGCCTCTGAGAGGGCGCCCGGAGTCGCCTCGGCCACCGGCAACAGGCGCACCTCGGCCTGCTCGACCAGGCTGTCGGCGATGGCGCCGGCCACCATGGCCGTGTTGCCGAACATCGAGTCGTACACAACCAGCGTCTTCATGCTCGTCCCCCTCCCGGGACGCGGCACCCGCTCGCCGCTGTAGGTCCAGCGCCGATCCTGCCCCGCCTGGCGCCGCCGCGGTAGGGGATACTTGCCACGGTGTCCGTAGGAGATTGCCGGACAGCCCGGCGGCCGTCCCGGGTGACGATGCCGCCCGACGAGGAGACGACATGCCCGACCCACTCCACCACGCGTCCGCCGCACCTGGCGCGGTGGCCGGCGTCACCCGCGCGCCGATCGCCGAGCTCGTCACCATCCTGCTGGAGCCTGGCGCCGACCTGCATGACGACCTCCTGGCGGGCCTCCGTGAGGCCGGCGTGCGCCGCGCCACGGTGGTGTCCGGCATCGGCGCGCTGGCGCGCACGACCGCCCGCAACGTGCGCCATCCGGTGGAGGCCTTCCCCATCACCGATGCCGACCGCGCCTTCGTCACGGTTCCCGGCCCCTGCGAGATCGTGTCGCTGACAGGCTGGCTGGCGCCGTTCGCTTCGGGCGAGCCCCACCTGCACCTGCACTTCGCGGCGTCCTATGTCGAGCCGGGCGCCGGCGAGGACGCCGTGCGGCTCATCGGCGGCCACGTCTCCCCGGGCGCCTGCGAGGCGTATGTGCACGTGGCGGTCACCTTCGCGGCACACGCCGCGATCGACGCCGAGGTCTTGCATGACGCCGGCATCCGCGTCGAGCGCCTCAGCGTGCCGGCCGGGGGCGGGTGAGATGGCGAGCGGCGCGCAGCGGCGGGGCGAGGACGCTTCGGCCGAGCCGCGACGCCTCCCCTGGAAGCCATTGGAGGACGTCACCGCGGCGCTCTTCGAGGCGCGCCACCTGCCGCCCGAGGACGCGCGCCTGGTGGCCAGCCACCTGGTCCGCGCCGACGCCCGCGGCCTCCACTCCCACGGCCTGCTGCGGCTGAGCTTCTACCTCCCCAAGCTCGATGCCGGCAGCATGCGCCCCGTCACCCACCTCACGCCCGCCGGCGGCACGGCGGCGCTGCCGCTGCTGACGGCCGGCAACGGCGTCGGCCAGGTGGTGGCGGCGCGCGCCATGGAGCGCGCCGTGGCGGCGGCACGCGAACGCGGCGTCGGCGCCTTGCTGGTGCGCCACAGCAACCACATCGGTGTGGCGCAGCTGTTCACCCTGCAGGCGGTCGAGGCGGGCTTCATCGGCATCCTGCTGACCAACGCCAGCCCGGCCATGCCGCCCGCCGGAGGCGCCGCCAGGCTGCTCGGCACCAACCCCTGGTCGGTGGCAGCGCCCCGCGCGGGCGGGGACCCGGTGGTGGTGGACATGGCATGCACGGTGGCGGCGCGCGGCAAGATCCTCAGCGCCCGCCAGGAGGGGCGGCCCATCCCGGAGGGCTGGGCGGTCGACGCCGATGGGCGCCCCACCACCGACCCGGCGGCGGCGCTGGCCGGCATGGTGCTGCCCATGGCCGGGCACAAGGGCTACGCCCTGGCGCTGGCGGTCGACCTTCTCACCGGCGTGCTGGCCGGCGGCGGCTGGCTGGACGACGTCCACTACCCAGGCCACGCCCAGGAGGTGGGGAACGTGACCCACCTCGTCGCGGCCATCGACCCCGGGCGGCTGGCCGGGCCGGGCTACGCCGAGCGGGTGCGTGACGCCGCCGAGCGCATCAAGGGCGTGCCACGCGCCTCGGGCGTGGACGAGGTGCTGCTGCCGGGCGAGCTCGAGGCGCGCAGCGAGCGGGAGGCGCGGCGCTCGGGCGTGAGCCTGGCACCCGAGGTGGTGGAGATCGTCGAGCGCTACGCCGGCGCGGCCGGCGTCACCTGCCCGTGGCGGCCAGCCGGCGGGCCCGGGGCGCCGCGATGATCTCGCCGGAGGACATCGCCGCCGCCGAACGGCTGGTCCGGCCGCACCTGCGCCGAACGCCGGTGAACGGCGTGGACGCGGCGAAGATCGACGCCATCCGCCTGGGCCGCGACCGCATCTGGCGCCTCCAGCCGCGCCGCCCGCGAAGGGCGGTATGATCGTGCACAGGCACGGCACGGAGCGGATGCGCCGAGGAGCGCTGCGGCCCGCGCCCGCGTTCCGACGATGGGCATGGTCGCGCGGCTCGCCGCACCGCTCGTGAGCTCCGCGTCCGGACGCCGGGGGCCGTCGGCAGGGGTGCCTATCGCGAGGCTGGCGGAGGACTGGAGTCTCAACGTGCAGCGACACCTGGCTGCAACCGGAGCAGGCCACGTCCGCCGCTCGGCCGCGGCCCCGAAGGCGGGGCGCCGATGAGGTTCCTACCCCTGGGCATCGATCTGCGAGGCCGCGCCTGCGTGGTGGTCGGCGGCGGCGGCGTGGCGACACGGAAGGTCCTCACGCTGCTCTCGGCCGGAGCGGCCGTGACCGTGGTATCGCCGGACGTGAGCGACGCGTTGCGCCGCGAGGTCGACGCCGGCCGCGCCGTCTGGCGCCGCCTGCGCTACACCCCCACGCAGCTCGACGGCGCCTTCCTGGCCGTGCTGGCCACCGACGACGCGGCGCTCAACGCCGACGCCGCGCGCGACGCCGCGGAGCGCGGCGTGCTCGCCTGTGACGCGTCATCGGCGGAGGGCTCGCAGGTCATCTTCGGTGCCTTGCTGGAGCGTGCCAGCGTCGTGCTGGCGGCGTTCACGGACGGGCGCGATCCCGCCACGGCGCGGCGCACGCGCGACGAGGTCGGCAGGCTGCTGGCCGGCGGCGCCGAGCCGGCAGCCGAGCCGCGGGCCGACGCGGCGGCTGCCGAAGCGCCCGCCACAGCGCCCGCGACAGCGTCGGTCATTGCGGACGCGCGCACCGACGCGGGCACCGACGCGGGCACCGACGCGGGCACCGACGCCGCGCGGGACCTGCTGATCCTGGCCGCGCACGGGAGTCGCGACGGCGACTGGGGGGTGCCGCTCGAGCGGCTCGCGGCGTCCGTCGAGCGGGATGCCGGCTGCGCGGTGCGGCTGGCGTACGTGCAGCTCGCCATGCCGACGCTCGCCGAGGTCGCCACGCAGGCGATCGCTGCGGGCGCGCGCCGCATCGCCGTGCTGCCGCTGTTCATGACGGCGCACGGGCACGTCGAGCGCGATGTCCGGCCGGCGATCGAAGCGCTGCGCGCCGCGCACCCCGGCGCGGAGCTCGAGCTGCTGCCACCGATCGGCGAGCACGCGCTGTTCCGGCGAGCGCTCGTCGAGATCGCGAGAGAGGGCCGACCATGAGCCAGCGGAGCGAACGACAGTCAGGGGCGGTTCGGGAGGGAGCGCAGGACGGCGTGCGGGAGGGCGCGGAGAGGGGCGCACAGGCGCGCGCGGCGAGGCCGGGCACGGTCTACCTCGTCGGGGCGGGTCCCGGCGATCCGGGGCTGCTCACCTTGCGCGGCCTGGCGTGCCTGCAACGTGCCGATCTGGTGCTCTACGACTACCTGGCGAACCCCTCGCTGGTGGAGCACGCGCCGGAGTCTGCCGAGCTGATCCGGCTCGGCCACCACCAGGACGGCCGCAGCCTGTCGCCGGCGGAGATCACGCGCGTCATGGTCGAGGCGGCGCAGAGCGGACGCACGGTCGTACGGCTCAAGGGCGGCGACCCGTCGATCTTCGCGCGCGGCGCCGACGAGGCCGACGCCCTGCGTGCCGCCGGCATCCCCTTCGAGATCGTTCCCGGGATCACCTCGGGGCTGGCCGTGGCCGCCCTGGCGGAGATCCCGCTGACGCACTACCTCGACGCCTCCGCCGTCGCTCTGGTGACGGGGCGCGAGCGCGACGACAAGGGCGGCCCGCACCTCGATTACGGCGCGCTGGCACGCTTCCCGGGAACGCTCGTCGTCTACATGGGCGTGACGAGCGCCGCAGGCTGGAGCCGCGCGCTCGTCGCGAACGGCCGCTCGCCGGACACGCCGGTCGCCATCGTGCGCTGGTGCGGGCGCGCCGGCCAGCAGACGGTGCGCTGCACCTTGGCCGAGGTCGCGGAGGTGGCCGAGGGGTTGCGCCCGCCGGCGCTGTTCGTCGTCGGCGAGGTGGTGCGGCGCACGCCGCGGCTGTCATGGTTCGAGGCGCGCCCTCAGTTCGGCACCACGGTGCTGGTGGCGGGGTCGCCGCGCACCGCCGCGCGGCTGCGAGCGCGGCTGCGCGAGCGCGGCGCCGAGGTCATCGCGCAGCCCGTCATCCACACCGTGGACGTTCCCGACGCGGCACCCTTCGAGGCGGCGCTGCAGCGGCTGGACAGCTACGACTGGCTGGTCTTCCCGAGCCCCAACGCGGTAGAGCACGTCCTCGCCCGGCTGTTCGACAGCGGCGGCGACGCGCGCGGGCTGGCCGGCGTGCGCATCGCCGCGCTCGGCGCCGGAACGGCCGAGCGGCTCTGGCACTACCACATCCGCCCGGACGCGGTGCCGGCAGGCTCGGGCGCAGCGGGCGTGGCGCGGGCGCTGGTGGCGGACCGCTCGCCCTGCCGGGTGCTGCTGGCCGGCGCGGCCGGCGAGCGCTCCTCGCTGTCCGTCGAGCTCGAAGCGTTGGGGGCGGTCGTGGATGACGTCGCCGTCTACGCCGTGCGGAGCGTCGACACCCCGAACCCGGACGTCGAGCGGGCGCTGGCCGACGGCGACGTCGACTGGATCGCCGTCACCAGCGCGAGGACGGCGGGCGCGCTGGTGCGGCTGTACGGCGACCGCCTGGGGGCGGCGAGGATCGCCAGCGTCAGCCCGCTGACGTCGGCAGCGCTGCGCCGGCTCGGTCGCGAGCCCGACGTCGAGGCCGTGCCGCCCACAGTGGAGGGCATGGTGGACGCGATCACGAATCACGCGCGCACGACCGCCGCGGGCTCGGGGCCGGCAGCCGCAGGCTCGGGAAGCTGACCGTGACGGTGGGCCGGCGCCCGCCCTACGGGAAGCGCACCATGCCCCACACGACCTCGATCAAGGTCGGGGGCCCGCTCTGGCGCACCACGACCTGGTAGAGGACGTCCCCGCAGAGCCACTCGCTCAGCCGCCCTGAGGCGCTCTTGCGCCAGGACGCGACGTCCAGCCTCGAGATCATGTCGGTGTGCAGGTCCACGACGATCTGCAGCGCCGCCGGGTCCAGAGGGCTCATGCCGCACGCCTGGCGGAAGCCGGGGGACGGCGCGGCAACGCCCGCGGGGCACGTCGTGGGCGAGACCCTCGCGGCATCGAAGACGCGCCCGGCGATCGGGTCGATCACCGGTACGAACGCCCGGGACGCGGCCTCCGGCGCGCGCTGGTCAGCGAGAAGCACGGCCGGCGACGGCGACGATGCCGCCGTTCCCGCCGGCCCGGCGACCGACCCCGGATCCGCGCAAGCGATCGATGGGGGTCCCGAGCCTCTCACACAGACCGGCACGGCGGCCAGTAGAAGGATGATCAGGATTCTCGTCACGAGACCTTCCCTGCCCCGGCACCCAGCTGACGCCGTCCCCGGCGCTGCGCGCCTCCACAAGGTTCACGCGGCCCGCCCCGACTCAGGCTCCAGTGGCTATGACCAGGCTGGTCAGCAAGATGGCGAACACGAGCGTGGCCGTCAACGCGGGCATGACCTGGCGATGCCGCCAGCACACGATGCCGACGCCGGCAACGGCCGCCACCGGCGTCAGCGCCAGCAGGATGACGCCCAGCGCCACGATCCCCGCGGCATCGCAGCTCGTGACCAGGTCCGGCAGGCTGCTCAGCGAGGGCATGCGCAGGTCGGCGTCGCAGCCGGTCGCGACCCCCAGGACGGTCCCGGCCGCCATCAGCACGAGGCTGCCCCGTACACCCCAGGTGAGCACTCTGACCAGGACGCGATTGGCTGCCGGCAACATGCTTCAGGCCTCCTCCCGGCGCCTGCAGCCCCTGCTGCAGGCGCTCTCGTCGCCGTACCCGTGGGCGGGGAACCGGTGGGGCGAGCGCCATGGGTCGATCAGCCGGCGGTACCCGGAATGGGCACGCCGAACCCCTTCAGCAGCATGCTCACGGCCAGGTAGGCCAGGATCAGCACCAGGATCCGCACCAGCACCACGCTGCGCGTGTGACGCGACAGCATCGCTCCGGCCCGCGAGCCGAGCAGCACGCCGATCACCGCCGGCACCGTGACCGAGAGGTCGATGATGTGGTGGTCGTAGTAGATGAACACGCTCGCGGATATGGTGATGCCGACCATGAACATGCTGGTCGCCGCCGCCGCCTTCACCGGCACCCGCATGATGGCGTTCATGATCGGAACGTTGACGGCCCCGCACCCGATGCCGAGCATGCCCGAGATGACGCCGGCGAACGAGGCCGCGCCGACGCCGACGGGCAAGCGCTGGGGAACGTAGTCGATCTCCCCACCCGTCGCCGGATCGTGATACCGCTTCGCCAGCTGCATCCGATCGGGCCCGCCCAGCACCGGCTCGCCCTGCCGTTGCTGCCTGAACATCGCGAGACCCATGCACAGCAGCGCGAAGCCGAGGACGACGCGCAGCACGCTCGGGGCGACCAGCACGACGATGAGCCCGCCGACGATGGCGCCCGCGGCCGTCGTCAGCTCGAGGAAGAGGCCGAGCCGGACGTTGGTCATCCGGTGCTTGAGGTAGATGGAGCTGCCGCCGAGCGAGTTGACGATGACCGCCACCGCGCTGGTGGCGATCGCCGTCTTCAAGGGGATGCCGAAGAACATCGACAGCACCGGCACGATGAACACGCCGCCACCGAGCCCCACCATCGACCCCAGGATCCCTGCGACCGCCGTGAACAGCAAGATCCCGAGCTCCGTCGGAATGGATACCGCGGTCAGCGCTCCCGGCGCCGCGCTCGGTCCGGAGAGCCACGCGATCACGATGCTGAGCACGATGATCGCGACGACGCCCGCGGAGATGAGGGCGTGGATCCGGTCGCGCGCGCTGGCATACGAGATCGCCATGAACGCGATCGCCGTTGCCGGCGTGACCAGGAACACCAGCACGCCGAGCGACAGGATGGCCGCGGCGTCGAGCTGCGCCACGCCTGTGAAGGTCTGCCACACCCCGGTCACCAGTGTCGGCAGGCTGCCATCGCGAATCAGCCCGACCGCCGACCCGGCGAGCATGAGCGCGATCCCGAGCGCCAGCACGATCTGGTAGAGCGGAACGAGATAGGTCGCGGCGTCACGCCTCGGTACCGCCGGTGCCCTCTCCTTCACGGGCTGCATGACCATCTCAGGCTTCATCGCCTTTTCCATCCCCATCGGGGTCCTCCCAGTCTCAGCGGTCGTCGCTGCCGACGACCGTCACGGTCGCCGCGCTCAGCCAGCCGTGTTGGTCAACGCTCCGGCGCGCACGCGCGCCGCCGCAGCGACCAGCGCCGGCGCCCAGCGCTCCACTGCCAGCGCATGGACATGGGTGTAGGTCGCGAGCACGTTGTGGCGGCAGACGCCATCGTGAGCGCCGTCGAAGCCGTGACCGCGGCGCACTTGGAACGCGAACGCCGGCTCCTCCACCGCGGTCTCGACGAAGGTGTGATGGAACTCGTGGCCCGCGAGCTCGAAGCCCACGGGGAAGAAGGGGTTCTCGGCCACGGTCGCGAGCTCGGTGTAGCCGTGGCCCTGCGGGCGCTCGGCGAACCCGAAGCGCAAGGGGAGCACGCCGCTCATCTGGTAGCTTCCCCCGCGGTACGACAGGCTCTCGCCCAGGTACACCGCGCCACCGCACTCGGCGTACATGGGCAGGCCGGCCCTGGCCGCCTCGGCCACGGCGCGCCTGAAGGGCGCGTTCCGGGCCAGGTCGGCCGCCAGGGTCTCCGGGAAGCCTCCGCCCAGGTACAGCGCGTCGACAGCCGGCAGCGAGGTGGCGCGAAGCGGCGAGATCGTGATCAGGCGGGCGCCTGCGCGTTCCAGCGCCTCGAGGTTCTCCGGGTAGTAGAAGCCGAACGCCTCGTCGCGGAACACGCCGATGCGCACGGTTCCTCCGGACGCCCGCAGCGCCTGCCCGGCGCCGGCGGCCGCCGGCGGGCCGTCCACCAGCGGCGGGGCGCGGCGCGCTAGCGCCAGGATGGCGTCCACGTCGAGGTGGCGTGCCGCCGCGCGACCCGCCTCGCGGATCGCGCCCGTCCGGCTCTCGTGCTCGGCCGGCGGCACCAGGCCCAGGTGGCGTTCCGGCAACAGCTCGCCGGCCAGGCGCGGAAGCACGCCCACGACGGGAAGCCCGGTCGTTTCCCGCACCGCCGCCCGCACGACCGACTCGTGCCGCGCGCCTGCCACGCGGTTCAACACCACCCCGGCAAGCGGCACGTCCTCGTCCAGGCGCTGGCAGCCCAACACGCTCGCCGCCAGCGTGCGCGTCGCCTTGGTGCAGTCCAGCACCAGCACGACGGGAGCCTCGAGGAGCTTCGCCAGCTCCGCGGTGCTGGTGGCCCCGTCGGCATCGACGCCGTCGTAGAGACCCCGGTTGCCTTCGATGACGGCGATGTCCGCGCCGGCGGCCGCGCGCTGGAACGAGCCCAGCACGGCCTCGGCGCCCATGAGGAAGAGGTCCAGGTTGCGGCATGGCCGTCCCAGTGCCGCGGCCGACCAGGCGGCGTCGATGTAGTCGGGTCCCTTCTTGAACCCCGAGACCCGCAGGCCGCGCTGGTGCAATGCCGCCTGCAGCCCGACGGTGACGAGCGTCTTGCCGTCGCCGCCGCGCAACCCCGCGATCAGGACCCTGGCCGCTCCCACACTCTCACGCCATCTCGATGAAGCCGCACGGGCAGATGTCCGCGCACTTGTCGCAGCCCGTGCAGTTCACCAGCTTGAAGGGGTAGAGCTCGCCTGCCGCGGCCGGCTTCTCGATCGCCTGATCCTGGCAGAAGAGCCAGCACTCCTCGCAGTAGAAGCACTGGCCGCAGCTCATGCAACGCGCTGCCTCCGTCTGCGCCTGCTCGAGCGTGAAGCCGAGGTTGACCTCCGACTCGGGCTCTGCCAGGCGCCGCTCGATGTCCTCGAGTGGGGGCTCGAGCCGCTCCTTACGCGGGTAGTACCCCAGCCGCAGCTTCTCGGCCCGGATCACCTCGCGGCTGTCCGGGACGGCGGTCGTCCCCTGGAGCTCGCGGTCGATCGCCTCGGCGGCCCGGCGGCCCTGTCCGATCGCGTCGGTGACGAGGGCGAGCTGCGTCACATCGCCGCCTGCCCAGACGCCGTCCACCCCGGTGCGACCGTCGTCGTCCGCCGCGACCCAGCCGCCGTCGCCCACCACCGCCTCGAGTCCCCTGAAGTCCGGCTTCTGGCTCACCGCCGAGATCACGGCGGTCGCTGGGATCTCGAACTCGGAGCCCGGGATGGGCACGGGGCTACGGCGGCCCGACGCGTCGGGCTCGCCCAGCTCCATGCGTATCGCTTCCAGAGCGGTCACGCGCCCGTCGTCGCCCTTCTTGAAGCCCACCGGGGCCGCCAGGAACTCGACCTCGACGCCCTCGTTGATGGCCTGCTGGACCTCCTCGTGGATCGCCGGCATCTCCGCGAGCGTGCGGCGGTAGAGGACGGTCACGTTGGCCCCCAGGCGCTTGGAGATGCGGGCCGCGTCGATCGCGGTGTCGCCGCCGCCCACCACGATGACGACCACGTCCTTGCCCAGGCCGAGCTGCTCGCCGTGGTGGAAGCGGTTGAGGAAGTCGACGCCCGAGAACACGTTGGGCGCGTCCTCCCCGTCGACCCCCAGGCTCACGCCCTGCTGGGCGCCCAAGGCCAGGAACACCGCCGCGAAGCTCCCCTTGAGCTCGTCCAGGGTGACGTCCTCGCCCACCTTGACGCCGCACTCCAGCTCCACGCCGAGGTCCAGGATCCGGCCGATCTCCTCGTCCAGCACGCCCTCGGGGAGGCGATACCCGGGGATGCCGTAGCGCAACATGCCGCCGGGCTTCACCTGCGCCTCGAAGACCTTCACGCCGTACCCCCTGCGGGCGAGCTGGTAGGCACAGGAGAGCCCGCCCGGTCCCGCTCCGACGACGGCGACCCGTTGCGGCTTCCGCTCGTCGCTGAGCCGGCGCAGCTTCAGGCCTCCCTCCCTGCCGAAGTCACCGACGGCGCGCTCGACCTTGTTGATGCCCACGGCGCCCTCGAGCTCGCGCCGGTTGCACTCCTCCTCGCACAGGGCGGGGCACACGCGGCCGCAGACCGAGGGGAACGGGTTGGTGTCGGTGAGGACCTCCCACGCTTCGGTGAAGGCCTGCGCCGTCGTCTTGCCCAGCAGCTCGGCCTGCGAGATCGTCGTGAGGAACTCGCGGATGCGGTTCCCGCTGGGGCACCGATCCGTGCACGGCGGCTTCCTCTCGACGTGCCGGGGCCTGAGCGGCGACTGCTCCCGCCCGTGTCCGCCCGCCGAGAACGAACGCTTCTTCACGACGGTCTTCCGGACAACCTTCTTCACGACCATGGCTCACCTCGCATACCCGCCCGACACCCTTCTGTGGTCCCCGCGCACCCCGCTCCTGCCGGGCCGCGGGCCGGCGCGGCGAGAGGACGCCCGCCCCTGAGGGTCAGCTGCCGCTCGCCGCTCCCTCCTCGTGTGGGACCTCGATGTAGCTGCCTCCGAAGTAGGTGTAGACGCAGCGACCGGAGTCGATGAGGTCGCGGATGGCGGCCTTGCACAGCGCCTTGTCGCACTCCTCTCCGAACTTCTGCTTCATCGCCTTGGTGAGGTCCATGGCCTTGAACTTCTTCTTGCCCTGGTACTCCTTCACCAGATCGAACATGGCTTCGGCGACCTGCTCCTTGGTAGCTGCCATGACCCCTTCTCCTAATGCCTGAGCTGCGCGGACCGCTTGTAGGTGAGGCCCGCGTAGCGGTAGTCATCGATGTGCTCCTTGCGGAACTCGATGCCGGCCTCGCGGAAGAAGCGCGGCCAGCCGATGCGCTCGATGAACTCGCCCATGCGCTCGTGCGGCCGTGCGCCGTCGGCCCACACCTCGACGATCCGGTGGATGCTCTGGACCACCTCCGTCCAACGCGGCGGGTCGTTCTCGATGAAGGGGATGGCGAGCTTCGAGAACGTCGGCTCGTGGCGGGCGTTGGAGACCTTGCCCCCCACCCAGATCGAGATGCCGTCGTTGAGCGCGTCCGCCATCGGCAGCGCCGGGCACACCGAGAAGCAGTTGGCGCAGTACATGCACAGCTCCTCGTCGATCTCGACCGACTCCACGCCGTCAATGCGCGTGGGCCGGATGGCGCCGGTGGGGCACGCCGCGATCACGTTGGGGATCTCGCACACCTTCTTGAGGCTGTCGTGCTGCACCCGGGGCGGCCTGCGGTGCACGCCCAGGATGGCGATGTCCGAGCAGTGCACGGCGCCGCACATGTTGAGGCAGCAGGCCAGCGCGATGCGCAGCTTGCCGGGGATCTTGCGGGTGCCGTCGAAGTACTCCGAGAGGTCGTCCATCACCGCCTTGACCACGCCCGAGGCGTCGGTCGCGGCCGAGTGGCAGTGCACCCAGCCCTGCGTGTGCACGATGCTCGAGATCGCCGGCCCGATGCCGCCCACGGGATGGCCGAGCTCGGCCAGCTCCGCGATCAGCGGCTCGATGTTCGCCTCCTTCGTGAGCAGGAACTCGACGTTGTGGCGGCTGGTGAAGCGCAGGAAGCCGTCGCAGTACTTGTCGGCCAGCTCGGCGTACTTGCGGATCCGCTTGGTGCCGAGCAGACGCGGGGAGCCGGCGCGCACGGTGAACAGCTTGTCGCCGGACTCCCCGACGTGCACCATCACGCCCGGCTTCAGGATCTCGTGGTACTTCCATGCCCCGTAGTTCGCCTTGATGACCGGAGGCAGGAACCTGCGGAAGTCCGGCGGGCCGATGTCCGTGCGCCGGTCGGGTCTGGCCATCGTCATGACGCACCTCCCTGGCTCTGGGCGTCCTCGGCGACGCCGTCCGCCTCCGCCTCCTCCTCCTCGACCTCGAAGTACTCCTCGAAGAAGATGTAGGGGTTCTCACGCGGGTGCGCGATCATCTCGGGTACCGGCTCCACCCCGATCGCCTCGAGGAAGTTGCCCAGCCCGACGCGCTGCACCAGCTCGCCCACGCGCTCGCGGTTCTTGCCGTTCTCGCTCCAGAAGTCCCAGATGCGTTCCGCCAGGTCCTTGATCTCCTGGTAGGGCGGCTCGAGCTTGATGAACGGGATCAGCACCGAGGAGAGCTGCGCGCCCTGCACGATCGGCGCCTTGGCGCCCAGGAGGACGGTCGCGCCCGTGTCCGTGCCCGGCCGCAGCGCCTTCGGCATGGCGTTGATGCAGTGCATGCACTTGACGCAGTTGCTGTCGTCGATCTCCAGCGTGGTGCCGTCCCACTCCATGCACTTGGTGGGGCAGTTGCCGCACACGTCGCGCTCGATGTTCAGCCCGTTCTCGACGTAGGCTCGCACTTCGTCCTGGTCGATGCGGATCTCGTCACGCCAGGTGCCGATGATCGACATGTCCGAGCGCGCGATCGATGCCACGCAGTCGTTCGGGCAGCCCGAGCACTTGAACTTGAACTTGTACGGGAACGCCGGCCGGTGCAGCTCGTCCTGGAAGGTCTGCGTCAGGTCGTTGCAGAGGTCGAGGGTGTCGTAGCAGGCCCACTCGCAGCGCGCCGGGCCCACGCAGGCGCTGGGCGTGCGCACGTCCGAGCCGGAGCCGCCGAGGTCGAAGTCGTTCTCGGTGAGCGCCTTGAAGGTCGGCTCGAGCTCGTCGGTGGTCGTCCCCAGCAGGATGATGTCCCCCGTCGAGCCGTGCATGTTGGTCAGGCCCGAGCCGTGCTCGTCCCAGATGTCGCAGATCTTGCGCAGGACGTCGGAGGTGTAGAACCAGCCCGTGGGCATGTTGACGCGCAAGGTGTGGAAGTGCGCGATCGCCGGGAACTCCTCCGGCAGGTCGTTGTAGCGTCCGATGACGCCGCCCCCGTAGCCCATCACGCCGACGATGCCGCCGTGCTTCCAGTGGCCGATCCGCTCCTCGTAGGAGCGCTCGAGAAGCTGCAGAAGCTCCCGCGCCTGCTCCTTCTCGTCGGCCATCTCCTTGATCTGCGTGACGAAGCTGGGCCAGGGTCCCTTCTCCAGCTCGTCCAGCAGAGGAGTGGCTTTGCCGTTGTCACCAGCCATCCTAGTCTCCTTTCCCAACAGGCGATGGCGTGGCTCCCGCCCGCGTGACGGGCAGGGCCTGATGCTGCTCTCTCACGTTCACCACGATCCTGACCAGCACGGTCAGCACCATGAGCCCCAGAGCGTAGACGCCGACGATGACCCCCAGCTCCGTGAGGGTCGGTACGTAGCTCGTCACCGTCCCGAACGGTGAGGGCTCGAAGCCGGCGATGGTCAGGCTGACGCCCTTCTGGATCCAGATCGCGAAGATCACGGCCGCCGAGACCGCGGCGAGCAGGCCGTGCCGCCTGCGCACGCTCGGGTTCACCAGCAGCGCGATGCACGCCAGGCTCACCGCCACGTTCGCCCACATCCACGGCACCATGCCGGCGTGCCCCTGCAACCCCAGGTAGAGGTACTGCAGGGTGAGGCCGTGCTCCGGGACGTGGCTGTAGAGCCCCGTGAACAGCTCGCACAGGACGAAGAACTCGTTGATCACCAGGGCGTAGGTGACGATCACGGCGAGCGTCTGGATGGCGCGTTTGCCCACGTCGTAGCTCGTGAAGCGGCGCAGGACCAGCGCCAGCAGGATCACCAGCGCCGGGCCGGACGCGAAGGCGCCGGCCAGGAACCTGGGCGCCATGATCGCCGTCATCCAGTACGGGCGCGCCACCAGGCCGGCGTACAGGAACGCCGTGACGGTGTGGATGCTCACCGCCCAGGGGATCGACAGGTAGATGACCGGCTTGATCCAGGTGGGCGGCGGCGCGCCCTTGCGCTCGGCGTCGAAGGTGACGCCGCCGATCAGCACGTTCAAGATCAGATACCCGAACAGCACGACGATGTCGAAGAACAGCACCGAGTGCGGCGCCGGATGCAGGAACAGGTTGAACACCCGCATCGGCCGCCCCAGGTCGACGGTGACGAAGGTGATGCACACGATCACGGACGACACCGCAAGGATCTCACCCAGAACGACGGTCCTGCTGAACGCCCGGTAGTCGTGGAGATAGAAGGGGAGCGCCACCATGACGGCCGACGCGGCCACGCCCACCATGAAGGTGAACTGCGCGATGTAGAGACCC
>Ga0307446_1000206_pt1 | contig 19025 bp, 16 predicted proteins | sample SalMarSW160320MG_FD_202141 | JGI IMG/M metagenome (GOLD analysis project Ga0307446, IMG submission 202141) | Salt marsh sediment microbial communities from the Plum Island Ecosystem LTER, Massachusetts, United States - SW1603-20 | ecosystem: Environmental > Aquatic > Marine > Intertidal zone >... | reverse complement strand
TCACTCGCCTGAATTTATTTGCTAGTATGAACCCTTCATCCATGGAAGTACCAACAGCTTAATTTAGAGGTATCACATAAACCTTTTCAAACTTATGTTTCGAAACATTCCTCCAATTCTTAATGCCAAACAACTCCTTGATCGGTCGATTCGTCGGACAAAAAAGATCCAGATCCATGATCGAGATAGACGCTATGAAATAAAAAAAATTGTCATCGCTCGTACTGAAGTGTTCATCACGGATTTGACATCCCAGCTGGAGTCTTATGTAAAAAACTTTCCATCACTTGAAAAACTACCATTGTTCTATCAAGAAATAATTGATATTAAGATTGATACCAATAAATTGAAGAAATCATTAGGTGCGGTTGACTGGGCACGGAAAACCGTAATAATGGTCTATCAAACCCAAAGCAGTTCCTTAACGAAATCAGGGAATGTAGAGTTTCTTAAACAAAAACAAAAAGAGATCTATGGTCGCGTATCATCAATCGTAAAGCAGGTAGATAAAAATCTTATGTTCCTGGCCAGTGCACAAAAGATATTGAGGACATTCCCTGATATTGAGGATATTCCAACCGTAGTCATCGCAGGATATCCCAATGTCGGAAAATCATCTCTCATCAGACAACTATCCGCGGCAAAACCAGAGGTCGCCCAGTACCCGTTTACGACAAAACAGATATATGTAGGGCATATGGAAAAAACAGTTCATTACGAGAAAAAACAGTATCAAATTATTGATACACCAGGACTATTAGACCGGCCTCTCTCAGAACGAAATAACATTGAGAAACAGGCAATCGCTGCGTTACGTCATCTTGCTGATCTTATCGTATTCATCTTTGATCCCTCGGAAACCAGCGGGTATCAAATGGGCGATCAGATGTTGATGCTTGAGAACATCAAGGAGCTATTCAATGATGTGCCATTTATTATTGTGGAAAACAAGGTTGATATAAAAGACACTGGCTCTACGAATCGGAGGATTTCTTGTTCCACAGGGGAAGGAATCAAGGAGCTACGCTCTGAAATTCTCTCTGTTCTTGACCATCTATAATCTCTCGTAGGTGCATATACTGGTACATGTTCATCTGCGAAAAATGCTCATAAAACGCAGTATGGATATCCTGGTTAACAACAACTAGGAAAGGAAGATTTTAGACTTTTATACCCTCTTTTCCCCCCCTCTATTCTTCCTTCCTATTGTTCGTTTTTTAAAATATTTTTTATTGTATAGGAAGTATAGGAATCATGTCTGGATATTAGTGGATGATGAATGTAATTCGTGTTGTTGGATGAATTGTGACGTCTGGATGATGCAGAGAAGTATAATGAAAAGTTGTAGTCACAACTAACTATAAGTATGATAAAATGATTCCGTTGTATCATGGTTTTTCTTCCTGTTAATAAGAGTCAGCTTAGACTTGTTAAAGAGGGCAGGATTTCACGTCATGAAACAACGTCAAAAGGTAAGAGATATGCCCGTGGTAAGATATATCTGAAGGATAACAACGATATTGGTTCAAGATATCAACTTTATGAAGTGGAAAATCTGCATTTGGTTGGTAGAGATAAACAACATAAAAAGGGGAAGGGTTTTGTAGTATTCATACCGAAATGAGATTGCGACTATTTTGGATAATGAAGTGGTTTAGATTTCCCCGAAGGGGCTTTCTTGAAATTTTAAAAAAATAGAAAATTTTTTCTGATTTTTATCGTCGTGACTTCATGGTTTGAATAATTTCTCTACCGAAATCAGTGACCCCATAGAGTCTGACGTTTTTCCCACCGGATCTTTCTTCTACCATGTTCAAACCGATAAGCGATTCTTCTTCACGATATCGTGTGACTATTCCTCGTAAGGCGCCAATGACGTTCGATGAAGTTGCACCAATGTTATAGGCAATCTCAGAGGTGTAGCTGCAGTTCGGACTGATTTCACAGAGGTACTCTGTTACTTTTCTTCTTATATTGCTTCGTCGAAGTGCTCGTATCGCAACCGATCGTTTGATTTCGATAGAACGGTCTATCGTTGTTTGTTCTAGCATCCCATCGTACCCACTAAAAAACGAATACTACCTCTTTTAATAAAGTATTCGCTTCCGGATACCTCGTTACATATACACTTGCACTACTGTCTGTATATGCATCTCTTTATCCTGGTATGTATGCAAGTATATTAATGACACAAATCAGTATTATATCTACTAAAAGATCCGTATCAAGAAAATATAGTACGAATATCTGAATGTCAACTTGAAAATTCTTTCTATAATCATTAAAAATGAAAGATACGGAAAAAACGTTGATTAATTGTCTTTCTTTACAATTACATTCATTCAAATTGAAATAACGTCCATGAACAATCAACCATTATTTTTAAAAAAATAAATTATCTATGGCACGTGGGAACTGAGATAAGTGAATGAATATAAAAGTATAACTCTGAGGAAATCATCCAAACAATACTTAGTTTGATTATAAAAAGATGTATAATAACTTAGTTAAAACAAAGAATATCGATGATTCGATAAACGGATTTATCAGAACACTTACAATCCTATTGGTATAACACTATTTTTTAAGATACGAACAACTCAAGAAGATTTGGCATTCATGGAGAAATTAACCCTTTCTGTCGATGATGAAATTATTAAAAAAGTTAGGGAATTAAACATCAATATCAGCACGTTTCTTGAGGTAAGACTTGTCGATTACATTTCAAATCGAGCAGAGTGCGGGCGCCGGGATTTGAACCCGAGTTTTAAGCTTGGCAAGCTTAAGTGATACCAGACTACACTACACCCGCTTGTAAGAATTTCCGAGACCAAGAAGCAATCATCCCTTAAAAAGTATTACGCTGAATCCTTTATCAAGATCGTTGTGATTTATCGAATCATTTATAAATATCGCAGAAACTATATTAATATCGCATGTATTTATATAAATGACATCTATGAAACGAGTGGTCCCTGTCCTTTCAGTTATTCTTCTTTTAATTCTTTTAGGTACGGGAACTGTTCTGAGTATGAACATTGCCATTGCACAGGTTGATGCATCAGTACAGGACATCATACTACGGGATGATGCGTTTCATGGCCGAGGGAAGTTTCCCTTCATTGAATGGTGGTATTTTGATGCAAAATTCGACAACGGCTACACCGTAACAGTTGGTATACAAATTCTTAATATCCTTGCTAAGGGGATCGTCAATACTCGACTGACCATCTATAATCAAGGGGTGGTCGTACTTAAAAACTATGAGAAACATTCCTTTCGTGATCTTTCCGCATCCACAGAAACCCCCTCTGTGAACGTCGCAGGCAAACAACTCATCGTTGGCATGTATGACACCCTCAGTGACTGCTTTGTCTATGATGTGACGGTTAGTACTTCCGATGGAGCTGTTTCATTGCATTTCGTCGGATGCACCAGAGGTTGGAAACGGCAACAACAAACAGGTGACTGGTGGGCTGTGGTTCTCCCACGTGCAAATGTGACTGGGACTATTTCAATAGGTGATATGACGATGAATGTGACAGGAACCGGATATCATGATCACAACTGGGGAATCGGTCCTCGAATCGTTCTGCGTTTTGGGTGGTTCTGGGGCACCTGTAGTTCATCGAACTATTCTGTCACATGGGCTGAAGTATCAACTACACGACACACCCAGCATCCTATAATGGTGGTAAACAAAAAAGATGGGGGCTATCTGGACATTCCCTCTGAGATGATTTGGTTTTCAGCGAAAAATATATGCATTGATCATTTTAAGTGCGTCCCTCGTTTTTTTAATATTGAAACGATGACCGATAAGGTATTTCTCGTTATCAACATGGAGGTGATCAGCGTAGACCATACCAAATTTTTAGGATTTATCGATTACTGGCGATATCATGTGAAATGCACTGGGACCATCATAGCAGACGGCCATATGGAGACGGTGGATGGGGTATCCATTATGGAGTATCTGAGATTCCGATAGCCGCGACTACCTTTGATCGTAGCGCAATGGTTCTTTTAAGTGGTTTACTAAGATGCCGTCTGGCGCAGACAGGGACTTCATAGAAACCTAGGGTGATTGTCCGTTTCTTTTGTTGGATAATCGGATCGTTACTAGTGGTTTTACATTTGATGCATTTATATCCTTGTTTCATCCCTTTGGATTTCATATGTTTATGACAACTTGGACAAACCGGGTTTTCTAGCTTTATTTTAACAGGTGTTAAATGTTTGATGTAAATCTTTTCAAGGTTTATTGCCTGTGGATATTCTCTTACCCCTCCATATACTTCGACGATGTCACCTGCATTTAACTCTCGAATGATATGCCTGAATTCTTTTGTTGGCTCATAAGCAGCACAGGGTATTGTTCCCGTTTGATCTTTTAAAGTGAAAAGAACATGTCCGCCTTGGATTGTGAATGGATTTTCAATAACCGATCCTTCAACGATGACTGATTCAAAAGGGTGGATTTGTGCAATTTGTTTTCTTTGCAGATGATCATCAGTACCCTGATTCGTTTCGAACAGAAGCCAGCTGTCAATAGGTTCAGAATGTATTCGTGTTGATGCGATGACGAGTTCTTCTGCGTCATTACCACGGATTCCATAAAGGATAGGACACGGTGAGTTCGGAGCAATCCTGTTATGATGATTTTTTACATCGTAGTTATCAAAGGTACCGGGACAGTCTGCATCCAACAGTTGTACAGACCTTGAGTCGATTTGTCGTTTCTTACCCCATCGCTCTGAGGGTCGATACGTTATGAGTTCGAAGGTTCTATCTCGTGGTTCCCAGGAGACCGCTGCGGTCGCCCCAATCAATCCTCGGCTATTCTTATATCCCTTAAATCTGGCCTGTTGATACTGTAAAATATTCTGAACTTCTTCAAGGGTGACAATTGATGTGACTGCTTTCTGGTACAGTACATAATCTGGTTTTTTTAAAAGGAGGACATACCCTGGGTTCGTGTTCTCATCATCAATACGCGCTTGTGTATCAACGGTTTCTTTTACGATCATAAAAAGTTCTGTCTGCTCGGTTGAATCAAGTTCTTTTGTAAAGATTGATGAGCAGTATATCTCCTGTCCATTGATTTCTCCGATTTTTCGTCTAATCTTCCCACCGGGTTTCCCAATGTGGATACATAATGCTCCATTACCCCTGGTCTTCCAAGGAATATTCGGGTTTAAACGGACAAGACGCGGATAACCGATAATTTCGTAATTCTGTATGATTTTTTGAAGGATGGTTCGAACCACATAGGTGGTGCACCCTCCCCTGATTGAATCTGTGTCATCAATACCTATCCAGATGGTCGTTCACCAAAAACGTTATTAGAGAGGTCATACTTTAAGTTTCATTACCTATGGATAGAACAGAGCTTATTGCGCAAATCAGAGGATTTTTGGGAAATGCGGGTTTTTCTGTCTCAGACCCTTATGTGATACGTCTCCCAGGTTTTGATTTAGTTGCAAGACGAGATGAAACTCTTATTATTATAAAAGTCCTGTCGAATATTGATGGATTATCTGAGGATGTTGGGACTGAGCTGCGCGCACTTGCGTATCTGCTCAAGGCGACTCCGTTGTTGATTGGGGAAAAAAACGGTATGAAAGTTCTTGAGGATGATGTCGTATACTTTAGATTTGGAATTCAGACCGTCACCGCATCGACTTTGAAAAATCATGTAATTGAGAAAATCCCGGTACGAGCATATGCCGCTCCTGGCGGATTGTATGTCAATCTAGATCAGAAAAAAATTCGACGATTACGTCAGGAAAAAAATATTTCTCTAGGTTCTTTTGCCCATTATGTTCGTGTTTCGCGTCGAACCGTACGGATGTATGAGGATGGAATGAGTGCACGTATTGATATCGCTGATCGGATTGAGGATATGTTTGAACAATCGGTAACCATGCCTATCGATTTACTTAAACCACTTATCATCGAAACGAAGAAATTGCCATCCTATCAAAAAGGTCAAGAACATACCAAGGAGTTACAACAGGAAGTCTTTTCCTTGCTTCAGAATATTGGCTATAGCATTATTCCAATGGATCGTTGTCCCTTTGAGGCATTAAGCAAAGAGAAAGAAAAGATTCTTTTAACCTGTGTACAGGAATATAATAAGAAACTTGCAGAAAAAGCACATTTTATCAGTAGTATTTCGAAGATTATTGAGAAACATGCAGTGGTATTTACCGATAAGGATGTTTGTAAGAAGAACCTGGAAGGAACTCCGATTATTGGGAAGAAAGAATTGAAGAAGATTCGTGACCCTGAGGATGTATTTACGTTAATTCTCGAAAGGATAACCGCTGAATGACCACAATTTGTGTGACACAAACTTTTATAAATAAGATTATTATTCCCGAGAACTACGTTACCCTATGGAGTCGCAATAAAACTAAGTTCGTCGATGATGTATCATGGCAGATAGTAAAACTGTGGAAGCAGTTCAGAAAGCAATCGAGGAATCCAAGAAACTGGAGCGGAAATTCAAACAATCGGTAGACGTTGTCATAAATCTAAAGAATATCGATATGAATGATGCGAAGAACCGTATCGAAGACGAAGTGATGCTTCCTCATGGTCGAGGGACAGAGGCTAAACTTGCTCTCTTTGCTAGTGGTGATCTTGCGTTGAAATCAAAAACATTCGTTGATTTATTGATAAAACCTGAAGAAATCGAAGAACTCGCGAAAGATAAAAAAAAGTTTAAAAAGATAGCTGATGAGTATGATTTTTTCATTGCTGAGGCACCGTTAATGCCAACTATTGGTAAAACACTTGGTATTATTCTTGGTCCTCGGGGAAAAATGCCAAAACCGGTACCACCAACTATCGATATCGCTGGTATTGCAACGAACCTTCGGAAAACCGTGAAAGTTCGATCAAAGACTACGAAAACGATACATGCATTGGTCGGACGTGAAGAGATGAAAACGGAACATATCGCAGAAAATATTGATGTAATTCTGAAGAGAGTTGAAGGAAAACTTGAACGTGGGAAATTAAATATCGGCTCAGTGTATGTGAAAACAAGCATGGGGCCACCAATGCGAATAATATAAAGGTGTCACGTTATGGCGCATGTCGCAGAATGGAAACACGGGGAGATCTCGGAGCTTACATCTCTGATAACTCACCATAAAATCATCGGTATCATTGATATTGGAAGCATTCCTGCTCCACAACTTCAGCAAATGCGAGGGGGCATCAGGGCAAAAGCTCAAATTCGCGCTGCAAAAAACTCGTTGATTGTACGGGCGCTAGATGAAGCTGAGAAGCAGGTGAAAGGTATCAGTGCGTTAAAAAGTGAAGTGCACGGCCAAGCTGCGGTGATTGCTACTGATGTTAACCCATTTGCGCTTTTTAAGGAAATTAAGGCAACGCGACAGAAAGCGCCTGCAAAGGGTGGAGAGACTGCAGCACATGATATTGAGGTTCTTGCAGGTGATACACCGTTTAAACCAGGTCCGATCGTCGGAGAGCTTCAGAAAGTAGGGATCCCGGCTGCTATTTCAGAAGGAAAGGTCGTCATTAAAAACGATAAAGTCCTTGTTGAGGCAGGGCAGAAGATCTCCCGAGAGCTTGCACAAATGCTTTCTCGTATTGATATTTACCCTATTGAACTTGGATTGAATTTACATGCTGTCTTTGAAAATGGCAGCATTTACCGACCGGATGTCCTTGATATTGACATGGACCGGTTTATGGGCCAGTTACGAACAGCGTCATTAACTGCATTAGGACTTGCAATGGAGACCGGATGGGCAAACACCCAGACGATTCGTCCTCTGTTGACAAAAGCGTATCGGAGCGCTTATACCCTTGCGCTGGAAAAGAACATTTACACCAAGGAAACCATGAAGTCGCTTCTTGCTAAGGCACAAGCATCGATGCTGTCTGTTTCATCACAGGTTAAACCTGTTAGTAAAGAGGGTGAAAAAACCCCAACATAATAGGAGGAACAAGCCATGGAGTATGTATATAGTGCAATGCTTCTGCATTCCGCAGGCCAACCCATTACCGAAGAGAATGTCAAGAAAGTTCTCACTGCCGCTGGTGTAAAAACTGATGCCGCACGAGTCAAAGCCTTAGTTGCTTCGCTCGAAGGTGTTAATATTGAAGAGGCGATAAAATCAGCCACCGCCGTACCAGTCGCAGCGCCTGCCGCAGCCGCAGCACCTGCTGAAAAGAAAGAGAAAAAGAAAGAAGAAAAGAAAGAAGAAGTTTCTCAAGACGAAGCAGCAGCTGGACTCAGCGCGTTATTCGACTAAGAATACCAGAGGTTGTCATCACACAACCCTCTTCTTTTTGTTTTTTTACTCTTTTTTAGTACAAGACATTTTACCGATTCAATGTCCGAACCATTCGTTGTTATTTTTTTTTATAAAATGAATGAAAGGTGGGGGACGGGATGCATTGGATAGGAGGAATATGCCTTTAGTGGAAAGCAGATACCTAAAGCAGCCTCCCCAATGTTTATTGTGTCCCCCAAAAACAAATAATCTCGGGAAATAAATAGTTTTCCATTCTGTTTCTTCTCCTGTTGATTTCTTGGATAACTGGAGGGCTAGATGGCGTTCTTATAAGTGAGTAAAACGAGAATCGCATAACCTATTTATTGGTAACCCCCGGTCATCAGACTTGGATCGCCCAGGAGCAAGAATTCTTCAATGGTGAAATAATCTGGTCCGACGTTTTGGATATACGCGTTCTGCGACCCAGTTAGCATCTGACCAACAGTGATTCCTTCCTCGTAGGAATCAAAGAAATGGACATTTAAGTAGCCGGCACCGCCATAGACGCCGTTAGAATCAACCCAGGTGTATGCGGTCCGTGTCGATCCGATTGTCGCAATCGCTCCACCATTTTCTTTTGCAATAAAACTCCAGGCGAAACATTGGTAAAAATCAGAAGGATTTGATGACAAACTAAAGATTCTGACCAATGTATTCGTCATCCTTGGATAATAGTGCTGCAAATCAGTAACATTGAAATCTAGCTTTGCGGTTAGACAAGCATCAAAGAAGATGATGGGAAGTTTATTGCCATTCTTCAACCCGTTTATGTACGGTGTGTAATAGAAGATTTTTATTTTTGTTATTGCGTTTGGTCGGGAGGTTCCCCATCCGTGTTCGAACCCATGACCCGAGTAGCTGACAAACCCTGCGCCCCTATTGATTGCCCAGTTGAAATTATATGTGTGGAGGTTATATTTAGATGTCCACAGGTAGGTCTGATCAAAATCAGGCATGGTTTGGCCCACCTTGACATTTGTGATTTCTCCTTCATAGACAAAGGGTGGTGCACCCATGCTCACCGGGAAGGTGTCTCCCCCTGCGAGGATAAGACGTTTGAACCATATTTGATTATAGGTTTCTTCCTCATAGGCAATGATTTTGTTGACAACCGTTGTTACTTCAGTTGCATCCACGCAGGCAAGTCTGCCAACATGAACATCTGCATATAAATCAACACCATCTAAATCATTACCATCGTGATCTATTTCACCAAATCGATTGTTCCCGTTTGCATCCCATGTACAGAAATCTCCATTCTCATCGTAGATATCTGCATAATACAGGTCGGAGAGTAAATCTCTTTCCCACCAAGAGGCATATGTCACTCTAATTGGGAGTTTCTTTATATCTCCTATTAAAAGAACATATTGTGTGTTCCAGTCTTCGACTGCATCTCTGATGAAGTATTTGATTTTCTCAGGGTTGTCCCGTCCAAAATACGAATTGTAAATGTCATCAAGGGTGACGAGGAGGGTTGGTATACCACAAGCGTTCTTATGTTCAACAAGAGGTTGAAGGAGTTCGGAAAACTCAGCAGGGGTAATAATCACTAATGAATATCCATCAGATGATGCCTGGTGGAGTGGTGTTGCTTCATAGGCAATCTTGATGGTGAATCGTGTGCTGTATAGGAGAATTTTGGTGTTTGGTGCATATCGCACAGGTGTGATATGAATGGTGGTGAATAAAGTATGATCATTGTTGTTGTTTAACCCTGCGCCTGTGGTTATTGTATACCATGATTTTGGATATGGATCAGCACTTGCGTAGACTTGATTATTGACGACACCAATCAGAGGAACTATCTGATCGCCAATCTTTTGTTTGGTTGGGGCAGGTAGTATTTGTTTATTCGCATGCATAGTCTGGATTGTTGACGGTGAGATATCAACAGAGACGATCTTGGTTCCCAGCGGGAATTCAAAGGTCTTCGAAAACACCGGTAGACGTGGGCATCCTTCTTCTGTGATGACACCGTTTGCCTCGCTGACCGTGATTTCGCTTCCGTCGTTGTTTTCCGTAAGAATTGGTACTGAAAAATCAATACTATATTCAATGGTATTTCTCGCTTCAGCATTGGTTTGAGCAAATGCATGTATCGCACCCGTGAGTAAAAAAAGGACAAGTATTCCACTTACGATGAATTTTCTTGTTTGTGTATTCTTCATATGGTATCCCCTTGAAAATATCGAATCGTGTTCTCCTATATTAATGTTGATTCTAAGATCAATTATATGATGCTATATTATTTAAGGCTTTTTATAAAAAATAAAGATTGGCAAACGTGGAGTTCTTTCCTTGCAAATCATCTGTTGCTTAAGAGAGAATTTAAATATTAAAAGCTGTATACTGCCTCACTTCTACTAGAGAAAATAGGTGAACTATGGGTAAAGGAATAAACGCTGCACGCCAATTAAAAAAAGCACGAAAAAATCAGATGTGGAGCGATCGATACTTCAAAAAACGAGTCCTGCATTTAAAAGAAAAATCAGATCCACTTGGAGGAGTTCCCCAAGCTAGAGGCATCGTCATTGAAAAAGTTGGTATCGAAGCTAAACAACCGAACTCAGCAATCAGAAAATGCGTGAAAATTCAGCTTATTAAAAACGGTCGACAGATTACTGCATTTGCTCCTGGAAACCATGCTATCGGATTTATTGATGAACACGATGAGGTTGTCGTCGAAGGCATTGGCGGTAGAATGGGACGTAGTTACGGTGATATCCCTGGTGTCCGTTTTAAGGTAATTAAAGTAAATGATGTATCCTTAGATCAATTGGTAAAAGGAAAAGTTGAGAAGCCGATGAGACGATAAGTATGAGCGAAAAGAAAGATTTACAACCCGGTTCAGCATTTTTCCCGATGTTATCAAAATACGACATCAGTTCAGTAAAAATTGAAGACCAAGGACTGCAACGGTACATCAACCTGGAAAATAAGGATTTTTTCCTTGGTGCACCACATGCGAATAAGATGTTCGGGAAAGCAAATATATCAATTATCGAACGCCTGATTAATATTATCATGAAAACTGAAATGTATACCGGTCAGAAAACCAAAGCGTACAAGATCGTTCGTATGGCCTTTGAAATCATCGACAAACGGACCAAGACCAATCCTGTGCAAATCCTAGTTGATGCGTTGCAAAACGCTGCACCAAAAGAAGAAACCACTAGGTTACGGTTTGGCGGTATAATGGTTCCGAAGGCTGTGGATATTTCACCACAACGCCGGTTGGATATTGCACTTCGTAACATCTGCACCGGTGCGATGACTGCAAGTCATAAGAACAAGAAGAGAATGGAAGCATGTCTTGCCGATGAACTCTTAAAGGCAAGCAAGAATGATCCTTCATCTTTTGCGGTTGCAAAGAAAAATGATCTTGAGCGTGTCGCTAAAGCAGCTCGATAATAGAAAAAAAATCTATGGATTTTTGAAGGTGTATAGTATATGGGGCGAAAAGAAGAAAACATTGAGAAAGCAACAGCGCTGATGAATAAATTAGATCATATTCGAAACATAGGGATTGCTGCTCATATTGATCATGGGAAAACCACATTTTCTGATAATCTACTTGCAGGGTGCGGTATGATGAGTGAGGACCTTGCAGGTAAACAATTGGTACTTGACTATGATGAGCAGGAGCAAGCACGTGGAATTACCATTAACTCAGCATCAGCTTCCATGGTTCACTCCGTTGAAGGACAAGCATACTTAATTAACTTAATCGATACACCTGGACATGTTGATTTCGGTGGTGATGTTACCCGTGCAATGCGAGCAGTCGATGGTTGTATCATTGTCGTCTGCGCTGTAGAAGGAGCGATGCCTCAAACAGAGACCGTGATTCGTCAAGCGATCCGTGAAAAAGTCAAACCAATATTATTCATCAACAAAGTAGACCGACTCATTAATGAACTTCGAGTCACACCAGAAGAGATGCAAAATCGATTCATTAAAATCATTAATAAATTCAATGAATTGATTGATCGAGTAATCGAAAAAGACTTCAAAGGAAAATGGAACGTGAAAGTCGAAGATGGCAGTGTCGCGTTTGGTTCAGCGTTCCATAACTGGGCTGTCTCCGTTCCTCGTATGAAAAAAACCAACTTAGGATTCAAAGATGTGTATAACTACTGTAAGAACAATGATCAAAAAAGCTTAGCGAAAAAATCACCTATTCATGAAGTTGTTTTAAACATGGTTATTGCTCACCTCCCTCCACCAAATATCGCACAGAAATACAGGATTCCACACATCTGGAGAGGAGACCTTTCGACTTCACTTGGTAAAAGCATGGTTGAATGTAATGAGAACGGCCCACTTGCAATGATGATTACCAAGATTATCCTTGATCCCCATGCAGGTGAGGTCGCGATTGGCAGGATGTTTAGCGGAAAGATACAGCGTGGGCAGGAATTATATGTTATTGGCATGCCAAACAAGAATCGTGTTCAACAAACCAACGTCATGGTTGGACCTGACCGTATTCCTATTGATTATGTGAGCGCAGGAAATATTGTTGCTGCAACCGGTATCCGCGATGCTATCGCAGGAAGCACTGTTACCGATGATCCTGAGGCTGAACCGTTTGAACGTATTGTTCATGTCTCAGAACCAGTTGTCACGGTCGCAGTGGAAGCGAAAAACACCAAAGACCTCCCAAAACTCGTTGAGGTGTTACGATTAATCTCTAAAGCAGACCCCAGCATCCAAGTACAGATTAATCAGGAGACTGGGGAGAATTTGATGTCTGGTATGGGAGAACTCCATCTTGAGATTACTGAGTATCGTATCCGCAATGACCATAAAATGGAGATAGTCTGCTCAGAACCCATTGTAGTCTATCGTGAGACCGTCAGCAAACCAAGTCCTTATAAATTTGAAGGGAAATCACCAAACAAACATAACAGATTCTACATTGAGGTAGAACCACTTCCAGAAAACATTGTGAAAGCAATCTATAACAACGAACTACCAGAGAACGTGAAAAAATACAAGAAAGAAACCGCAAAAATCCTTCAGGATCTTGGGATGGACAAAGATGTCGCCAAAGGCGTATTCGGCGTGCATGGTCTGAACATTATCACCGATACCACCAAAGGTATTCAGCATCTCTTCGAGACTAGGGATTTAATTATGGAAGCTTTTGATGAAGTGATGAAAAGTGGTCCAACCGTCTCAGAACCCTGTCAAGGTATCTTAGTGAAACTTGTAGATGCAAAGCTCCATGAGGACGCGATCCACCGAGGACCTGCGCAGGTCATCCCCGCAGCCAGAAACGCTATCTATGGGGCGATTACGATTTCTGAGCCTACTTTGCTTGAGCCAATGCAGAAAGTATTTATTAGCACTCCTCAGGAAATCATGGGTGATGCGTCACGGGAGCTGAATTCCCGGCGTTCAGAGGTCAAAGACATGAAAACTGTTGGAGACTCCGTGGAAATCGAGGCAAAAGCACCAGTTGCGGAGATGTTTGGATTTGCCTCTGCAATCAGGTCTGCTACCGGTGGTCGTGTGCTGTGGAATACGGAGAACATGGGATTCGAGCCATTACCAAGGAACCTTCGAGATCCAGTGGTGAAGAAAATCAGAGAACGCAAAGGTCTTAAACCAGATCCGTACCCACCTGAGTACTATATGGGGTAACCCTGCGAAAGAAATATTTCCAAATTCTTAAAAACCATTCGTTGATACAGTGGAGACTATGCAGAGAGGTATCATCCCGATCAACCAATTTTTCGAATTAGAATACCGGTATTACGAGAAAGACCCAAAGTACAAGTATTTTAACAGACGGTTCGAAATCTATCTCATTGGTAAGAAAGGGATACAAAAAATCTATATTCTGCATATGGACAACTGCGATATACGACCCGGAAAATGGGCTCCACATATCCACCGTGCCTCCAATGTTGCAAAGAAACTATATTTCGGAGTGACAACGGTGAACTGGAATGAAATAAAAGATAATTTTCTTGCTGCTATCATCGCAGAAATCGGAAATACGTACAAGATGGATGCAAAGAAAGCGGTCGTGAATTTGCTCTCCCCGAAACTGTAACCATAAAAAAGAAAGAAAAGAAATTTTAATTTTTTTTCCCTTATGTTATACCATATTTGCCTTGCGGAGTTTTGTAGATCTGTCCGTCTCTGCTTAACCGATCCAATGCCTCCTCCACTTTACGTGATTCGATCCCTTGTATCTCTGCTTCACTGATAATGTCTGCTCTGTTAACACTTTTATCCTCAGATTCCGCACACAGTCTTTGTATTATATCCAGGAGTAATCGCATCCGTTCATGCTGGCTGTGGCTAATACCTGTTGCGATGATGTCGATATCGAAACGCCCTGTTTCCCGATCGGTTCCGACCCTTCGGAGATACTGATCGATAATGAAAATCGCTCGTTTTGCATCACCAACAGTTGCTTCCTGGCTAAGACGTATCCGAGCACTTGATTCCGCAAGTCGTACGAATGCCTCAAGCTGCCTTGGGGTAAACGGTACAGAATCCTTTGACGAACTTCGGAAATCAACATAATAATTCTGTAGAATCTCCAAAGCATCATCTGTTAACACCGGGAAGACATTACGTTTTGCGTATGCGACGTATTTCCGGAGAAACTCTGGTTCAAACATCGGTTGAACATGTTTCATGAATTTTGTTTCCTGTTCTTTCGAGTACAGCTCATCAGGGATTCTATTGAGATGCTCATGGATTTCTCCTCCTTTATGGGATTGGAGAATATGGGCCGCAAGATCCGTATCCGTCTTCTGGTTTGGTTTATCAAGGATCGAGAAGATAAGGTCAAAACGTGACAGTAACGCGGGTGGCATGTTGATTTGCTCATGCATCGGCATGAACTCATCAAAACGCCCGAGTTTTGGGTTTGCTGCAGCCAGAATCGCACACCGTGACTTGAGGGTCGCGTTGATCCCTGCTTTCGCAACAGAGATCTCCTGTTGTTCCATGGCTTGATGTAGACTGCTGCGGTCTGTTTCTTCCATTTTATCGATTTCGTCAATGCAGGCAAGTCCTTTATCAGCAAGCACCAGTGCACCTGCCTCAAGAGTCCATTGTCCCTCACCAAACTCATCACGGACCGCGGCGGCAGTAAGACCAGCAGCAGAGGATGCTTTACCAGAAGCATAGACGCTTCGAGGAGCAAGCTTGGCCATATAGGAGAGCATCTGTGATTTTGCAGTACCTGGGTCTCCTACGAGTAAAGCGTGGATGTCCCCACGAGTCCGTGTCCCATCAGGCATTTCCTTTGCAATACCCCCGAACAGTTGAAGGACGAGTGCATCTTTTTCGATGTCAAGCCCGTAGATCGTCGGTGCGATACTTTGCCGCATTTTGTCATAGATCATCGGGTCTTTACTTATTTTGAGTATCTTTTTTTCATCTTCTTTCGTGACCTCGACTTCTTCAAATGCAAACTCTTTGCTTTCAATACTTACTGCATCCATCGTTTTATCAAATGAAGTAAGACGGAACGTTCCCCGATGTCGTGCCACGGAATGAAGAATCCCATTGACAATCACACGATCCCCTGGTGCAACCCCTCCCACTAAGTCATCCTCGAGGTACACACTGATACGTTCAGGTTGGGCACCACCACGTAATCCTTCCGGGTTCTCCTGGATCTCTATTTTCTGTGAATCAATGAAGGAAGAAAGCGACGTCGACAGTTTAAAGGATGACACCCGTCCGCAACCACCTTGATCTTCATAGCATTCAGAAGGCTCCTTTAGGATATCTTCATCCTGCTCAATCCTGAGGATCGCACCGCATTTCTGGCACTGGAATGCCGCGATCTTTAGTTTCGGTCGGACCTCAGTGATTTTCTTAACAAGACCTTCAATTGCAATAAACGTCCCCAGACGGTTCGCGCGTATCTTCCGAATCAAAATTTTTTGTGACTCAGGAATGTTCTTGACACGAAAATGCAGTTGTAACTTTTGCTCAACAGAAACATCAATGAGTTTCAGTGCTTCCTCTGCATTAAATAGAGTTTTAAACGGTTGACGAAGCAACAGTTCTGCAAGCTTTGGATCTGCCTTATCTACATCCCAATAATCAAGAAGTAAACTGCGTTTCTCAGGGTACTCTGTCGCAAGTGTCTCAATCTCTGCTTTACATTGGTCTTCAAAGAAGCCTTGCCAGGATGCTGTGAGACTCTCATCTTTTACTAAACGAACCATAGGAAAACCTCCCATATTCGTTAAACGTCATGGATATATAAATTTTGGCGGGTGTAGACGCCTTTCAAGTGGGTGCACGTGGTATACAGGTGACTGCCCGTCTGCATTCTCAACCCCGTTAACCCTCTGAGCATCGGCAGTCTGTGGTAAGGCTGCTCACTTCCGTGCCTCACCCGGTTCCCACAGTGAAGATAGGCACATGACCCTCCGGTCATATGCGGTTATCACCTCTGATCCCAAAGGACAAGGTGTCATAGGCAACAAACGGATCACGAGATACTCGTTACACCGCCTCTTAAGATCGACCCCAGCGTATCGGCGATTTCTGGTAACAGGGAACGCCTAGCTCCCCGGTCTATTCTACACCTCTCGCCATTGCTACCAGGAACGACGGCTAAGCTGTCGGTGGTAGTTAAATATTTGCACGAACAGAATGACAAGACCAACTGCTAAAAATGCAACATCACGAACCACTGCAATCCATGCATTTGTGAGAAGTGTCGGATCATTTTGTACATAAACTCTACCAGCATTGAACGCATCAAGGATAAGCAGATAAATGAACACTGCGATAATGATAAAAATAATCACGTTTAGATAGAACGACCATTTATTCCAAGTTTTTTTATCGACGGAAAGAATCGGGTTTTCGCTCATAGACACCAACCTAAAACAAGCATGAGTGAATAGATATATGAACATTATGTTTCTGATAAGGTTTAGAAAAAATCACTTAATTTGGTGTTTTTTACCTTATCGCTGATAAACATCGAATCAATAGATTTTTCCACTAGGGCGATGCGTTGACGTGCGTATACCGGGAGGTTATATTTCTCTGCGATCTCTTTAGAGATGTTCAGATATTTCTTCACAGACATCTCATGGACAGTAAGGGTTAATTTCCCGTTGCATTTCGTACAGATTCCTTGGAGTGGAATCCGTCGATAGGTCGTGTTACACAAGGGACAACGGACCGATTGCTTACTGAATGCTCGAAGGTTTCCCAGAATGTCGGGTAAGAAATGTCGTTCGATGACCTTGTACGCTACATCAGCTTCATCGACTGCACGGATCTTCGCAGCAAGACTCAGCTGCACATTCATCTTCTCCATCATGGTCTTCAAAGTCTTATACAGCGATTCTTTTGGCCCTTCTGAGATATCATTCGTGTCATGGGTGAACCCAAACTGTTCGTATTGAAGTTCAGTTCCGAGTCGTGAAGCGACCAGTCCCATCTTTGACTCAAGGTTCTTCGAATGCTCATGTCGTAAGGTTGCCTCGTAGAATTCTAATGGATATCTGCTTAGGGTATCGAGGTTATGAGCTTCTTTATCGACCTCAGATGGATCAAGCCGTGTCGTCAAAATTAAGGGTAAATCCATTTTACCTCCTCGTTTATCAGGGATATACGCATGGGAGAAATTCAACAACGCATCCATGAGCAACATCAATCCATCTTCGTCACCATCGGCGTTGCGTCTTTTTGTTGCATGGAAAAAGGGATGTGCATAGCATACCTGTGCGGTTGTGAATCCAATGATTCGTGCTAGAGCTCCAGCGGAGGTGTGTGGTGCAAGCCCTACAACCAAATGACCGACTAAATCCTGGTTTTTCTTTATTTTATAGAATCGGTTGATACCATAAAACTTCGTTAATAAATCATCGATAAATTTTGAAACTTGTACAAAATATTCAGCGCATGCTGTCGAAACGATAACATCCTGGACTTTCAGCTCACATATCTGATCCTCATGTTCCAACTCTTTACCGAGATAATCTTTTGTGTAACCAAGTTCTTTTATTTTTTTCAACGGGACTCCGATTTCTTTTGGTTTGAAATGAGTCAAGGGTGCATCGGTCATATCAAATCTGATGGTCCCGTCTTTGAACACGTAGACGTTATGTTTTGCTCGTAATATTCCTTTCTCAAGTGGCTCAGGGGTTTTATGTTTTGATATTGTTCCTATGACTCCTTTGATGGTCTCTGGCAGTGTATGTTCTTTGACGTTCTTTCGTGCGTGTTCCAGTTCTTCTGATAGATTGATTTGTTGTTTCTCCAGTTTTCCTTCAATTACTTCGGTATGGGTACCACAGGTGCAGACCAGATGGAACGTAATAGCATTACAGTTCGGGCAACGTCGTTTCCCTGCCTCTACTTCGATGGTGACGTTCTCCGCTGCGTTTTTCACAAGACGTTGATTACCTCCGTAATCTCCAAGTGGGAAAAGGACGTGTGGTGGCGGTCGCATTTTTCGGGGGGATGCTTTTTCTGGTCGGCCCATCCGTGTACCGATGCGGAATGGTCCGCGGGCACGAAGAAGAACCCCTGCAAGTGTTGAGATATATGCAAGGGTGGTTTCCCCTTCTAAAGGATTCCTACAACGGTCTGTAGTAATAATGCTTCCTTCTTTGAGGTCAAGACCACAGCAGCGAAGTAAAGGGTAAGTATATTGATTGATTCTGAGTGTTCCTTCTCGTTGGGTGTGGAGTGCTCCAA
>Ga0307446_1000202_pt1 | contig 19184 bp, 16 predicted proteins | sample SalMarSW160320MG_FD_202141 | JGI IMG/M metagenome (GOLD analysis project Ga0307446, IMG submission 202141) | Salt marsh sediment microbial communities from the Plum Island Ecosystem LTER, Massachusetts, United States - SW1603-20 | ecosystem: Environmental > Aquatic > Marine > Intertidal zone >... | reverse complement strand
CCATCGTCTGCGCACCGCGCGCGGTCCACGCCCCGTGGCTGGCCCGCTCGATGAGCGTCGGATACCAGCGCTCGCGGAAGTGGGCGAACGTGTGCGGCGTGTCCAGGAACGATCCCTCGGGGCCGAGCTCGTCGATGAGGTCGAGGGCGAGCGTCTCGTCGCTGATCTCGATGGGCGAGATCGCGGCCCGGATCCAGGCGGCGATCTCGTCGCAGATCGCGAGCTGGGCCAGGGACCCGGTCCGGCCCGACTCCAGGTACCCGCTGTCATGGATCAGGTGGCCGCCGCCGAGCGCGTCGACGAGCATCGTGAGCGCCGCCTCGGCCGCCGCCTGGCCGTCGACCACCTTGGCGTCGCTGCCGCCCGCAAGGCTGAACATCGGCAGGCCGTAGTGGTGGGCCATGGCCGCGGCCACGCCGCGGTGATCGGGCTCCGCGTAGGGATCGACCATCGTCCGCAGGTCCAGCGCGTCGCCGCCGAACGACGGGATGATCACCGGTGCGCCCTCGCGGACCAGCTGCGCCAGCAGGATCCCGACCAGCACCCCGGCGGTGTTGAGGGCCATGTTGCCCGCGGTCGTCACCGGACCGGTCGTGCCGCCCGAGGTCACCGGGACCCAGATCGCCGGTAGCCCACGCTCGGCCAGCATGAGCAGCTTGCGCAGCGAGTCGTCGTTGTGGACCAGCCCGCGGGTCACGTTGACGTACAGCGCGAGGTTGGGGCGCTCGCGCAGCGCCTCAGCGCCACCGGCCACGGACTCGGCCATGGCGATCGCATCGAGCATCGCCTCGACGTCGTAGGTGACCACCACCAGGGGCTTCGTCGTGCGGGCCAGCATCACGGCCATCTGCCGGCGATCGGCCATCGACGGCTCGACGTCGGAGGGCAGGAACATCGACATCGCGAAGTCCATGTTCGGCAGGGCATCGACCAGGCCGATCCCGTCATGGACGTCGGCCAGGACGGCTGGCCGTCGCTCGCCGGTCCGGTGGTCGAGGATGTTCAGGCAGTCGGAGCCCGGGCCGAACCAGACGTTGTCGCCCTCGAGCGCGATGGCCGGCTCGCCCGATCGGTCGTGAAGCGTGATCGAGCGCGGGGCCACGGACAGCGCCCAGTCGACCAGCGAGCCGGGCACGAACACCCGCCCATCGTCGCCCACCCGGGCGCCGGCGCCGTGCAGGCGCTCCACGGCCTCCGGGTCGTGCAGGCGCACGCCGGTCCGCTCCAGGATCGAGACGCTCGCCTCGTGGAGTCGCTCGCATCCGGCGGGCGGCAGCCGATCGTAGCGCGGCGAACGGGCGACGGGAGAGATCGGACGCGGGGCGCGAACAGCCACAAGCCCCTCAACGGCGGGTCGGATGTCCCCAGCGTGGCCCGTCGGGTCCGGTCCGCGATAGGGCGGAAGGTCCCCCGGCAAGGGTCCGACGGACCATCCGGCATCCTTCGGGAGCGGCGAAACTGGAAACGATGCCCGACATCATCCACGGGTCCGAGCGTCGCCCGCTCGTGCCCGGTCGCCTGCTGTTCGACGACGCCGCCGACCTGTCGGTGGTCGTGCCCGCCTCGTGCCAGCGCACGGGGCGGTGTCACGAGTGCGTCGTCGAGATCCGCACCGGCGGCGAGCAGCTGTCACCTCCGACGCCGGCCGAGGCGTTCCTGGCGCCCGGCTTCCGGCTGGCCTGCCAGGCGAGGGTGGAGCGCGCGGCGACGGATCTCGAGCTCAGCGTGCTACGCCGCCGCCTCCGGATCCAGCTGGCCCCCGAGGCGGCCGTGGCCGAGGTCGACCCGGCGGTGACGGCGATCGACGGGCGCATGGTCGCCGACGACGGCACCGACCTGGGCCCGGTCCGAGGATCGATGCTGGGGGTGGCGATCGACATCGGGACGACGACCGTCGTGCTCGAGATCGTCGACCTCGAGCGGGGCGTCATCCTGGCGGTGGCCGCGTTCGAGAACCCGCAGCGGTTCGGCGGCAGCGACGTCATGAGCCGCATCTCGTACGACGCTGAACACCCGGGCGAGCTCCGCCAGTCGCTGCGCCGCGCCATCAACCACGAGCTCCGCCGGCTGTGCCTCGCGCTGGGCGTGGACCGCCGCCAGCTGGCCGAGGTGTATCTGGTCGGCAACCCGACCATGCGCGACCTTGCGTTCGGCCTGGATGTGAGCCCGCTCGGGCGGCTGCCGTATCGCTCGGTGACCGAGACGGCGGTTGCGGCCGGCGAGGCGGAGAGCACCGTGCTCGTCCGTCGTGCCCACGAGCTGGGGATGCTCGTCAACCCCAGGGCGAGGGTGATCGGCGGGCCGCTGATCGCCAGCCACGTCGGCGCGGACGCGGCGGCCGACCTGGTCGCGGTGGGCGCGGTCGATCACGGCGGATCGTTCCTGCTGGTCGACATCGGTACCAATACCGAGGTGCTCGCATCCGACGGCACCCGGATCATGGCCGCCTCCGGGCCGGCCGGGCCCGCGTTCGAGGGGGGCGGCGTGCGGTACGGGATGCCCGGCGCCGAGGGCGCCATCGAGGCGGTCCGGCTGTCCGACGAGCGGTTCGACGTGCGCACGATCGGCGACACCACCCCCGAGGGGATCTGTGGGTCCGGGCTGGTGGATCTGCTCGCCGAGCTCCGGCGCGCGACCTGGATGACGACCCGGGGCCGGTTCCTCCACCACTGGCGCGAGATCCCGGTCGTGCACGAGCCGCATATCGCGCTCACCACCGCCGACGTTGGCCATCTCTCGGTCGCCAAGGCCGCGACGGCCGTCGGACAGCGCGTTCTGATCCGCCGTCTCGGGATGCGCCCCGGGGACCTCGAGCGCGTGTACCTCGCCGGCGGCTTTGCCAATGCGCTCGACGCGGGCTCGGCGATCGAGATCGGGCTGCTCGTCCCGGTGCCCGCGGACCGCGTCGTCCGCGCCGGCAACGCGTCCATCGCCGGCGCGCGCGCGCTGCTGCTGTCCCGCCGTCGCCGCCAGGCCCTCGAACGGCTGGTCACGACGATCGAGCACGCGGAGATCGAGACCGAGCCGGACTTCTTCGACCTGTTCACCGACGGCTGCCTGTTCGAGCCGATCGCCTCCTGAGGGATGCCCATGTCGCTTCGCCACACGCTCACCGAGACGCCGGACTTCGCCACCGTCGTGGAGCTCGTGCCCTGGGCAGGGGAGCTGGAGGATGCCCGGGGCGAACGGCCGCTCAAGATGGCGGCCGACCTCGCCGGCGACCCGCGGATCACGGCCCTGTCCATCACCGACAACGCCGGTGGTCATGCTCGTCTGAGCCCGGGTACACCGGCCCAGCCCGTCGTCGCCCTGGGCCACGACGTGATCGTCCACGTCGCCTGCCGCGATCGGAACCGCAACGGCCTTCAGAGCCTCGGCTGGGATCTGTTGAGCCGCGGGCTGGGCACGGTGCTGGCCGTCACGGGTGACTACCCGGTCGAGGGCTACGAGGGTCTGTCCAAGCCCGTGTTCGACATCGATTCGGTGGGCCTGCTGGCGTTGTTCCGGGAGCTGGGCGAGGCGGCGGTGGCGCGGGCGGCAAGCGACGGCGCGCCCGATCCGGACGCGCGCTCGTTCTTCCTCGGCTGTGCCGTATCGAACGTCAAGCGCCTGGAGCGCGAGCTCGTGCCCCAGTACCGGAAGCTCGGGCTCAAGGTCCGAAGCGGTGCGGCCTACGTGATCAGCCAGGTGGGCTACGACGCGCGCAAGCAGGACGAGCTGCTGCGGGTGATGCGCGGGGACGGAATCGCGATCCCCGCGATCGCCAACGCCTACGTGCTCAATCGGGGCGTCGCCCGTGCCTTCCACTCCGGGAACGTGCCGGGGTGCGTGGTGACCGACGACCTGCTCGCCCTGGTCGAGCGCCGGGCCGCATCGCCCGACAAGGGGCGGGCGTTCTTCCTGGAGCTCGCGGCCAAGCAGCTGACCGTCGCGCGAGGCCTCGGCTACCGGGGCATCTACCTGTCGGGTCATCGCGACGCCGGCGAGATCGCACGGATCCTCGAGTACGCCGATGCCTTCGCCGACGGCGGTTGGCGCGACCTCGTCAGTGAAGTCTCGTTCCCGATCCCGGGCTCGTTCAAGCTGTTCGAGTCCGATGGTGCGGGGCTCAACACGGATCAGCCGAACCGTGCCTACCTCGGCTCGCTCGAGCCGGCGGCCCGGCGGCGGGCCCGGCGCCGGGTCGCCCCGTTCTACAAGGTCAACCGGGCGCTGCACGAGCGGGTGTTCGAGCCCGGAACGGCCGGCTTCGAGGCGTGGGCGCGGATCTACGGGGGGATCGAGCGGGCGCACGTCGGCCGTCCGCTGCACGTGCTGGAGCAGGCGGTCAAGGTGCCGCTGTTCGACTGCCGCGACTGTGGGGACTGCTCGCTGCCCGACGTCGCCTACCTGTGTCCCGAGAGCCAGTGCGTCAAGAACCAGCGCAACGGCCCGTGCGGTGGCTCGCATGACGGCTGGTGCGAGGTACCGGACAAGCCATGCATCTGGGCGGAGGCGTATCGACGGCTCAAGCCCTACGGCGAGGAGGGATCCATGCTCGATCGTCCGCCCGTGATCCAGGACAGCGCCCTGCGCCGGACGAGCGCCTGGGCGAACACGTTCCTCGGGCGCGACCATTTCGGTCGCCAGCGGGAGATCAAGGCATGAGGCCCGATCGCACGGGGGCCCCGTTCCGGATCGTCGGCGAGAACATCCATGCGACGCGCGTGCTCAAGCGGGCGGGCCGGCACGCCGCCGAGCTCGAGGACGGCGCGGTGGGGATCGCGTTCGAGACCGTCGACGGACGGCGCGAGATCCTGCCGGTCCATCCGGACGTCGCCGCCGGGCGTGATTTCGCCGCCGGCAAGATCAAGCACGTGGCGAGCGCCATCCGCTGGGGCCTCGATACCGGGGAGCACGCGGATCTGGCGACTGCCTACGTGCAGGCGATGGCCGCTCGACAGGAGGCTGCCGGCGCCGACTGGCTCGACCTCAACGCCGACGAGGTCGCAGCCGATTCCGAGACCCGGGCCCGTGCGATGACCTGGCTGGTGACGGCGGTCGAGGCGAGCGCCGGGGCCCCGGTCTCGATCGACTCCTCGGATGTCGCCGTTCTCGCCGCGGGCGTCGCCGCGTCGACCCGGCCGGCCGGCCGGCTGCTGCTGAACTCGGCCTCGCTCGAAAGGCCGGAGGTCCTGGATCTGGCCGCGACGGGGGCGTGCGCCGTGGTGGTCGCCGCGAGCGGCCGGAGCGGCATGCCGGCCAACGCGGAGGAGCGGGTGGCCAACGCCGCCGCCCTGATCGAGGAGGCGATCGCGCGCCAGATCTCTCCGGACCTGCTGTACGTCGATCCGCTGGTCCTGCCGGTAGCCGTCGAGCCGGACGCCCCCGGGTACGTGCTCGAGACCGCCCGCCAGCTCCGGGCCGAGTACGGAGACACCATCCACCTGACAGGTGGGCTGTCCAACGTGTCGTTCGGATTGCCCGAGCGGCGGCTGCTCAACGACGTGTTCATCGATCTCGCGGCGGGCGCCGGCATCGACAGCGGAATCATCGATCCCGTGGCATCCGACCTGGCGCGCGTGTTCGCCGCCGAGCGCGAGTCCCGGCCCTACCAGCTGGCCGCCGACCTGCTCCTGGGCCGCGACCCGTTCGGCGGCAGCTACGTGACGGCGTTCCGCGCGGGTGAGCTCGCTGCGGGAGGGTGACGCGGACAGGAGGGGCTCCTGATCGGGCCGCCGGTCAGGAGCCGGCGGCCGGGACGGCTTTCACGACGTCGTCGTCGTAGCTCATGGCCAGCCGCTCGCCCGGCTGGAGCACCAGGACGTCCTCGTCCCAGTCGCCGTCGATCAGGCGGCGCAGCAGAACGAGGCTGCCCTCCAACCGCTCGAACAGCCAGCCGCGCCGCTTGGCCTGGGCGCGGGCGGTGCCCTCGGCGGCCGACTCGTCCGTGACGCCCACCGAGATGAACCCGGCACGCCGGTAGTGGCTGCGCCAGGCACCCATGACCTCCATCAGGTAGTCGGCGTTGTCCTCGCCGTACTTCTCGACGTAGCTCACCCGGAGCTCGTCGAGTCCGTCATCGGTGTCGCCACCGGCTCCGATGCCGGCACCGACCGACCCCGAGGCAGCCCCATAGTCGCGCTCCAGCTGGTCGTTGACGTACCAGTAGGTGGGGTCACGTCCTTCGGTCTCGGTCCGGTATCGCTCCCGGGCGCCGAGGAACAGCGTGATGCAGTCGTGGGCTCGGGGTACCACCAACGGCACCTCCCTGGCCTGCAGCCCCGCCGTCGCACCGCCGCACAGCCCGTACCCGAGCACGATCGCATCGTGCCCGGGCGGAGAAGCGTCGATCGCGACCTGGAGCCGCGTCCGGAGATCGGGAGGTTCGGCGTGCAGGCCCCTCGGGAGCATCGCGATGTCGACGACGTGCGGTGACCGCGCCGCACACAGGTACGCCGGGCGGGCCAGGATGTCGCAGGTGATCAGCTGGAGCCGCATCGGCCCCGTCGATGGCGCATCGGTTGCTCCCAGGTGGGCCGTTCGGCGGGCAGGCGCCCGTCCCTCGGGGGTGGTTGTTGCCTCGAGCGTGACCCGTTCCGCGGGACGGCGTTCGGTCACCGGCCCGACGCGATCCTAGCCCTCGTCCGCAGCCCGCGCTCGCGCTGGCCGGAATCGCCGGGCTGGCCCTCGTCGCTGCTGGACACGGATGCGAACCTGACGCAGACGTCCCCGGCACCCGCGTTGTGGGGGGGCCGACCAGGGATGCGACCAGGGTCGGGATCAGCCGACCAACAGGAGGACGGCGGATGGCAGGAGCGGGCACCCGGGAAGACCCGTGGCAGCTGACGACGGCCAACGGCGGATCTGCCTATCAGATGTGGCGCGACGAGGCGGCCGACCCTCCGACGCTGGTGTGCCAGGTGGGCAGCACGCGGCTCGGCTACCGGCTGCGGGCCATCGAGGACCTGCACGCGTGGCTGAGGTCGATCGGCGATTGGGTTCCGCTCGGCGGCGCGGACGAGCAGAAGCCGGCACCGGAGGGGTCGGTCGAGGCCTGGGGCCGATCCGAGTCCAATCCGGTCGGCGGCTGGTACGGGCTGCGGAAGGGATATCGCGGTCGGTTCGGTGCCTACCTTCCGCCGTTGCTGGAGGCGCTCGGCCTGGTCGAGCTGGAGCACAACCCACGCAACAATCGCGTCCGCGCCCGCTGACGTCGGCGATCCGGTGGCGCTGGCCCCGCAGGCGAAGGCCCCACAGGCAGCGCCAGTCTCTCAGGCAATGCTCAGCCGGGCAGGGCATCCTATGGGTGGATGTCCGCCTCTCGAAGCCATCAGCCCATGCCTCCGAGCGGTTCGGGGCGCCTCCGGCCGTCCGATGAGCGGGCGCAGCTCGCGGCGATGAACCGCACCACGCGCCGGATCGCGATCGGCGCGGTCGTGATCGCGTTCGTCGGCGTGGCGCTGACCGCCTGGCAGCTCCTGGGCCAGGGCAGCGCGTCCTGCCAGGCGGCCGCGTGGAACACGACGCCCAGCGCGGGCGACCTGCCGGCCGGGTGGACCATCAGCGCGAGCCAGTACGATCTCGATCGGAAGTTGATGCGGTTCCTGGGACCCGTGCCTGCGGACACGACCACCACCCAGCCCTCGATCGACGCGACCATCACCTGCTTCCCCGAGGGCGCCGCCGATTCCGTGACCCGATCCCGGGACGCGATCGCGGCCTCGGGCCAGGCGGTGACCACGCGTGACGACCTCGGCGATCAGGCGTTCAGCGCCGTCGATCCCACGGGTGCGATGCTGCTCCAGCTGCGCCACGGTGACCTGGTCGTGTACATCGCGTCCGGCAGCGGCACGCAGAACGAGGTCGAGATCATCGCCTCGGCATTCGACCTCGCGATGGGCGGCACCGGCGGCAACGCGCCGATCGGCACGCTCGATGTCGGTCCGTCGTCCTCGAACGAGAGCGCCAGCCCCGAGGCTTCGGATCAAGGGCTGGCGTCGGAGAGTCCCGTGGCCCCCGAGCTCGAGGCGGTCATCCCGTCGACCGTTGGCGATGTGCAGCTCGCGGTGCAGAGCGAGACCGGTGACGCGATCCTGAGCGACGACCAGAACAGCCGCGCGATCATTGCCGCGCTCCGGACCGCAGGCAAGCAGCCGAGCGACCTTCGGCTCGCCTACGGCTATGACGCGGTCGGCAACTCCGATCTGGTGATCACCGTATTCGCGGTCGACGGCATGAAGCTCGACGCGCTCCGCCAGCTGGTCCTCGACTCATGGCTGTCGGCATCCGGCGCCGGGATCACGACCGACAGCGTCACGCTGTCGGGGATCAAGGTGACCCGCGTGGATCGTGGCGACGGCGGCTCGATCGACTACGTCCTGACGCGGAACGGCGACGTGATCACGATCAGCACGGCCGATGCGGGTCTCGCGGCGCAAGCGGTCGCCGCGCTCCCCTGATCGCCGCTGATCGCCCGCAGCCGGCTGCCGCGCCTCCGCCGAGCGCCGCGCCGCGTGCCGACTCGGTCGCCGGGTGCTCGGTGAACCGGTCGCGACGCCACGCCCGCCGCCTACCGTGATCGCGACCGTGACCGCGAGCGTATGTTCACCGGGGCGGTCGGCTGGCGGTGTTGACGCATCGAGCGGGAGACAGAGATGCGCGAGCGGTCGGTGGCCTGGGCCGAGGACTGCCGGGTCCGTGGCAGCGTGGAGCTCGCGGGGGGCCGCATCAGCGACCAGGTCAACGAGGACGGGCTGCTGACGTTCTTCGGCGCCACCCTCGAGTCGCTCGACGACGGCCACGCCGTGGCGGTGGACGAGCTCGAGGTCGAGCGGCGTGAGCTCCGCCTGATCGAGGTCGAAGGTCGGCGCGGCGATCCGGCCCGCCGGCTGCGGACGGTACAGGAGCTGGTGGAGCTCACCCTCGGACCATTCCGGGCATCCGGCAACCTCCACCGGCCACCGAACACCCAGCCCCTGGCGGCCCTTTCGCGCTGGGTCCGGTTCGTGCCCATGACCGATGCGTTCCCGTGGGTCACCGGACGTGGCCCGGATCCTCAGCACGTGGACGTCGTGCTCGTCAATCGCGAGCGGATCGAGAAGTCCGCGCCCCTGGTTCCGATCCCGATCGAGACCGAGGATGACTGGCTCGGCTCGACATGGCCGGCGGCAGGCGGCGCCGAGCCCGGTCATCGGGAGCGGGCAGCCGACACCGGGTCCGGCGAGAGGACCGGGGAAGCGGCCGACTGACCGCGTTCCAGCCCTCGACCTTCCCGGCTGCGGCCATCTCGGTTGGTGGCGTCCGGAGGGCCGGGTCGGTGCGCAGCCGCGATCCGTGCGGGGGCAGCCCGATGACGCCGCGTCATGAACCCGTCATCGTTGCCACTGAGCCTTCAGGCGGCGATGATGACTCTGATGCCGACGACCGCCGCGGACGTGGCTCCGATCCTGGTCGTGGACGATGATCCCAAGATCGTGACCCTCGTTCGCACCTATCTCGAACGCGAGCGCTTCCCGGTGGTCACCGCCCCGGACGGCCGGACGGCGCTCCGCCTGATCGAGGAACGCTCGCCGAGGCTCGTGGTCCTGGACCTGATGATCCCGGAGATCGATGGCCTTGCGGTGATCCGCCGCGCGCGGGAGCTGGGCGACGTCCCGATCCTCGTCCTGAGCGCGCGCGGCACGGTGGGTGACCGGATCCTCGGCCTGTCCGAGGGCGCCGATGACTACCTGCCCAAGCCGTTCTCGCCCGCGGAGCTGGTGATCAGGGTCCGGACGATCCTGCGACGTGTCGAGCGTCCGGCCGGTGGCCTGCCGTCCCCCGGCACGATGCTCGTCGCCGGCGACCTCGCCCTCGATCCGGCCCGCCACAGGGTCACCATCGCCGGCCGGGCGATCCTCCTCAGCGCCCTCGAGCTGCGCCTCCTGACCGCCCTCCTCGACGCCGACGGCCGGGTGCTCACCCGAGACCAGCTGCTCGACGCCATCCACGGCACGGGCGAGGGCGACGTGCTCGATCGCTCGATCGACCAGTATGTGAAGCGGCTGCGGGAGAAGCTGGGAGACGACGCGACCGAGCCGAGGTACGTCTCGACCGTCCGCGGGGTCGGCTACCGGGCTGCGACCCCGGTGGAGCGCGTGAGCGTGGAGCGATGAGCCTCGGGACCGGCGGTCGATGAGGCGGCCCCGGATCGGAATCTCCGCCCGCTTCCTGGCGGCCTCGCTGGCCGTCGCGGGCATCGCGCTCGCCATCGTCGCGGTCGGCGTGCTGCGCGTGGGGGCCGCGTCATTCGAGGCGCTGATGGTGGCGGCGGGCGCAAGTGCCGGCCACGCTCGCGAGATGTTCGACTCCAGCGTCACCGTGGTGTTCCTGGTCGCCGCCGGAGTGGCCGCCGTCGTGGCGGTGGCGCTTGCGTTGGTGCTCGCCCGCCGCCTGGCCCGTCCGATCGAGGATCTGGCGGCCGCTGCGGCCCAGATCGCCGACGGTGACCTGACGGCCCGCGTTGCCGAGCAGGGGCCCGAGGAGCTGCGCGAGCTCGCTGCCTCGTACAACAGCATGGCGACCCGGCTCGCCGAGCAGGAGGCGATCCGCCGCGAGTTCATCGTCAACGCCTCGCACGAGCTCCGGACGCCGCTCACCAACCTCCAGGGCTACCTCGAGGCGCTGCGCGACGGCGTGCTGCCGCCGGACCCGGCGATGTTCGACTCATTGCGCGAGGAGGTGGATCGCCTCTCCCGTCTGGCGGCGTCGCTCGACGTGCTCGCCGGCATGGGCGAGCCTCCCGGTGCCCCGGAGGACGTCGATGTGGCCGTCCTCGTGCGCAACGCCACTGACCTCGTGAGCCCCGCGCTGACCCGTCGCTCGATCGCGCTGTCGGTCGAGGTCGCCCCGCGCATCCATGCCCGGCTCCGTGCCGACCAGCTCACCCAGGTGCTGGCGAACCTGCTCCAGAACGCGCAGCGCTACACGCCGGAAGGGGGCCAGGTCCGGGTCACGGCCACCCGGACGCCGACCGGGATCGACATACGGGTCGCCAACACCGGGCCCGCCATCCCGGACGATGATCTGCCACGGATCTGGGAGCGGTTCTACCGGGTGGAAAAGTCGCGCGACCGGGAGCGCGGCGGTGCCGGGATCGGGCTCGCGATCGTTCGCCAGCTGGTGGAGTCGGCCGGGGGTGGGGTGGGGGTCACCTCCGCCGGCGGATGGACCGAGTTCTCGGTGCGGCTGCCGGCCTGACCGTCCAGCCGCGACTCACGTGATCCGTGGCCCCGCCTCGGCTGGGGCCCACCGGGGAGCACTGGCACCTCGCCTTCACCCCGCCCGGCCGGCCCGAACCACCGGTTCCGCGCGACCGCGCGACCTTCCCGTCAGACAGCACAAGGACGACTATCCACCGCGACGCCGCGCGCGTCGGACAGCGCACAAGTGGCTCGCCGGTCACCGATTGCCCGGCCGGCGGCTATCTGGCGACTATTCGGCGCCTGTCTACCGATGACGAACGGGCTTGCCAGCTGTCGGCGGTGTCCACCAGTCGTGCTCGGACTGGATGGCGGGACCCGCCACCGGCCACCGGCCCGCGATGGCCACCGGCCCGCGACCGCCAACCTGATCCAAGCGGCTCGAACGCGCGGCCGGCCGCTTCTTAGAATCGACCCAACCACGCGCCTCCGACATCACACCACAGGGAGCCCCACATGCAGCAGCACGCCATCACCATGCTCGGCGCCGGGTTCATCGGGGACTTCTACACGACGACCCTCCACGGCCAGCGCGGTCGGGATCGGGTGCAGGTGGTGTACTCGCGCAGCGAGGAGCGCGGCAGGTCGTTCAGCGCGCGATGGGGTGTCCCCGAGTCGACGACCGACCTCGAGGCGGCGATCCGCCACCCGGACACGGACGTCGTGGTGGTCGCGCTGCCGAACCACCTGCACGAGGAGGCGGTGAAGGCCGTCGCCGCGGCTGGAAAGCCGGTGCTGTGCACCAAGCCGCTCGGCCGCAACGGCGGGGAGGCGCAGCGGATGCTGCAGGCGGTGGAGAAGGCGGGCGTGTTCGCGGGCTACCTCGAGGACCTGTGCTACACGCCGAAGACGCTCAAGGCCATCCGCTCGGTCGAGCAGGGGGCGCTCGGCGACATCACCTGGGTCCGCTCGCGTGAGACGCATCCCGGTCCGCACAGCGCCTGGTTCTGGGACGGCCGACTGACCGGCGGCGGCGCGATCATCGACATGGGCTGCCACTGCGTCGAGATCATCCGCAACTTCGTGGGCAAGGGAAACCGGCCGCTCGAGGTCATGAGCACGACCGATACCCTCGTCCATCCCATCGACGACGAGGACAACGCGATCGCCCTCATCCGCTTCGAGTCGGGGGCGATCGGCCAGTTCGAGGTCAGCTGGACGTTCCGCGGCGGCATGGACCTGCGCGACGAGGTCGCCGGCACGCAGGGCACGATCTGGCTCAACCATTTCCTGCGGACCGGCTATGAGATGTTCACGACCGGTGGCGGCAGCGGCTACGTCGCCGAGAAGGCGGAGACAGCCGCGGGGTGGCTGTTCCCGGTGGGCGACGAGGCGGCCGAGCTGGGCTACGTCGACATGTTCAGCGATCAGCTCGATGCGCTCGACGGGGGGACCGCGCCGCGAGAGACGTTCTACGACGGGTACGTGGTCAACGCGGTCATGGACGCGGCCTACCGGTCGGCAAAGAGCCGGGCGTGGGAACCGGTCGAGCTGTTCGAGTGGCGAGGTGGGACCACACCGCGGATCGCGGCCAGGCCCGAGCTGCTCGACGGCCAGGTCGTCATCAAGCGCGAGGTGCTGCCCGACGGCCGGGAGCGGCTGATCCTCAAGGACCCGGCAACGGGCGACTTCGTGGATCGGATCATCGCGGGCAGCCAGACTTCGTGAGCGTTGTGGCGCCAGCGTGGACCGGTGAGTGAATCGGCTCTGGTCAAAGGGCGTGCAGGAGATGTGAAACGTCCGGCTACTCCGATGCCGCGAATGCGACCGCTCCTCCATCGACAGGTTGTCGGGTCGTCGTCTCAGAGGGGTTCGCGGACGCACCATCCCGTGTGACTCGGGGCACGGAGACGCGGTGATCAGCCTTGGGCCAGTGGTCGCCGAGAGGGGGGACCTCGCCGGGTCCGGCCAGGGCCAGCACCCGGCGCTGCCGTATGGACAGCGGTGCCTCGGACGTCATCGCCAACGAGCTCCACCTCGCCGGTGTGCATGCCGACGCGGATCTCGATCCCAGTGGACCGGGTTGATCGCGTCATCGCCCCGGCACACTCCACGGTCCGGGCCGGACTAGCCGGGAGTCGAGTCGACGATGTCCGTGACGACGACCGTCGTGAGCGACCGCGCTCAGACCTCGTGGAGCGCCGCATCGAGCGCTCGCAGGCTCGCGCCCCACTCGATCGTCACCCACCGTCGGGTTGCCGCACCTCCCGACCAGGCTGTGTCTGATCCGGAAAGAGCCTCCGCCTGGCGCAGGTCGGGGCCCCGTTCCTTGACCCGCACAAACTCTGGCGACGCTCCGTCGCCGGCGGGGGCTACTTCTCGATTAGGGCGGCCACCGGCGGGATCACGCCATGGCGCTGCATCGCGGCTGCCAGCTCGGGCGGGGGCGACGCGAGAGCCGCCTGGACGGTGCCGATGTCGGCGACGTCCATGCTGATGGCAACGTTCTTGCTGCCATCGGCGGCGACGTGGTCGACGACGTTCGATGCGCCCATCGCATCGATGCTCGCGGCCCGCTCGCCCTTGAATGACAGCCAGCGCTCCACGTCCTCGACGGCGTGGGTGAGGACAATCTTCGGCATACGAGCCTCCTTCGGGACGCCTGAAGGCGGCTCGCGGCTGGGACGCCGATCCGCTCAGGTGACAGGAGTATGCGCGTTCGACGCGGCATGCGGCTCGCGACGCATTGTGCGCGAGGATGAAGGGTTCGTGAGCCTAGCCGGCGGTCGCCGACACCACGCCCGGCATCCCCGACGGGTCGCCGGCGCCGGCCCACCGGGCGAGGACCTCGCGGGTGAACAGCTGGTCGACGACCATGGACGAGGCGCCGATGACGCCGGCGAGGCTGCCCAGCGTCGAGCTGCGCACCAGGAGGTCGCGGGTCGCCAGCGGCAGCGAGCGACGGTAGACCGTCTCCCGAATGGCAGCCAGCAGCAGGTCGCCGCTTCTGGCCACTCCGCCGCCGACGACGACGAGCGACGGGTTGAGCAGGTTCACGACCGTGGCCAGCATCGAGCCGATGCGGCGTCCGGCGGTCTGGATCAGCTCGACGGCCACCGGATCGCCCAGGCCCGCCGCCCAGGCGACGTCGGCGGCGGTCACCCGGCCGCGCTCGGCCAGGACGGCCTTCAGCCGATCGCTGCGCCCCTCGCGCGCGGCCGTCTCGCCGTCGCGCCCGATCGCCGCCCCGCCGGCCATGGCCTCGAGGCAGCCGATGTTGCCGCATCGGCACAGGACCGAGCGATCGTCCGAGGCCTGGATGTGCCCGACGTCCCCGGCGGCACCGCGCGCGCCACGGTGGAGCCGTCCACCCGCGATGATCCCGGCCCCGATCCCGGTCCCGACCTTGATCACCAGCACGTCGTCGTGGCCGGTGGCGACGCCCGAGCGCCACTCCCCGAGCGCGAGCAGATTGACGTCGTTGTCGACCCAGACCGGGGCATCGAAGCGCTCGGAGAAGCGCCGCCGCACCGGGTAGCCGTCCCAGCCCGGCATGATCGGCGGCGAGATGGGCCGTCCCGCTCGGAACTCGACTGGGCCGGGCACGCCGATGCCGACGCCCCAGGTTCGTCCGGGCAGACCGTGGACGCTCGACCGGAGCCAGTCGAGCAGCTCGGCGACGCGGTCGAGCGTGGCCTCGGGGCCGGCCGCGATATCCGCCGGCTCATCGTGGTGGCCCAGGATGCGCCCGTCCAGCGTGGTGACGGCGACGTCGATGCTGGTGGCGCCCAGGTCGGCGACGAGGACGTGCCCGGCGTCCGCGTGGAAGGTGAGCTGGCGAGGCGGGCGACCGCCGGTACTGGGGCCCGGCCCTCCCTCCACGACCAGCCCCCGGTCGATGAGCTCGCCGACGCGTTGCGCCACGACTCCACGGCTGAGGCCGGTCCGTACCGCCACCTCACTCCGCGACCGCGAGTCTCCGAGCCGGATCTCGTCGAGGATCGCCACGAGCGCGTCGAGCGACTCGTCGGCGACCGGCCCAGGCCCGGCAGGAGCGGGTTCCGCCGATCGGACGGACGGAACCTGGCCGGCCGCGCCGGGACTCCTGGTTCGAGGGTCCACGACCGCATGATGGCTGACCGCGAGGCTCTGGTCCAGAGCACTTTTGCACTTGACATGCCAAAGTACCATCGGCAGTGGACGGAACACGTCCCGCGTCCCGAGACCTACCACATCTGTTCATACCGACCCGTGTCGGGCGACGGAGCACAGCAATTTCGGCTTCCCGTGAGGATCCTCCGGATCCTCGATGAGCCATCTAGCTGTATAGACTGGTTGCAGGACGGTTCCAGGTGCCGCGGAGGGTGGCGTCGGCCCGGGGCTCGGATCCAGCCCGGGGGCTCGGATCTAGGAGGTCAGCCACCCACACATGTCTCGACGCAGCGACATCGGCACCGCTGTCATCGGCAGCGGGTTCATCGGTACCGTCCACATCGAGGCGCTGCGCCGGATCGGTGTGAACGTGGCCGGGCTGCTCGAGTCGTCCCCGGAGCTCGGGACCCGTCGGGCCGGCGAGATGGGGCTCGCGCGCGCGTACGCGAGCCTCGACGACGTGCTCGCGGACGCACGTGTCCAGGTTGTCCATGTGACGTCGCCCAATGAGCTGCACCACCCGCAGGTCAAGCGGATCCTGGCCGCGGGCAAGCACGTCGTGTGCGAGAAGCCGCTCGCGATGACCTCTGCCGAGTCCGCGGAGCTCGTCCGCCTCGCGGCGGCGAGCGGGCTCGTGAACGCCGTCAACTTCAACATCCGCTTCTACCCCCTCAACCAGCACGTTGCCGGGCTGGTACGCGACGGGGGGATCGGAGACGTCCGCTTCGTCACCGGGCGGTACTTCCAGGACTGGCTGCTGTTCGACACCGACTGGAACTGGCGCCTGGAAGCGGACCGCGGCGGGGCCCTGCGCGCGGTCGGTGACATCGGCTCGCACTGGCTGGACCTCACGTCCTTCCTGGTGGGGCGCCGCCTGGAGGCGGTGATGGCGGACCTCGCGACGTTCATCCCGGTCCGCCGGAAGCCAGCCGGACCAGTCCAGACGTTCTCGACCGAGCGCGCGGCCGAGACGATCCCGGTGGAGATTCACACCGAGGACGCAGCGACGATCCTCCTGCGCTTCGAGGGCGGCGCTCACGGCAGCGTCGCCATCAGCCAGCTCAGCCCGGGGCGCAAGAACAGCCTCTGCTACCAGATCGATGGCTCCTCCTCCGCCGTCGCCTGGGATTCGGAGCAGCCGGACTCGCTGTGGATCGGTCACCGCGACCGGCCCAACGAGCTCCTGCTCCGGAACCCGGCCCTCATGAACCCGGCCGGCGCGGCGGCCGCGCGGCTGCCCGGCGGTCACGTGGAGGGCTTCGCCGATACGTTCGGCGCGGTGTTCACTGCGATCTACGAGGACGTGATCGCGGGCCGTCCCACCGCGCGACCCGCCTACGCCACGTTCGCGGACGGTCACGAGGAGATGCTCGTCGGCGACGCCGTCGCCGAGAGCGCGCGCACGGGCGGCTGGGTCGAGGTCGCCCGCACGGAGGCGACACCGCTGTGAGCCACAGCAGTCCCTGTAGCCTGGAGGGCCAGCCGCGATGAAGCTCGGCTTCCTGACCGCCCCGTTCCCCGAGACCCCGCTGATGGGGGTGGCCGACTGGGCCACCGGCGCCGGCTTCGAGGTGCTCGAGATCGCCTGCTGGCCCGCGCAGGGGGGAGCGACCCGGCGCTACGCCGGGACCAGCCACATCGACGTGGTCAACCTGACCGACGGGGAGGCATCCGAGATCGTCGCCCAGCTCGCGGCGAAGGGCCTGACGATCTCGGGGCTCGGCTACTACCCGAACCCACTGCACCCTGACCCGGCCCACCGTGCCCAGGCGATCGACCACCTCAGGGCGGTCATGGTCGCCGCCCGGAGGATGGGGGTGCCGCTGGTCAACACCTTCATGGGCGGGGACGGGGCGAAGAACCAGGACCAGAACTGGGAGGAGGCGCTCCGCGTCTGGCCGGACATCGTCGCGTACGCGCAGGACCAGGGCGTGAAGATCACGCTCGAGAACTGCCCGATGCTGTTCAGCTACGACGAGTGGCCGGGCGGCCACAACATCGCCACGACGCCCGTGATGTGGCGCCGGATCCTCGAGCAGTGGGCCGACACGATCGGGCTCAACTTCGACCCGAGCCACCTGATCCTCCAGATGATCGACATGCGCCGGTTCCTCAAGGAGTTCGGGCCGCACGTGCTCCACTACCAGGCCAAGGACCTGATGATCGACGTCGACGGGCTCTACGAGCGGGGGGTGCTCTCGATGGGCATGGGCTGGCAGGTGCCGCGCATTCCCGGCCTGGGCGAGGTGGACTGGAGCGTCGTGTTCTCCGAGCTCTATCGTCAGGGGTACCAGGGGGACTGCATCATCGAGCACGAGGATCGGCGGTTCGAGGGCACCGACGAGAAGGTGAAGCAGGGCTTCCTGATCGCCCGCGACATCCTGCGGCCGTACTGCCGATGACGCAGGCAGCGCCCGTCCCGCCGGCGGTGCGAACCGGCCGGTCGGGGCTTGACGGGGACCCAACCCCGTTCCTACCATCGGTAATCGATTATCGAACATTGCTGATCCGCCAGCCGGCGGCACCGGAGCGTTGCCTCGGACGGCCCGCCGCTGGGCCCAGGTTGCGCTCCCTGCCACGAACGGCAACGCGATGATCCCGGAGTGACATGACCCTCTCCATTGCGAACCTCACCGAGCGCGAGATCGCGAAGACGATCGACCATTCGCTACTTCGGCCGGAGCTCGACGATGCGTTCGTCGAGGCCGGCTGCCGGCTGGCGGCCCGATACGACGTGGCGTCCGTGTGCGTCCGGCCGGCGGATGTCGCGCGCGCGAAGGCGATCCTCGCGGGCACCGATGTTGCCGTGGGCACCACGATCGGCTTCCCGCACGGCAACCACCGGACCGAGACCAAGGTGTTCGAGGCTCGCCAGGCGCTGGCGGACGGGGCGACCGAGCTGGACATGGTGATCAAGATCGGGGCCCTGAAGTCGGGTCGCGACGCGGACGTCGAGGCCGACATCGCCGCGGTCGTGAAGGTCGCCCACGATGCCGGCGCGATCGTCAAGGTCATCTTCGAGAACGCGTACCTGACCGACGAGGAGAAGATCCGCGCGTGCCGGCTGACAGAGGCGGCGGGCGCCGACTTCGTCAAGACCAGCACCGGGTTCGCCCCGTCGGGCGCGACGCACGACGATCTGCGCCTGATGCGCGCCAACACGTCGCCGCACATCGGGGTCAAGGCCGCGGGTGGGGTGCGAACGCTGGATGCGCTGCTGGCGGTCATGGATCTGGGCGTGACCCGCATCGGTGCCACGGCCACCGCGACGATCATCGAGGACTTCCGGGCTCGCCGTGCCGGCCGCGCCCCGGCTGCCACCACCGCCAACGACGGGAGTGGCTACTGATGTCCGATCCCGTGCGCGAGGTCCGCGTTGGGATGCTCGGCTGCGGGTTCATCGGCGAGTTCCATGCGCGGGGCCTGCGGTACCTGCCCGCCACGCGATTGGTCGCGGCGGTCGATGCCAACCAGGGGCGCCGCGAGGCGTACACCGCGCGGTTCGGCGGGAGGGGCTACGCCACGGTCGAGGAGCTGTGCGCCGATCCCGAGGTGGACCTCGTTGTCGTCTCGCTGCCGAACCACCTGCACCGCGAGGCGGTCCTCAAGGTGGCCGCCGCCGGCAAGGGCGTGGCCTGCACGAAGCCACTCGGCCGCAATGTCGCGGAGGCGGAGGACATGCTCCGGGCCGTGACCGCCGGCGGCGTGTTCCACGCCTACCTGGAGAACGTGATCTTCAACCCGGACCTGCTCCGGATGCGCGAGATGGTGGAGGCGGGTGCCATCGGCCGGCTCACCACCGTCCGGGCGCGCGAGGGCCACTCCGGCCCACACGCACCGCATTTCTGGGACGCGGAGCTTGCGGGCGGC
>Ga0307446_1000200_pt1 | contig 19216 bp, 16 predicted proteins | sample SalMarSW160320MG_FD_202141 | JGI IMG/M metagenome (GOLD analysis project Ga0307446, IMG submission 202141) | Salt marsh sediment microbial communities from the Plum Island Ecosystem LTER, Massachusetts, United States - SW1603-20 | ecosystem: Environmental > Aquatic > Marine > Intertidal zone >... | reverse complement strand
ACCCATACCCAGCAGATCCTGGTCCCCCATGTTGAAGCGATCCGGGCATCGATCGGCCGGATCATCGAGACACTGAACGGGTGTGAAGCGCCTTCCCATGTGGGCGGCGATTTTTCATTTATGGTTTACCCACTTCCGAAAATCGCCCTTTGTTATATTTTTTATGAGGCTGACGAGGATTTCCCCGCGTCCGTCACCTGTCTTTATTCAAACAATGCCCCTTCATTTTTACCCATCGATGCGCTGGCGGACGTGGGGGAGTATACATCAAAAAAGATCCTCACCATTACCAAGGCATTTTCTGGGAAAAAATATCCTTGTTCATCGTGCCGGAGTTGATTGAGTAAACCGTCTCATCACCTGCTTTACGAAAACAGTATCGACAAAGAAAGCGAAAACCGGGCCCTTTTTGGCGGACGCCGCAATGGGTACATAAATCATCCTTGGGTTTTTTCTTAGGGACAAGGTTTTTGTAGGTTATCGATCCTGATTTTGTGCTTCTCACGTTCGATTCGGGGATAATCAGCGTCTGCGATATTTTTGAATTGGATTTGCTTTTTACCAATAAATTTTTGCCCTTATGGTGTGATACAGGCTTTGTTTTTTGTGCCATTTATAAAGCTCCTTTTATCTGCGACAGCGAAAACTGTATGTATGCTATCAAGTTGAAAGTTACAGCATTACTTGAATCGAAATGTTATCGCCCTAAAGAGCCATTTTTATCCGTATATGTTTTTTTTGTCATAAGCAATGACAGCTAAAATTAAGCAGTAAATGAACATTTTCAATATGCAGTCAAATATTTTTACCTAAAACGAGCGTTTAAACTTTTTGAGACCTTTGCAAAACGCCCCTTTTTGTCCAATCCGCCGGAGGCGGACAAGTTTCTGCGCCTGCCCCGTGAAATGCCTGCCCAGTTAAATCTGCATTTAATATTTAACCGGGGCGAAGCGCATTTCTCTGGGGTCAGGCTCAAATTTTAGTCCTCAAAATACTCAATGTATTCCTGCGGTTAAAATTATCGCCTTCCTTGAACTTGAACAAAAATGAGCATTTTTCAAAGGTCTCTTTTTCAAGGGATTATATTTCAAGTGCGAGGTTGTCTTCGGAAATCGAAGGATCCGGGAGAATCTGTATGGATTGGATATGAAATCTTTTTTTCAGGACATCCACATTCTTATTGTTTAACCCTCTCATTTTCGAGATCGATCGCGGATGAACTTTTAAGACGGCAGCATCCTGTGAAATCCTTTCAACCTTCATGACCGCAACGGCCATATCCAGAAAAATTTCCGAATGGACCATGTGACCGAATGCCGGATGATACGGCCCGGCTAAAATGGCGGCGCCGCTGTCCAGATCTTCAGCGGCCTGAAGTCCCATCCGGATAACCCGAATGCCCTTTTTTTTAAAAAGCAGGTACAGTTTTTTGACTTGGGCAATGGACCGTTCAAGGGACCAGGGACGATACGTGTCGTTTCGATACCATTTGGCGAGCACGCTGTCTTTGAGGACAACGGCCGGATATATTCTTACAAAATCGGGCGCGAGTTCTCCAATCCGGTGCCCCGTGGATAAGGAACTCTCTTCGTCTTCTCCCGGCAATCCCACCATCATCTGGATGCCCGTTTCATACCGCCGCTCCTTTAACAGCGCCACAGCCTTTTGAGTGTCGGAAGCAAGATGACCCCGTTTTACCTCGGCCAGCACGCGGTCATCCATGGACTGGGCACCGATCTCAATGGTGGAGACCGGATAATCTTTTAAGATATCAAGCCGATCAGGGTTTATGGTGTCCGGGCGTGTGGAAAACCGGATGGTGTCAATGTCGTTGTTTTTTACGAATTTTATCGATACGTTCAAAAGGCCTTTGATATCGTCTTTTTCAAGGCCCAAAAAATTTCCGCCGTAAAATGCCACCTGCGCGGGCCCTCGATTTTCCCTTTTATATTTGAGAAATTCATGAATTTGGGTTTCCACTTTTTCCACGGACAAAATATCCCGCGGGGTGCCGGTAATGGATGTCTGGTTGCAGAAAACGCATTGGTGAGGGCATCCGGCATGGGGTAAAAAGACCGGAATGATGAAGGGGCGGGAGGTAGATTCGTCATTAATCATCTGATTCCAAAATCTCAAGACCTTTTCTGGCGGCTTCCTGTTCAGCAGCTTTTTTGCTTTTCCCGGCGCCTTCGGTTTGCATCTCTCCGACCTCAAGCCGTACGCAAAAGGTTTTGTTATGATCCGGTCCGCTTTCACGAACAACGGTGTAAACCGGCATCTCCTGATGCTTCATCTGGACGAGTTCTTGAACCCGACTCTTATAATCCTGATTGGCCGGAGATGCGACGATGGCGTCGAACAAAGGAGAAAAGCGGCCGTCGATAATTTTAAATGCCGCATCAAACCCCCCGTCCAGATAAACGGCGGCAACAACGGCTTCAAAGGTATTTGCCAGGATCGATTTTTTCTCCCATCCTTTGGTCTGGATTTCACCTTTACCGAGTTGTATATACGAACCCAGATCTATTTGCTGGGCAATGGAAGCCAATTGAGATTCGTTGACCATGCCGGCGCGTATTTTGGACAAATCGCCTTCATGTAACTCCGGATAGCGTTCCATCAGGATGTGGCCGACAACCAGATTGAGAACGGCGTCCCCTAAAAATTCCAGCCGCTCATTATCCTGAATATCCAGTTCAAGATTTTCGTTTACGAAGGAACTGTGTCTGAGCGCTTGGGCAAGGATGTCAGTTTTTTTAAATTCATAAAGAAGTTCTTGCTGCAATTTCTTTAAGTCGGTCTGTGACGTTGGGTCCATGGGTATCAACTTAAACTTGAAATCAACTTTTCATACAATTCGTAAGGGATATAAAGATCCCCTGTACCGGATCCCATTTTTATTTCGGGTTTTAAATCACCGTGAAAATCCGTGCCGCCGGTGATCAATAAATCATGGCGGCGGGCGATCCGGGTATAATAAGCCATAAGATCTTGGGTATGTTCCGGATAATAGACTTCTATCCCCCGCATACCCATTTCCGTCAACAACGCAATCAAATTCTCAAAAATATCGTTCGGTGGTATGTTCAAGAGCACTGGATGCGCCAAAACAGGAATCCCCCCTGCATCCAATATAATTTGTATCGTGTCTGCGCATCCGAAACGAAAACGATCGACATAGGCCGGCTTGCCGTGTCCCAGATATTGATCGAATGCCGCATCGATGGACGGCACATACCCCTTTTTAACCATAAGCCGGGCGATATGGGGTCTTCCCAGTTGACGTTCTTCAGCCAGGGTCCTGAGTTCGTCAAAGGTAATGTCAATGCCCAGGCCGGAAAGCAGTTCGAGAATTCGAGGGTTCCGGTTTTGCCTGGAATCCTTCAGCATGGTAAGCGTTTGATTAAGTTCAGGATGATCGACATCAACGGCATACGCCAGGATGTGAAGGCTTCCGGATAGCGGAAAAGAATCCGGCGGATCGGCGCTGATTTCGATACCGGTTAAAAATTTGATCGAAGGGGGAATTCCACAAGAAAGGGCGTTTTTCGAGCCCTCCAGCGTGTCATGATCTGTGATGGATATTGCCGCGATATCGAGTTCTTGGGCCAAGGCAAGTATTTCTGACGGCAAAAGTGTTCCATCTGAAGCGGTTGAATGGATATGAAGATCGATTCTCACATGTATATTGATAATTCGATTTATAATCCAAGGGCTTTTTCAAAAGCCTCTTCTTTGGTTTTGCAGGCAATACACAACGTGGTGACCGGTCTGGCCTTAAGACGTTTCACGGAAATATCTTCACCACACTTTTCGCAAACGCCGAAAGTGCCTTTTTCGATGCGGTCCAAGGCTTTTTTGACTTTTTTGATCAGTTTGTTTTCTCTGTCCCGAATACGAAGCATGAAATTACGGTCTGCCTCAAGGGATGCACGGTCGGTTGGATCCGGAAAATTCTCCTTGGGCGTTGTCATTCCTGAAACCGTATTGTCTGCATGGCTTAACAACTCTTCGAGTCGCTCGTTTAAAAATTTTTTGAAATAATCCACATCTTTTTTTTTCATAATTCAACCCTTGAATGAAAGCGTATCTTCCCTTCATGTAAATGAGAAAAATACAATATGAAAAAAAATAAGTAAAGCACAAAATTACTTTTTCGTTTTTTTTTAAAAAAATGCGTCTGTGGACATTTGGAAATCACGCAGCTTCTTTCAAAAATAACTCCAGTGATTTCAAGCTGTTAACATTGAATATCCGGTATGGATAGTCTGTGGGCAGGATCTTTTTCAAAAGGCCGGCAAGGACTTTCCCCGGCCCAACTTCTGCAAATATTTCAACATGTTCATCCATAAGCTTACACATGGAGTCATACCACTTGACAGGGCTGCAAAGCTGACGGGCCATGATCGACTTTATATCACCGGGTTCTTTTTCAAAATCGGCGGTGACATTAAATATCAGGGGCCTTTGGGGCGTATTAAAATGCATGGAATCAATGACGACTTTGAACTCATCATAAGCGCCTTTTATCAGGTCGCTGTGCCATGCGCCGCTGACCTTCAGGGATATGGCTTTTGCGCCGCGTGCGGCAGCCATGGATGACGCCTTTTCAACCGCATCCGGGCTACCGGTGATCACGATCTGTTTTTGGGTATTATGATTGGCGACCGCCACAACTCCCTCTTTTTTCACCTGATCGACGATGTCGGTTACTTCATCTATGGAAAGCCCGATAATGGCATGCATGGCCCCTTTGTTCCGGGTTGCTTCGCGGTGCATGAGTTCCCCCCGCTTAAAGACAATTTTGAAGGCATCTTCCCGGGAGACAATCTCCGAGGCGCTTAGGGCGCTATATTCGCCAAGACTGTGGCCTGCGCAAATGTCGGGCCGAACGCCTTCTTTTTCAATGGCTGTAAGGCATGCCAGATTCACCGCAGTGACGGCCGGCTGAAGATTGACAGTTTGCGTGAGATCTTCAATGGGACCTTTAAAGGACAACTTTGATATATTGATTTTGGAAATTTCCTCGGCCATATCAAACAGTTCTCTCACCACATCATATTCCTGATAAAAATCAAGCCCCATGCCGACGGCCTGCGAACCTTGACCCGGGAAAAGAAATGCTATTTTTTTCAAAGCGTTCTCCTTTCGTAACTTGTAAGGTTTAAAGCCAATACACTGGAAATAGGAAAGAGAAAAGAGGAAAGAGGCTATCGATTTTCTGATTCCTAATTTCTAATTTCTATTTTCTAAAATGACCATTCCACAAGGTAAATTTTTTCTGGTATGGCCATTTGGCGCTCAATGCCGAATTTTGCTCACCACCTCACTCCCAGCATCAGGCAGTTCAGGCCGCTGCCGATGCCGAAAAAACCGACCAGATCGTTTTTAACCAAAAATTCCCGCTCTGTTGCAATGGCCGCCGTAATGGGAAGGGACACCGTACCGATATTTCCCAGGTACTTGAAGGTCGTAAAGTCTTTTTCCTTTGGGATCCCGATGGATTCAAGGATATTTTTTTGGTGAGTCGCCCCCACCTGATGGCAAATGACCTTGTCCGGCTTATCTTCGGGCCAGGAGAGTTCTTTTTTAAAAGCCGTGTAGGTTTCGATGCCGAGGGCCACCCCATGCTGCAGGACCCCCACGGAATCGGTCTGCATGACATGGGGACCGCTGGCGGGGATTCCGGTATCCGGTCCCCAGCGGCACAATTTATGATGCATGGCATCAGATCTGACGACACCGCCCAGAAGCCGATGTCTCTCATCGGATACGGATCCGTCTGTTAAGAGCACGGCCACCGCCCCTGAACCGCCTGTGAGGGTGGCGATGGTTTTTTTGAAATGATCCATGTCTTTTGTTTCAAGCAGCCGGTCAATAGTCGATTCCACGATCTGTCTTGCAGATTCACAGGACACCACAAGGCCGGCTTTGATCTGTCCCAGTTCGATGGCATTGGCCGTCTGAATCATCCCGTTTAATATCCCCAGGCATGCGTTGGAAACATCATAAATCTGAGTGTTGGGACCCAATCCAAGACCGTTGGATACGGCGCAGGCGGTGGCAGGTTCCAAATTGTCCCGGCAAACGCCGCCGTAAATGAGCATACCGATGTCTTGTGCGGAAACAGCGGAAGCATCCATGGCTTTCCGGCCGGCTTTTACGGCGCCCTCATACATGGTGAAACCCGGATCCCAGAATCTGCGTTCCCGAATTCCGGTGAGGGCCTCCAATTGTCCTTTCTGAAAATGGAGCGCCTCATACAGCGGTTCAAGTCGGCGCTCAATATCATCGGAAGTGACCACATTGGGGGCCAGTTCATAGCCGAAGGCATCGATATAGACGTTGGAATATAACATGTCGTTATTTCTATTATATTTTTGAAAGGGCAACAAGATATACTTTTTTATTAATATTGAACGAACCCTCCTGTTCGGGCAAAATTCGAATATCGAAATCCAAAACTCTATACAAATTCGAATACCGAATTCCAAAATGACCCAAACGAACATATTCTAACCGAATGTTTCTAACATTGAAACATTTTTAATTTGGTCATTGTTTCGAATTTCGTGCTTCGTATTTCGAATTTTTAATGACAAACATAAGTTTTTAATCAAAAACAAATTGTCATTCTGTATATCCTGTTAATCCTGTCTATTTTTTTCAATTTTGTCCCAGTCAAACCGGGACCAGTTTCAGGCCGAAGTTTTCCATTTGATAGATGTAGCGCCCGTCGACTTTCAAAAAACCGTTTGCGTACAGGGTCGGCGCGGGCGTGTCAACCATTTTCGTGATCACGGCGTCAACTTCAATGCGTTTGTTGTCAGGAACGATCTGTCCGCGATAGGACCAGGCATGCGGTTCGTCCATGATCCATTCGAAACGATGGGTTTTGCCAAGATGCGGCCATCGTTTTATGGCCGCAAACTTGATAAGCTGCAGGAACGATTCGATTCCCAAAGAACCCGGGCAGACCGGATCCTGGAAAAAGTGCGCTTTGAAAAACCATTCTTCGGGATCTACGGCTTTGACCCCCCGGATAAAACCGAGCCCTTCGGGACCGCCGTCCGGGACAAAAGCGTCAATCTTATCGATCATGCGAAGGGCTTTTGCCGGCATGGCCAGAGAAGGCGCCGGATCAGCATCCGGATCTTCGGGAAAAAGCGGGGCTTCATCTTCAAAAATAAAGGGCTGAAGAAGCCGGAGCTGATCCAAAGAAGGGGCATATGCTTGTTTTTGGGCGTTCCGGATGCCGACCTGCTGTGCCAGGGCCTGCTTTGTGAAAAAGCCAAAGTAGGTGTCACCTGAATAAATGGTTTGAGCATCTTGAGAAACCGCAAAATCAAAATGTTCGATGATCATTTCCGCGGCGTCGGAGACTTTGGTCATGCGGGCGCGTATGGTCACTGTTTTTTCTTCGGGAAAAATCATGCGATGCAATACGGCTTTTCCCCCGAGGTTTCTGAATTTTAAATCATTTTTACTTTTAAGGGCGGAGCCTAAGTAAGCAGCCAGCCATCCGCACGGCTGAAGGGCCGCTTCCTGCAGGATACAAAAGGGCATGGACGATGACCGGTCTGCCTTAAAATACCATTCATCCGGTGATATGTCATATTCAGCCTCGATCCATCCGCCGGGTTTTAAAATCCATGCTTCGGGTTCAACGGCAACAATCCGATCCAAAAAAGAATAGGGCGGTCCCGGAAGGCGGGCGATGCCCCGGTCCTTGTCGAATACCCTGTAAGGATCGCCGAATGCTTCCGAAGGCTTTCCAACGGCAAATGCGAGTATTTTGTCCCGATTATAAAGAACCGTTTTTCGACCTCCGATTTCGGCAGGCTGGAAAGCCCGCCCTACAGACCTCCGACTTCCGCTTGCCCGGTGTTGCTCAGAGAGCGAAGACGGGACCTCTGCTTGTCCGGCGAAGCTCGGAGAGCGAAGACGGGACTTCCGACCTCTGTCCTTATCTTGCCATATTGATTCGATTTCCTCACCGGTGACGCCGGTCATTTTCATGGACATGTCTTTGAACGACACGATACGATGCCCGTCAGCCATCATCAGGGCATCGGCAATGACAAAGGGCTCCGGCGCGTAACCGATCTCCTTGATGTCGATGTCGTACCAGACGTTGCTCGTTTCCGGCGTGACCGGTCCCCTGCACTTGAGGATGCTCTGAACGCCGATCATCGGTTCATAGCAGACACCGGGTTTCGGCGTCACCCACCCCATGCGCTGGATAAAGACCCTGAGCGTGTGGGCGCAGCACTCATACATCAGGGTTCCGGGCATGACCATGTCATCCATGAAATGGCAGGTCAAAAACCAGTCATCGGCATGAATATCCGCTTCAGCCCGGATTCGGCCGAGACCGTATCGCCCGCCAAAGGGTTCGAGATGCAGAATCCGGTCGATCAGCTTCATTCTGCCGCCTGGCAGACTAAGGGATTCGGCCAGCCCTATGCCGTTAAAATTCGCGCCGAAGCATCCAACAAGATCACCTTGCCTTAAGCATTCAAGGGCCGCGTCATCGTAACTTTCCTTTTCGGGGGGGACCGGATCCTCTTTATCGGGTCGAGACCTAAAGGCGAAGACCGGCCAGTCAATCGATTTTCGACCATGAAGATTTCGGGTGTCTTCTTCGGTCAGGATAATCCCGCCGGAGTGCTGCACCTCTTCTTTGGTAAAGAAACCCGCACACCCGTCGGTCATGCTGATCAGGTGCGAATCTCCGATATGCCCTTCGAACCTGAAAAAGAAGAGCCAGGTTTCTCCCTGACGGGAAAAATGATCGATCTCGATCTCGTATCGAACCACATCGCCCGGCATTGGAAGCCCCCGGTGAAATTTGACCTTTGCATCCAGAAGCCGGTAACTCCGCTTTCCTTCCACCACATGATCGATACCCAGGTATGAACATAAAAAGAGATCGGCCTGGCCGGCTTCCACCGAAATGCAGACCGGTGCGCGATTGCCGTCAAGATACCAGGCATCCCCTAAAACATCGTGCTCTGTCACCACCCGTCCCGAGCCCAGGGATTGTTTTTCGCCTTGAACGGAGACTATGCGGTCTACCAGCATCAGAGGCTCATCCGGCAAACGAACCCGGACGTCGTAAGTATCGACAACGGCAAACTCCGGCCCCAGCACATTGGCGACGGATCCTACGGCAAACTCCATGCACATGTTCCGGTCAAAGGCCGGTTCAATTGTCCGCCGGTCTTCCGGTGAAACCGTTTGTGAAGCGGTTTTTTTTCGGGGTTCTTCTGCCGGATCGCTCCGGGGTTGAAAATCGTCATCGGCCATCAGGGTCTCGAGAAGCTTTGCCTGCGTCTCAAAGGTTTTTTCGAATCCTTTGGTAATGGTATCTGAAAAATCGAGAAACGCCTGATGGGCGTCCGCGGTGGCCCGTGTGCTTTCGGTCAACGTATCCATGAGATTTCGGTATTGGATATCCCCTTCAGGCCTCCGTCTATCGTCCCCGGCCGCGTTAGGTTTGAGGATCGCTCTTTTGGATTTATGATTGTTGATTGTTGATTGTTGATTGAAGGGGTCGCTTTCAGCCGTCGTAGCTATAGGTTCTGCTACGGTGAAGTCGGCTTGCTCCGGTAATTTAAATTTTCGGTCGATCTGACTCGGATCTCCGACCTCTACCTGCCCCGTTAAATTCTTCGAAGAAGACGAGCGAAGCGAATTTAACCGGGGCTTGCCGCGGCGTAGCTCGAAGAGCGAAGACGGGTCATCCATCATCTTCCCGCCGACAGAAAGTACCATCCGCCGTTCCGGTGCCGAGGTCCGGGCCTCCGTGGCGTCCGGGGGCCAGGCGCGGGTGCCGTAAAGCGCATCGAGGTCCATGGGAACTCTGTGGGTTGCCAGTGTTCCCAGGCATTTAAGGATCGTCAAGAGGTCGTCTTCGCCCCGGCAGCAGGCTGAAAGCGCCAGATGGGGTTTTGCGTTGAGGATGGTGTTGATCATAGCCGTGCAGGAGGCGTGAGGGCCCATTTCAAGGAAGATACGGACGCCGTCCGTATAGGCCTGTTCGATCAGGGTCGTGAAATCAAACCCTGAAAGGGCCTGGTTTAAAATGGATTTCGCGGCGCTCTCCCGGGTCGGTGTGTAAGCCCGCCCCAGGGCACAACTGTAAAACCGGATATCTTTTGGCAATGTGGTCGAGAACAGGTGGAGCTGTTTATATTCCCGGGCCACCGGCGCTGCCGCGTTGCAATGAACCGTGACCACACCGTCTATAAAAACCGCTTCACAGCCCAGTTTTTGGATGGTCGCTTTGACATCTTGTTTTCTGCCGCCGATGACACATTGATCCGGGGTGTTGATAATGAGTAACTTTACAAAGGGTTGGCTATGTATCACCTTTCGAACCTTGTCCGCCGGCCGGTTGACAACGGCAACGCACCAGTTGACCTCTTCATTTTCGGGAATGTTCCATGCGGTTCGGGCCGCACGGCAGGGACCGGCAAGCTCGGTGACAAACAGGTTCGTGGTGAGCATGCGCTTTAGCATTTGGCCGCGATCCGGCCACACGCCCAAGGCAAAGAGTCCCGCGGATTCCCCCAGGCTGTACCCGATCATGGCCTGGGGCCGGATTCCGAAACTTTTGACAAGACCGGTCATCACTGCGCCGTGAACTACCTGGCCGAAGATCATATTCAAAGGATCTGAAACGATTTTTGTCACGGCTTGCTTTTCCCATCCAGGCTCCCATGAGGTTCTCCAGGGCACATAACAGTCGGGTATCAACTGAGTTTTTAACCGGGTGGTTTCGGCATCCATTTTGCGGAGAATTTCCGACCACAGCACACCGATGCCCCTTCCCATGCCCACATAGTGATTCCCGGACCCCGGGAATACAAAGGCTGTTTCAGCACCCGGTCCCAGGGGAGACGGAGAATAGCTCACACCGCCCGAACCGTTCATATGTCTCGGGGTTCGGTTGGAGATGGCCGTTCTTGCGTCATCGATGAAAGTTTCGAGCTGCGTCAGGTTTCCGGCAACAAGGGATACGGCAAATTTCTTAGAAGGATCTGATCCCTTTTTTTGGTACCAGGATAGGGCCGATTTCTCGACCTGAGCCGATGGTCCATTTCGATCCAATGAGGTATGAGTATGACGCGAGAGCGAAGAAAGACCGTCCATCAGTTCATTTTCCGTGCTTCCTTCAACCACAAAAAGTCCCGGTGCCGCGAATCCCAACGGGCGTTTTCGTTCCAAAGCCACCCTTTCGACAATCCCGTCAGTATCCCGGTTGGAATTTCGATCGGAATTCTGGTCCTGGGCTCTGTATTCAAAGCCTTCCAAGATCGCGTGCATGGAGTTGCCGTCCAGGGTCATGGCACCCACACATGCCCTGCGGGGACCGTCGGCCCGGTCCCTATCCCAGTATTGAGAAAATGCCGGCAGGTAAAAAAAGCTGTCTTCCCACAGAGAAGATGCCGGGGTTAAAAAGTTTGGCAACGGCGGAATAATTTCCTGATATAAACAGAGACTGGTTTTGACAAAAGACGCCAGACCGGCGGCGGCGCCGGTATGACCGATGTTCGGTTTTACGGACCCTATGGCACAGGCGCGTTTTTTGCCGCTGAACACCTGGGCCAGTGCTTCTGCTTCCATACGGTCTTCAATGGGGTTGCCGCTGCCGTGGGTTTCGATAAAACTCACCGCCGACGGAGAAATCCCGGCGTCCTCAAAGGCCCGGTTTAAGGACAGCACAATGGCGTCCTTTGTCGGCGAATGATCTTTGCCGCCACCGGCCTTGCCCAATCCTTTGATCACGGCGTAAATCCTGTTATTGTCTGCAACGGCCCGGTCGAGTCTTTTGAGCACCACGGCTGCGGCGCCCTCGCCGGGAAGGGTACCGTCTGTGGATGCGTCAAAGGGGCGGATGTCAGGATGTTTGGTAAACGGCCGAATTCGATTCGATACCAATACACGGCGGACATCCCCGCAAAGATCCACGGCGCCTGCGAGAACCATGTCGGTTTCATGCTGCTGCAAAGACCGCACGCCGATTTCAAGGGCTTTCAGACCCGAGGCTGCTTCGCCGGACACGACAAAACTCGGGCCTCCCAAACGGAATTCCCTGGCGATCCTGCTGGCAATGATGCCGCCCAGGGCGCCCAGGGTTCGCGTGTTGGTCAGCGGCGGGCCCATGGCATCCTGAAGCGACGCTTGCCATGAAGCTGTTTCTTCTTTGTCAAAGAGATCCGGATCCAGACGGCCTTGTTTTTTCCATTTTCCCACCTGGTTGAAAAGGTTCCACCGGAGGTGAAAATCGGTGGCTTCAAAGTCGAATTCCATGCCGATGACAGCGCCCATTCGGGGCCGCTCTTGTCTTAAAGGAAGCCCGGCATCTTTCATGGCATCCATGGAAACTTTCAGCATCAACAAATGCTGTATGAGAATATCCGGAATTTCATTGGGCGGGATGCGGAATTCCTCGAGATCGATGGCGAGGTTTTCCATGAATCCGCCCCAGGAAGCCGCACTATCCAAATAGCGATCGGCAATGGCGTCGCATCCGTTCCACCGGCCTCGGGGCCTTTTGGAAAGGATGGATTCACCATTTAAAACCACCTCCTGGAAAGCCCTCAGCGATGACAGGGGGCCGAAGGCGGCGGCCATGCCCACGATGGCGATAGGGACCCCTTGGATTGATGATTGATGATTTTTGATAGTTGATTGATGGAGGGAGATCGTTGATTGATGATCGATGGTTGCTGATCGGGAATCTGGCGTTTCAATTCTATATTCTTCAAAGAGGAGGTGGCTGTTGATGCCGCCGAAGCCGAATGCGCTGACCGCTGCGCGGCGGGGGGTGTTTTTATCTCTTCTTTCCCACGGTTCGGGTTCGGTCTGTACCTTGAACGGGCTGTCGTGAAGGGGGCTTTTGGCCGGCGCGCGGCTGAAATTGAGGGAAGGGGGCAAGGTTTGATGTTTTAAGGCCAAAAGGGTTTTGATCATGCCGGCAGCCCCTGCGCCGGTCAAAAGGTGGCCGATCATGGATTTTATGGATCCGATGGGACACTGCCCAATTGACCGGCCGGTTTCGCCCCAGAGGTTTCTCAGGCTCTGAAGCTCCACTACATCGCCCACGGGCGTGCCCGCACCGTGGCATTCAATGAGATCCACATCTTCTGGAAACCAGCCTGCGGACGCATACGCCTGGCGCATGGCACGCACCTGGCCTTCGCTGTCCGGGGCAAGAAGGTTGCCCCGCATGTCGTTTGAAAGCCCGATGCCTTTGATGACGGCAAAAATCGTATCCTGATCCCGCAGGGCGTCGTCCAGGCGTTTCAATACCAAGATGCCCGCGCCTTCTCCCACCACAAGGCCGTCCGCGGTTTCGTCAAAGGGGGCGCAGCGGCCCGACGGGGACAATGCGCGGAGCTGGCTGAATCCCACCTGGGTGTAGAGGCATTCGGGCCTTGAAATGCCGCCGGCCAGCATGGCATCGGCTCTAAAAGAGGACAGTTCGTCGCAGGCCAGTTTCACGGCATACAAAGATGATGCGCAGGCCGCATCCAGGGTCATGGTTCCGCCGCCAAGGCCCAATGCCTGGGCCAGCAGGGCCGCCGGAAGGCTGGTAACCTTAGCGGCCAGACATTCAGCTGTTGAAAGCACCGGGTGTTTATCGTGCAATGGTTCGCCGAACATCTTTTCTTCAAAAGATGTTCCGAAAATCTTTCGGGTGATGGATGACGACGCATCCGTGGGAAGCGCAATGGCGGCCAGAACGATCCCGATGTTTTTTTTATCGATGGATGAAATATTGCAGCTCGACAGTGCGTCCCGGCCAATATGAAGGGCCATTTGGTGCAACGGGTCGAGTTTGTTTAAAAAATCTTGGTCAAGATCGAGACCTTGGGCGTCGAATGTAAAATCCTGAATCAGGCAGGCCCGTTTTGAAAAGGCTTTGTCCGGCATAGGATCCGGGTGAACCATATCCTCCGGCGGGGCGATCCATCGCCCGGGAGGCACCTCGATGACGGCGTCTTTCTTGTTGACGATGTTTTGCCAAAAGGTATCGAGGTCCAAAGCGCCGGGAAAGAGTCCGGCCATCCCGACCACGGCAATGGGTATTTTTTTCTCGTCGGACATTAACGTTAGCTCACTTCACACTTCAGTCACTACTATGATCTATGGTTCTGTCAAATACGGCGCTTTTTATAAAAGGCGTCACCGTATTTGCGAATCAGCGCATTAAATCATTATCTCTAACATTTCAAGACCGTCTGTGCAAGATTTGGGTTTTTTTTAATGGACGCTTATGATGTTGGCTGATATTGCATAACAATGAATGTGCCATCGAACATCATCGATCTGCCCGAACTGCGGGATCAAACCCGTGTTTTTCAGGACCGGACCCATGCCGGTCGAGTCCTGACCCGCATGCTTGCCGCCCATGATCACCTATCCGGGATCATTTTGGCCATACCTGCCGGCGGCGTGCCGGTGGCAATGGTGATGGCTGAAAAGCTGGGGCTTGATTTTGACGTGGCCGTGGTCAGCAAAATCACCTTGCCCTGGAATACCGAAGCCGGCTACGGGGCCGTGGCGTTTGACGGCACGGTTCAACTGAATGAAGATCTGATAGGACGCGTAAACCTGACAGCCGAAGATGTTGATAAAGGCATCGAAAAGACTAAAATCAAGGTTGAACGCCGGGTGACAACATTACGGGACAAACAGCCTTTCCCGGACTTAAAGCATCGATCCGCAATTCTGGTGGATGACGGACTGGCTTCGGGATTTACCATGCAGACGGCGGTGACGGCGGTGAGAAATGCCGGGGCCGGCCGGATTGTTGTGGCCGTACCGACCGGTCACCTCCAGTCTGTGGAAATGATCGCCCGCGAGGTCGAAGTCTTGTATTGTGCCAATATCCGCGGTGGCTACACCTATGCCGTGGCCGGCGCCTATCGCATTTGGTCGGATGTCGGCGAAGAAGACGTGGCAAAAATGATGGAAACGTTTAAGCTTTTATATCCAAAATAATTCTTTACTCAAAAAATCACCGATAGCCGCAAAATACTAAAAGGTTGAAACTGCATCAAATATGAATAGTGTTGCTATGTTGAATATCTTCTCCATTTTGTTTTCGATCGATTGAGGTCATACATAGTGCGAGGCAACCTTTAAATGCTTTTGGGCAAAATCGGAAACAAACCCAAAATTTTTCCGGCGGATGTCCCAGTTCAGCGGAATCCAGTCCCACCGCCGCAATGCGGTCTTTAAACGGCAGGGCCTGTTCAAGGGTTTTCATGGCTTCCGCCACACTCAGGTCCCGCAAAAAGCACATGATTAATTTGGATGACAGACCCAGCTTCCGCCCGGTATCCGACAAAGCCCTGTGAATTCCCTGCACCACTGTTTCGAATTCAATTCCGCGCGCAGTATGCGTCTGGGGATCGAAAAATATTTCCGTATGGCGGACATTCTGTTCGGCAGCTTTTTGAAGGTAGGCCCGGGTCATCTGGTAAAAATCATCTTCGGTCAGCAGCACCTGCGCCCCTTGATAATAGATGCCCAGAAAGGATTGAAGGTTGGTAAACTTATAAGCGCGGCGGATATCGGTAACCGATTCATAGGGGAGAACAATTTTATTTTTGGCCGCCAATTCAAACATCAGTTCGGGTTCGAGGGACCCTTCGATGTGAAGGTGCAATTCCGCCTTGGGAATGCCGTGAATAAACGCCTGGAATGTCATAGACACCATTGGTTGGTCTCGTGTATCCAAAAACGATTCACTGTATATTTTCCATTTCTTTTATGGAAAAGATAATCATCACGAAGGAAATGAAAGGCCGAAGGCGCGAATTTTTACTTTGGCTTTGAAAAACCTGGTCCTCAAAACCAATTCGGATTTTTCCAATATGCCAATATTCCGGTATTCCAACCATTTGAAATGAAAATATTAATCACATATCTGCGAGGTGAAACTAAAGCCGGGTATTCCAGGCTCTGATTCTTTGCTATTTTCTTTTTCAGGCTTCCATGATAAAAAAACAATTTTACGGCCTTTATACCTTAATCGAGCGAAAGTCGAGGATGCCCCAGATCCAAGGCGACCGAGGGTGAAGCTGTAGTAATCTACCGCGAACCCTCGGCAACGAAGGAGACGGGGTATCCTCGGCTTTCCCGACTTGTTGGGTCGTAGCTGAAAGCGAAGCCCAAAGGGTAAACAAAACTGATATAAAATTGCAGAATTCATATCTAACCGTTGGTAGAGATATAAAAAATTGTTCAAATAATAGGAAGATACATTGAAATTAAGACATTATAATTCCTATCGGTTTTGTTTACGCTCATTTGAGGTTATGAATACATGAGAGGAGAATACCATGGAATGTAAAACCGAAAAGAATCTTAAATCCTGCAATTGCAGTTACGAACCGTGTCCGCGCAAGGGAAATTGCTGCGAATGCATCAGCTACCATTTAAGATCCCGTGAACTTCCGGCATGCTGTTTTCCGAGTGATGCGGAGCAAACCTACGACCGCTCCTTTGAACATTTTGCCCGCCTGGTCGGCAATAGAAGCATATAGCCTGAACATTTGAGGTTAAAGAATTCCCATATAATGCCGATATCTTGTATAAAGGCATAAAAATGGGAGCTTATGTTAACAACAAATGGTGCGCCAGTGAATCGTGGAAACAGATTGTCAGAAGAAGACAAAAGCTGATTTTAGGGCCGCAATACCGGAATGTTCTTCATGATGAATGCGTTATTGCCGTCATGTATGGTGATAACGTTCCGCTGCTGGAAAAAATTCTGGCAATATCTCTACCCTCCGAAATTGAATACATCATCGAGTTGTTTGCCGACGAAATTGACATCAAATTCATTAACGGAAATCTCGTTATCTCCAACTGATGGGCAATGCGCAGAGAGCATAGGGCATAGGGATAAAAGGCTGGAACCGGGAAAAGGTTTTAACCTCAAACCGCCATTCTCTCACCTTCTGATCTTCTCTTCTTCTGGTCTTTAGTATTCCGACCTCTGGTCCTACATCAGGTATTTTAAATACTCACTCCATACCATAAAATTGGGTATTGATTTTCTCTGGATATAGATCTATTTATCAAATAACTCGGACAGTTCTTTGATAAGTTGCACAAAAAAAATGTGCACCGCTGCACAGAAAACTGTGCATTCCAGGTCGAACGAGAAATGAAAAACAAATGATATCAATAAGATGGTATCCGGCACACCTGTTGCATTGAAAATTTTGTTCCATTTCTTGGATCAGGCAATTCATCTTATTTCACAATAAGCAGCACCCTTCGGATATGTCTGAAATACAGGTGAGTGCGTTTCTAAATTACTTGGCAACACGAAGAAGAGTGTCTGCCTCAACCCAGACACAGGCTTTGTGTGCTATCGTATTTTTATATCGTCATGTATTGGGTAGAGAGCTCGGCCAATTAAAAAACCTGATTCGAGCAAAAAAGAAAAAGAATTTGCCGGTGGTGTTCACAAGAGACGAAGCCAGGCAGGTGATTGAAAATTTATCCGGAACACACCGGCTCATGGCAATTCTCCTTTATGGCTCGGGACTTCGTCTTACCGAATGCATCCGTTTGAGGGTTAAGGATGTTGACTTTGGCTATAATCAAATCGTTGTCAGGGATGGAAAAGGCAAAAAAGACAGGGTCACCATGCTTCCGAAAGCAGTAGTCCATTATTTAAAAGAGCATTTAAAAAAGATAAAACAACAACACGATCGAGATCTTGCACTAGGATAAAGCAACATGAATTTTTCGACCTACTGCCTTAGCAAATTTTTCGAGAGTGGATAGGCGGATATCGGTTGCATGGTTTTCCATACGTGACACGACGGATTTCGTGGTTTTGAGTCGCTTTGCGATTTGTTCCTGGGTAAGTCCTGCTTCCAAACGAGCCTGTTTTAGAAGGATGCCCAGTTTAAACGTCTCAAGCCGCTCGTCGTAACCGGACCAAAATTCAGGGTCCTGTTTCATGCGTTTTTTCTTATATTTTTGGAGATCGCTCATTTTAAGTCCTTTTGTTTGAAATAGTTACGTTTTCGTTTTTCGGCAACGGCAATTTCTTTTTGCGGTATTTTTTGAGATTTTTTGGTGAAAGCATGGTTCAAAATCACGAGATCTTTCCCGTCAAAAAAGCCCAGAATCCGAAAAATGTTATTGCCCTGCTGAATCCGTACTTCCCAGATATCGTCGGTACTTTTGAGTTTTTTGAAGTATTTACGAGGTACGATATCGATTTGCTCGATCAGATCAAGCACAAAAGCAATTTTCTCAAATTGTTTGTTTGTCAGCGAATCAAAAAACTCCTCGACAGGGGATTTATCTGTTTCGAGTCTATAGAATTTGATTTTTCGCATAAAGTCTTGTTAGCATATATGCGAACTTTTGTCAAGCAGGGTTTGCGACCCAGCGCACAACCATGGCATGAACGCTGACTGGGATTACGCTGACGCTCAATCCCATCAGGTTATGCCTACGTTATGAAAGGATTGAAATGCAGAACATTTTTCCTGATCCAATCAGAAATTTACCTGAAGCTGATATACCGCTTGATGGTATCAGCGCCTATTTGTCACAGGGTAAAGATCATCAATTGATCTTCATGCAATTTGAGAAAGAGGTGGATCTCCCTGAACACTCCCATGCAGCCCAGGTAGGATTTGTCCTTAGCGGAAAGATTGAATTGACGATTGATGGAACCGAAAACATTTACAGTAAGGGGGATATTTACTTTATCCCTAAAAATGTAAAGCATTCGGGGAAAATCTACGCTGGTTATGCAGATATTACCTTTTTTAATGAAGCCACTCGTTATAAAGAGAAAAAATAGCGGCGATTTCATAACAACAGTTTCCAGCAGACCGCCCGAGCCGTGGCGCTTTTGTATGGACTCCTCTAATTGTCGGCTGGTACATTTCCCGGAATATTCAGCTATAGCTGGCGACTGCTGAAACTGAGCGTTCGGCAGATAGATGAAGAGTATTGAGGCATTAGAATGAGTGAAAAGTCAAAAAGAATACCTGGCTTAATTTGCCTTATTTTTGCTGGGTTTTCTTTGATCGGAGAGGTGTCAATCTTGACGATTCCCACCATGGCTGAAATGGCTAATAAGAGCATAGGAGATCACATTCTGTCTTTATTGGAGGTTTTTGGGATAGGAGCTGTTGGTCTGCATCTTCGTCGGGCAAAA
>Ga0307446_1000199_pt1 | contig 19280 bp, 12 predicted proteins | sample SalMarSW160320MG_FD_202141 | JGI IMG/M metagenome (GOLD analysis project Ga0307446, IMG submission 202141) | Salt marsh sediment microbial communities from the Plum Island Ecosystem LTER, Massachusetts, United States - SW1603-20 | ecosystem: Environmental > Aquatic > Marine > Intertidal zone >... | reverse complement strand
CACCAGCGAGCTCGCGATCGAAGTGGAGCTCTCGCTCGACGCCGTGGGGAGCGTGGTCGGCCTCAAGGCGATGCTCGATAACCGCGCCGAGGACCACCGCCTGCGCCTGCGCCTGGCAACCGGCTGCCGGACCGAGCGCGCCATCGCGGACGGCCACTTCGACGTCATCGAGCGCCCCGCCAGGCCCACCGGCGGTGACGGCTGGTACGAGGCGCCGCAACCCACCAGCCACCAGCGGCGGTTCGTTGCCGTGTCGGACGGCAGCCGCGGGCTCGCCCTGGTGAACCGGGGCCTGCCCGAGTACGAGGCCATCCCGACGGCGACAGGCATCGACCTGGCGATCACGCTGCTGCGCTGCGTCGGCTGGCTCTCGCGCGAGGACCTCGCCTCCAGGCCGCAGGGCGCCGGCCCCAGCATGGCCGCGCCGGGCGGGCAGTGCCCGGGCTCCCACACCTTCGAGCTGGGGCTGCTTCCGCTGATCGGCGCCTGGGACGAGGGGGACGCGCTGGCGGAGATCCAAGGGTTCCACGCCGCGCCGCACGTCGCGCGCTGCGCCGCGCCCGCGCCTGCGCGGAGCTGGCTCGAGCTCACACCGCCGCTCGAGCTGACCGCGTTCAAGCACGCCGACGCGCGCGAGGCCGTGATCGCTCGGGTCTACAACCCGAGCAGGCGACCGGTACGAGGCTCGCTCCGCCTGTGGGCGCCTCCCGCGGAGGCGTACCTCGCGACCCTGGCGGAGGAGCCGGGCGAGGCGCTGGCGGCGGACGGCCGCGACATCGCGCTCGAGCTGGCCCCGAAGGCGGTCGCGACGCTGTTCATCGTTCCCCAGGCGCTCGGCCCGAGCTAGCCGCTGCCCGGCTCGTAGAGCTCCGCGCGCAGCGATCTCAGCACCGGCTCCTGCAAGCGTTGGCTGCGGATCACCTCCAGGTCGAGCTCGGCGGCGGCGACGCCGGGCTCCGACGACGACGCCCGCGCCAGTACATCGCCACGAGGATCGGCGATCAGGCTGGCGCCGCAGTAGACGGCCGCTCCCTCGCGTCCCACGTGATTCACCGCGGCCGCGAAGACCTGATTGTCCTGCGCTCGCGCCCGGATCCTCAGCTCCTGCAGGTACTCGTAGCCGACGGGTACGGCGGACGGGTTGAGGATGAGCTGCGCGCCGCGGCGGGCCAGGGTCGCTGCGATCTGCGGGAAGGCGTGCTCGAAGCAGATGGCGATGCCGATGCGGACGCCGTCGAGGTCGAAGACCGGCAGGCTGCCGCCGGCCCGGAACCAGCGGTGCTCGGCCGGGTAGAGGTGGCTCTTGCGGTAGCTGCCCGCCAGCTCGCCGGACCGCGATATCAGGACCGCCGTGTCGTAGAGCACCTCGGGCACCTTCGCGTCTCGCTCCAGCACGCCGGCGACCAGCCCCGAGTGGAGGTGCCGCGCGAGCTGGCAGAGCCGCTCGGTCAGCGGGCCCGGCACGGTCTCGGCGAGCTCGACCAGAGCGCCGTCCCGGGCGTCGGGGTCGTACCCGACGTCGAAGAGCTCGGGCAAGCAGGCGATCGCCAGGTGGTCCGTCGAGGCCTCGAGGAGGTCGCTCGCGGCTTGAAGGTTGGCGGCCTTGTCGCCCAGGCGGCAGCGCATCTGCACTACGCCGAGGCGCACCGTCGACGGGCGCGAGCCTCCATCGCGGGTCTCCGCCATCACGCGCCACTCCTCACGCGCTACTCCTCACACGTCGCTCGCGCGCGCCGCGTCGCGGCCGTGGCCGCCAGCTCGGCCGGCTATCCGCACTTCGAGTAGCCGCAGTTCTCGCACTTCTGGCAGCCTTCCTCGAAGCGCAGCGGCGCGCCGCAGTCCGGGCAGCTCTTGCCGCGGTTGAGCACGTTCTCGGCGCCGGCGGTCTCCAGCGCCACCGCCAGCAGGTCCGCCTTCGAGGCTACCAGGCGGCCATGGTACGTGCCGTACATGCCGCCATTGATGCCGCGCAGCGTCTTGATGACCGCCTCGGCGGGCACGCCGTACTGCAGCGCGATGGACACCACCCGCCCGAGGGCCTCGCTGTCGGCGTTGGCCTCGTCGCCGGCCTTGCCCGAAACGATGAACACCTCGGTCGGCAGACCGTCCTGCTTGTTCACCGTCACGAAGAAGCCGCGCTTCTCACCGCTCGGGAGCATCAGCTTCACCGCGTCGGTGAACCCCGAGAGCCGCAGCGGGCGCTCGAAGAGCGGCTCGCTCGGCAACCGGTCGGCGCGCGCATCGCGCATCGCCGCCGCCGCGACCGCCGGGGGCGCGGGCACGTCGACACCGACCGACGCGCCCGCCGGCGCGGGCGCGCCTGGGCCGGCGTCGGCGGCGGGCTTGGACGCAGTGGTAGACAGCACCTGGAACTCCCGCGAGCCGTCGCGGTACACGGTGATGCCTTTGCAGCCCGTCTGGAAGGCGAGGGCATAGGCATCGAAGACGTCCTGCGAGCTGGCGTGCTTGGGCAGGTTGATGGTCTTCGAGATCGAGTTCGCGACCATCTTGCTGCCGTCGAACGCCCGCTGCACGACGCCCTGCATGCGCACGTGATCCGACGGGCTGATGTCGTGAGCGCAGACCAGCACCGCCCTGACGGCGTCGGGCACGAAGGCGAGCCCCTGGACGCTGCCGTGGTTGTCCTGCACCGCCGTCACCACCTTGTCCCAGTCCCAGTCGTCGCCGTCGGCGTAGTCGGGGTGGGGGGCGTGCTCGGCCATGAGCTCGCGGAACAGCGGGTGCACCAGCGCCACGTAGTCGCTGCCGATCTTGCGGTAGATGGAGGGCGCGAACACCGGCTCCACCCCCGACGACACGCCCATGACCATGCTGGTGGTGCCGGTGGGAGCGACGGTGAGCACGGCGACGTTGCGCCGGGGCTCGTCGAGGGTGCTCTCGCCCAGCAGCGGGAAGGTGCCGCGCTCCTTGCCGAGCGCCTCGCTGGCTGCGGTGGCGGCGTCGCGCAGGCTGGCGATCATGCCGTTCACGGCGGCCCGGCCCTCGTCCGAGTTGTAGGCGAAGCCCATGCGGATCAGCGCGTCCGCCAGCCCCATCACCCCCAGACCCAGACGCCGCAGCTTCATGCTCATCTCGCGGTTGTCCGAGAGCGCGAAGCGGTTGACGTCCAGCACGTTGTCCAGGAAGCGGATGCAGGTGCCGACGTCCGCACGGAAGCGGGCGTCGTCGAAGCCGGCCAGGCCCTGGCCGGGCTCGCGCACGTAGGCCGCCAGGTTCATGGCGCCCAGGTCGCAGGGCTCGCCGGGATACAGGGGGATCTCGCCGCAGTTGTGCGCGCGCAGCCCGTTGGCGTCGAACTCGTGCACGCGCTCGACGGTGACGTCGAACACCTCCTCCTCGCCATCCGGCGTGATGGCGACGATGGCGTCGACGAAGCGCTCTCGGTTCGGCGCGCGGCGGTAGGCTGCCAGCGCGCGCGTCAAGCGTTCCCGCTTGGCCTCGTCGCCGAAGCCGACCCGCCTGGCGAAGACGTGGAGGTTGCCGGCCGCGATCACGAGCTCGTGCTGCGCCTTGACCCGGTACTCGCGAGCGCCGCCACGGCCGTCCGGAAGCAAGCTCGTGCCGGACGGCCGGCGTTCCCCGTACAGCGTGGCCAGCACGCCGAGGCGCGCCAGCATGCGCTGCACGCGCCGCAGGAGGCCTAGGTCGGATTGCGCCAGACGCACGCTGATCCCCTTGGCCTGGCTCCCCTGCACGGACCCGTCGGCGTCGAACAGCCCGCGCAGGAAGCCGACCGTGAAGGCGCCACCAGCGCCCTCGACAGCGTCGGTGACAGTCTTGGCGCCACGCTCCACACCGAAGCGCGCGGCCACCTCGCCAAGCGCCTGCGACGCCACTCGGGAGCGGCCCTCACCGTGGGTGACCCACAGCTTGGCGAGCGGATGTCCGAGGCGCCTCAGCTGCGCGGCGCTCGCCTCGACGCGTGCCGCGGCGTCCTCTCCCCAGAAATCGAGTGCTGCCATGCCAGGCTTGTCGGTGAGGAAGGTACCGTCGCCGACCAGCATGCCCAGCGCCCAACCCTCGAACTCGCTACCGGGCCCCGCCCACAACGGCGCCTCCCGCTGATCGGCCAGCGCCACGAGGTCCCCCACAGCGAGCTCGCCGGCCGGCGCCCATGCGCTGTCCACGTGCTGCCGTGCCAGGCGCGTCACCTTGCGCAGCGGATGATCGGCGGTGAGGCGGAGCTCGTAGCCGCGGCGGGTGCGCACCTTGAGGACCGGCTTCACGCCCGTCGGGAAGAAGCCCAGGGACTCGAGGCCGTAGCGCTTGCCGTCCACCACCGCGCAGAAGTCCCGACCGACGAGATCCCGCACACGCCGCGCGCCCATGTGGGTGTGTACCCAGGTGTCGGCGGTGATGCACGGATTGGTCGACTTGATGTCGCCCAGCGCCTCGCGCATGGGGTTGAACTCGTTGATGCGGTCGAGGAAGATGAGCCCGGGCTCGCCGGTTTGCCAGGCATGCCGGGCGATCTCCTCCAGCACGTCGCCGCCCTCCCGCGCGATGCTCGTCTCCATGAACGCGTCGCTGACCAGCACGGAGATGTTGAAGGTGCTGATGTCGCCCTCCGCCTGCTCGCGGTCGAGGTCCTTGGCGGTGATGAAGTCGCGGATGTCGGGATGGGTGATCGACATGGTGGCCATGCCTGCGCCGCGCCGGGTGTTGTGGGTGACGAAGCCGCCTGCCAGGTAGGTCTCGTTCTCGTCCACCGACAGGTCGAGGGTGAGCGCGCGTCCGCCGTCGGCGACGCTCCGCACCGGCACGTAGTCCTCGTCGTAGGAGAGCTCGGGGAGCAGATCGGCGACGCCGGCACGCTCGCGGAGACGCTCGTACCCGGTCACCGTGAGGTTGCGGTCGCCGCGCATGTACCGTGCCAGCGCCTTCCGGGTCTGGGTGTAAGGCGACGCGCGACCCTTGGCACCGGCTGGCAGCGCCGCATGCACGGCCTCCAGAAGTGCGGGTGCGTGCGGGAGCACCCAGGCCGACTCCTTGGACAGGTCGGGCTGGAACTGGGTGGCGGCCTCCAACCGCGAGCCGGCGACGAAGCCGACGCGCTCCACGAACCGCTCCAGGCCCTTGGCGCTCACCACACGTACGTGGTGGACGCCGTGGCGGGAGAGGCGGTCGGGGCGCGGTGCGGCCCCTCGCTGCGTGCTCGGGATGCCCAGCCCGGCCAGCAAGACCGCCACGTCCTGCGCCAGTCGTTCCGAGGCGGTCGACAGCGTGGGGTAGCCGTGGATCAGCGTGCCGTCCGCTTCGAACAGGCCCCGCAGGAAGGCGCCGAGAACCGGCCGTGGCGCAGAGCGGACCGCGCGCGGCAGCTCCAGCTGCCGCGCCTCCCCCTTGGTAAGACCGTTGGCCGCCAGCCACGCCGCCAGGTGCGCGGACCGCACCACGAACACGGCGCTGGCGTCGTCTTCCTTCTGGTCGAGGCGGGCCTCCAGGCCGAAGAGCTCGCGGAACAGCCTGGGCGCCTCGGTCATCATCGGCGAACCGTGGGCCGCCGACAGCCCGATCCGGTCCTGGCTGATGAAGCCGTCGCCCCACAGGTAGCCCAGGAAGAACGCCAGCCGTTCGTTCAGCACCTCCAGAGCCTGCACTGCCTCGGCGTTGCCGTGCGGCACGGGAACCGAACGCAGCAGCACGGGAGCGCCGGTGTGCTGATCGAGCACCTGGATGACGCTGTCGCCGTCTTCGAGGTCCTCGAGCCGCACCCACGCACGCTCGCCACTGGAGCGCATGACCTTGACGCGGTGGCTGGGCGTCCCCTGCAGGATCTGGCCGTTGCCCAACGTGACCTTCAGCGTGGGGGCGTTGCCGTTATTGAAGCCGCGCGGGCTCTCCTTCCAGCCCTCGTCGGTGGCCACCTTCAGGTGGTGCTCCTGCCAACCGTACTGGAAGCTGTCCACCAGCTCGGAGAGGCGCAGCGTGCCCCGGCTGGTGCTCACGAGCGTGTCGGGGTGAAGGCAACCGCCCTGACGAATGACCCGCAATGTGGGAGCGAACACGTACCGCAGCGTCGCCACCGGACCGGCGTGCTCGGCGCCGCCCAGCGACGCCCACACCGCGAAGTTGTCGAACACCTCCACGGCGAAGCTCGACGGCCCGCTGGAGCTGCCGCCCGAGCCCTTGACCGGCGTGCCTTCGGGCCGCAGGTCGCTGAGGTCGAGGAGCACGTCCTCGCCCCGCAACAGCGACTGGATCATGGCGCTTCCGCCCCCCCAGATGCTCTCCACGGAATCGCCGATCGCTCGCAGCTGGGCGCCCGAGGGCGCATCGCGGCGCTCCACGAAGGTGGCGCTGCGGTACCCGCGGGTGACGTACTCGCCCCGCACGAGATCGAAGAAGGTACCGCCTCGGACCTTCTCGTAATCGTCGTGGGAGGGGTCGATGGTGAGGAAGAGGCGGCCGCAACGGCCCTCATAGGCCCGCCGTGGGCGGATGGGGTCGAGGTTGAGGCCGTTGCCGCCCCCGACCTTGGTGACGAGCGCCAGCTTGGTGGCCAGCCGCAGTACCCAGTCGGTGGTGCCGGCCTCCTCTGGCGAACCGTCCTGTACGAAGCAGTTGAGGACGTTTCCGTGGCCCGTGGCGGCGCCCGCCAGCACCCGGCCGCCGGGACAGAAGCGCCGCTCGATCATCAGGTCGTAGAAGCGCTCGGCCATGTCGGCCTGCGAGCTTTCGGGCTCGGGGCTCGCCACCCAGCTCGCGACGCGAGCGAACATGTCCTCCAGCGTGGCGTCGCCCGCCTGGAAGTACTGCCGCCTGGCGATCGCGCGAGCGTGATCGTCGAACCCGGCAAGCGCGCCTGTCGCCTGCGACCTGTCTTCCCTAGCCACGATGACCCTCCCTGCCGCCGTGGGCACGCTGGCGGCGCCCCGGCAGGCTCGGTTGTGGACGTCATAGGGGAGGCGAACGCCCCCTCCTCGTGCTTGATGGCGCTAGATCCTGCTCGTTAGAGCGTAGCCAGATACAAGATACGGTCGCGATAGCAGATTTCACAGCACATCTTGTGCCCGTTCGCCGCGATCAGCCACCTCGGTATCCGCACCATCTCCGTTCCGGTAGACTAGCATTCGAGCCCGCACCCTTCAAGGCCCGGCATCCATCATCTGGGCCGTTTCCTCAGGTGCAATACAACATCTGGTAGGCCAGGTGAGATGCGCGCCTGGCGGGCCGCGGCCGGCCGCGGGCCGAGCGCCCGTGCCGTCAGGACCACCACCGCCGTCGGTTCCGTCAGGGTCGCTAGTGCCGGAAGTGCCGCTCTCCCGTGAGCACCATCGCCAGGCCGCGCTCGTCGGCAGCCGCGATGACCTCGGAATCGCGGATCGAGCCGCCCGGCTGCACCACCGCCGTGACGCCGGCATCGGCCGCGGCGTCCACCCCATCGCGGAAGGGGAAGAAGGCGTCACTGGCACAGGCGCCGCCCTGCGCCCGCCCAGCCGCCTTCCTGGAGGCGATCTCCACGGCATCGACGCGGCTCTGCTGGCCGGCACCCACCCCCACCACGCTGCCCCGGTTGGCGAACACGATGGCGTTGGAGGTGGTGTAGGCGCACACCCGGTAGGCGAGCTCCAGGTCGCGCCACTGGTCCTCGCTCGGCTGCGCCTCGGTGACCACCCGCCAGGCGCCGCGGTCCACGGCGACCGGGTCGGGCTGCTGCACCAGGAAGCCGGCGTCGACGCGCCGCAGCTCGAGACCGCGCCGGCCCGGCGGCTCGGCCTCCAGCACACGCATGTTCTTGCGTTTGCGGGCGAACAGCTCGAGCGCCTCGGGGGCGTAGCCGCGGGCGATCAGTACGTCCGCCTTGGGGTTGCCCACGATCGCCTGCGCCAGCGCCAGGTCGACCCTGCCCGGCAACGCCACGATGCCGCCGAAGGCCGACTTGGGATCCGCCTCGAAGGCGGCCGCGTAGGCGCTGCCGAGATCGCCGGTGACCGCCGCTCCGCACGGGTTGGCATGCTTGGCGATGACCGCCGCCCGGCCCTCCCCCAGCTCGAACGCCAGCCGCCAGGCGGCCTCGGCGTCGAACAGGTTGAGGTACGACAGCGCCATGCCGGAGTGCTGGGTGACGCCGTCCCACCAGCCGCGCTTGCCCACCTCACGGTAGCGGGCGCCCTGCTGATGGGGGTTCTCACCGTAGCGCAGCTCCTGCGCCCGCTCGAGCGCCACGTTCAGGTGCTCCGGCAGGGTCTGGTCCCGCTCCATCCACGCCACGATGGCGGCGTCGTAGGCGGCGGTGTGGGCGAACGCCTTGCTCGCCAGCCGGCGCCTGAAGGCCTCGTCCGGGCCGGCCTCGAGCGCCCGCAGCACCGGCTCGTAGTCACCCGGGTCGACCACCACCAGCACCGCCGGGTGGTTCTTGGCAGCTGCGCGCACCATGCTCGGTCCGCCGATGTCGATGTTCTCGAGCGCCTCGTCCCAGCTCACGCCCGGCCGCGAGACGGTCTCGCGGAACGGGTAGAGGTTCACCGCCACCACATCGATCGGCGTGATGTCGTGCTGCCGCAGCTCATCCAGGTGGGCGTCGTCGCGTCGCGCCAGCAACCCGCCGTGGATCCGGGGGTGCAGCGTCTTGACGCGCCCGCCGAGGATCTCGGGGAAGCCGGTCACGTCGGCGACGGCGACCGCCTCCACGCCGGCCTGACGCAGGTTCGCCAGGGTGCCGCCGGTAGACACGATCTCGTAGCCGAGCGCCGTCAGGCCCCGCGCGAAGTCCGCCAGGCCGCGCTTGTCCGATACGCTCAGGAGGGCTCTAGGCATCCCAATACCACCTCACATCACCTGCCCCGTGCGGCACGTGTGCCGCACGGGGTCGCGCTTCTCGTCTCGCACCGCGGAGGGCGTCCGGGGACGCCCTCCGCGGTTGTGCCTCAGTTACCGGACCCGCCTGCGCTCGAGCCGGTTGCGCCGCTGCCCGACGCCCCGCCCGAGCTGCCGCCCGAGCTGCCGCCCGAGGCCCCTGTCGACGCGCCGGAGCCGCCGGCGGAGCTCGAGCCGCTGCTGCCCGTGCTGCTGCCCGCGCTACTCCCCGCGCCGCCGCTGCCCGAGCCAGCGCTACCCGAGGCTGCGCTACCCGAGGCTGCGCTACCCGAGCCGGTGCCGGGCGAGGCACTTCCGCTGCCACTCCCGGCGGACCCGCCTCCGGCCGCTCCAGACGACTGCGAGGACTGCTGCGACTGGAGCTTGGCCTTCAGGTCCTGCTCGTACTTGGTGAGGTCGTTCACGACCTTCACCTGCTTCTTCATCTTGTCGAGCCAGTCGGTGCGGAGCTGCTGCTCCTGGTTGGTGAGAACGGCCTGCTGCACCTGATCCTTGACCTCACTGAAGCTGCGCGTCCGCTGCGGCGTACGGACGGCCAGCAGCACCACGTAGCTGGATACGGTCTGCTGCTGCGAGCTCGAGCCCGCTTCCCCAGCAGTGTTCTGTGTCGACGAGCCGGACGAGGAGGAGCCACCGTTGCTGCCGCTCGACGACGAGCTACTCGACGAGCCGCTCGAGCTCGAGCTGCCGCTCTGGCTCTGCGACGACGCGGGCTTCGTGAGAACCAGCACGTCGGTCATTCCCTGCTTGGTGTTGGGGAGCGGGGTGAAGGCGTTGGTCTTGAAGAGCGCGGCGTCGAGCTCGGTCGGGAGGTCGCCCGGCTGCACCGTGCCGAGGTTCTTCACCGTGCCCTTGGACGCTTTGGCCGCGGCGTCGACCGCCTTGCCGGCCAGCACCGCCTTGCGGAAGGCCTCGGCGCCGGCCTTGCTTGCGAAGTCGACGCGGGTGGCCACCGCCTCCGCCGGGATGGTGAAGGACGACTTGTTGCTGCCGTAGTACTTCTGCATGGCGTCCTGCGTCGCCTTGGCGTCGCGCGAGACGTAGTTGAGCGCCGCCTGCGCCACCATCTGCCTCGTGCCGACGAGCTTCAGGCCCAGCTTCTGGGCGCCCTGGTAGGCGACATAGGTGTCGATCATCTGGCCCAGCACCGCCGGCTTGAAGAACTGCGTGACGAGGCTGGCGCTCTGCGGCGAGAGGGCCTGTTGGATCTGGGGGTTCGAGTAGGTCGCCTGATCGAGATCGGCCGCGCGGATGGTGCTGTCGCCGATCGTGGCCACCACGGGGTTGTCGTAGCTCACGCTGCTGCCGGCGGGAACGACGACCTTGGCGTCGCTCATGAGCTTGTTGACGGTCTGCTCCACCACGCCGGACTTCTTCGCCTTGAGCGTGTCGGACTGCACCTGGTCCTTTACCTTGTCGAAGGCCTGCAGCTGTGCCGGGAGGTACTGCTCGACCTTCACGATGTAGTAACGGCCGGCGGCGCTCACGACGTCGGTGATGCCGGGGCCCTTGAGCCCGAAGGCGGCGTTCGCTACGGCGGTGGGCAACGCGGGCTTGCCGACGGGCTGCGGGGTCGACGTGCCCTTGGCCGCGCCCAGGGCGCCGCCGCGGTCGGCGAGCTCCTTGCTGTACTTCTTCGCCAGGGCGGCGAAGTCGGCGCCCCCGATCGCCTGCTTCTGCACGTCGACGGCCTGCTTGGCATCGTCGAGGACGATCTCGCGCGCCTTGATCTGCTCTCCGGTCTGATAGCTGCTGTGGTGGGTGTCGTACCACGCCTTCACCTCGGCGTCCGAGGTCTTGACGTCCTTGGTGAGCTGGCTCTGCCACTTCTGCTCCCGCAGCGACTGCCGCACGTAGCTGCGGAAGGTGGGGTCGGTGAAGCCGGCGTTGCCGATGAGGTTGAGGTACGCCTGGTCGTTCTTGCGACCCGCCACGCCGCGAGCCTTGCGGAAGTCGTCGACAGCCTTGTTGACGTCGCCACCGGAAACGTGGACCTTGGCCGACGCCTGCGCGAGCACTGCGCTCTGCACCAGGTTGTGCACCATCAGCAGCTGGAGGTCGGCGCCGACCTCGCCCGTCGATACGGCGTTGTAGAGGGGGTTCTGCCGGGAGCGAGCGACCGCGTCCTGGTAGATGGGCTGGCCGTTGACCTTGAGCTCTACCGCTCCGTGGCTGCCGCCCCCGCTCCGGCCGCCCAGGCGCCCGAGGGTGGGCGTGAAGGTGATGATCATCCCGAGGAGCAGCCCGATCGAGATGACCCACAGGATGATCGTGTTGGTGCGCCGGTCGAACTTCATTGCCTTGACTTCCTCCCAGAGCCTCTGTTAGCTTTCTTAGTTGACTTCGCGCGCCCGTAGCTCAGCCGGATAGAGCGTTCGCCTCCGGAGCGAAAGGTCACAGGTTCGAATCCTGTCGGGCGCACCATGGCTGGTGCTTCGCTGAGTCCTGCCGACCCGACGAGAACGTTGCTGCGTTTGCCTGTGCGGGCCTCAAAGCAGAGGAAGTGTACCACGCAATCCCGATGAGAGTTCCCAGCGCCCGACAGCCTTCGCGGGAGCGCCCCGGGCCGCTCCGGCGCGGCCGGCCGCCGCTTCAGAAGAAGCGGCCGGGCGTGAACGGCAAGCCGTGCAGCAGCGACAGGGCGGCGGCCACGGGGGCGTCGTAGCCGCGGGCCAGCTGCGGCAGTCGGGCCCGCGCGGTGACGTCGGGCACGACGCCGCCATCGAAGGCCCGACCGTCGGCGCCCTCGATGTTCGCGACGGCCAGCATCACCGTGCTGCCGTCGGGAAGGTCGAACCCGCGCACGGCCTCGACGTTGCCGCCGGTACGGGTGCCTACCACCCGCGCCCGGCCGAGATCCTGCAGCACCAGCGGCCCGACCTCGCCGGCGGAGCTGTTGTCGCGGTCGACCAGCACCACCACCGGGCCGCTGAAGCGCACCGGGTCCTTCAGCCGGCCCTCCCCCACCACCGTGCCGCCCGGCGTCACCAGGCTGGCGATGCCCTCGCCGCCCTCCACCCGGTATCGCCCTTCCCAGGCGACGTGTCCGTGGCTGACGGCGTCGGCCCAGGCACCATCGACGAACGCGCCCAGCACCAGCCCCAGCTGCACCAGGCGGCCGCCGTAGTCGCCGCGCATGTCGAGGATCAGCGCGTCGGCCCCCTGGGCGCGCAGGTGCCTCAGCAGCGTGTGGAAGCGGGCTCCGGTGTCGGCGAGGTTGAGGCTCGGGAGGTAGATGTAGGCGGTGTCGGGCGTCAGCATGCGGCCCGACGGCTCCTCGGCGAGGCGGCCCTGGGCCAGCATCCTGGGCGTGAGCGCAAGCGTGCGCGAGTGACTCGCGCGCCGAACGGTCAAGCTCACCACACCCCGGCCGACCGCCTGGGAGAGCACCACCCCGGCGTCCCACCGGGCGCCGCCGTCGAGCGCTTCGCTGCCGACGCGGGTGATGACGTCGCCGCGCCGCAGCCCGGCATCGTCGGCAGGGGAGCCGGGCAGCACTCGCTGGACCACCAGCCCCTCACCCTCCAGGTAGGCGGTCACCACGCCGATGGTCGGCGTCTCCCGCGGCGCGACGCCGCTGCCACCGAAGGCGGCCAGCCCCAGCCAGGTGGAGTGGTGGTCGTGGACGGCGTCGATCATGGTGCGCATGGCCTGGTCGAAGGCCGCGCGGCCGCCGGCGTCGACGACCGAGGCGCGGTAGCGCGCCGCCCAGGATTGCCAGTCCATCCAGCCGGGGTCCCAGTAGCGGTCGCGGAAGAGGTCGACCACCGCCTGGAACACCCGCGCTCGACCCTGGCTCGAGGCCCACAGCTGGCCGGCCGCCCGCGCCGGCGGCGCCAGCAGCGTCCCCGCGGCCAGCGCCAGCGCCAGCACCACCGCCCACAGCCGCCAGCGCAGCCTGTCACGCATCACCACACCGGCCTGTCGGGGGCGTCGGCCCGGCGCCAGGGGCTGGGTACCGCGATGCCCTCGCCCGAGAACGCCGTCACCTTGCGGCCGCCCACCTCGAGCACCACGCTGCTCACGGTCTTGGGGCGGGTGAGGGTGTAGAAGAGCTGGTTGAGCCGGCCGGTCATCATGGCGCTGCCGCCGCCCCGCTCGAAGCTCGGCGACAGGTCGATGGTGAGCGTGCCGCCGTCGAGCTGAGCGCTCACCACGCGGGTGTCGGCGGGCACGGCGGTGACCAGCCCCTTGGCGGCCTCGGCCGGCGTGGGGCCCGCGGCCAGCGCCGCCACCGCCGCCGCGGCGTGGGCCGCTGCATCGCCCCGTACGCCCCGGCGGTAGGTCGGCTCGAGCTGGAAGGTGCTGCCGTCCGAGGTGATGAAGTAGACCACCGTGTCGGGTACCCGCCCCAGCGTCCGGACGCTCAAGGCGGCCACCAGTGCCAGCAGGAGCAGCAACGCCAGCGCCACCACCCGCAGCACGACGGTGCGCATGGCCTAGCCCGGCCGCCGCCGTATGGGAAGGTAGCGCGCCTCCCACATCGCGGCGCCAACGGCGTCGGAGAGGTCGCCCTCGGGCTGCTCCCGCGCCACGCCGGCATCGAGCGCTTCCTTGGCAACGGCGCTCGCCACGAAGCGGCTGACGCGTCGCATGGCGCTGACGCGCGGGTACACCGCGCCCTGCCGGATGCGGCCCTGATCGGTGTACTCGGCGAGCGCCTCGGCGGCCGCGCTCAGCATCCCCGGCGTCACGGTGGATGCCTTCACCACCTTCACCCCCAGCCCCAGGCCCGGGAAGATGAAGGCGTTGTTGCCCTGGCCCACGCTGTAGCGCACGCCCTTCCAGGCCACCTCGGGGAAGGGGCTGCCGGTCGCGACGATGGCGCGGCCGCCGGTGAGCCGGTAGATGTCTTCGGGCACGGCCTCGCTGTAGTCGGTGGGGTTGGACAGCGGGAAGATCAGCGGCGACGGCGTGTTGGCCGCCACCGCTTCGATGGTCTCGGCATCGAAGGCGCCGCGCTGGCCCGACAGGCCGATGAGCGCGGTGACGTTCCCCTGGCGCACCGTCTCGAGGAGGCTCGGCCCCGACCCCGCGACCTGCCAGCCGGCGACCCGGTCCGGGTCCTGCGCCAGCCCAGCCTTGTAGGCATCGAGGTTGGGCCGGCCTTTCAGGACCAGGCCGCGCGAGTCCACCACGAAGATGCGCTCGGACGCCTGGCGCGCGTCGAGGCCCTGACGGATGAGACCGTCGCGGATCTGGCTGGCCACGCCGATGCCGCCGGCACCGGCTCCGTGGACCAGGAAGACCTCGTCGGTGAGCGGTCGGCGCGACTTCCGGGAGGCCGCCAGCAGGCCCGCCAGCACCACCGCGCCGGTGCCCTGGATGTCGTCGTTGAAGCTCGGCAGCTCCGCCTGGTAGCGGTCCAGCACGGTGAACGCCTTCTGCTTCGAGAAGTCCTCCCACTGCAGCACGGCCTGCGGGAAGCGCGTCTTGAAGGCCGTCACGAAGCGCTCCATGAAGTCGTCGTAAGCCTGGCCGGTGAGGCGCTCGTGGCGCACGCCCAGGTACAGCGGGTCGTCGAGCAGGTCCTGCCGGTTGGTGCCGACGTCCAGCTCGATGGGCAGCGTGGTGGCGGGGTCGATGCCGGCCGCGGCGGTGTAGATCGACAGCTTGCCGATGCAGATCGCCATGCCTCCGTAACCCTGGTCGCCGATGCCGAGGATGCCCTCCGAGTCGGTCGCCACCACCAGTCGCACGTCGGGGATGGGCGCGTTGCTCAAGACCTCGTCGACGCGATCGATGTTCTCGGTACTCACCACCAGGCCGCGAGGCCAGCGGTAGATGAGGCTGAACTTCTGGACCGCCTCCGCCACCGTGGGCGTGTAGATGATCGGCAGCATCTCCTCGAGGTGACGCTCGATGAGCGCGTAGAACAGGACCTCGTTGCGATCCTGCAGCACCCGAAGGTAGATGTGCTTGTCGAGGTTGGTGGTGAAGCGCCGGAAGTTGGCGTAGGTGCGCTGCACCTGCTCGTCCAGCGTCGACACGTGGGGCGGGAAGAGCCCCTCCAAGCCCAGCTCCTCGCGTTCCTCGGGAGTGAACGCCGTGCTCTTGTTCAGGAGCGGCATGCGCGTGAGCACCAGGCCCGGGAGGTCGGTGGCGAGGTAGGAGTTGCCATGGTCGTCGGTGAGGCGTTCGTACTGCTTCATGCCCTGCTCCTGTCGTGGTGTCCCGCGCCGGCGTGGCTCATTGGCCGGCGAGACGCTTCGCTTCCCGTTCGAAGTAGACGTAGCTCTGGTCATCGGGCTTCAGCTTCAGGGCATGAGCGAAGGCGGTCGCCGCCTCGGCGTAGCGCTGCTGCTGGAAGTAGAGCCGCCCCAGCGTTCCCCAGGCGGCCGGGAAGGCGGGGTTGGCCGCGGTCGCCGCCTTGAGGTCCTTCTCGGCGGCGCCGAAGTCACCCGACTGGTACTCCTGCACCCCCGCAACGAACGCCTTTCCGGCGTCGGTGCCGTAGTCGAGCTGCTGCTTGGCCTGGTTCAGGAAGTACTGCGCGCGGCTGTCTCCCGGCGTGCGCTGCAGGACACCCTGCCAGTAGACCACGGCGTTGCCGTAATCCCCGAGCTCCTGGCTGGTGCGCGCCGCCCACACCCAGGCGTCGACGTAGCCGCTGTTCGCCTGCAGCGCCGTCACGAAGGCGTCGTTGGCGGCCTTGACCTGCCCCTTCTGGTAGAGGGCCTGGCCCTGATAGAAGGCCTGGCCGGCCTTCACGCCCCAGCTGGATTCGGCCCGTGCCAGCTCCAGGAAGTACTTGGCGCCGGCGTCGTCGGGCTTGGCTTGCACCACCTTCTGCCAGTAGCTCGCCGCCATGTCCGGTTGTCCCAGGTCGAGGCTGGTGCGCCCCGCCCACACGGCGGCCTCGGTGTAGTCCGGGTTGGCGGCCAGCGCCTGCCGGAACGCCGAGAGCGCAGCCTGCTTCTGGCCCTTGTCGTAGAGGTCGACACCGCGGCTGAAGGCATCGCTCGCCTTCACGCCGACCTGGAGCTGTTGCTGGGTGCGTTGCAGGTAGTACTGCGCCGCCTGATCGTTCGGCTTCTGCTGCACCAGCGCCTGCCAGTAGGGCAACGCCTCCGAGGGCTGGTTCATCTCGAAGTAGATCCGCCCCAGCCAGCGAAGCGCCAGCGGGTCGCTCGGCAGAATCTCGTGCACCTTGAGGTAGTACCCGAGCGCCTGCTGCTTGTCGCCGGCCTGATAGCGGGCGTAGCCGAGCTGGGTGCCGACGTGCTCGAACATGTCCACGTTGCTGGTCGCGCCCGGCGCCAGGCCGCTGGTGTCGTCGAGCGAGCCGCCGTCGGACAGGTAGGCGAGCCAGCTGTTGTAGGCCCGCGCGTACCAGTCGAGCTGGCTGTAGGTCCTGGCGAGGAAGCGCTCGATGGCGGTGTCGTGCGGCGCCAGCTGCAGTGCCTGCTCGCCGAGCCGCCAGGCCTGACTCCAGTGGGGCCGATCGGGTTGGGCGGGCTCGCCGCTCGCCACCGCCTGCTGTTGCGCCTGTTGCGCCTGGGTGAAGAGCTGGTCGGCCTTGGCCGGCCTCTGCGCCATGGCCGCGGCGGCGAGAGCCAGGCTCCCGAGCGCCACCGCCAGCGCGACGAGGTGGCGGCCGTTGCGGCGCGTCAATTGGACTTCGCGGTGAGCCATACGACCTCCTGTGACGTCCGAATCACGTACAGCAGGCGCTTACCACCGTCGCTTCCCTCGAAGACGATGCGGGTACGAGTCTCGGCCCCGACCTTGGAGGTCTTCTGGTCCGATTCGAAGAAGCCGGCGACGGCGAACGCCGTCTCGACCTGGTGCACGTAGGCGTTCTGCAGGTGGCTCGCGAGCCCGCGAGCGACGTAGACCTCCCAGCCGGTCCAGCGGTCTCGGTCCGACACGCGCGCGATGATGGCATCCGTGCCGCTGCCAACGGCGCGCAGGCTGCCACTGGGGAGGTGGATGGAGGGGTCGAACTCGGTCGCGATGGCCGTGCTCACCATGACGTCGGCCAGCAACTGAGCGTGCGCCAGCGGCGAGGCGAGGGCCGCGAGCAGCAGTAGCCCAACCGCAAGCGGCGCCACGCCATGGGGACGGGTACGCGCCGAAACCGCCACGTGCCGAGTCTACCACCGGGCGCCGAGGCCGCCGCCGAAGGCAGGAGCGCACGTGGAAGCACCCCCGCGCGAGGTATGATCGAAGGCCATGTTCCAGAGCCTCGGCGACCGGCTGCAATCGGTATTCGACGGCCTCAGGGGGCGCGGACGCCTCAGCGAGGCGGATGTCAAGGCCGCCTTGCGCGAGGTTCGCATCGCGCTGCTGGAGGCGGACGTGAACCTGGAGGTCGCCCGCGACTTCACCAAGCGGGTGCAGGAGAAGGCGGTCGGCTCGGAGACGCTGCTTTCGCTGAATCCGGACCAGCGCGTCATCGCCATCGTTCGCGACGAGCTGGTGGAGGTGCTGGGCGGCAAGGCCGTGCAGCCGACGCTTCAGAGCGATCGCAACGTGTGGATGCTCATGGGCCTGCAGGGCACCGGCAAGACCACGACCGCCGGCAAGCTCGCCTACAAGTACAAGGCCCAGGGCCGCCGCCCGCTGCTGGTCGCCGCGGACACCCAGCGGCCCGCCGCGCGCGAGCAGCTCAAGGTGATCGGCGGCCAGGTCGGCGTGCCCGTGTTCGAGGTGCGCGACGACGAGTCCCCGGCCTCGGTGGCGCAGCGTCTCGAGGCTCACCTGAGGCAGGACTACCGCGATCTCGTCATCGTCGACACCGCCGGTCGGCTGCAGATCGACGAGGCGCTGATGGCCGAGCTGGCCGACCTCCGAGACCGCATCGGGCCCAGCGAGAGGATCCTCGTCGTCGACGCCATGACCGGGCAGCAGGCGCTGCCTGTCGCCAACACCTTCGACACCCGCATCGGTGTCACCGGCCTGGTGCTCACCAAGATGGACGGCGACGCCCGGGGCGGCGCGGCGCTATCCGCCAAGCACGTCACCGGAAAGCCGATCTACTTCGCCGGCATCAGCGAGAAGCTCGACGGTCTGGAGCCCTTCCACCCCGACCGCATCGCGGGCCGCATCCTGGGCATGGGCGACGTGCTCACCCTCATCGAGAAGGCCAAGGCGGTCGAGGGCGACGACGACGGGCCCGGCGGCAAGAGCCTCTCGGAGTTCAGCCTCCAGGACATGCTCACGCAGATGCGGCGCATCAAGCAGATGGGCTCGTTCACCGAGGTGCTCAAGATGATCCCGGGCGCCTCGCGCATGCTCCCTGCCGGCGGTGTGGACGAGCGCGAGATCCTGCGGGTAGAGGCGATCATCTCCAGCATGACCGAGGAGGAGCGGCGCAAGCCCCGGCTGCTCAACGCCAGCCGCCGCAAGCGCATCGCCAGGGGCTCGGGAACCACCGTTCAGGACGTGAACCGGTTGATGCGCAACTACGAGGAGATGCGCAAGGTGATGAAGCGCATGGGCAAGCGGCGGCCACGCAGCGGGATGCCGCCCGGGCTGCAGGGTTGAGGTTGCGCTTCCGCCGGCGCGCCCGATCCCTTCGCCGTCTTTGCGCCGGAGCAGGTCGACCGTGTAGAGTGGAACACTGCCACGGGAGTGCCGCCCCCGCACCCCCTGTTCATACGTACGTGACGGAGGAAGCATGGTCAAGATCCGCCTGACGCGCATGGGCTCGAAACGCAATCCCCACTACCGGATGGTCGTGGTGGACGCGCGCAAGAAGCGCAGCGCCGACTACATCGAGCAGATCGGATACTACGATCCGCGTGAGACCACCGACAACGCCTTGCGCGTCGAGGCCGAGCGCGCGAGCTACTGGCTGCAGCAGGGCGCCCAGCCCACCGATACCGTGGTGCGGCTGCTGGAGAAGGTGGGCGTCGACGTGCCAGGCGTGCAGGCCAAGAAGCGCGCCACCTACACCCGGCGGGCGGAGGCGAAGGCCTAGCCGACGCGGGCCACCACCATGCCGCTCGAGCTCGTCACCTACATCGTCCAGAACCTGGTCGCCGACCAGGAGCAGCTGGGTATCACGGCACAGCGCAACGACAAGGGCCTGCGCATCGAGATCCGCTGCGCACCCGACGACGCCGGTCGTGTCATCGGGCGGGGCGGACGCATCATCAACGCCATCCGTACCCTGGCGCGCGCCGCGGCCGACGGCCGCCAGCGCGTCGAGGTGCAGCTCATCGACTAGGGCGGCCGGTCCCAGCCCGCCCGGGAGGGGGCGCGTGCCCGGAGACCCCACCGCCACCACCCCACCGCCTAGCCATCGCTACGTTGGCCGCCTCGGGCGCGCCTACCAGCTCGAGGGCGGCATCCACCTGCGCCTCGATGACGCCGGCCGCGCCGCCACCGTCAAGGCGGCCTTGGAGACCACGCTACAGTCCGGCGGGGAGCTGTTCGTCGTCGGCTACGGTGCCGCCACCTTGCGCGAGGTGAGGTTCCAGGGCAGCGTGCCG
>Ga0307446_1000198_pt1 | contig 19306 bp, 14 predicted proteins | sample SalMarSW160320MG_FD_202141 | JGI IMG/M metagenome (GOLD analysis project Ga0307446, IMG submission 202141) | Salt marsh sediment microbial communities from the Plum Island Ecosystem LTER, Massachusetts, United States - SW1603-20 | ecosystem: Environmental > Aquatic > Marine > Intertidal zone >... | reverse complement strand
AGCATCAGAATGAGCGCTCCAATCGTCGCGAGTATAAACAATGCTGGATATTTGTAGTCCATTATACCAAGCGGGTTTTGCCATGCTGCAGGGTCATCGATAGAAGCAGCACCAAGCCATGCAGGTTGAACTAGTATGAGCGCACAAATTACTGCAACAATCAAGAAAATCTTGAACAGTGTTTTTATCATATTATTTTCTGGCAGACTCAGGATTCGTTCTCGCCGGTCAATGAAATACACGATGATAGTTAAAACCAATACCGAATAGAGTCCAACCATCATAAGCATCTCCCATGCTCGTGGCCCATGCATTATTGCCTGGAATGCTGTATCGTTTGCATCAAATATCGCAAGCATGTAAATCATACCGAAGGCTGGTTGAAGTATAAGACCCAATAGCCCCCAACCAATTCCATATGATCCTACCCAATCCCAATACTTCTTTGATTCTTCATCTTTTCTATCCATATAATGGAACATAGCCAACATCGCAAGTAGGAATCCAAAGTAAGAGATGGATGCAAAAACTCTGTGGAATTGTAGTCGTAACATGGTCGGATTAAACCACCATGCCATGAGATCAGAGAGGGGCATCGTGATCACTCCTGAATCACCCCAAGTTATACTATCACTACCTGGTGTGAGCATCCCAGCAGCTACCATGTTAATTAAGAGTGTCTGAATGAAAACGGAGATTGCATACATAAATCCCAGAAATATGTGCCATCTTTTTGATAGCTTATCCCAAGTGAACCAGTATGTGTAAAGGAACACTATTTCGGCAGCAAATGCGAGAGCCTCGAAGAAGAAAGGCCACCAATATATATGGAATAATTCAGTTGCAAAGACTGGAAACAGTGCAATGAAGAACAAAACTCCTGCAATTGCAAATGTAGCTCCTAGACTAAAGAGAATAACGTTGAATAGTGTTACTGACTTTCCAATTCTAGTATACCGCTCTTTCTTCTCTCTTTCACCAAGAACTTCAGATCCTACTGCTATCCAGGACCCACCAAGATGCAGGTTTGCAAACAGGACATGTCCAAGCATCACTACTGCAATAAATATCGAACGTCCCTGTTCACCAATATTTACATCTTGGATAGGGAGCGTATCTTGATATTCCGTTGTATTTCCTGGAACTGCATATGGTGCACCACCTTGCAGCGGCACGACAATTAGTGTCACAAAAAGGATGAATGCACTTAATGCTAACACAAGAATTAATAGCTTCTTAATTCCAAACTCCTCCTTTTAGAAGGAGGCTACAAACGATAATAAAAATCAAATCATTAGTATGCAATATTACTATAGTATTACGTTACTATTTATTCAATTCAAAAATTAGTTAATATATTAATTTATTATGCTTCACGCTGTTTCACAATCAGATTCTTCCGCTCATCTCTAAGCCATTTAATCTCCTCATGATACTCGATTTCATCCATGTAATCTTTATCAATTTCATGCCATGCTTTAGCTAATTGAAGGAGATGCTCTCTCTTTTTCCAAATCTTCAAAATTCTGACACTGAATAAGAATTGTTTATTCTTTCTTAAGTCCTTTACCAGACACTGAACATTCTCATCAATAGTCGAAATTTCTTTTCTAGTGAATGATTCGACCGGAGGATATGTTATGACCCTCTCAATCATGTCAAGCACAAGAATTGCTCGAGTATCCAAATCCTTTTTCCCAACTTTTTCATATTCCTTAAGCAGTTCTATCATATGTGACATTGTCTTTACCCTTTATGCATCTTACTTTGAAATCACTGTTCCTCCTTGTCCTTTCAGAGCCTGAAGAGCATTATCTATAGAGGTTATAATCGCTCTCTTTCCACCTTCTTCGACGAATCTAATTGCAGATTCGATTTTGGGTGCCATACTCCCTTCTGCAAACTGACCATCCTCAACTAATTTCTTTGCTTCTTCAATTGATATATCATAGAGCGGAGCCTGACTAGGACGATTATAGTCAACATAGGCATTCTTCACATCTGTGAGTATGAGAAGTATGTCCGCAGATAGAGTATTGGCCAATAATACGGATGCGCGGTCTTTATCAATTACTCCCTCAACACCCGATATCGACCCATCTTCTTCGATGATTACAGGAATCCCACCGCCACCTGATGCAATAATCATTACACCTTTTTCAAAGAGAGTTTTGATAGCAGTTTCTTCTAAAAACCGAATCGGCTGTGGTGAAGGAACCACACGTCGATATCCTCGACCGCTGTCATTAATTATAGTCCACCCTTTCTCGTTTCGAAGTTTAGAGGCTTCCAGAGCTGTATAGAATGGTCCTATAGGTTTTGTAGGGTGTTTAAACGCTGGGTCCTCTGAATCTACCACTGTTTGAGTAACAATCGTTGCAATAGAGGAATCTAGTCCAGCTAGATGCAATTCTGAATACATACTCTGCTGTAACATGTAACCAATCATACCTTGACTTTCGCTGCTACAGATATCAAGAGGCATTGGTGGTAGGGATGATTTTGCTAGATCATTTTTTAATAGAATATCACCAACTTGTGGACCATTTCCATGTGTTATTGCTAGTTGATATCCCTCATGAACTAGTTCCACTAATACTTTTGATGTTGCTCTCACATTTCTCAATTGATCTATAGCTGTGCCTTCTTCAGTATGCTTCAGAATAGCGTTTCCACCAAGTGCAACCATGATTCTCGTTTTGCTTGATTCAGATGACATCTACAATTACCTCCTCTCTAATGCTGCGGTCATACAATGAGCTGCTCCATACCCACCTGTGAGATTTTTGAGAACCATTGGATATGCATCGATTCCATGTTGATAGATCTCCTTTTTATGCGGGAAGAACTCAGACTCGTTCTTAAGAAATTCATAATCTTTCTCTGCTTGCTCAAGGAGAGCTCCATATCGTGCTGGTTCAGCTTTTGCCTTGGATTTTAGATTGAAGAGAACATCTTTGATACCTCTTTCAACTTCGACAGCTAGTATAGTTCCGTCCTTGATTGTGAGAAAGTTTGATGCATAGCTGAGTTGTTCAAGTGTGGTAATATCGACAACATCAAATCCCCACCCAGTTATGTAACTGAGAAGATCTGTACTCTCTTTCTCTTTCTCGTATTCTCCTGGACCTGTTCTACTATAGATGTCCACCTTTGCTCCTTTCAAGAGTGATTTTAGACCGACTGCTACTCCTTTAGAAGCAATATTGAAGTACGTATCAAGGTGCATGTCAATCATAGGGTCTACTTCATCACTTGGAATAAGTGGGTGATTGGGTTGATGAACAACGCCTACCTCATCGAATCCGACACCATATTTTAGCAGTTGCTCGATTCCTGCCTCATTTGTTCGGTCTCCCACACCCACAAGAGCAAAGTCTTTCAGAGGTATGAAATCTCCACCTTCGAAAGTTCCTGGCTCAGTGACTCTATGTACTACTTCTGCTCCCAAAACATCCCATAGTATTTTTGTAACATCAGATTCTCTTCTACGCTGTGGTTTACTCATGCGGGATAGAAAAATACCCTTGTCTGTAACTGCTTGTTGATCTCTCATGAAATAGATATTCGATAGAGGTGATTTCTCAGTTATATTTAGGTGAATCATTCGTGTTCCTTTCTCACTCTCTAGATCAATCTGAGGATTAAGGAGTAGAACACTAAGAAAGTGGCCAGGATCAAGAATGTTTCTATTCTTCTCGAATTGATTGCGTGCCTCTTTAACCCCTACTTTAGTACCAGTCACACCAATAACATCATCCGCTGCCTTTACGAGTCGGTCATGGATTTCTGGGTTCCGTTCAGCGATTTCTACTATTTTCTCTCTCATCCGAATAACATCTATGTGAAATTCATGTTTGAGAACATGCTCTAAGCGCTCGTGTTCTCGTATTGCACCGTTTTGACTGAAAGCGCGTTCATAGAGAGAAGCAAACGGTTCAAGGAGTCCAAAGAACGTCTCCATTCCAGGCCTATGTATAGCAATGGTCCGAAGTGTGTCCCATTCAGCTTTGATTTTTGTGTTCACTTTACTTACCTCCTAAGAAAAAGTCGAGAAGCCCAATTGCTCCATACAGCTTATTCTCTCCCTGTGCCCAGACTATAGATTGGTCTCCCTCAATTACATCATCTGTGATTTCAAGACCTCTATGAGCTGGCAGGCAATGCATAACGACAGCATCTTTTGCGGCAAGTGATAACAGATCTGCATTAATCTGATATCCCTGAAACGTCTTGAGGCGTTCCTCTCTCTCCTTTTCTTCTCCCATACTTACCCAGACATCTGTGTATAGAACATCTGCATCTTTTGCAGCCTCTTTGGGATTATGAACTATCTGCAGTTTTGAACCTGTTTCACTGGCAATCCTTTTCGCTCTCTCTAAAATTGCCTTATCTGGATCATGTCCTTCTGGACATGCCAAATTCATGTTCATTCCCATAAGTGCGGTGCCTAATAATAGTGAATTGGAAACATTATTTCCATCTCCAATAAAGGCGAGGGTTAAGCCCTCTAAGTCCTTCTTTACTTCCTTTACAGTGAGTAAATCACACACGATTTGAGTGGGATGCTCTAAATCACTCAATCCATTAAATACTGGAATATCTGAAAACCTTGCAAGGTCTACGACGGTCTGATGACTGTAGACTCTGGCAATTATCGTATCCAAGTAACTACCAAGGATTCGAGCTGTATCTTTTATTGGCTCGCCACGACTAAGCTGCAATTCGCTTGAAGGAAGATAAACTGCGTGACCACCCAATCTCAGTACCGCAGTCTGAAAGCTTGTGCGCGTCCTGGTAGAGGGCTTCTCAAAGAGAAGCCCAGCAACCTTATTCTGTAGGACGTGCACACTCTCATGTTTCTTCAGTTGCGATTTGAGTTTCAGAGATCGAGAGAAGATATCATTCATATCCTCTGTGGATAGGTCTGCAACAGATAGTATAGAGTGTGCCATGTTCCTATCATCTCCTTCTAATTCATAATCTCCTTAGTGTTCGCTTTGTATGCCCATGCGAAGATCAGTATTGCAAATGCAGTTACTACGACCATATCATAGGGCATTGGTATCAGACCAAGAGGTCCAATCGGAAGGAAGTTTTCATAGATGAAGTTCGTGTCTCCAATATAGGACATCACGATTATGAAAACTAAATACACTAGAATCCACAGACTACGTGTGAATTCGAACTTCTTGCCTCTGAATGTCAAGTACAGAGGATATCCAGCAAGCATCAAGATTGCACCCACAAGAGTCCAAGGCCATGATGCCCAATAGATTAGCAGTGTTGCTAGAATAAAACCCAGGCCTGTAATCAGTATCGGAACTGGTAGCTTGAATGGTCTGTTGACATCTGGTTTTGTCTTTCTTAGAATAGGTACTGACAAGACTGCTGCTGCATATGGGACAAGTGCTGTAATCGAAGCTATCAGAGCAACCGACGGGAAGTTTGGTATGAATATCTGAATGATCATTGTCATAACTGATGCGAATATCAATGCAATGAATGGAGTTCCCCATTTATGATGCACAGAATCCATTGGACCCCAGAAGAGCCCATCTTTTGCCATTGCATATGGAATTCTACCTTGAAGTAGAACCCAGTCGCCTCCGCTACCAGCAGTGGATATGAGTGCTCCGATTGTTGCTACAATTGCCAGAATGGGTAATCCTGCTGCTTGTGCAACATCTGATAGTGGTGATGATAGATTCCCGATACTACCCCAATCACCGACTGCAATACCTAATCCACTCCAATTGATCATGCCTACGAATGCGATTGCAATCAATACATAGACAGCTATGACAATTCCCATGGTCAATAACATTGCACGAGGAATAGTCTTCTCTGGATTCTTGACCTCTTCTGTCGGGACTACCACGGATTCGAAACCTGTGAAAGCCCAGAATTCAAAGGCCATCGCTAGAGTGACACCAGTGAGCCCAAAAGGTAATAGCGGTACAAAGTTCACTCCGCTGAAGAACGAGAGTCCTACTGCTGCAAAAACTATCAATGGAATTATTTTTCCAATTGTTGTCACTAGACTATAGAGTCCTCCCCATTTTACACCGACTACATTGATCGCGGTGAATATCCACAATGCAACTACTGCAATTGTGATTCCAAGAGGAGTTAGAGTTTCTCCTATAGCAAGACCTGGTACCCAAAATGCCAAGTATGTGACAAAAATGTCAATGATTGCCGCTGTTCCAATAAACGCATAGAGAAAGTATCCCCATCCCATTAGAAAGCCACCAGTGTCTCCAAGTGCTAGTCTAGGAAGTGAATATGGTCCCCCACTAAGCGGAAATGCTGAACCTAATTCTGCATAAGAAATAGCTAACAGTGTTGTTACGATGCCGGTCAACACGATTGCAATAATTAGTGCTGGACCTGCAACGGATCCCATTACGGCAGGCATGGCAAACATGCCTGAACCTATTATGCTCCCCACACCAAGTGCGACAAGAGTTGTCAATCCAAGGTCTCGCTTTAGGCCTCCCTTACTAACTTTCTCTTTGCCTTGAGCTTGGTCAGAGTTGTCGATTGCCATTTTTTTTTCTCCTTTTCATGTTTCTTCTATTAATTCAAGACCGCCATGTTTGTAGAAAGCAGTCTTTAGTACATCAGTGATCAAGAACCACACGAATGCATAGCCCCATACGAACAGAGCAAGACCCCAACCCATGGCTGGGAGTAGAAATCCGTATACGGTAATCAATGTGGCAATGGTTTGTGTTGTAATCATTGCTGCCATTAATGGCAAGGCTGGTTTCACAGACCAGAATGGACCACGTGTCCGGGCAACAAGAAGAGTGAGTTGTCCAGCTACGGAAAGTTTCAGATAGATGAATGATTGGAGTACTTCACGACTTAGATGAAAGAATACATCTCCAATCACGAAGATTCCAAATGAAGCAGTAACACCGATTATGCCTAAGAACGTCGCTATGCTAAGAAGACTCTTTGAATTCCATCTCTCAGGTTTGTCAGAATACTTCACATTGTCATAGGCAATGGTCATTATGGGTAGATCATTGAGTAACGCAAGTAATACAATCATGATTGCATTAACCGGATAGAACTGAAACACCAGAATTGATGCTGTAATGAAAAGAATGACGCGTATAGATTCAGCAATCCTATAGATCGAATAATTGCTCATCCGTTGGAAAATTTTTCTGCTGTTTCTTATTGCATCTATAATTACTGAAATGCCTACCCCTGTAAGAACGATATCAGCGGCTGATTTGGCAACATCAGTTGAACCTTCTACTGCAATTCCAACATCTGCTTTCTTTAGGGCAGGAGCATCATTGACTCCATCACCTGTCATCCCCACTATGTGATTCTTTCCTTGAAGAAGGCTTACAATTCGGTACTTGTGCTCAGGGAATACTTGGGCAAATCCATCAACAGATTCGACTATAGGTTCTGCCTCTTCATCAGGCACATCAGTGAAATTGTTTGGTAGGGCCATTTTTTGACCGAGATTGACCCTGCCCGCAATCTCTTTTGCAATTGCCACATGGTCTCCAGTGACCATCTTTACGTTGATACCCATTCTCTGTGCATTAGCTATGGTTTCAGCTGAATCATCACGGGGCGGATCAAAGAGTGCAATTAGCCCTACAAAATGCCAGACACCTTCCGGATTTGTCTTTGCAACACCTAGAGCTCTATAACCACTCTCCGCAAAAGAAAGCACATCATTATTGATTTCTTCACACACTTCTTTGGATTCCTTTGTGAGTCCGGAAATTACCTGCGGAGCACCTTTTGTTACTTTAATTTGAACATTATCAGAAGTGTTGAATGTGGCTTCTGTTCGCTTTGCCACTGGATCAAAAGGTTTGAAATCAACTATCTCAAGATTCGAGCGGAAATCAAGATTAATGGTCTTTTCAGCTCGATTAATTATTGCATCATCTATCGCATCTTTGTTTCCCTTTTTAGATGCTAATAATCCATACTTTAGGACATCATCTTCGGTAAAACCATTAAATGTCTTGATGGCTCCGATGCTCAACTTATTTTGTGTTATCGTTCCCGTTTTATCAGTACAAAGAATATCTACCCCTGCCATCTCTTCGATAGCGGCAAGTTTGCTAACAATCGCGCCTTTCTTAGCAAGAGCTACAACACCAACCGCCATTGTAACAGAAAGCACTGCTGGTAGAGCAACTGGGATTGCAGCTACTGTTAGAACAAGTACAAATCTAATATTTTCAAGAATATCATATCCGCGAAGGATCCCATCTATAAGGACAATAGTAGCCATTGCGACAGCTAACACAATCAGGTAGTTACCTATCTTCCTAACGATTTTTTCAAAATGGCTCTTTGTCACAGCTTCCTCAACTAGCTTAGCTGTCATACCATAGTACGTATTCATACCAGTATTGACTACGAGACCTTCCATTTCTCCCATTTGAACTGGAGACCCTTGAAATGTGACCTCACCTATGCTTCTGTTCACTGGCAACGATTCCCCAGTTAATGCAGACTGATCAACTGAGAGATACTCTCCTGAAATTAGCTTTAAATCCGCAGGAACTACATCTCCAGGACGAACTCTTACAATATCACCACGTACAACTTCTCTTGCAGAAATTTCTTTCCAGTTATCATCTCGTAAAACACGAGCTACAGGTGAGAGTCGTTCTTTGAGTTTCTCAATTGCACTGGCTGCTTTATTCTCTTGATAAAATCCCACAAGGCCATTCATTACTAGCATTAATGTTATTATCCAGAAGTCAGGCCAGTGTTGAACAAGAACTGAAAGAATCATAGCCGCTTCTATCATGAACGGAATTGGCCCCCAAAAATAACGAAGAAATTTCAATATTGGATGAACTTGTTCTTCTACCAATTCATTGGGGCCCTCTCTATCAAAGCGTTTCTTAGCTTCTTCAGCTGAAAGTCCACTAGAACTTGATTCTAGTGACTCGTATAACTCCTCAATAGGTGTATTTTCCGAGTCTTTTGTTAGGATATTTGTAATCATATATTGGGCCTTCCTGTACTTGTTGAGTGAATGCCACTTACTAGGAACCGGTAAACAATGAAACTATTATTAAGAAGGTGTGAATGTAGTACCACAGTCACAAACCATCTGCAATAGGGTCGGGGTATAATTAATGAATGACACGAACGAAATACGATTAGATATCCTATCCGAGTTTGGATTAACTGAGAATCAAGCAAAGGTGTTCATTGCAACAACTCGTTTGGGAAATCCCACAGTTTCAGAAATCGCAGAGGCATCAGAAGTTCGTAGAGAAGAGGTATATCGCCTTCTGCCCGAACTTGAGAAGATGGGGTTGGTAGAACGACTTCTTGGAAAACCACTTAGATTGAAAACTCCTGACCCTCAATCTGCAATTATTACACTAGTGAACTTAGAGAGAGAGAAAGCAAAAGATCGTATAGCGGAGCTCTCAAATAAATCTAAAGAATTAATTCAATCTCTAGGCCATCAGGTGATAGAATCTTCTTCTGAAGAGATATTAGACTCTGACTTCTCACTCATTCAAGAGAAAGAATCGATTAGAGTGAAAATATTTGAAATGATAAGCCAGGCTACAAAACATTTGGATGTCATGTTCACTCGCACGGATTTAATTTGGCTTATCTCAACACAGGGCGAAGCTCTCCAGGATGCAATTAACCGTGGTGTGAAGATTCAATTACTTAGCGAGCCTCCATCAGGTCGTGATAGGCTTCCCAAAATCATTAGAAGGCGTTTTCCAGGTGATATTGAAATACATGTGAAATACATTCTGAATCCTACTGCATTCTATTTTATTAGGGATAAGAATCAGCTTATGTTCATTACTTCTGGTGCTCACCATCTCCCTTCTGGTTCATGCCTTTGGACCGATAATATGGGTCTTGTTACACTGACATCAAGCAATTTTGAAGAGCATTGGCATGCTTCAGTTCATTGGAAGACAATTGATGGAATTTCACTCTCTGTTTCACCTCAAGACGGTTCAGAGGGCGGAAGTTCTCATGTACACAGAATTTTACTTTATAATTCTTCAGATACGAAATATAAGGTGCTGCTAAATTTTCTAAAAATTCACTTTGAAAATGGTGCCATGATTATCTATGTTTGTGGAAAAGATTGCATTGAGAATGTAAAAGAGGCTATGTACAATTTTGGATTTGATAAGAAATTTATTAATGCTCAAAAACAGATACGAATTCTGGGATGGGACCATTTGCTGCTTGATGATGGTTCATTTAACATTGAGAAATCTATTGATATATGGGATGAATTTTATTTTGAATCTCAAGATCTTGGATACAATGGTCTTGCTATTGCGAGTGAGATGAAGTTCTTTTTTGATAATAACTTAATTGAAGAACTCGAAGGATATGAAAAACAAATCCATGAAATGTTGACGGGTCAAATAGAATTTAAATGTGCATATGATGAGAAATCAATACTTGGTACTAGTCAACCTTTACAATTATATGCTAAATTATTAGGTACTCACTCTATACTGCTGACTGAGGAAAGTGGGACTATAAAGAAAACCAAAACCTGAGTAAAACTATAGATGTCTAATAACTCGAGACCAGCATAACCTAATCGAATCCCCTTAAAAGGATTGGCTCCTGATAGACCTCTCTTTGGACTTGATAAGGGTCGTTTGCAGCCTAGATCTATGACAAAGTTGGACTACACTTTTTTTCAATTTATTCTTGTGAGTGTTCTCGCTTTTTGTCAATCCTATTTTTGTTATTGGCCTGTTTGAACAACCTTCTTTATATGGTCAATATCACGAACTTCTCAATTGGTCTTATTACTTATGAAAACCCTAATTGATGGAGTATCTAGAATTGAGATACCGACTCCATTTCCTGTTGGCAACGTTAATTGTTACTTGATAGAGGGATCACCACTCACTCTGATTGACACTGGTCCAAAGACTCCAAAAGGTTTAGCAGTTATTCAGCAAGAGCTGCAGACATTATCATACGATATGTCTGAGATTGAACAGATTCTCCTGACGCACGGTCACATTGACCACGTTGGACTTGTGGCAAAATTTGTTGAAGAACGAGTGCACGTTCATGGCAATCCCACGGATGTTTGGATTCATGAGAGAGATGCTGAGACCCTGATTGATTATGAGAGATACATGGAACGTTATATGAGCGCCATTATGAAATTAGTTGCATCATCCGGTGTACCAAGGAATGAAACCCATTTACTAGCACAACAAGGTCGCACAGAACTCTTCAAGTCGATTGGAGAATCGGTCCCAACAGTCCATAGTTTTAGAGATGGTGCATCTTTCAAAACAGGTATTGGTGAGGTCTTTACTATTTGGGTTCCAGGTCATTCTCCTGGGTCAGCATGTTTTGTATGCGAAGAACGCAAGGTCATCTTTAGTGGGGACCATATTTTAGGAGATATTAGTTCAAACCCAAGTATTTCATTTGAGGGTTCAGAAACCATAGGTATGATGACTTACTTTGAATCCTTAGACCGTCTCTCATCCAAAGAGGGGTATATTGCATTACCTGGTCATAGAGAGCCAATACTTGATATTAATGCCAGAATTAACGGGCTGCTTTCTGAATATGACGATAAGCTCAATAGCGCTGCTGATTCACTGACTGATAGACCACAAACAATCTATGAGATATCCAGAATAGTCTATGGAGATTACCAAGTAAGTTCGCTTGTCTTAGCTCTAGCTGAGAGTTACGATCTTCTTAGAATATTAGAAATGAAGCAGCAAGCTACCTTGATCAATCATAATGGTGTACTTCAAGTGATCAAATATCAATAAACGTGACAGATCTTGTTGAGCTTCTCATTCTTCATTCAAGTTGTTCTTCTCATCCTCAATATTAAAAATACTTTTAGTCGATTTTTTCTTCTTCTTTCGCTTCACCGAGCTTGGCCTTTCTGAAACTGGAATGTGGAATGTTTGGCGAAGGCCATCTACTGTTGATATTGTCTTGACATTTCTTCTGGTTTCTGCAAATATCGCATCGAGCACTATTTTCTCTTCGACCTCACCAGTTTCTTTCACTAGTGAGAGCTTGTGCAATGCATAGAGGCCAAGGACTGCTGATAGAAGGAAAACAAAACTAAAACCCGCAATACTGTATAATGGATAGATTCCACTTGGATCTTCGATAATAGTCAATGCTAGAGTATATCTTGAAAGTAGATCACCTAATATACCTCCGATAAGTGGGGCACATGCTCCAGCAACTGCAACAATACTACCACGAGCGGCAAGATACGCTGTCGACTCACCTCTCGGTGCGAGTTTAAGCCCAATATTTGCTGATGCGAGATTCACACCAGCAGCTGCAAATCCTGAAAGAAGGTGAATCAGCACTAAGAGTGGTATTAACAATGAATACGCACTTGCTACTGATGTGAAAGTCCACATCACAGTGGCAATTATGTAAAGGGGTGCAGATACTTGAAGAATTGATTTGTTACTGAATCTATCTGAAAGTCTTCCCCAGAATCTGAAGAATATGATACTCACTAATGAAGTGAGTGCAACCAGAACTGATATGAATGGTAGTCCAATATTAAGGTCACTTAGGAGATAAACCGTAAAGAATGGCGAAGCTATGGTAGTACTGAAAGTCCATGCAGCTGAAAACCACATTAATTTCCTAAAATTATCATCTTGGAATGGTTTTGCAATAAGCTCAGAAAACTTTAGACTACGCTCAGGTAAGATCATTTTTGGCTCTGGTGTGGCAATGGTGAAGTAGATTGCAACCATACCAGAGATGAATGCTACAAAGAATAGAACTGAATATCCACCAGTTGCATTAATTCCATATACGACATCCCACTGTCCTATGAATTGCCCTCCTATCAGAGCAACAATGATTGCGACCAATCCTGTAAGGGTCATTCGAACGGAAAAAAACTGCCCGAGTCGATCTTGTGGTACAAGGTCTCTTAACCAAGAGTTCCAACTGGGAGCGCCTATTCCATTGAAGACAGCTTGGATTGTAACAAAAAGAACTAGTAGCACTAGGCTATACTCAATGCTTACCAGGAATGGAATGATTGCCATTCCATAGACAGCAAATCTGTTACCTATCTGAGTAATCAGGTTGAATCTTTTTCTTTTTCCTGCTCTATGAATAAGATAAACTGAAGGAATCTGAAGAAGCTGCGCAATAAAGGGAATAGCAGCAAGCACTCCAATCAATGTATTTGGAGCTCTGAGCGCTAATGCAAAACCTACAAGAAAAACACTCTCAGTAAGGGTCAACCTCACCTGTGTTGCTATCCCCTGCCATGTCATCATTTGCAGTCCATGCTCAATCTGCTCTTCTGTTAACATGCCATCTTCAGAGTTCATTCACTTCCACCAAGTGAAGTGGAATACGAATAAACTAGCAAATAAACCCAACTTTGCACACTCTAGTAGACTATAAGGAAGGTCTTTGAATGACGACAAATTGAATCAATTTTGGTTCAGTTTCTTATTTTCCACTCTGAGGATTTATTGAATTCTTTCTCCTTGCAGGGTCATCAGCTTTCAGAAGAACAAAGAATGCTATAATGAGGATAATTGATGCTACTGCAAAAGGAATCACTCCTATCAGACCGGAGTGTGTCGCTCCTTCTACAGGAGTTGCTGTCACGTCTGCGAGGAATCCAAGCAGAAGAGGTCCTACTACGAATCCAAAGTCACTAATCATCCGATAAAGTCCCATTGATATCTCTAGTTTGTCTTGTGGAGATACGTCTGTCACATAAGCAGCACCTGGGCCAGATAGACCAATTACTGCACCATATATCGCTAATGCTATTGACAGAGTTAGTAAGTTGGTAGAAAAGGGAATTAGCAAAGTGGCTCCCGCACTTAAAACCAGACATATTGCCAAGGGTTTCTTTCTTCCAATTCTATCCGAAATTTTTCCCATAGGCACAATTGTGAGTGCCGTTGTTATACCTCCAATTGTAAGAATAAAGCCAATCGCATCTGAGTTTAATCCTAGATTGTTTGCAGAAAAAAGAGGTACTAGTGTACTCCTTACCCCAGTTCGTAGAAAGAACATAGTAAAGACTGCAAATGTTACCAAAAGAAATGATGGATTGGATAGAACTTGTCGCATATCACGAACGATTTCCCGCAGATCCAGAGAAGAGTCCACGTTTCCAGAATTAGCCAACTTAGGGAGTACTAATGTTGGAAACACACCCAAACCTGTGATTATTGCATATGCGAAAAAGGGTGCGCGAATGTCATAGAGAGCTGCCAAGACGCCTCCAAATGTAGGTCCAAAAATAGCTCCGAGTAGCAACAGCCCCATGTACAGGCTCATCCATTGTCCTCTTTTTTCCTCTCCAGATATTTGAGCAAGGAACACCGTAGCTGTAGTTACGTATAGAGCTGAACCGGCACCCTCGATCATTCTAGCAATTACTAAGGTGATATAGTCGGGAGCAAAACCTGCTAACACGGAAGATACCGAGATGAGAAGCAATCCTAAAATCATGATTCTTTTTTTGTCGTATCTTCTTGAGAGAAGACCTGCAGGCATATCGAGAACCATTCGCATTACCGCAAAAGATGAAACTACAAAGCCGACAAGAGTATATGAAACTTGGAAGCTCTCTGCGTAGGTGGGTAGAATTGGAGCGACCATACTCAAACCTAGAAGAACTAGAAATGTTACCAGTGAAAGATTAAGCACAGTAAGAAGGTTACCTTCAGTAGATGAATCCGACATAGTAACTATATCTGGTTCTTGGTATTCTTCGGACAAAATCTGTATTCACCTTTTGATACCCTAGCGCCAATAATCTGTGATTAAAGTGCTTTGAAATGGAGCTAAATTTGAAAGACTGCTACCTGTCTGTTATTGCATCTTAGTAAGGTCGGATGTTCAGTAAGAAATATCTGTTATTACAATCTATATCTTCATTATGAGCCATGAAACGGATTTCGTAGTGAAACCGATAGGCGTAATCAGGTCTCCTTTCAAGTCCAGTGAAGATACTCCAATTCAATCTAGCAAATCGGATGCACGAGGGTACGTGGAGGTTGCACTCGAATATATTGATGCTCTCAAATCACTTGATGGTTTTTCACACATCATTCTCGTTTATTGGTTTCACAGAGCAAAGCCTCCTAAAATGAGGATGAAACCGTTCCTTGATACAGAAGAACACGGTCTTTTCTCTATACGAGCTCCGTCACGACCCAATCCGATTGGAATATCCACTGTTAAACTACTTAGAATAGAAGGCACACGCTTGTATATAGAAGGGGTCGATATCCTAGATGAAACTCCGCTGCTTGATATCAAACCTTTCGTACCAGAGTTTGATAACAGGTCTCATGCAACATCTGGATGGTTATCACAATCTCCACTAGCCAAGGGCCACTCACATATTGCTGATGCTAGGTTTGAGGAATAACCTAGAACTTCAAAGCAGTACCTTCTTTAGCACATAATTTAGCTATATGCCTAGGAGAAAATTCTGGGACGCCCTCTGATCTTTCTATTCCGATTAAAACTGCTCGTCTGATTATTCGACCTTATCGAATAGATGATGCAATATGGTACTATAAGATGAGTTTGAAGAACAAGGTGCATCTGTCCAGATATGAAGCTGACAATCCTGTCATGTCTATTATGACAGAATTAGATTCCGAAAATACGATTAAGGGCTTCATTTCCCTCTGGGATGAACAGAAGTATCTATTTCTGGGCGTATTTTTGAAGGAAACCAATGATTTCGTAGCTCAGATTTACCTTGGGAAATTAAATGATGATCTCCCCGAATTTGGAATCGGATACATTGCAGATGTCGACCATGAAGGGAATGGATATATCACTGAAGCTGTGAGTGCGATTGTAAAGGAACTTTTTGAGAAAGTTGGTGTTCACAGAATACAAATCGAAACCGATGACACTAATCTTAGAAGTATAGCTGTAGCAGAGAGATGTGGTTTTGTTGAAGAGGGTCATCTTCGGAAGAATAAGCTTAATCCAGATGGGACTTATTCCGGCACTATTTTCTTCGGCTTTCTAAGAGATGAGTACTTTAAGAGAAATAGTAGTCACATCGATTCAAAATCAAGAATCTCTGAGTAAATAAAGAAAAAAGAAGGATAACCGGAAAGCAACTCAAAAATCAGTTAATCTGTTGAATTGAATCACTCCTCCGGTTTTCAAAATTAGTTATTTCTTCTTCTTTTTCTTAGTTTCTGGAGCTGCTTTAGTTTTCTTCGCTGGTGGTTTCTTAGATACTGGTTTCTTAGTTCCCGTAATATTTCACTTCCAAATTTTGTTTTGAGTTACCCTGATTATCCAATCAGGTAGCACACACATCAATGATCGTTGAAAAATAGACTGATGAATCATAATGACATCTAACTAGAAATCGTCGTCATCGTCATCCCAGTCATCTTCATCGTCATCAACCCAATCATCGTCTTCGTCGTAGATGCGCATGTTTTCACCTCACAACAGGGGTATGCAAATTATGAGTAAAACATGCCTTGTATTTTTTCAACCGTTTATAACTCTTAAAAATCGATAAAAATGACTAATAATCCTCTAAAATGACTATTTGGATTTATCTAGTTCTCTTATCATCATACAGGAAATGAAATATGCTAGACACAATTATTAACGGTTATTGTATCCTTTGGTATGTGTCACCTAGGAATTACCTTAAATGAAATCTAATGAGTGACCTCCTATCTCATAATGAGCGATATCAATATTGAGGGATTTAGTGAAGCAGTCCCTGAACTCAAGAGTGATTCCCGCCTAGTTGTACTGCTAGGTTCTCCCAAGGGAATTAAAGCTCCATCAAAAAGGCTCTCTAAATATGCTGGGGTACAAAAAATAAGGCGAGGCTTATTCATTGTTTCTGGATACGCCTCAATACATACGACAGAGATACAAACACTCGAGCGAATCTTGTTCATCAAATCACGTGAGATTCCCAGTGTAAGAACAAGAACTGATGACATCTATTTCGCTCGTGCTTTTTCGATAGTTGCCTTCAGCTTAAAGAATCCGACAGCAAAACAAAAGAAACGTATTGAAAGATTAGTTAAGAGGTCTGTAGGTATTCGACTCAGACCCGGTGTGATTTTATTTCCCCTTTTTCGATCTAAGGAACAAAAGCGGCTTTTGGTTTCAGATGATAAGAAACCGTTGTTAGATTCAATTCGATTCAAGCAATTAATGTCCGAAATGGGTGCGAAAACATTTCGATGGTCTCGTCTGAGATTGGTGAATCCTGAAAGTTCTTCTCTAATTTTGAAAAATATTGAGCAGAACTTGATTAAAGATCTGGAAGCTATCGAAACAAAAATTCATGTTCTGCGAGATTTGAATCAAAATCCTGAGATTTCCATGAAGCAACTCAAGAGAAAATATACTGTTTTGTCTGGTCGATTCAAAGAAACAAAAACAAAATGGATGTTAGCCAGAAAACTATGGTCTTTTGATTCAGTAAAACAGCTCAAACGAACATACAATCTATTGATTGGAACTAGGCGTGCTATTATGGACCGCGAATCATCGTTTTGATGCGAATTTATTTTCCTAGGATTATAGCAAATAGTAGAATTACTCCGCTAATCAATCCAATTCCATAGGAAACGTCAAAGTATATCGTGTATGCAATCAATGCTGGTTGGAAGAATGCAATTGTAGTTAGTAGCGCAATTGATAGTGTAACTAGGATTAGTAGGCCTCTTTCTAGATCCGAGAAATGCTTGTAATCTAACGAGAACGTTCTGATCCACAAAACTATACTGAGAATTGCTAATGGTGTTATAGTGATAAGAATTAGAGACATGGGTAGTAAAACAAGACCACTCAGTATCGAACGCATCATGAACAATCTCAAACCGTATCTTTCAAACTCCTTCGCATGCACGCTACCATAATCTTTTCTCACGCTAGACTTGTAGCTTCTCCAGACTGAAAATTTCCATTCGCCTGCCGTTTTTCTTCTCGAACCTTTAGTTTGCTCCATTTCTGGTGTATATTCTCCTTTGATGATAGGTAGAACATAGACCATTACCATTAGTGACCAGACACCGAAGATCATTGAAAGAAATTCAAAATCTGACAGGGTCTTTGACTGGTATATCGCTCCCCAGATTGTATATAATCCATAGAATATCAAAGCAAGAGCTGGTATCAAAACGATGGTGAAAACAGTCTTTGCCTTTGTTTTACTGCCTTTTACTAGAGGAGATAGAAACTTGAATATTACAGCGCAGGCTGTTGCATACGTCAATGAAAGGCCAAGGCCACCCACGAATCGCATAATGATTCCAGATCCAACTGAAAGTTCTATAGAAAACACACCGATGATTAAAGAAATGGGATCCCAAGCGTTGTAGTAGAGAAGAATCGTATACAGAATCAATCCAACTATTATAGATATAATGTACGAAATTCTCTGTTTATCCGCGATTTTTTCACCCAATTCTCCTAATAACATAATGTCAACATCTACTGATACCCTCATTAATCCTTAGGAATACCCAAATCATCTTATCTTCCATTTTCCAATTCTTGCATGACTGAAATATCCTGCTGTATAATCACTTGGGGATTAGGTGCGAAAACTACTAACCACAATCAGTACATCCTACATAGAGGACCTGAACACCACTCAGGCACCCATCTTGAAATACTGTTGTTCTTTTGAGCTTGAGTTCATTTGCAAGTAAGTATATCCGCTCGATATCTTCAGTTGTTGCGTTATTTGGTAGATTGACCGTCACCAAAATCCAATGTTGGCACCAGCTGATTTATTGTGGTGACTCGATTTACGGTCAATTACTCTGTGGTGGTTTCTTGAAAACGTTGATTATTTGCAAATCTATTCATCATGAGAATACTCTGCAAGTTGCCCAAGTAATTGCTGATGAATTAGACGCTGAATTGAAAACTCCTGAGATGGTTGACCAAGAGTTTCTTGCTCAGTATGACCTCATTGGATTTGGATCTGGAATCTACATGGGAAAACATCATAGAAGCTTGGTAAATTTTGTCAAGGACATCGACACACTTTCGGGAAAGAGTGTATTTGTATTCTACACGAGTGGATTTTCAAAATTTCCAGCTAGACCGCCTTTTGAATCCACTCTGACTGGACAACTAACAGAGAAAGGTGCACAGGTTCTTGATATCTTCTCATGCAGAGGGCTTGAAACCGTCGGTCGGTTCAGGATTGGTGGTGGAAAAAATAAAGGTCACCCTGATGAAACTGATTTGAACAATGCTCAAGATTTTGCAAAATCGTTGGTTAAAA
>Ga0307446_1000197_pt1 | contig 19488 bp, 46 predicted proteins | sample SalMarSW160320MG_FD_202141 | JGI IMG/M metagenome (GOLD analysis project Ga0307446, IMG submission 202141) | Salt marsh sediment microbial communities from the Plum Island Ecosystem LTER, Massachusetts, United States - SW1603-20 | ecosystem: Environmental > Aquatic > Marine > Intertidal zone >... | reverse complement strand
CACAGAAGATCTAACTTTTGGAGAAAGAGTTTCAGATAAATTAGCATCATTTGGTGGAAGCTGGAAATTTATAATTACATTTTCAACAGTTCTGGTTGTATGGATTATTATAAATTCAATTGAATTATTTACTAAAGCATTTGATCCATACCCATTTATCTTATTAAATTTAGTTCTATCATGTCTTGCTGCTATTCAAGCTCCAATTATTATGATGAGCCAAAATAGACAAGAAGCAAAAGATCGAGCCAGATCGCAACATAACTATCAAGTAAATCTGAAAGCTGAAGTTGAAGTGAGACAAGTTCAAGAACGGTTAGATGATTTGGTAGAAAAACTCGAGAGGTTATCAATTGTTCAAGACATACAATTAGAAACATTAGACAACATAGAGGAAAAAGTAGATGAAAATAAATCTTAATGAATTAGCTGTTACGGTAGCTAAAAAAGAAGGCGGAAAACGAGAAGTTGACATAACACAAATAAAACAGGTCATGAGAATATTTCTTGAAGAACTTGGGCAGTATTCAGATGAAGAAATACTTGAAGTAATTAATTCTCATAGAAAATAATGGGGGTGTTTCTGGCCGGCTGGCTGTAACCCAGTTGTCGTTAAATTGGTCAGTGCGTACGACGAGAGGTTCAAATCCTTGCACCCTCACCACATAATCTTTGCTGGGTAAAAATGAATAGGCTAGAGGATAACTGGTGGGAAACCCGATAAAATCTTGCCGAGATTGACCAGTTTTCTTCCCCAGCATTAAAAGATGGAGTATGGATATTTATTTATTCATACTCCATATTTTTCGTTAAAAAGGAAAAAATGGACTTGTGCGTGGGTTGTGTATTTAATGAATATTGTACTATTCAGAAATGTGAAAATAAAATTATTAAAAAATGTCCTTGTTTATTATGCTTAATCAAATCTGCATGCACCGATGATACTAATTGTACTAAATTTCTAGAATTTAATAAGAAAGTATACTATCCGGAGGAAATAAAGAAAAATGAGAAAAATAAAATTTAAAGTTGTAAAGCGAAGAACAAATTCAAGTTGTATGGTTCATAAAAATTCATCATTTGGCCGTTCATATGAAAAAGGAACAAATGTATATGCTGATCCAAATACTCTTGGAATTATGGTTTTTAAAACCAGAATGGAAGCAGAAGTTTGGATGCAAGGTTGGAATAAATGTGGTTGGGATTTTATTATAAAAAGAGTAATTCCAATTGGAAGAGGAAAAATACCTGAAAGAATATCTGGAAATATTGCTAGTAAAGATTTAAAATACTTTTATGAAAATATTGAAAATATTGCCGACGATAATTGTTTTGAAACAAACATTCCAATAGATGGAACTATTTGTTATCCTGGAGTTCATGTTATTGACTGATGATCTTTATGTTCCAAGATGTCCAAAAGAAGTATTTTGTACAGGGTGTTTGAGTTATGAAAATTGTAATTTAGCTAAACATTACCATAAAAGATGTCCTTGTTCAGATTGTTTATTAAAATGTACATGTGTTTATACTTGTAAAAAATATAAACAATTTTATAAAGGATATTCGAATAGTTTAGATATACAAGATTGTCAAGAAAATGGCCGGCAAGATTCGGGTCTGTAGCGTCCTAAGGCTCCGCAAGCAGAGTAGATTACAACCATAAGAGTTGTACTGGGTGTGAGTCCCAGTGTCGGTCATTAAATTTAGAGGAAAGAGCTACACTCAGCAGATACTATCTTAAGATATATCTTCCATTCAGATGTCTTAAGTAGTTGACTCCGCAATCCTTACGAATGGAAAGGAAGCTGTAAACAATCAGCTATGAAAAGCTAATTCTGCTAAACTCACAAAGGAGTAATTTAATGAGTAGAAGAGATGAAGAATGTATTCATTGTATTCCAAAATGTAGAACTCTTCCACCTAGAATAAAAAATATGGAATGTCCATGTTTTAGCTGTATAGTTAATCCTATTTGTTCAATATCAGAAGATGATTGTAAGTTGTTTAATAATTACATAAACCTTGTAAAAGGGATCTTTGCTTACAGAAAAATATGAAAACAATAAAAAATAGAGAATATAGTTATAATCATACAAAACAAAGAATGTTAGAACGTTTTAACATTCATATAAATAAAAGAGACTATAATAAATTATGTAACCTTATAAGTAGTAGAACAATTGTTATGCGAGAAAGTGTAACGCAAGAAATACATATAATAGATTGGAAAGAAAAAACATTTACAGTTGTTTTTAATACTGAAAAAAATTGTATAACAACTGTATTACCAGAGAGGTAATAATGCTAGAATATGAGGGAAAGTTTGGAAAAGCAAAAATAATGCTTGACGATCTTGGTCAAGATGGCAGCAATTTAATAAAGCAAATATATGAATTTTTAAATCATGAAGCATTTACAAATGATATATCTATTATGCCAGATACACATCCAGGTAAAGGTGCTGTAATTGGCTTTACAATGAAACTAACCAATAAAGTAATTCCAAATGTTATTGGAGTTGATATTGGTTGTGGTATGCTTTCTTTTAATTTAACTCAAATTACATTTGATCCAAAGGAGTTTGATGAGCAAATTAGAGAAAGGATTCCATTTAGTACAAATGTTCATAAAAATAAAAGAGAAATAACTTCAGAATTTTATATACATGCAACAAAAGCTATATTTAACTTTACAAAGAAATTTAATAAAGAATTTAAAACAAGTTATTTACCTGTAAAAATAAATATAGAATGGTTAAAAAATAAATGTTCTCAAATAAATATGGATTATGATCGAACGATAAATTCTCTTGGAACATTGGGTGGTGGAAATCATTTTATTGAAATTGGTATAGATGATAAAGATGACATTTGGGGTACAATTCATTCTGGTTCTCGACAGTTTGGTCTAAAGATCGCAAACTATCATCAACGAAAAGCAGGGAAAGGTCAACTAGCATTTCTAGAAGGAGAAGAAATGTTTGATTATTTGACTGATATGGTTGTCGCTCAAACATATGCTCACTTCAATAGAACAATAATGTTAAATGAGATAACATCAATTTTTAATTATAAACCAGAAACAACAATTGAGTCTGTGCATAATTATATAGACTTTAATGATCTGATAATACGAAAAGGTGCTATATCCTCATATGAAAATGAAAAGATGATTATTCCTTTTAATATGGAAGATGGAATTTTAATATGTGAAGGTAAATCAAATCCAAATTGGAACTACTCAGCACCTCATGGAGCAGGTAGGGTTGGATCAAGAAGATGGGCTAAAGAAAATCTTAACCTGGATGAAGCTAAGAAAAATATGAATGAGAAAGGTATTTATACTTCAAAACTTCCTTTGGATGAATGTAAACAAGCATATAAAGATCCAAAGATTATTGAAAAAGCAATTGAACCTACAGCTAAAATAATTACTAGATTAAAACCAGTATTATCTTGCAAAGGCGACTAATGAAATTTGTATGTATTAATTGTCTTCTTTTGTCAGTATGCAAAAATAGACGATATATATTTTGTAATAAAGTAAACGATCATATTTCTGGCTTTGCTAAATTTTCAAAACAAAGTGATATAGCTGAACAATATATGGAATTCTTAAACACTTCAACATTTTTCTTTAAATCAGAAAATGGTCACAACATGCATATAATAGACTGTGGTTTACCGAGGGAATGGAATGAAAAATCCGTGTGATAACTGTATATTACAAATTAATTGTACTTGCGTATGTGATAAGAAAATAAATTATGGAACACTTCTAAAAGATGCTATAAGACAAGGGAATCATGTTAAAACATATCCTGGTTATAACTCATTGTATTGGACCTATCAATCAAAGTATTCAAAGCATAGAATGGAAGAAATTGAAATAGAAAGAAGAAGGACTCATTATGTTAAACAATAATCCTTGTAATAGTTGTTTAGTAAAAACAACATGTTTCGGAACTAAATGCAATAAATTAGATAATTATTTTGCATATATAAAAAATAATTTTGGCCCAGTAACAGTAGTAGAATGGTTAACTAATTATGAAATCAGAACATCTGTTCTACAATATTATAATGATATTAACAGAAAAGCACTAAAATGATCTAATATAGTTCAAAGTATAGAACATATATAAAATTTTAAATAAGGAGAATACGATAATGGAAATTCGTATTAAAGCTAAGGAGTGCTGTGGTGGCATTTGTGATATAGATGACGCCAAAGACGGGAATAAACCCTGTCATTGTGAAGAAGATGGCGATCATAATAATTGCTGCCACGTCGAGTGGGATGACGATTAGATAGCACAGCCTCCATAGGGTCATCAAAGAGATCCCCCAAATTAAGTTTTTAAAATAACTTTTTTAAAACTTTAAAAATTTGGAGGAATGAAAGATGACTAAGAAAGAACTAAAACAAAAAATCAAAGAAGAACAAAAAGTATTAGCACAAAAAATTAAGAGGTGTCGGCCTTTAAGGAAACCTCATCTTTATCAAGCTCAACCTGAAAATGTAAGACAAGAATGTAAACGTTGGAAGGTTGCAGAGTGGAGTAGAGAATACAGACATAAACATATAGTTTATTGTACATTCTTTAACAATACTCCATACAAAGAAATTGAACGAACTGTTCATGAAGGAAATCACCCAAGTAAATACTGGTTAGACAAATACCAAGAAGAATGGGAAGGTCAGCTTGATGAAGAAGTTATTTGTAATTGTGCGTAAAGACTTAACTAATTCTCAAATGGCTGTGCAAGCGGGTCATGCAGTAGCAGAGTACTTGCTTCACAGCCGTTTTTTCCGTTGGAAAAATTCAACATTAATATACTTGGGTGTAAAAAATCTAGATAAACTAGAACAATTAAAATATAAATTAAAACAAGAAAACATTGAGTTTATTGAATTTCGTGAACCTGATTTAAATAATGAAACTACAGCAATAGCAAGTGATGTTAGCTGTAAACATTTTCAAAGGCTTAACCTATTATGAGAGCAACCTGTGATTGTTGTATATTTTCTAAAATTTGTTATAAAATAGCTTGTCCATGTAAAAATTGTATAGTTAGAACTATCTGTTTAGAACCATGTACAAAAGCCAACGAAGCTTATCAAATTGCATGGAAAATAAGAAATGAAGATGGGACAGTAGCTCAGTCTGGTTGAGCTGGGAACTCTAAATTTCCGGACATGGGTTCAAATCCCATCTGTCCCTCTAACGAAAGGAAAATAATGATAACTAACATGATTGGTCAGGGGTCAATTAAAATTAGTCAAGAAGAATTTAATAAAATTCCTAGTATGGAAATAACAGAAAATTCTTCACAAGATTTACATATTTTTAAATATAAATTTATGGACATGTATGGTAAATGGAATATTGTTGATATTGTTCATGATGAAGAAACCAATGCAGTCAAATTCTTATGTAGAAGGGTAGAAATAGATGGATAAAGATCTAAAAAAAATTCTAACAAAATTATTTGAAAGATATACTTTCAAACTAACTGCAGAAGGAACAATAAAATCAGTCTATTATATTGTTAAAGATTGCGCACTTATAAAAGTAGAAAATACTGGAGACAATTTTGACGCATATCTTGCTTATGTACTATACCAAGCACAAACTTTACGAGCAGATGGATTAATTTATATATTTGAAAATGTAGTTTTCTTGGGGGATGGTAACGACAATGTAATACAAAGTATGAAAGCAGGCCATATTAGAGTTGAAGAACATCCAGATAGTTCTCCATATTTAATCTTGACATATTTAGCAGCAACTGGAGAACGAGAAGCTTTAGTTGGAAAAATAGAAAAAGACCCATCTGGAAAAAAATTTATTGTTGAGCAAGAATGGGCAGAAGAAATATCGTTCCAAGAACAACCTGGGAGTAAATAATGAACGAACTTTTAAAGAAAATAAAAGATGATCTAAAAGATTCTATGACCTTAGAAGTAAAATTAAGAAAAGAAAAGAAAATAAATTCTGATGAATTTGATAAAGCAGTATCACAAAAAGCTGTTTCTAGAGCTATCATAAGCATGATTCCAACTCTTGGCAAAAAACCAGGAGATACAACTGAATCTGATATAGTTAAACTATTAACTAAATATATAAGAAATGAAAAAGAACGAACTCTATATGAGCTACATTTTTTAAAAGAAAAAGATGTAAAAGATAAAGGTCCATCTCAAGTAAGAGAACTTGTAAGCACTAAAATCTCACAACTTGGCGATGAACTGACTTCTTATGTAATTGAAATTGCTCAAAGCTATCTTCCAAAACAAGTAACTGAGAAAGAAGTTATTGAATTTATTAAAACTATAGATTTTAGTAAATTTAAAAATAAGATGCAAGCCATGGGATTAATAATGAAACAGTTCCCTGGTTCTGATGGGAATTTTATTAAAAGTATTTTAGTAAAATGGAATCAAGAGTAAATATTCCAATTTGTAAATATTGTTATTCTCTTTTAATATCATTATCTTGTAAATGTATGCATCTAAAATGTCCTTGTTTAGAATGTATAGTAAACCCCATTTGTACAGAAGAGTGTGAAACAAGACTTGATTTTATTAAAAGATATGGTTTTATTATATAACTTGTGGGGGTGACTAGGTTTCGACGTGAATGATAAGAGATCGGAGATGCGATTCGAGGTTGGTTATGAAACTCGTTAAAACATTACCACTGCTAAAATAACTGCAGACGATTACTACACTGAATTAGCCCTAGCGGCATAATTCCGTTCCGCTCATTGTGCTCCTGATATGAGATGGAACGTCGACTAAGGAGCTCGGTAACATGCTATTAGCAATTGAGCATGCACTTAAAAAGAAATTGCGACCCTTCATTGGAATGTTCTGCCCTGCCCCAATGAATGTATAGTAGCAGAACTATAATCGTAGATTCAAAGATTGAACTTTTGCGGACGCGGGTTCGACTCCCGCCACCTCCACCAACTTTAAAGGAGTAAGATACTATGTCTTTGCTTTCTGCATGTGAACCTTTACAATGTAAAGTATGTCCATTTGTAAATGGTTCTAGATGTTTTTTAGATATTAGAAATGTCCAAGTTGCGGATACATCATACCCGCCAAATTGTCCTTTGCTTGACCAAAGAAAAGTTACAATATGGGTTGAACAAGGGCACTTATATATAGGAAGAGATTATGACTGATCTTCTAGAAAAAATAAAAAGTGCAAAAGAACTAAAATATTTTATAGATATGGGATTTGAATTATATATATACAATGGAAATGTAATGGATGAGTTAGGAGTAAAAAACGATGGTTAGCGAACTTAAAGAAAATCCTTGCAAAAATTGTTTAGTAAAAGCTACATGTATTGAGCAATGTCAAAATTTAACATATTTTGGAAATTATATAAGAAGAAAAAATAATGGAAACAGTTTAGGCCTTGCTAGATGGATATCAGAGCATGAGGTAAGAAGTAGAATAATTTCTAGACATACGAAAGGGTTCTATATAGATGAATAATCCATGTTCTCAATGTCTTGTTAGATCTATTTGCAGAATATTACCAGTATCATGTGAAAAACTTCTATCATTTCTTATGAAGCATGAATATAGATTAGGAAGGCAAATAACTATTAAAGAATGGTTTGACTCTTATGAAGTACGACCAGGAATGAAAATCAAAAGTCTAAACAAATTTTAACAAATGGCGCCGTGGTGAAATGGTTAACACATCGGACTTTCGATCCGACATTTTGCAGGTTCGAACCCTGTCGGCGTCACCAATTGCGTGTCCGTAACTCAGTCTGGTCAGAGTGACTGTCTCCAAAACAGTTGGTCAGGGGTTCAAATCCTCTCGGGCACGCCACTAAAAATTTTATTTTAAAGGAATGTAAATGGCAGACTTAGAGCAATCTGTAAAATCATTTATAACAATTCATGGTTTTTTACCAAGAAGATATTGCGTAGATGAGAAAGCATTAAGGCTTTCTATATTAATGATGTATAAAGGAAAAAAGAAAGTAAGAATTTCTTCATTTTGTTCAAATAAAGATATACAAGTTTTGAAAGAAAATATCTCAAAAATTTCTCCAATATGTTCAGTAAGCAAGATTGGAAATTCTTTTTATTTAATAAAAAAAGATCATTCTACAAAAAAGAGTAAAGATAAACCTGTATTATTTGATATTGATAAATTAGCTTAATGCCCACGTGGAAGTAGTTGGCGTAGCTTCACTGGACTGTCAATCCAGAGATTCGCGGGTTCAATTCCCGTCGTGGGCGCCACTTTAAAAGGAATAGATAATGGACGAATGCGAAGGTTGTGAAACTTTTTATGTTTGTAATTCAGGGGATTTGCTTGATAAAAAATGCCCATGTAGTAAATGTATTGTAAAGGTAAGGTGTAATAAAACTTGTGAAGCTTGGAGTAAGTATTATAGCGATATTAGTGGTTCAAAATAGTGGGCTGGTAGCTCAGTATGGGAGAGCGCTGCCCTTGCAAGGCAGATGTCGAGGGTTCGAATCCCTTCCGGTCCACCACTTTTATTTTAAAAGGAATAAATATGTTAAGAAAAACTTTTGATGGTGATCCAGAATCATATGTGGAGTATGATATTGGATATTGGTTTAGCTGTTATGTATATTTAACCTTATTTTAAAGGAGCGAATTTGTGAAAATAAGACCTATGTGGATTTTTGATTTATTGATGAGTATAGTTATAACTATTGTATTCTGTTTTGCTACATATGTAATTATACAGATACATCAAATGACTATATTATGGAAAATTGTAACTGGTGGGATTACATTTTTAATTGCTATTTGGGGATTTTGGATGGGTTTAGATTCATTTAATAATTCGAGAGCATATTATGTTGTTAGAGATATGCCAGCAAAAGATTTTTCTGAAATAAACCTTTATACCAATAGTATAGTGTTAGTTCATGAAAACTATTCATGGAGATATACTTATGGACAAGATAAAATTGCTAAGCTTAAATATATAATAATTATATGTTATTATAACAGAAAGAAAAAATTTCTTGGGTGGATACCCGCACCATATTATGAACCTTTAGATAAACAGTTGAGGAAACAACATGAAAGTAAGTAAAATGTGGATTTTTGAAATTATAATTCTTATCTTTGGAATGGTTATACTTGCATTTATGACAAAGATTATAGTTGCTGCTAAGATTATAACAAATAACCAAGCATATATACCAGCAGTATTAGAAGCTATTCTTCTTTGTGCTGCTGTATTAGTTATAATTAAAGGTGAAAAGTATTACAAAGTAACTTATGTTCCAATAACAGATTTTGAAGTAAATCTATATGAAAATATCTTAGTATTAGTAAAAGATAACTATGCATGGATCTATAAGTACAACCAAGAAAAAATAGTTAACTTAGATAAAATAAAAACTGTTGAATATTATGATTCAAAGAAAAGATTAAGTTATACAGAAATAAGACCATATCCAGCAAGAATTTAAGTGGCGTAGTTCAGCGGCGAGAACGCACGACTTATAATCGTGTAACGTAGGGTTCAAATCCCACCGCCACTATCACTCAAAGAAAGGATTTAATAATGACAGTAGCAAAGGTAGGAGATACAGTTTTAATTTGTTCAAATCCTGAAAAATCAATGAGCAAATATGGCGTAAGGCCAGCAAAAAGAAGAATGGCTGGTACAAGACAAGAAGTACTTGTAAGTACACCAGCACGTATAAGAGTTAAGGAAAATAAAATCGGTGCTTATCAAAGTTTTGTTCATGATGAATATAGAATTATAACTAATGACAAAGTAAAAAAGAAAACTATAAAACCTATTACTTTTAACCCAGAACATCTAGCAATTTAAGGAGAATTTTAATGAATGAGTGCTCAGGTTTTTCAACAGGCATGACAGTAAAAATATCAGATAATCCACAAAAATCAATAAACTTATTTACTAGTCTTAATGGATATAAACGAACGCTTAGAAATACAATTCAAAAAATAAAAAAGATTGAAGAAAGTAGTAAAGGAACAAGAATATTTATTGTTCCACCTCCCAATTGCAAATATCGTCGAATATCATTTCATCCAGATGATATAAATATTTATAGTAAAAAAAGAATAAAAATAAAACCAGAAATTTTTGATCCAGACAATCTAATATAACTGCTCCGGGGTAGCCAAGTGGTATGGCGTCTGACTGTTAATCAGAAAATCGCAGGTTCGATCCCTGCCCTCGGAGCCAAAACACTCTTTTAAGGATAAAACAAATGTCACAATTTACTAAAGGAGTAACAGTAAAAATAAGTAAGAATCCACATTTATCTATAGAGAAATTTGGTGGAAAAGCTATAAAACTAAAAATGGCTGGAAGTATCAGAAAAATTTATGCAGAGAAAGATGAATCTACAGTATATATTGCAAGCGACAATGGAGACATATGGACATTCTGTCATTCTGATTTAAGTATTGCAAAACTGAAAAGAAGAAGTGAAAACCCAACAACATTTGATTTGGATAATTTAGTATTATGATAGAAATAGGAACTAGAGTAAGAATAAACAAAGAGCTAACCTATACAAAGAAGTCTAATATATTAACTCCTATAATGATGCAATTTGCAGGACAACTAGGAACAGTATCAGGTAACGGAAGGTATAATGGTTTTGATTATGTTCAGATAAATGGATACTGTTGGCACGAACAAGATGTTACAAGATTAAATGGAAAAAAAGTAAAAGTTAAACCGGAACTTTTCAATGAAAATAATCTAGTAACATAGTGGCGGCATAGCTCAGTCTGGTAGAGCCCTCGACCGATAATCGAGAGGTCCTTGGTCCGAATCCAAGTGCCGCCACCAACTTTAAATAGGTGAAATATGAAAATGGTTCCAGGTAGACATTATTTTGGGCATTACGAACCTCATTGGGCATGTAAAAAATGTATTGTAAAAGTTATGTGTACAGATGATGGTTGTTATATGACATCGTATATTAATGAGATTTGCTTAAATTGTAATAAAAGAAAAAAATGTAAAATACCTTCATACAATGAACGTAGGTGTAAAAAAATTGATCGTTTGAGAATGTTTGAAAATATTGATAGAATAATGAGAAGAGATGGTTACGATCAAGTGATAATAAAACATCTTGAAGAAACTTCTATATTTAGATTAATGAAACAAACAAAATCTGAATGGAATAATTATGAAAATTAAAAATCCATGTCTAAAATGTTTAGTTAATCCAATTTGTAAAAAACCATGTGATAAGTTTCATGATTTTGAAGATTTTGCATACAACATACTTCCTATTATTGTTTATACAATAACAATTCTTTTGAATGTTATTTTGGCTATATTGCTATTTGTAAAAGTAAATTTTTTAATAGCAACATTAATATATTTAGTTGTGTGGTTGGGGAGTTATCTTTATGTTGCTCGTCTATTTGAATTCTCATTAGCAGAGTATGAATTTGAAAACATAGAAATTAACGCATTGATATTTGCATCACCAGGTGTACTTTTAGGAACTTTAATTGGATTTATATACGGAAAAATTAATAATATAGATATATTATAGTTTCTGTTATGAAAGAAAGGAATTATTATGTCTTTAAAAAATCCATGTTTAAAATGTTTAGTAAAAGTTTGTTGTCATGAAAAAGAAAATTGTAAAAAATTCCATAGATTCAAAAAGTTTAATGCTTTTATCGGGGTAGTATTATTTGCATCTTCTTTTCCCATTACTGTATCTGCTATATTGCTTTTATATGGACTTAAACACGGCGTTTTATTTATATTAGCTTTTTGGATTATATGTTTCTTTATTTCAGTTAGTATATTACTATATATAAATCAAGATGCAATGTGCCCAGAAGAATATTTCATGGCTTTCGTTTTTGGACCAATTATATTTATAACAGTTTTATTGGTTTTGATGTCTGAACAATTTACAAAAACTGATGATAGTATTTTATATTGAGCGAGGGTAGGCAAGCGGTAAGCCAACAGCCTTCCAAGCTGTCGCATTTATGCATCGCGGGTTCAAATCCCGTCCCTCGCTCCACATGAAAGGAATTATATGTCTTTTAAAAATCCTTGTAGGAAATGTTTGATTTCAATGCACTGTAGTTCAAAGTGTATAAAAAAGATTTCTTTCGATAAAAAACGAATAACATTACCAACATATATACTTTGCATATCTGTTATGATTATAACAACATTTACTATTCATTGTTTGATGGAAAGTCATCAAGGAATTTTAATAATGATATGGTTTGTATCATTTATTATTGGACAAATTGGTCTTGATTCGGAATTTAATGGAGAAAAGGATTTTGCTGATTATTTATTTTTAGCTTGGTTTGGACCTATAGTGATTATTGGGGTTTTGTTTGCGTACATAATAGAATATTTTATAGATGGTAAATTAATATGGTAAGATTTAAAAACCCTTGTAGAAGATGTTTGATAAAAAGTATGTGTCACATATTCTGTGAAAAGAAAATAGATTTTATACAAACACATTCTTATATAGCTGACAAGTTATTTGGTAGAATACCAGTAGGTATAGCAATCCTCGTATTTTTATATTATGTTTTAAATGTAAAAAGGTAGAACAAATAATAAATGGTGAAGTTATGAAACTTATAAAGAATCCTTGTAGGAAGTGCTTAGTCAAAGCATGTTGTTTATACGAATGTGAAAAATATTCATCTTTTAATTCTAAAAGCGATAAACTTTTTAGCTTTTGGATATTATGTATTATCATATCAATAGGAGTAACATTTCTTGTTTTCTCTTTTGTGTTTCTATATTTTGCTTTGGGATTATGGATAATTTCAGGAATGTTGTCTTATATAACAATAAATAAACATCTTAAATCACCAGATGATGCACATCTAGATTATTGGGAATTATATGTTTTTGCTCCTTTTGCATTTTGGTTTAATCTGTTTGTGCTTTTTGGTGCATGGTATCTAGAATCAGCTCCGGATAGAAATAATGAGCGGGCATAACTCAGTGGTAGAGTGCAGAGCCTTCCAGCTTTGAAGTCGCAGTGTTCAAATCCTGCTGCCCGCTCCACCTTTTAGGAGGTAACTTTTATTGTTTACAAAAATAAATGATATAGTCAGATCATTTTATTATGGAATTAAAAATTTAAAAAAATGGTTTCCAATAATCTGGAAAGATAGAGATTGGGATTATTTTTATTTATATAAAATTTTAAAATTTAAATTAGAAAGAATGGAATATCTTCAAAGAAAGTATGGTTATGCAGTTGATTCAAATAAAATTGCTGATCAGATTAAACTTTGTATTAATCTATTAGATAGAATTCTAAAAGATGAATATAGTGATATGGTATTTAAAAAACACGATAAAAAATGGGGAAAGTTACAAATGGTATTTAAGCCATTAGAAGATAATCCAAATTTTTCAGAATTACTAAAGCGAGAAAATGTTATAACTGAAGAAGATAAAAAACAAGAAAGAAAAGAGTTTGCTAAACTAATACAAATAGAAGATAATTTAAAGAAACAAGATATAGATCTTCTGTTTGATACAATGAAGAAATATAGTCAACGTTGGTGGGATTAATTGAAATTTAAAAATCCTTGTTTAAAATGCATAGTAAAAGTATGCTGTAAATCAGATTGTAAAGATGTAGAAAATTATACAACATTTAGAGATCGTTTAGCTACATTCTTTGTTATTTTATTTTATATAGTAATAGTTATTACATGTATATTTATACAACTCCATTTGCGGGCGTAACTCAATGGTAGAGTGCTAGCTTGCCAAGCTGGAAGTCGTGGGTTCAAATCCCATCGCCCGCTCCATTTAGGAGAAAAGAAAAATGTCTGAAAATCAAATAGATGAACAAACCGATTTAGAAAATTTAAAACTTGAAAAAGCTCGATGGAAAAATAGACGAAAAATGGCATGGATTTCATTAGGTTCAATGATAGCTGTAACTGGAATTTTAATATTTGCCCCAATTTCTGATACTAGATTAAAAGCTATTTCGGAACCAATAACATGGTTTTATTTCGCTATGGCTTCAGTAATTGGTGCTTATATGGGATTTACAACATGGGCAAGTAAAGGATAATCGAAAGGAAAATAAATGAGCAAATTAAGTTGCTTTTTATGCAGTAACAATGAAGAAGAATCCAATCATATGATTTCTATTGAAATTCCAGAAAAAGAAATTGGAATTTGTGATGGATGTATTGATGAGTTGACTAGACTCCTTGAAACAGCAAGATTTAAAGAGATAGTTAAAGTGGCTATTTCAGAAATTGCTTGTAAAGGGGAATAGATTTGGAGTGTAAACTTTGTTTTGGTAAAGTAGAAAAACATTTTAAATGTAAAACACATTATACAGAAGATTGTAATCTTTGTAATAAGCTTGGTAGAGAAAAGCGTATTTTTTATCCTTCATTATGTAACCGCTGTAAAAAATTAAGTATATGGGTTCAACTCAAAAAATATATAAACAATTTTAAAGATGGTGAAGTGATAAGTAGACAATCCATATTAAATGTTATTGGTCATGGCTATGGTGGTTCTATTGATTCATATAAAAATGGATTGAAAAACTTAAGGTATATAAAACCAATAAAACCAGGCAAATATTTAAAAATAGAAAATATACCAGAAAAATTAACAATTAGATTAATGCGAGACCTTGCATATAATCAAGCAGAATTTATAAAATGGTTTGTTCCAGATAAACTTCTCCACAAAGAAATAATTAGGAGATGTAATGAAAACTCCATGTAAAAATTGTCTTGTATTTCCAATATGTAAGAATAGAATATCAACAAATACTATGTATAGTCTTAGTTCGACAGTTTTATATGTTTCTTGTAGTAGATTTAAAGATTATTTTGAATTTTATAAAAGTCAAGGAATTACTTTTGTAGAGGGGTTTGAAAATCTTAATAAACAGATTTTTGGAAAAACATACATACTTTAATTTCAACAGAAAGAAATGGTAGTAAAAGTTATGAAAGGAAAAATTAAATATAATAGACCGTAAAGCATTATGGTGGAGGTGGCGAGAATTGGTAGACGCGGAAGGTTGTGGCCCTTCTGTCCAACAGGGCGTGCGGGTTCGAATCCCGTCCTTCACCCTCTAAAAGATTGAAAATATCAGGAAAGAATAATGTATGAATCTTGAAAAGTGTAGACATTGTAAAGAAGGCTTAATTCCAGTTGGAATAGTATATAGATCAAAAGATTATACTTATTTTAAAAAATGTATTGTTTGTCAAGGAAAAGGAAAAGTTGATTGGATAAGAAATATAACTGGAGATTATGATGAATGGTTTGTTGATTTCAACCCTGCTGGTTCATTAATATTTGGAAAAAATATTCCAGAGAGCTCAACAAATATGATCTTCGATGGTCGTGAATATATAGACATAAATAGTGAAAAAGGGAAAGCATTATATTACTTTTTCTTATAATTAACATGTGGGTCTGTAGCTCAGCCAGGTAGAGCACCAGGGTGAAGTCCTGGGTTTGCGAAGGTTCAAATCCTTCTGGGCCCACCAACTTTAAAAGGTAAGTTTTAGTCAAATAATATGTTATCGTGAAGTAGCAAAATTCTGTCCAATTTCTCTACAAGAGAAACGTCCCCGAATTAGATGCAGGCAGGGAATGTGCGCGCATAACTTGTCGATGGTGCGAGGCCATCCTTCACGGCCAACTCTAAAGGAAAGGAGTATAAATGCCAATACATGAATATCAGTGCCAAAAATGTGGCTATACTACTGAAAAGATATTTCTAAATTCTAGACCAATCGCAGCAACTATTCAATGCCCTGTTTGTAAAGAGCAAGGTAAAAAATCAATTGCAAAAAAAATTATGTCCAAAATATCATTTGGCAGAGTTAATGGATATAATTATAAAAATGGATACTCAAAATCGTAAATGTATAAGATGCGGAAAATGTTGTTTAGCTTCACCATGTTTCTTTATTGGATTTAAAAAAGAAGTTTATGACTCAAATGGTCAGCATGTTTGTCCGCATTTATATTTTAAAGATAATATTGCCATATGCAAAATTTATAAAAATAATGAGAGTTTAAGAAAAACACTAACAGGGTATTGTAGTAATAGCAAATTTTAACCCCTGTAGCTCAGTGGACATAGAGCGCCTGGCTACGAACTAGGAGGTCGCAGGTTCGATTCCTGTCAGGGGTTCCAATTTTAGAAATAAGGAGACATTTTATGACTGATGATAGTCAAAATGGAGATAAAGTCGTAATTGATGTTTTAGATTCAAACTATCCACTTTTAAAACGGTTTAGAGAATCATGTCCTGGAACTTTTAAACATTGTCAAAATGTAGTAAGTTTATTAGAAGGTATTGGTTTAACTTTAGGTTTAGATACTAATGGTATGAAAATTATGGGTCAATATCATGACATTGGTAAGATGTTTAATCCAAAATTTTTTACTGAAAATCAGGTTGAAGATGAGAATCCGCATGATAAACTAGACCCAAAAATGAGTTATCAAATTATCACAAGGCATGTTTCTGATACTTGTTTAATATTGTTAAATGACGATAATTTTCCAAGAGAGATTATTCAGAGGATGTGTCAACATCACGGAACTAGTGTTGTAAGATATTTCTTTACTAAATCTGGCGGAGACGTTGAAGATTTATTTAGATATAAATGCGAAAGGCCAACTTGTGTTGAATCAGCATGCTTAATGATATGTGATCAAATTGAAGCAAGATCTAGATCAGAAATTCAATCTAAAGGGGAGAAAGCAGAACCAGTTTCTATTATTGAAGAGACATTTAACGAGCTGACAAACGATGGACAGCTAGATGAAGTGTTTATGAAGATTGGGCATCTACGAAAGATTAAAGAGGCATTGGCGAAGGAATTAGAAGGTATTTTCCATAAACGTATTGATTATAAGAAATCTGCAGATGAAGCTGAATCAAAAAAAGAAGTGTGATGGATGTGGATTAAAAAATTGTATTGTATTATCAAAATTAAAAAAAGATTGCCCATGTTTTTCTTGTTTGATGAAAATATCTTGTTCTTCAGTATGTAAAGAATTTAAAAATTTTTCAATAATAAATGCAAAGGAGAAATGTAAATAATGATTCATTTGTTTTATAGAGGAGGCGCTGGAGGTATTATTATGACGGGATAACCTAAGGAGGTGATACTGTCATGAGCAATAATCCTACCAGAAAAAGCGGCAAGAAAAATAGAAAACATAATCGTGCCGCAAGAAAGCCTTCTCACAGTCGTTACAATATACAAAATAGACGTGAGAAAAACAAAGAAAGAAAACAATTAAAACATCAAAGAAATCTAGAAAAGAAAGCTGCTAGAAAATTAAAAAAAGCAGCTGAGTAGTGATTCGTGCTGGAGCTTGGAGGGAATACACGGCACCCGTGATTGCGGAACTTAGTCGCTGTAAAACAATTCTAAGTTCCAGCACTAAATTTTAGGAGGACATTTGTCTTTAAAAGAATGTGAGGGTTGTGATGGTATATATTATCATTGTAGCCATCAAAATAAAAGAATACCAGTTTGTCCATGTAGATCATGCATTTTAAGAATAACTTGTTCAAGTTGGTGTGATAAATTTAATGAATTTTATTATGGGCGGCATAGCCAAGTCTGGTCTAAGGCGACAGGTTGCAACCCTGGTCAATCGTAGGTTCAAATCCTACTGCCGCCTCCAATTTAAACTTTAAAAAGAAAGGAAAAACATTGCCAACTGTAAATAGAGATTTAACAGTAAGTGGTAACCATGCTTTAAAAATTACCCATGGTGAAGAAAATATACCACCTTTAGAAAGTCTAAATTTAATAGATCCAAAAAGTGATGACCCCATATCAATAATCAGAAATACTTCTGAAATGTGGGATATATATAACGTTTTTAAAAATAAACAATTAAAAGGTGATCCTTTACTAAAATATTCTCGTTCTGATGTTATGCATATTAACACAACTGCTTCATCAATTTTAATAGAAAAATATTTTGATAACTTTGGAGAAACTATTCTTGTTGCTGCATCTGAAATTCTTCTTAAAAAAAATAACTGTTTTCTTATAATACATATACCAAATAAATATTCTTCTTCAATTACTGTTTTCTTTTATGCAAACACTTTAAAAAATCTAGATACTACTATTTCAATGTTTAAAGATTATATAAAAGATATTATTTTAAAAGAAGAACCTAGTTGTTATTTTGAGTGGTATACTAGAATAGATGGAAGAACTCAAGCATATGAGTCAATGGAAAAATTAAATGATGTTTTTTATCCTGAATCATATCCATATTTAGATTGTAATAAACTTATTGATGATTATTTAAAATGCGATGTTCCAATACTAATTATGGTAGGTCCTCCTGGTACTGGAAAAACTAAACTTATACGACAAATACTCAATAAAGCATATAAAAAAGATAATGATATTATATCTTGTATGTTTACTTCATCTAAAGATATTATAGAAGAAGGTCATATATACATTACATTCTTGTTTGGAGAAATAAAATACCTTGTTTTAGAAGATATTGATTTTCACATGAAGTCAAGAACAAGCGGAAATTATTCTCTATACAGTCTTCTATCTACATCAAATGGTCTCTTAAGTAATAAAATGAAACAAAAGAAAATTATTCTAACTTCAAATTTGCCAAATGTTCGAGATATTGATGAAGCATTAAAACGGCCTGGAAGGTGTTTTAATTTTATTAAAACAAGACGCTTAACTATAGACGAAGCAAAAATAATTGCTTCTAAAATTAACAAGCCTCTACCACCTCAAAATCCTGAATATAAAGGATTTTCTTTGGGAGAGATTTACAATCAAAATGGGTGCGTCACCTAGTCTGGACGAGGGTACCGGACTTTTAATCCGGAGGAGGTAACTCCCACGTAGGTTCAAATCCTATCGCACCCACCAACTTTAAGAAAAGGTGAAATATAAAAATAAACTAATTAATAGAGAAAATTCATTTTAAAGGAAATTAATCATGGGTGATATAGTAATAAGAAATACTAAAGTTGAAACTGATAGATACGCAAATATGGACATCACATTGACATTTAATGAAACATATAAATGTAGAAATTGTCATTATCATGAAATTGGAATTTATATTCCATTTGAATCTTCACCTGAAGATGTAATAAAGGCATTGAAAGAAACTATACAAAATATTAAGAAAATGCCAAAAAAATTTAACAGTAGGTATGGTAACAGATAAGTTTTAAAATTGAGGGACTCTCTTCTTATTTGAGTCCCTCATTTTTTGACTCAAATAATTCTGGTTAAAAAATTAAGATATCACCTTCTCCTTACCACTCTTTTTTTGCATCTCTTTTTTTTCTTTCCATTGTTAATGAAATTCTTAACTTTGTTATACAAGGATGTTTGATTTTTCCAGTCCTAAAACCAGATCCAACCAGATAGTTCTTTACCACT
>Ga0307446_1000194_pt1 | contig 19526 bp, 18 predicted proteins | sample SalMarSW160320MG_FD_202141 | JGI IMG/M metagenome (GOLD analysis project Ga0307446, IMG submission 202141) | Salt marsh sediment microbial communities from the Plum Island Ecosystem LTER, Massachusetts, United States - SW1603-20 | ecosystem: Environmental > Aquatic > Marine > Intertidal zone >... | reverse complement strand
GGACGGTACCGTCGAGGCGCGCGACCACGGCGTCTGGGTGTTCACCTGCCGGCACGAGGCCGGGGACCGGAACCGCTATTTCCTGCTCGCATCTGACGTGACCGACGAGCTCGCGAACAACGGCGCCGCGTTCCAGGGAAGCACCTCGTACGTCGGCGATCCCGGCGGGTTGCTCGAGACCCGATGGCTCGTCTCGGGCGACGTGCTATCCGGTGAGATCGAGCTGCTCGCCACGGCGCCCCGGTCGAAGACACTCACGCTCGTGCTGCTGGTCGACCTGCGGGGCAGCTGGCAGGGCGAGCCGCCGACGTCCTGACCCGGCGGACCGTTCTCGGACGCCGCGGCGCAGCGGGCGTTGGTCAGCTCGCGGCCAGCCTGCGGATCTCGCGAACCCCCGACAGCTGGTCGTGGAACTCATCGCGGATCCGGTTGAGGTCCGGGCGCTCGATGTCGAGCTCCTCGGCCAGCCGGTTGGCCAGCCACGACTCGTTGGCGTCGACCTCGTCGTCGGCCGCCATGACCACGAAGCAGCAGCGCAGCAGGCGCTCGCGCTCGTCCATCGTGGAGATCGCCTTGAACTCGCGGCTCACGAGGTAGTCCTCGGTCGCGCCGTAGCGGTCGGCGCGCAACCGCGCGAGATCAACCACGATCGATGCGGTCCCGGCGTCGACGCCACCGACCTCAGCGACCATCCGTTGCATCTCGGCCGCCTCCGCGTCGGTGATGACCAGGTCCGCGTTCGCCGCCCGACCCAGGAGGTAGGCGAAGGACGCTACGAAGCGGGCGCGAGCGGGCGGCAGGGCAGTGAGCCTGGCCGCGATGCGACGGACGCTCTCGGTCTCGCTCGCGCCGACGCTCGGCAGGGGCCGGTTGGGATCAGCGGGCCGGCCCGGGGAGGCCGGGGCATCGAGGCCGAGAACGCGGGTCAGAAAGCTCATCGTGGCTCCGGGGCGTTGACGTGACGGTCGCCCGAGTCTACCCCCGCATCGCAGGCAGGGCCTCGTACGGCCAGGCGTCGCGGTTCGCGCGGCCGGGCGTCAAGGCCCGCCCCGGTCCGACACGACCCGTCCCATGGCCGGTGCGCCGCGCGCGGAGCCTGGCATCGTGTGCGCGTGGGCTCCACGTTCGACATGCCCGCTGGCCAGGCGGCCGTCTCGCGACGGCTGGTGCTGTTCCTGATCAAGCCTGTCCACACGATCGCCTTCGCGGTGATCGCGGGGGCGATCCTCCTCGTGTTCGCTGGCGGGTGGCGGGGCCAGCCCGGACGCCGGACGGCGCTCCCGGCGGGCGTCGCCCTGGCGGGAGCGGCGATCTACGCGGGCAACGGCTTCGTGTGCCCGCTGACGCCGCTGGCCGAGCGGTGCGGCGCTCGGAGGGGCTCGGTCACCGACATCTTCCTGCCCGACTGGTTCGCCCGGAACCTGACCTGGATCAGCAGCTCGATCCTGGCGGTGGGGTTCGGCCCCAACCTGCGGGCGATGCGGCGCGGCGCGCGAGTCGCTCAGGCCACGGCCGATCAGGCCTCCACAGACGGGACCACCCGACCGTAGCCCACCGCCGTCGGGGCCTGCCACACCCCGCCCGTCGTGTAGACGTCCTCGGCAACCAGGTGGACAGCCTCGTCCTCGCTCGCGGCGCGCACGAGGAGCACGGCCCTGCTGAAGTCGGTACAGCCTCCAGCCTCGATCAGTCGGCCCTCGCGGAGCAGTCGCGCGATCCGGGTCAGGTGTCGCTGTCTAAGCGCGGGCCGGCGCTCGGCCGCCTCCGGCGTGTACGCCACCTCGACGAGGTAGACGCTCTCGATCTCGACCCCCTCGGGGACGTCGTCCATGTCGCTCGTTTCCTCCGTGCCGAAGTGACCCACCGGACCGCGGACCGGCCCACGCCCCCGACCCTGCGGGAGGTCGGACAGCGATCCCCTGGTCCCGACACCAGGGGCTGCAATGGGTCACAGGGGCCCCGCCACGGCACGGACTTCCGTACCGTGGCGCCGGCGCACCGCGCCCGGATAGGGTAGCTGACGGGCCGAAGTAACCACCGGGGGTTTGCCGATGCCAGTCTATCGGCGCGACCCGACGGCAGTCGCGCGATCCGTGTGCCACGGCGCCGGGCAGGCAGTCGTCGAATACGCGCTCATCCTTGCCATCGTCGCCGCGCTTGCGGTTGGCGCTCTGCTCATCATGGGCCGCCAGACGTCCGCCACCCTGTCCGACGTCGGGACGCAGATCGAGTCCGTGATGGGCCCGGACGGGTCCGCCACCTCGTCCTCACCCTCGCCGGAGCTCGCGCCGCCCACGACGCCCCCGTCTGCCTACACCAAGAAGAAGACGTGCCAGGCCGCGGGCTACACCTGGGTCAAGAGGAACAAGAAGCACGGCGTGGTCGCGCACTGCGAGTGACCCGAGGTTGGGGCGCCGGGTCGCGGGAGCACGCACGGCATCAGCGCAGCACTGGTGCCGGCGGTGGGACTCCTAGCTGATCGTGTCGCCCGGCTCCCACTCGTGCACCTCGGCCGCCAGCCCGCGCGCGGCGACCGCGTCCCGCAGCTGGGCAGGCGTCCCCGCGAGCGCTGGGTACGTGCCCCAGTGGATCGGCAGGACGTGGCTCACACCCAGCAGCTCCACGGCCAGGGCCGCGCCCACGGGGTCCATCGTGTAATGGCCGCCGATGGGCAGCATCGCGAGATCCGGGTGGAGCAGGTCGCGGATGAGGGTCATGTCGCCGAACACCGCGGTGTCCCCCGCGTGGTAGATCCGGAACCCGTTCTCCAGCTCGACGACAAAGCCCGCCGGCTCTCCGAGGTACAGGGTGGTCTCGCCGCCGGCGTTCCAGTCACCCGCGGTGTGCTCGGCGGGGGTCATGGACACCCGCAGGCCGGCCGCTTCGACCGTGCCGCCCTTGTTCATGCCGATGAGCTGGTCCGCGCCGCCGGGAAGTCGCCGGGCAAGCCACAGACTCATCTCGTGGATACACGGCCAGGCGGGCCGCAGACGCGCCGCCAGCGGTATCGCGTCGCCAAGGTGGTCGCCGTGCCCGTGGGTCACGAGGAGGAGGTCGCAGCGGTCCACGGTGTCGGCGGACCGGGGGCTCCTGGGGTTGCCCAGCCATGGGTCGAAGAGGATGACCTTGCCGCCGGGGGTCAGCACCTCCACTGCGGCGTGACCCAGCCACGTGAACGAGGTGTCCCGTCCGATCGCCAATTGCCCTGCCTCCTGCCGGCGTGGGCCGGCCGCTGATGCTGCGGTTGCTCGCCACCGATTATCGCGCTTGGCGCTCGGGATCCGCCTGGCTGCTCGTCGTCGCAGGGTGGCGGCCCGACGGCGACAGGTCGCGTGTCGGAGACAAGGGGGCGCCCCGCCCGGCGTGAGGGGAGGGGGGTAAGCCAGGCGGGGCGCAGGGAAGAGCTACCGCAGCCGCATGCCCTGCAACTATCCCCGTGACGACGGCACGCGGCTGAAGACAGCGAGTGTGCGACGCGTATCTCTCGCCGTCATTACGGCCCGTCATCTTGACCGCACAGTCATGCCCCGGCACCGAGGGAAAACCGGCGACCGGGGCGAGGTAAGTATGCTTGCGTTTGGACCGGTCCGGCGACGATGCGCGGCGGCGAGGGAGGTCGCGCCAGGCGGAACCGCAGAACCTGTGTGGCGAGCCTGTCGGTGGGTGGGCGCAATCGTGGCGAGGTCGGCGGCGACGTCCAGGGCAGCCCGCTCGGGCATCCGCGGGTCCCGTCTCGACCACGTGCCATCTCCTGGGAGCGAGCACGAGGCGCTCGACGATCCGTGCTGCCAGGGGTGGTGCCGAAGCCGGGACTCGAACCCGGACGAGGTTGCCCTCAACGGTGTTTGAGACCGTCGCGTCTGCCATTCCGCCACTTCGGCCCTGCGGGATGATCGTAGCCGACGCGCGGTTCGGCAACCCCGGCCGAGCGTCACACCCTCCGGCCATCGAACCATCTCAGGCGCCGGTGGCGGCCGTCGGTGGCGGGGCCCGATGCTAGACTCGCCGCGCCTCACACCGTCAGACAGGAGCTCCCGGCCCGTCGTGGAGGACGCACGCCCGTCGGAGGCGATCGACGATCCGATCCAGCGCCGCGATCTCGTCCTCCTCGAACAGGCGCGAGGGGGCAGACTCGATGCCTTCAACAGCCTCGTCGAGTGCTACCAGGACCATCTCTACGCGCTCGTTGCACGGATGGTGCCGGACCGTGACCAGGCTGGCGATGCCGTTCAGGAGGCGTTCTTCTCCGCCTACCGGAACCTGCACCGGTTCCGCGGGGGAAGCGTCCGCTCGTGGCTGAGCCGGATCGCCATCAACGCCGCGATGGACCAGCAGCGCCTCCGGAAGCGCCGGCCGTCGCAACCGTACCCGGAGCTCGAGGACGAGAGCTGGCAACCGCCGGCAGGGCCCGAAGCCGACCCCGAGCGCACGGCGATGGAGGGTGAGCGCGGACGCGTCCTGGCCGCCGCGCTCGCGGCGATCGCGCCGGATCAGCGCCACGCCATCGTGCTGTACGACGTGGAGGGGTACGACTACGCCGAGATCGCCGAGCTGACCGGGGTGTCGTTGGGAACCGTCAAGTCGCGGATCCATCGGGGACGGCTTGCGCTGCGTGAGCGGCTCCAGGGATCGATCGGCCTGTTCCGCGGGGAGGGCGGCTGATGTCCGACCCCATCCAGGGCCACCCGGAACCGGCGCCGCCCGAGCACCGTCAAGGCAGCGAGATGCTTCACGTCCCCGACCTCGCCAACCACGCCACCCACGACCTCGACCTCATCGCGGCCCATGCCGCCGGCGATGTGACCGGGCGCGAGCTCGAGACCGCCGGGGCCCTGGTCGCCGGCTGCGCTGAGTGCGCGCGGCTTCACGGCGACCTGCTCTCCATCAGCGCCGCACTGGGGGAGCTGCCGGCGCCCGCCCGGCCGCGCGACTTCCGGCTCACCACCGAGCAGGCGGCCGCCCTCCGGCCTGACGGCTGGCGAGCCTGGCTGGCCACCCTGGCCGGTCCCCGGTTCTCGTTCGCTGCGCCGCTCGGCACCGCGCTCACCACGCTCGGGCTGGTCGGGCTGCTGATCGCTGGGCCCGGGTTCTCGCTGCCGTCCAGCGGACCCACCGCGCTCGCACCCAACCCGGCTCCCGCTGTCACCGAGAGCGGGGTCGAGTCGCAGGAGGGCGCCGGTACCGGGCCGGGTGCTCCGCGAGAAGCTCCGTCGGCAGCCCCGAGCGCGGCGGCCGCGGCCGCCGGCCAGGCGGACGCCGGCGAGCCTTCCATGAGGCCGGAGGCCGCGAGCTCGCCACAACCCGTGGCGCAGGGGTCCGGATCCACGGAATACTCGGCCAGCCCCAAGGCAACGTCGGATCTGACCGCGGGAGGCGAGCCGAGCGCCGGTCCGTCCCAGCAGCTCGACGCAGACGGCGGCGCCATGCCGGCGTCGAGCGCTGCTGTTCCGGCTCCCGTCGCCGGCGGCGACACGAGCGGTGGTTCGACGAACCAGGCGGGTGCGGGCGACTCGGGCACAACGAGCCGGGCCAGCGATCAGGCGGGGACCCGCGGGCTCCTCGAATCGGGCTCGGCGCCATCGCCGGCTGCCATCGGCGCGGGCGTGCTGCTGCTGCTCGGCGTCCTGCTGGTGGGGGCGAGGCTGGCGGCCCGCAGGCTCGCCTGAGGCAGCTGCGCCGGCCAGGTCCGCCGCGAGACGATCGGTCCGGGAGGGCCTCTCAGTCGCGGATCGGCAGCCGTACGACGAACGTGGCTCCGTGGCCCGGCACCCCGTCGCTGGTGACCGTCGCGGTGCCACCGTGGGCGGCCGCGAGATCGCGAACGATCGCCAGGCCCAGCCCGCTGCCGCCCCTGTCGGCGCGGCGGTGGAACCGGTCGAACACGCGGCCGAGGTCCCCGGGCGGGATGCCCTCGCCGGTGTCGATCACCGTGAGCAGGGCGTCGCCGCCGTCCCGACCGATCCCCACGACGATTCGGCCGCCCGCCGGCGTGTGGCGGATGGCGTTGGTGACCAGGTTGGTCAGGATCTCCCGAACCCGGACCGGATCGACGCTGGTCACGAGCCGGTCCTCGCCTGCGGCGGTCAGCTCGATCCCGGCTGCGACCGCCCTCGAGCGGTGCGCCGCCACCACCTCCGACGCGATCGCTCGCAGGTCGGTGGGCTCGCGATGCAGGGTCAGGGCACCGGCATCCGCGAGCGACAGCGTTCGCAGGTCGTCGAGCAGCCGGCTCATGACCTGAGTCTCGGCGAGGATCGGGGTCACATGGGCGGCATCCATCGGGTGGACGCCGTCGATCATCGCCTCGAGCTCGCCCGAGATGACCGTCAGCGGCGTGCGCAGCTCGTGGGTGACGTCGGCGAGCAGCGCCCGGCGTTCCTGCCGCGATCGGTCGAGCCGCTCGGCCATGGCATTGAACGAGGTGGCGAGGCGGCGCACCGCCCCCGGACCTCGCGGGCGGACCCGGATGTCGGCTTCGCCGTCGGCGAGGCGCTCGGTCGCATCGCCGAGCTCGGCGAGCGGTCGAACCGCCCCGCCCACCAGGCCCAGGCCGGCCAGCACCGTGAGCGCGACGACCAGGATCGCTGCGATCGCGATGAACGACCATGGGGCGACCTCGGGGGCGACGACGCCGAGCAGCGCGCCGGCGATCCAGGTGGCTACGGCCGTGACGCCCCCCACCAGCAGGACCATCGTGATGGCCAGGCAGCCGAAGAACCGGACGAACCCGGCATGGGGCCGGGATCGCCACTCGCGCCGATGGCGCTGTCTGGCCCACCGGCGGCGGGCGCGGCGCTGCGCCCACGGAGGCCCCCAGCCCAACCACTCGTCCTGCCCGGACGCGGGCGGTGGCCCCGACTGATCGGCTGGCGGTCCCATGCCGGGGGGCCGCCCGCCCGGCTGGCCGTCCGGCCCGGGGTCGGTCACGGCTCGACGTCAGCCAGCGCGTAGCCCACGCCGTGCACGGTGCGCACGAGGCTCGGCGAGCCCGGACCCGGCTCGAGCTTGTGGCGCAGGTTCCGGATGTGGCCGTCGATCGCGCGCTCGTACGTTTCGAGCGAGAACCCGTGGACCGCGTCCAGGAGCTGCGACCTGGTCCAGACACGGCCCGGCTCGCGGGCCAACGTCGCGAGCAGCTCGAACTCGGTGGGCGTCAGCTCGACCACCCGTCGGCCGACGGTGACCCGACGGCGGGCCATGTCCAGCTCGAGGTCGCCGGCCCGGATCCGCTCATCGGACAGCGGTGGCATCCCGGCACGACGGAGCACCGCCCGCACGCGCGCCACGAGCTCCCGCGGGCTGAATGGCTTGACCACGTAGTCGTCCGCGCCGAGCTCGAGGCCGGTGATGCGGTCGGTCTCGTCGCCGCGGGCGGTGAGGATGACGATGGGCACGGTCGAGTCGCGGCGGAGCGTGCGGATCACATCAAGGCCGTCGACCCTGGGCAGCCCGAGGTCGAGCACGATCGCGTCCGGGCGCCGCGTCCTGGCGAGCGCGAGACCGCCCGCGCCATCCCCGGCGGTAAGGACGGCAAACCCCGCGTGCTCGAGGTAGTCGCGGACGAGGCCGGCGATCCGAGGCTCGTCCTCCACGACAAGGACGGTGCGCATGGCTGACTCCCGACATGGCGACGCCGGGCGAGGATACCGCCCGGCGTCGGTGGGAATGGCGACCCAGGGTGCGTCAGCCGGCGGCCGGCGGCGCCGGCGGCACCTGGTTCGATCCGCCGCTCGAGCCCGGAGCCGGCTGGCCGGCGCTGCGGGCCTCCTCCTCGTGGAGCCGGCGATGGGCGTCGACGATCCACTGGCGGCGCGGGTCGAACGGGTCGCTCATGGAGTCGTAGCCCCAGCGGCGCCGATACGCTCGGCGGCCCCACGGTCCGCCACGCCGGCCGCCGAACGCGAACGAGATCAGGCCGATGATCAGGAACAGGAACAGGAGACCGAACAGGAACCCGCCGAAGTGGGGGAAGGCCCACCACCAGGCCCAGCCCGGTGCGGCGGTGGTTGCGGCGCCGGCCCCCACGTCGGCCACAACGCCGGCCTGGAAACCGATCGCGCCGGCGACCAGGGCGACGAACAGGACGGCCAGAATTCCGAGGAGCCCACGCATTTGACATCTCCGATGTGACGGCCCGTCAGTGGCCGGGCCGATTGCCTGACCACAGGCTCCATCCGGGATGTGCAGAAGCTGTGCGCGTCCGATGCCGATCCTGCGCAGGCCGCGGGAGACCCGCGATCAGTCGCCGAGGCAGGTCCCCACGTGCCGTGCCGCCGCGATCCACGGGTGGTCCGGAGGCACGGTCTTGCGGCGGCCGGCGACCTGCTCCAGCGGGACTGGCTCCGTGCCGTCTCCCCGCGCCGCAACCATGACCCCGAACGTGCCTGCGTCGACCAGATCGGCCGCGGCGCTGCCCAGCCTCGTGGCTAGCAGGCGGTCGATGGGAGAGGGCGTTCCACCGCGCTGGACGTAGCCCAGGATGGTCACACGCGACTCGAGGCCTGTCAGCTGCTCGAGCTGATGCGCCAGGCGCAGCGTGTTGCCGATGTGCTGCGTCTCGAGCAGGCCGATCTCCGCCTTGGCCGCCTCCCGTGCGGTCGAGTCCTCGGCCCGCTGGGCTCGCGCCTCGGCCGCCGCCAGCGCCCTGGCATCGACTTCGCTCCGGGCGCCCTCGGCCACCGCCACGATGCTGAAGTTCGTCCCGCGGCGGACCCGGCGCTTGATGGCTGCGGCGATCGCGGGCACCTGGTACGGGATCTCGGGGATGAGGATCACGTCGGCGCCGCCCGCGAGCCCCGCACCCAGCGTGAGCCAGCCGGCGCGGTGGCCCATGAGCTCCGCGACGATGATCCGGTGGTGGCTGTGCGCGGTGCTGTGCAACCGGTCGATGGCGTCGGTCGCCACCGCGAGCGCGGTCGCGAAGCCGAACGTCGCGTCGGTGCCCTCGAGATCGTTGTCGATCGTCTTGGGCAGCGTCACGACGTCGAGGCCCGCCTTCGCCAGGCGAAGCGCGCTCTTTGCCGTGCCGCCCCCACCGAGGCAGACGAGCGCGGCAAGCCCGGCTTTGTTGTAGTTGGCGACGATCACGTCGGTCATGTCCCGGATCTCGCCGTCGATCAGCATCTTGTGCGGCTTGTCGCGGCTGGTCCCGAGGATCGTGCCGCCGATCGTGAGGATCCCGGACAGGGCGCCCTTGTCGAGGCGGACCTTGCGGTCCTCGGCCAGCCCGCGGAAGCCGTCCCGGTAGCCGACGACCTCCATCCCGTAGGTGCTGATCGCGGCCTTCCCGAAACCGCGGATGGCGGCGTTGAGGCCGGGGCTGTCGCCACCGGCGGTGAGGACGCCGACGCGGCGCTTCGATGGCATGGACGAATCCTACGCCGCGCTCGTGGCTGGATTCGCGATGGAGCGGCGTCCCGTACCATCGCGCGGCACGGGCCGCCTCGACGTAGAGTCCGTCCGATGAGCGACGACGCCGGAACCCGCGCGACGGCAATCCACGACCAGGCGGGGTTCCGCGCGCGGTTCGATTGGGGGCCCGACGGCGTGCGGTGCCTGGCCGGACGCGACGAGCTCGTGATCGTGGTCGACGTGCTCTCGTTCTCGACCGCCGTGTCGGTGGCGGTCGAGCGCGGGGCGCGGGTAGCACCGTATCGAACGCTGGACGAGAGCGCCGCCGCGTATGCGCGCTCGCTCGGGGCGATGCTTGCCGGGTCCCGGTCGGACGGGGGACCGAGCCTCTCTCCCGCTTCCCTCCGGATGCTCGAGCCCGGCGATGTGTGCGTCTTGCCGTCGCCCAACGGAGCGACCTGTGCCGCCCTCGCGGCCGAGCGAGGGGCGGCCGTCGTCGCGGGCTCCCTCCGCAACGCAACGGCCGTCGGGGGCTACGCCCTCGCGACCAACCGAGCCGTGGCGGTCATCGCGGCCGGAGAGCGATGGCCCGATGGCGGGCTGCGCCCGGCGTTCGAGGATCTCGTCGGCGCCGGCGCCATCCTGGCCGCTTTCGCGCCGGATGACCTGTCGCCTGAGGCCCGAGCGGCCGTCGGCGCGTTTCGGGCGGTTCGGGGCGATCTCACCGCCTCCCTCATGGCCTGCGCCTCGGGGCGGGAGCTCGTCGAACGGGGCTTCGCATCCGACGTCGAGATCGCGGGCGAGCTCGACGCAACGGACCGCGTCCCCCTCCTCGAGCGCGGCGTGTTCGAAGCGGCATCGGCCGCATAGCGGCGGCTGCCGGGCGAGCCCTGCGGCCCGGCCGCCACGAAGGCGTCGAACGCGGTCTCGACCGGCCCGGCGGGTACACTGGACGGGTCCCAGCTCGCAAGGTCCCGCCGATGGAACGCCTCCTGCTGCTCGACGGCAACGGGCTCATCTACCGCGGCTACTTCGCGCTCATCGAGCAGCCCCTGACGACCTCCAAGGGCGAGCTCGTGACGGCCGTGTTCGGGTTCACCAACATCGTCCTGCGCGCGATCCAGGACGCCAAGCCCGACCGGCTCGCGGTCGCCTTCGACCTCGGCAAGCCCACCTTCCGGCACGAGCGCTACGCCGAGTACAAGGCCAACCGCCAGCGGATGCCCGACGACATGCGCGACCAGATCCCGAAGGTGCGCGAGGTGGTCAAGGCGCTCGGGATCCCCGTCTACGAGCGGGAGGGCTTCGAGGCCGACGATGTCATCGCCACGCTCACCGGTCAGGCAGAGGCGGCAGACCTCGAGGTGACGATCCTCACCGGCGACCTGGACATGCTCCAGCTGGTCAGCGAGCGAACGAAGCTCATGGTCTCGCTGCGCGGCGGCATCGCCAACACGGTGGCCTACGACCTCGCCCGGATCGACGACCGCTGGGGCCTTCGGCCCGACCAGATGCTCGACTACAAGGCGCTCAAGGGTGACCCGACCGACAACATCCCGGGCATCCCGGGTGTGGGCGAGAAGACCGCGTCGAAGCTGATCCGGGCCTGGGGCACGCTCGACACGTTGTACGAGCACCTCGACGAGGTGATGCCCGAGAAGCTCCGTGGCCCGCTCACCGAATACCGTGAGTCCGTGCTCGAGAGCCGCGAGCTGATGCGGCTGGTGCGCGATGTGGACGTCTCGCTCGACCTGACCCACGGGCGGGCGGGGGAGTACGACCGCGAGACCGTGGTGCGGCTGTTCCGCGAGTACGAGTTCCGGACCCTCATCGACCGCCTGCCGCCGCTGCTCGGTGAGCGACCCGAGGACGCGGTCGCTGCGATGCGCGAGCTGCGGGACGCGGGCTTCCCCGCGGCGCAGGGTGTCGGCGGCCGGGGCAGAGGGTCCGTTGGTCCGCAGGGACCCGTCGACCCGGGCTCGCTCCAGCTGTCGATGGACTTCGACGTCGTCTCAGGCGGCGGAGGGAGCGGGCATGGCGCCGGGATCGCGGCGACCTCCCCCGCCGTGGAAGCGCGGGCCGAGGCGATCGCGGCCGCAACCGGCGATGTCGCGGGTGCCCTGGCGGCGGCGATCGTCGATCCGGGCCGGATCGAGATCGCGGACGAGGCACGGGTCGCCACGCTGGCGGAATGGCTCAACGCGCAGGAGGCTGTGGGTGTCGGCCTGGCCGTCGATGATCCGCGGCCCCTCGCCGGCATTCCGCTCGCCCTCGCGGTCGCCGGTCCCGACGGGCGGGTCGTGGCGGCGGACGGCCCGGACGCATCCCTGGCGCTCCGCCACCTGCTCGAGCGGCTGTGCACCCCGCTCGTGGGGCATGACGTCAAGCCGCTGCTCACCGCACGATTCGGTGAGGACGCGGACGTCGATCCGCTGCCGGTCGCCTTCGACACCCAGATCGCCGCCTACCTGGTCAACGCGGCGCTCCGGGCCCAGAAGATCGCGGACGTCGTCGCGGAGCGCCTGGACCTCGTCCTGCCTCCGGCCGCCGCCGGCCTGCCGCCCACGGCAACGGCCGGCCTCGAGGCGCTGTCGGCCCTGGCCGTCCGGCCATCCCTCGAGCAGGCCATGCGGGACGAGAGTGTCGAGCGGCTGTTCACGGAGATTGAGCTTCCGCTGATCCCGATCCTGGCTCGCATGGAGGCGAACGGGATCGCCCTCGATCGCGATGCGCTCGCGGACCTCGAGCGTGAGTTCGCTGCCGAGATCACGCGCCTCGAAGGCGAGATCTACGCGGCCGTCGGGCACGAGTTCACCATCGGGTCGCCCAAGCAGCTGGGCGACGTGCTGTTCGTCGAGATCGGGCTGCCCAAGGGGCGCAAGACCAAGACCGGCTACTCCACGGACGCGGCCGTGCTCGAGGAGCTGCGCGGCGTCCACCCGGTCATCGAGCCCGTGCTCGACTGGCGGATCTACACCAAGCTGCGGTCGACCTACGTGGAGGCACTGCCCAACCTGATCGGCCCCGACGGGCGGCTGCACACCCTGTTCCACCAGGCCGTCGCCGCGACCGGGCGGCTGTCCTCGTCGGACCCCAACCTCCAGAACATCCCGATCCGGACCCCGCTCGGGCGCCGGATCCGCCACGCGTTCGTCGCCGGGTCGCCGGAGACCACGCTGGTCGCCGCCGACTACAGCCAGATCGAGCTCCGGATCCTGGCCCACGTGTCGGGCGACGACCACCTCGCCGATGCGTTCGCACGCGAGGCCGACATCCACCGTGAGACCGCCGCCCGCGTGCTGCGCAAGGATCCCGGCGACGTCACCGCGGACGAGCGTTCGATGGCCAAGATGGTCAACTTCGGACTGGCCTATGGGATGAGCGACTTCGGGCTCTCGACGCGCGCCGGGATCAGCCGCCAGGACGCCCAGGAGTTCATCAACTCGTATTTCGCGGCGTACGGCGGGATCAGCCGCTACATGCACCACATCCGCGAGACCGCACGCGAGCAGGGGTTCGTGGCCACGCTCCTGGGCCGCAAGCGACGGATCCCCGAGCTCGAGGCCCGCAACCCCTCGCTGCGTGCCGCCGGTGAGCGGATGGCGATCAACATGCCGATCCAGGGCACCGCGGCCGACATCGTCAAGATCGCGATGATCCGCCTCGACCGGGTGCTGCGCGCGGGTGGCTTCCGATCGCGGTTGCTGCTGTCAGTGCACGACGAGCTGCTGCTCGAGACGCCGCGCGACGAGGTCGACCGGGTCCTGCCGCTGCTGCGCGAGACGATGGAGGGTGCGCTGCCGCTGTCGGTGCCTCTGACCGTCCAGGCGAAGGTGGGCGACTCCTGGGAGGGGATGACGCCGGTCTCGCGTCGCGACGCGGCGCTCGCGGAGGCCGGGGCCGCGCCCGAGGCCGTCGGCGCCTAGGCCGGACGCCCGGGCGATCGGAGAGGGTCGGGTGCCCGAAGGTCGGCAGCCGCCGGTCCGGCGGGACGGGCCATTCGCCGACCTTCGGGCCGCCTGTCGATGACGTGCCGAACGGCAGCCTTCCAACGGGCGGTCGGGCGCTAAGGTAGCCGGCGATGGCTTTGATCCGGCTGGAGACCCTGACCAAGCGCTACGGGCCGGTGACCGCGCTCGAGGACCTGACGCTCGAGCTGGAGCCGGGGATCATCGGGCTGGTCGGCTCCAACGGGGCCGGCAAGAGCACGCTCATTCGGATCCTGCTCGGGCTGCTGGCGCCAACCACGGGCCGGGCGTTCGTCATGGATCTCGACGTGACCCGGCAGGGGACCGCGGTTCGCGCCCTGGTGGGCTACATGCCCGAGCACGATGCCCTGCCGCCGGACCTGCCCGCGACCGAGCTCGTCACGCACATGGCCGAGCTGTCGGGATTGCCGCGCTCGGCGGCCCGGGAGCGGACGGCGGACGTGCTCCGGCACGTGGGGCTGTACGAGGAGCGCTACCGGCCGATCGGCGGCTACTCGACCGGCATGCGCCAGCGCGTGATGCTCGCCCAGGCGCTCGTCCACGACCCCCGCCTGCTGCTGCTCGACGAGCCGACCAACGGGCTCGATCCCGCGGGGCGCGAGGACATGTTGGCGCTCATCCGCCGGACCGGCACCGAGTTCGGGATCGCGATCCTGCTGGCCTCCCACCTGCTGGGCGAGATCGAGCGGGTATGCGACTTCCTGGTCGCGATCGAATCGGGCCGACTGGTTCGAGCCGCTCCGCTGGCGACGTTCACCGGGCGCACGGGCGTGGTGCACGTGGAGCTCGATGACGACGCGGCGGTGCTCGGAGCGCGCCTCTCGGGTGCCGGCTTGGCGCTCCGCGTGGACGGGCGGAGCCTGTTCGTGCAGCTGGGCGATGGCGCGGGCTTCGACACGATCCGCGACACGGCCGCCGACCTCGGTGCTGGCCTGGTCCGGATCGAGCCCGAGCGGCGCACGCTCGAGGACCTGTTCCGGGACGAGGTCGTGCCGGGTGGTGTGCCATGACCACGCGCGGACCGGGCGTCGCGGCGGGGAGCGCCGGCGGCAGCATCTACGACCTCGGCTACCGCGGCTACCAGGGTGTCCGCCTGGGTCGGCGCCACGCGGTCGCCTCGCTCGCGCGCCAGTCGTTCCGACAGAGCTGGGGCCTGGGCCGGCCGGGGCGGGCCAAGATCGTCCCCTTCGGTCTGGCTGCGATCGCGACGATTCCCGCGGTGGTTGCCCTGGGCGTGGCGGCCCTGGCGCAGCAGCTCGGGGCGGCCCAGATGGCGGACGCCGCCTCGCCGATCCGGTACGAGACGTACTACTCGGTGGTCGGGCAGGTCGTGTTCCTGTTCGCCGCCGCCCAGGCGCCCGAGCTGCTGGTGCGCGACCAGCGGCATCGCGTGCTGGCGCTGTTCTTCAGCCGGGCGATCCGCCGCGAGGACTACGCGATCGCGAAGCTGCTGGCGCTGGGCTCCGCGATGCTCCTGCTGGTCGTGTTCCCACAGCTGCTGATCTTCGTGGGACGGATCCTGCTGGCATCGGACATCCCGAGCGCGATCACGGACGAGATCCCCAAGTTGCCGCCGATCCTCGGGCAGGCCGTGCTGACGGCATGGCTGCTGGCGGGGCTCGCGCTCGCGCTCGCCGCCTTCACGCCGCGGCGCGCGTACGCGACGGCGGCGATCTTCGCGGCGGTGCTGGTTCCGCTGGTCGCCGTCGGGGCGATCGGCGAGCTGAGTGGCGCCGATCTCGCGGGCGTCGTTTCCCTGATCAGCCCGGCCGACATCCTGGAGGGAGCCAACGCGTTCGTCTACGGCCATGCGCACGCCGGCCCGGCCGGCGCGGATGTGTCCAGCTGGCTCTACGTCCTCGCCGCGATCGTGATGGCCGTCGTGGCGACGCTGGTACTGGTGCTCCGGTACCGAAGGATCGAGCCGTGACCGGCACGCCCGAGCCTCCGGCGACGCCGCAGCCCACCGCGTCCGAGCCGCCGTCGCAGCTGACGTCGGCGTCCCAGGCACCGGCCGTGCCGTTGCCGGCCCCGTTGCAGCCGCCTCCGCCACCGCCCGACCCTGGGCGCTCGCCGATCGTCCTCCATCGCGCCTCGCGCTGGTTCGGCAACGTCGTCGCCTGCAACGACGTGTCGTTCGAGGTCGGCCCCGGCGTCACCGGCCTGCTGGGGCCCAATGGAGCTGGCAAGAGCACGATCCTGGGCATGATCGCCGGGCTGCTGCCGCCGTCCGCGGGGATGGTGACCCTGCTCGGCGAGCCGGCCTGGCGGCACCCGGACGTGTACCGTCGCGTGGGTCTCGTACCCGAGCGCGAGTCGGTCCCCGGATGGCTCACCGGCCGGGCCTTCGTGCGGTACGCGGCGCGGCTCCAGGGTCTCGCCGATCCTGACGGTGCCGCGACCGTTGCGATTGCCACCGTCGACCTGACCGATGCCGCGGATCGCCGGACGGCGACCTACTCGAAGGGCATGAAGCAGCGCATCCTGCTGGCGGCGGCCCTGGTCCACGATCCGCCTGTGCTCCTGCTCGACGAACCGTTCAACGGCCTCGACCCTCGGCAGCGGCTGCACATGATGGCGCTCCTCCGACGGCTCGCGGACACCGGCCGGACGATCCTGTTCAGCTCGCACATCCTGGAGGAGGTCGAGCGGCTCGCGGGCCGGGTCCTGGTAATCCACGCCGGCCGGCTGGCGGCGTCGGGCGACTTCCGCGCCATCCGCCGCCTGATGACCGATCGTCCGCACACCTACACGATCCACTCATCCAACGACCGGGTCCTCGCAGCCGCGCTGATCGCCGGTGATGCGGTCATGGGGGCGGCGCTCGAAGACGGCCGGCTCGAAGTCCGAACCGCCGATCTCACCGGGTTCGGTCACCGACTGCCCCGTCTCGCCCGCGAATCCGGAGTCTCGTTGTTCGAGGTGCGTCCCACGGACGAGTCGCTCGAGAGCGTGTTCGCGTACCTGGTGCAGCGATGATCCAGACGATCGCCGGCGTCACCGTTCGCTCGCTGCTCGCGCGACGCCGCGCTCTGCTGATGCTGCTCCTGGCTGGGGTGCCGGTCCTGATCGGCCTCCTCGCCCGCGTGCGCGGTCAGCCCGGCGATGCGGTGGAGCGGACGGCCGGCGCCCTCGACCCGTTGATCATCGCGACCCTGCTGCCGCTGCTCGCGCTCGTGTTCGGGACTGCGGCGCTCGGCGCGGAGCTCGAGGACGGAAGCGCGATCCACCTGCTGACCAAGCCCATCGCACGCTGGCGCATCCTGACCGCGAAGATCCTGGCCGCGGCGCCGGTGGTTGGCGCCCTGGCCGGCGGCGCCACGCTGCTGACCGGCCTTCTGATCGGCGGTGAACGTGGCGGTGCCGGGGTCACGCTCGCGTTCACCGCGGGCGTGCTCGTCGGCAGCGTGCTGTACGTGACCATCTTCGTTGCCCTCAGCGTGCTGACCAGCCGCGCCCTGATCATCGGCCTGATCTACGTTGCGATCTGGGAGGGCATGCTCGCCGGACTGTTCGAGGGCACCCACGTGCTGTCCATCCGGCAGTACGTGATCTCGATCGTGGCCGCGCTCGATCCGACGGGCGTCGTGAGCTCGTCGGCCACGCTGGCCCCGACGACGGCCGTGCTCGGGTCGGCCGTCGTGTTCGTCGCGGCGTTCCTGGTGGGTGTTCGCGCGCTCGAACGGCACCAGCTGTCGGCGGGGGACTGACCCGCATAGGGGCTATCCGCGCGAGGTAATCTATGCTTGACGTCCCGAACAGGCAGGTTCGGAAAGCATGGACTCACGGCCGACCCAACGAGCCCACAATGCCAGCGCCCTCGGTGTGAGTGTGGAGGCCGCGCTCGACGCTAGCCCGAACGCCGTCATTGCCGTTGACCGACGCGGTCGGATCGTGTTCGCCAGCGTCGCGGTGCAGGAGACGTTCGGCTGGCCACCGGCGGATCTTGTCGGGGAGCAGGTCGAGGTGCTGGTGCCCGAGGGTCTGGTCGAGGCCCACGTCGCACATCGAGATGACTTCAGCCGTGCGCCGAGAAAACGTCCGATGGGCAGCGACATGGAGTTCGTCGCTCGGCGCCGTGACGGCACCGAGTTCCATGCGGAGGTGAGCCTGGCACCGCTTCGCTCCAGACGGGGTCCGCTCGTGCTGGCCACGGTCGCCGACACGACCGCCCGCATCGACCTTCGAAGTCAGCTTCAGGAGGCGTATGAGGAGCTCCAGACCCACGCCGAGGAGGTCGAGCGGCGAGGACACGAGACGGCGATGCTGGTTGAGCTGACGGAGCTGCTCGGATCGTGTCAGTCACTCGACGAGGCATATGAGGTCATCGCCGGGGCGGCCGAACGGCTGCTCGAGGGCGATGACGGTGCGATGTACGTCCTCGACCCCGCCCGGACGACGGTCGAGATGGTCGCCTCGTGGGGCAGACAGGCACCTTCACAGCATTCGTTCACGCCGGGCGATTGCTGGGCTCTGCGCCGCGGCCGCCTCCACGTTGTCGACGGCGGGGACGCCGAGCTGATATGCCCGCATGTCGACTCCCCCGTGTCGGTCGGCCTGCTGTGCGAACCGCTCGCCGCTCAGGCCGATACCCTGGGCCTTCTGCATGTCCACGTCCGCCGTCGAGTGCCGGGCATGACACGCGCGACACAGCTGGCCGAACGAGAGCACCTGGTCAGGATGCTGGGGGAGCACGTGAGCCTCACGCTCGTCAACATCCAGCTCCGGGAGACGCTCCGGGAGCAGTCATGGCGCGATTCGTTGACGGGGTTGTTCAACCGCCGGTACATGGAGGAAACGCTCCGCCGCGAGATCCGACGCGCGGAGCGAGAGGGCTACCAGCTCGGTCTGCTCATGGCCGACCTGGACAACTTCAAGCAGCTCAACGACGCCTTCGGGCATGCGGCCGGCGACGAGGAGCTTCGCCGTGTCGGCCGCCTCCTCACCTCGGCTGTGCGGGCTGAAGACGTCGCCTGCCGGTTCGGTGGCGAGGAGTTCGTGGTCATCCTGCCCAAGGCGTCGGTTGAGGAGACGCACCGCCGGGCCGAGGCGCTGCGGGCGGCGGTGAAGCCCGACCAGGTCGGCGGTTCGACGCGACTCTATCCGACGACGACGATGTCGGTCGGGGTGGCCGGCTACCCGGAGCACGGCACCACGGCCGAGGAGCTGATCATGGGGGCCGACTCGGCCATGTATCGAGCGAAGGCAGAGGGCCGGGATCGGGTGGCCATCGCCAGTCGGCTCGACGGCCAGGGCGTCGAGGTCTCCGCCGGCTAGCACGGCCGAACCCTCCATCGGGGCCGTCGTTGGGCGGCGTGCCGTCGCACCGTTGTCGCGCCTGGCCTATCGTCTCAGGCGATGCCCGAGCTTCCCGAGGTCGAGACCGTCGCCAGCGACCTCCGGCGCCACCTGCTGCCCGACGGCGGCGGACCCGGTCCGGTGGTGGTCGCCGCGCGCGTCGGGTGGGACCGGACGCTGCGGGACGAGGATCCGGAGCGGTTCGCGGAGGGCGTGCGCGGCCGCCGGATCGAGCGCATCGGCCGGCGCGGCAAGCAGCTGGTGATCGACCTCGACGGGGGCGCGTTCCTCACCATTCATCTCAAGATGACCGGTCAGCTGTTCGTCGTCCCGGCCACCGTGCCGACCGATCCCCATGAGCGGCTGGCCCTCGCGCTCGACGACGGACGCGAGGTTCGGTTCCGCGACATCCGCAAGTTCGGCCGGGTGGGCCTGTACGGGCCCGATGATGACCCGTTCGACGGCATCGGACCCGAACCCCTGGATCCGCGGTTCACGCTGCGAGACTTCCGGGCCCTGATCCGCGGCCGGCGTGCCCGGCTCAAGCCGCTGCTAGTGGACCAGGGCTTCGTCGCCGGGGTCGGCAACATCTACGCGGACGAGGCGCTGTGGCGAGCGAGGCTGCATCCGCTGCGCTCGGCCGCATCCCTGCGGCCCGCCGACGAGCGACGCCTGTATCGGAGCATGGTCGAGATCCTGGCCGAGGCCGTCGAGCGGCGGGGCAGCTCGATCGACGACTACACCGCGCCCGACGGCGACGGCGCGATGCAGGAGCGCCTCGACGTCTACCAGCGCACGGGCCAGCCGTGTCCTCGCTGCGGCCGGCCGATCCGCCGGATCGTGATCGGCATCCGCGCCACGCACTTCTGTTCCTTCTGCCAGCGGCTG
>Ga0307446_1000193_pt1 | contig 19544 bp, 18 predicted proteins | sample SalMarSW160320MG_FD_202141 | JGI IMG/M metagenome (GOLD analysis project Ga0307446, IMG submission 202141) | Salt marsh sediment microbial communities from the Plum Island Ecosystem LTER, Massachusetts, United States - SW1603-20 | ecosystem: Environmental > Aquatic > Marine > Intertidal zone >... | reverse complement strand
GGGCTGCCGGCCATCGATGCCGTCGAGATGCTCGCAGGGGTGGGGATCACCATGTTCGAGGTCACCGCGATCGACCGCGACGGTCAGCTCGAGGGTCCGGATCTCGCGCTGCTCCGGATGCTGGTCGAGCTCGACCGGGGCGAGATCATCGCGTCCGGCGGCATTGCGTCGATCGACGATCTGCTGGCGGTTCAGGCGCTGGGCTGCGCCGGGGCAATCATCGGACGGGCGCTCTACGAGGGCAGGATCGGGCTGGCCGCAGCGCTCGAAGCGGTGGGTGAAAGCCGGCGCGGGCTGCTCTGACCGAGGCCCCTGCCGCTGCTGGTAGGGGCGGCCTTGATCCATGGCGGCGTCGGTGCCGGCGCCCGCCGCGGCGAGCTCGAACCCGTCCCTACACCTAGTGGCCCTCGGACTGCTCCTTGCGGTGTGCCTCGACGATCTTCTCGGCCAGGTACGAGGGGACGTCCTCGTAGTGGTCGAGACTCGCCGTGAAGGTCCCTCGTCCGCCGGTCAACGAGCGCAGCTCGGTCGCGTAGGAGAACAGCTCGGCCTGGGGCACGTGCGCCGAGATCACCTGCATCCCATCGGCCGTGTCGAGGCCCATCACCCTGCCGCGCCGGCCATTGAGGTCGCGGTTGACCTCACCCATGTACTGATCGGGCACGCGAACCTCGATCGACATGATCGGTTCGAGCAACGCGGGCCGCGCCTGCAGCACCCCGTCCTTGAGGGCCATCGATGCGGCGATCTTGAACGAGAGCTCGTTGGAGTCGACCGGATGGAACGAGCCGTCGTAGAGGGTCGCCTTGAAGTCGATCAGGGGGTAGCCCGCGAACACGCCCTCCGCGGCCGTCTCACGGATGCCCTTCTCCACGCCACCGAAGAACCCCCGGGGCACCGACCCGCCGACGACCTTGTCGGCGAACTCGACACCGGCACCGGGGTTGGGCTCGAGCTCGATCCAGACGTCGCCGAACATGCCGTGGCCACCGGTCTGCTTCTTGTACCGGCCGTGGACCTGGGTCTTGCCGCGGATCGTCTCGCGATAGGGGACGGTGGGGGTGCGGGTGGCGATCGCGGCCCCGAACTTGCGCTTGAGGCGCTCGGTGATGACGGCCACGTGCGCCTCGCCGATGGCGTGCAGGATCTGCTCGCCCGTCTCGCTGCGATCGACCCGGGCCGTCGTCTCCTCTTCGAGCATGCGCTGGATGGCCGGCCCCATCTTGTCCAGATCGCCCTTGGACTGGGGCTCGATGGCTACCTGGAGGGTGGGCTCGGGGAACCCCATGGCGGGCAGCTGCAGTGCCGCCTCGCGGGTCGAGAGCGTGTCGCCGGTCTCGGTCACGCCGAGCTTGGCAATCGCGCCAATCTCGCCGGCGCGCAGCTCCGACGCCGGCTCCTGCTCCTTGCCGTGGAGATACAGCAGCTGGCCGACGCGCTCGTCCTCGCCCTTCGTCGAGTTGAACACGGAACCCTGGCTGTGCAGCGTTCCCGACAGGACCCGGAGGTACGTCAGCCGCCCGACGAACGGGTCGGCTGCGGTCTTGAACACGCGGACGAGGAGCGGCCCGTCGACCTTGACCGGCACCTCGGTGGCCTTGCCGGCCTTGTTGGTGGCCGTGTAGGGCCCCTCCTCCTCGGGTGACGGCAGGTAGCGGACGATCGCGTCGAGCAGCGCCGTCAGGCCGATGCCCTTGGCCGCCGATGCCACGACGACCGGCGCCAGCACCGATTCCCGCACACCCTTGTGCAGGCAGGCGTCGAGCTCCGCGTCGGTGATCTCCTCCTCGCCCAGGTACTTCTCGAACACCACGTCATCGGCCTCGGCCGCGGCCTCGAGCAGCTGGTCGCGGCGGCGTGCGACCTCGTCGGCGAGCTCAGCGGGAACGGGGACCTCGACCTCCTCGCCGCCCTCGAACCGGTACGCCTTGCGGTGCACCAGGTCGACGTAGCCGCTGAACGTGTCGGCCGCCCCGATCGCCAGGTGGAGCGGGGCGATCTTGTTGCCGAAGGCGGCCCGCAGCTCGTCCAGCGCCCGGCCCGGATCCGCGTTCTCACGGTCGCACTTGTTGAGCACGAAGCAGGCCGCGGTGCCCGTGGCCCGACCCACCGACACGGCGTTCTCCAGGCCGGCCTCGACGCCGGCCGAGGCGTCCATCACCAGCAGCGCGGCATCGGCAGCGTGGAAGCCCTCGATCATCTCCGCCACGAAGTCCGGATAGCCTGGCGTGTCGACGACCGTGATCTCGTGATCGCCGTGCTCGAACGTCCCGACGGCGAGGCTCAGCGACTCGTTGCGCTTCTGCTCCTCGGGCTCGTAGTCGAGGTGGGCCGTTCCGTCGTCCACCCGGCCCAGCCGCGGGATCGCGCCGGCCCGAAAGAGCACCTGTTCCGCGAGGGTCGTCTTGCCGGCGCCGGCGTGGCCGGCGAGCACGACGCTCCGGATGTGGCCGAGGTCATGACTCTTCAACGTCATCGCGCGCGATACCTCTTCGGTGTCAGGCCGCTCGACCGGGGGCCCGGGCGGAGCGTGGCGGTGGGCGCAGGGTCACGGACGATCGCGACGCGCCCGGGCCGACGGGACGATTGGAGCTCGGGCACCAGAGGTCGCGACCCCGTTCCCCCGATGATAGTCGGTATACTCGCCGCCGATGTCCGGACATTCAAAATGGTCGACGATCAAGCGCCAGAAGGGCGCCAACGACTCCAAGCGCAGCGCCATGTTCACCAAGGTCGCGCGGGAGATCGCGGTGGCGGCGCGCGCCGGCGGCGGCGATCCCGATGCGAACTACCGCCTGCGCCTCGCGATGGACAAGGCTCGCTCGATCAACATGCCCGCCGACAACATCAAGCGGGCGATCGAGAAGGCGACCGGAGAAGGCGACGCCGAGGAGTACGAGGAGATCGTGTACGAGGGCTACGGCCCGGGCGGCGTGGCGATCCTCGTGGAGGCGGCGACCGACAACCGCAACCGGACTGCCGCCGAGGTCCGCTCGATCTTCGCCAAGGCCGGCGGCCAGCTGGCGGGTAGCGGCGCCGTTGCCTGGCAGTTCGAGCCTCGGGGCCTGATCACGGTGCCCCGGGAGGGCGCGGACTCCGACGAGGTGGCCCTGACCGCGATCGACGCCGGTGCCGTGGACGTCGACAGCGAGTCGGACCCGATCGAGATCTACACGGAGCCGCACGACCTGGAGGCCGTGCGCAAGGCCCTCGACGCGGCCGGCGTGAACGTCGACGATGCCGAGAACGCGATGCTGGCCAAGCAGACGGTGTCCCTTGACGCCGACCACGTGCGCAAGGCCATGCGGCTGGTTGAGCTGCTCGAGGACGTCGACGACGTCCAGCGCGTCACCGCCAACGTCGACATCCCCGAGGAGCTCCTGGCCGAGGTCGCCGGGTGATCGTTCTCGGGATCGACCCCGGGACGGCGTCCCTCGGATACGCGATCGTGGAGCGTACGGGGAGCAGCCTGCGTGCCGTGGACTACGGCTGCCTGACCACCAGCGCCGACACGCCGATGCCGGATCGCCTGCGGGACATTCACGCCCTGGTCGCCGAGCTGATCGAGACGCACCACCCCGAGCTGGTCGCGGTCGAGCGTGTGTTCTTCTCGCGCAACGCGCAGACCGCGTTCGGCGTGGGTCAGGCGCGCGGCGTGGTGCTGCTCGCCGCAGCGCAGGCCGGGGTCCCCGTTCGTGAGGCGACGCCCAACGAGGTCAAGATGGGCGTCACCGGCTACGGCGGCGCGGACAAGCAGCAGGTCGGCCGCATGGTGTCGGTGATCCTCGACCTCCCCGAGGTGCCGACGCCCGATGACACGTCGGACGCACTGGCGATCGCGGTGACGGCGGCGAACGCCGAGCGGCTCGGTGACCGGATCAACCGCGGCGCCAACGGTGGCGCCCGCTCGACCGTGGTGGATCGGGCGGCGGTCGCCCCGATCGCGCGCGGCGAGACCCCGTACGAGCGATCGGTCCGGGAGGCGCTGGCACGCGAGACCCGCGGGTCGGGGGCAGGGGCGAAGTCGCGGCGCGCCGCCGCCGTCCGACGTACCCGCTGAGCGCGCCGCCCTCATGATCGCCTCCGTCGAGGGCACCGTCGGCACCATCGCCGCCGATTCACTCGTCATCGAGGTCGGTGGGATCGGTTACCGGGTGTTCGCGGCACCGTCGGTGCTCGCGTCGGCATCCGCCGGTGGGCGCCTGAGGCTGCACACCTACCACCTGGTTCGCGAGGACCAGCAGGCCCTGTTCGGGTTCCGGACGCCCGAGGAGCTCGGCTTCTTCAACCTGCTGCTGAGCGTCACTGGCGTCGGGCCCAAGGTGGCCATGGCGATCGTTGGATCGCGGCCGACCGCCGACCTGCAGCTCGCGATCCTGATGCAGGACCAGGCGGTGCTGGTGTCGATCCCGGGGATCGGCAGGAAGCTGGCCGAACGGATCATCTTCGAGCTCAAGGAGAAGGTGTCGGCGGCGGGGGTGGCCGCGGGCTCGTCAGCCGCCGTGGCCAGCGCCTCCGAGGGCGAGGTCGTGGCGGCGCTCCAGGCGCTGGGCTACTCGCTGGCGGAGGCGCGCGAGGCGTCAAGGCTGGCGGTGTCCGATCCGGTCCTGGGGGCCGGGCTCGAGGAGCGCGTCAAGGCGGCGCTGCGCACGCTGCTCCGCGAGTAACCCGGGACGCGGCGTGGGCCGCTACAGGAGCTCGGGGGCCTCGAACGGCACGCCGCGCAGGTGCTCGTCGAGGAACGCGAGGACCGTGCCGTACCAGATCCGGGCGTTCTGGGGCTTGAGCACCCAGTGGTTCTCGTCGGGGAAGTACAGGAAGCGGCCGGGCACGCCCAGCCGGCGCATGTCGGTCCACAGGGTAAGCGCCTCGGAGATCGGCACCCGATGGTCCCGCTCGCCGTGGATCACGAGCATCGGCGTCCGTATCGCTGCCATCGCAGCCAGATGCTCGCGTGGCGAGTTGCGCAGGTAGCCCGCCGGATCCGCGTACGGGTCGCCCATCTCGTGCTCCCAGGCCGGGCCGTGATCGGTGGTCCCGTGGAACCCGAGGAGCTCCCACAACGAGGCGTGGGTGATGATGCACCGGAAGCGGTCCGTGTGGCCAGCCACCCAGTTGGCCATGTAGCCGCCGTAGGATCCCCCCATCAGGCCTACCCGCCCGGTGTCGATGTCGGGCCGCGCCAGCGCGGCCTCGACGCTGGTCATGACGTCGGCGTACGGGGTGCCGCCCCACTGGCCCCAACCGCGGTCGAGCATCGCCTGGCCGTAGCCGGTGGACAGCGCCGGATCCGGGCACAGGACCGCGTATCCGCGATCGACCAGGACGTGCGGGTTCCAGCGCCAGTGCCACGCGTTCCAGGTGCCGAGCGGGCCACCATGGACGAACACCACGAGCGGAGCCGGCGACGCGGCCGACGCGGTGGCGGGTCGCACCAGCCAAGCGCCGATCGGCGTCCCGTCGTCCGTCTGCGCGATGACCCGCTCCACGACGCCGGGTGGCGTGACCCCGTGCTCGTCGATCCCGTTCGCGACCGCGACCGGCTCCTGGTCGGCCGCGTGAGCGTCGATGCGGACGATCCGTGGCGGCGAGGCCAGCGTGGACTGCAGCGCGTACAGGGCACTCTCGTCGGGCGCGGGACAGAGGTCCGTGATCGCGCCAGCTGCGGTGAGCCGCGTGACGGCCCCGGACGGGAGGTCCACGCGATACGCGGACCGCAGCCCCTCGTCATCGGCCTCGAAGTAGAGCGCGGACGGGTCCGGACCCCAGGTCGGATGCTCCGGTCGCCGGTCCGTCGCCGCCGCCAGCGTGCGCTGCTCCCGGGTCTCGAGGTCGATCAGCACGAGCGTGGCAGCCTCTGCGCAATCCGGTGTCGCGTACGTCAACCGCACCGCGGCGACGTGCCGGCCGTCGGGCGAGATTGCCGGTTCGTGATACGCCGCGTCACCCTTCGTCAGCTGGTGTGCCTGGCCACCGGCGGTCTCGTACGAGACGAGGTCGTCCCACGTCTCGGGCACGGTTCCCGGGCGCCGACGCATCGCGACAACGAGCGCGCCATCCGGGCTGATGTCCGCGCCGGACTCCTCGAACGTGAACCCGGTCACCGCGGGCTCCAGGTCCCGCGGGTTGTCGATCCGCGCCTCGCCGCCGGGAACCTGCGCGGCGTACAGGCGCCGGACGCGCGGCCCCAGGTAGTGATCCCAGTGGCGGATTGGGTAGTCGTCGAACAGCAGCGCCTCGACGCCGGCCTCCTTGCGGGCCTTGGCGCGCGAGGCGTCCTCGGCGAAGTCGTTCGTCCCCCGGTGGACCTGCGCCCCGAACACGATCGATGGCGTGCCGCGCGCGGCCGTCAGCCCGCACACGCCCCCCTCGGGAGCCGCCAGGAGCCGCGCCTCGCCGCCGTCGGGTGGCAGCAGCCAGAGCGCGGCGATCTTGCGGTCCGGGTCCGGCTTTGCATCCGGGTCGGGCCGCTGCGAGGTGAACAGGAGCGAGCCGTCGGGCAGGAAGGCGAGCTCCGCGCCCTCGCCGGTTGTCGACCTCGTCAGCCGTCTCGGGGGCGCCTGCCCGGCGGGATCCACCTGCCACAGCGCCGTCGTCATCCGCGTTCCCTCCGGGCCGACGCTGCCAACGGCGACGACGAGCCGGGTGCCGTCCGGGCTGAGCCGGAGCGACGACAGGCGCGGGAGCTCCAGCATTCGATCGATCGAGAACAAGTCCGTCATGACCGCATCATGGCATCCCGGCGGCATCGGCGGTGACGCAGGACACCGGTGGCAGGCGTCGCCGCTTGGGGCACCCGGACGGAGGTCCGCGCCATGCTGACGGAGACATAGAACATCTGTACCAAACCGACCCGATCCTGCTAGACTTCGCGCGATGAGCGACGATGCCCTCAGCCTCCTCGCGGCCGGCGCTGCGGACCCCGGAGAGATCGCCGTCGAAGGGTCGCTCCGGCCTCGAACGCTCGACGAGTACATCGGTCAGCGCGAGGTCAAGGCGAGCCTGTCGGTGCTGCTCCAGGCGGCGAAGGGCAGGGGAGAGGCGGCGGACCACGTCCTCCTCTACGGGCCGCCCGGCCTGGGCAAGACGACCCTGGCCACGATCATCGCCCGGGAGCTCGGGGTCAACGTCCGCTACACCAGCGGCCCGGCGGTCGAGCGGGCGGGGGACCTGGCCGCGATCCTCACCGCGCTCGACGAGCGTGATGTCCTGTTCATCGACGAGATCCATCGCCTCAACCGCGCGGTCGAGGAGATCCTGTATCCCGCGATGGAGGACTTCGCGCTCGATGTGATGATCGGCAAGGGGCCCAGCGCCCGAAGCCTCCGGCTGAGCCTCAAGCCGTTCACGGTGGTCGGCGCGACCACGCGTGCCGGACGGATCAGCGGTCCGCTGCGCGACCGGTTCGGGATGACCTACCGGCTCGACTTCTACGGCGAGGACGACCTGACCGCCATCGTGCGCCGCTCGGCCGGCATCCTGGGCGTCGAGATCGATGCCGACGCGGCCCGCCTGATCGCGATGCGCGGGCGGGGCACGCCGCGGATCGTCAACCGGCTGCTTCGCCGCGTCCGGGACCATGCCGAGGTCCACGGCGACGGGCGCGTCCACGAGCAGGCGGTCGCCGAGGCGATGACGGTGCTCGACATCGACGACCTCGGCCTCGACACGACCGACCGCAAGCTGCTGGCGGCGATCGTGCAGAAGTTTCAGTCGGGGCCCGTCGGCGTCCAGGCGCTGGCGGCTGTGCTGGCGGAGGAGGCCGAGACGATCGAGGACGTCTACGAGCCGTTCCTGCTGCGTCTCGGCTTCCTGGACCGGACGCCGCAGGGTCGGGTCGCCACCGAGGCCGCCCGTGGCCATCTCGGCGCGTTGGGCTACGACATTCCGGCTCCGCGCCGGACCGAGCCCGACATGCCGCCGCTCTGGGACGACATCCCGGGCCACTGATCGTGGATGGATTGGAGCCGCTCGGCCGCTCGCTCGTCGTGCTCGGGGTCGTCATCGCGGCGATCGGTGCGGTCCTGATCGTGGGGCCGCGGATCCCGTACCTCGGACGGCTGCCCGGCGACCTCCGTATCGAGCGGGACGGGCTCACGATCTACATCCCGCTGGCCACGATGCTCCTGGTCTCGATCATCGCCTCGGTCGTGCTCGGCCTGCTCAACCGCCGCTGATCGTGCCCGGCGCCACCCGTTTCGAGGTCCTTGCCCCGCCGCCCGCGGATGGGTCGACGCGTGCCCGGCTCGGCCGCCTGACGCTGGCGCACGGGGTCGTCGACACCCCTCAGTTCATGCCGGTGGGCACGAACGCCACGGTGAAGGCGCTTCATCCCGACGAGGTCGCCGCGGCCGGCGCCTCGATCATCCTCGCCAACACCTACCACCTGTACCTGCGCCCGGGCCACGAGCGGATCCAGCGCCTCGGCGGGCTCCACGCGTTCATGGGCTGGGACGGGCCGATCCTTACCGACTCGGGCGGCTACCAGGTGGTGTCGCTCGGCGACCTGCGGGTCATCGACGACGACGGCGTGACGTTCAAGAGCCACGTCGACGGGTCGGTCCACCGGTTCACGCCGGAGCGCTCGATCAGCGTCCAGGAGGCGCTCGGGCCGGACATCGCGGTCGCCTTCGATCAGCCGGTGTTCCCGAGCTCTCCGCGCGCGGTCGTCGCCGACGCGACGGCGCGCACCCACCGCTGGGCGGAGCGGTCGCTGGCCGCGCACACCCGCACCGACCAGGCGCTGTTCGGCGTCGTCCAGGGCGGGCTGGATCCCGATCTGCGTGCCGAATCCGTCCGGTTCATCGCCGGCCTGCCGTTCGACGGCATCAACATCGGCGGCCTCGCGGGCGACGAGACGCCCGACCAGCGCAACGACACCCTGGACCGGACGATCGCCCACCTCGACGGCGATCCACGGCCCCGCTACCTGATGGGGCTGGGATCGCCGCTGGACCTGCTGGACGCCGTTCACCGGGGCGTCGACCTGTTCGACTCGGTGCTCCCGGCGAGGGTCGCCCGGAACGGCCAGCTGTGGATCCCGGGTGGGCGGCTGAACCTGCGCAACGAGCGATTTCGCGACGATCCGAGGCCGGTCCAGGAAGGCTGTCCGTGCCCGCTCTGCAGCCGGTTCTCGCGCGCCTATCTGGCCCATCTGTTCCGCGCCAGGGAGATGCTCGCATACCGGCTCGCGACTTGTCACAACCTGACCTTCACCCTAGACTTCATGGCCAGGATCCGGGCTGCGCTGCGCACCGGAACCTTCCCCGTCGAGACGCCCGTGCTGCGCGCCCGCGCCGTCCGGATGAGCGGCGGTGAAGGCGCCGGGAAGAGCGCGTGAAGCCCGTGCCGATATCGTCAATCGTGCGTGGAGGCGCGAAATGGGATCGCGGGATCGCCCCCACAAGGAAGTCAAGAAGAAGCCCAAGGACAGGTCCGCCCAGCCACACCTCGCGCCGCTGTCGGAGCCTCCCCAACAGGTGGAGGTCATCAGAAAGCAGCGCAAGCCCCGCTGGGACGAACAGGAGTCCGACGAGGGCTGAGGCGTCGGGCGGACGGGGACCGGGTCCCGCTCCGTCGCGTCGGCTGAAGCCGCACGGAGCGAGGATGGAATGACGGTCACCGGCAGGGACACGGACGCTCGCAACGGCGATCGGGCGGGTGCGGAACGCGGCAGGGCGGTCGCGGCCGCAATCCTGGCGATCGAGAAGCAGTTCGGCGCGGGTTCGATCATGAAGCTCGGCTCGGCCGAGCGGCAGCACGTCGACGCGATCCCGACGGGCTCGATCGCGCTCGATCTCGCGCTCGGGGTGGGGGGCATTCCGCGCGGGCGGATCACCGAGGTGTTCGGACCCGAGTCGTCGGGCAAGACGACCCTCTGCCAGCACATCATCGCCGAGGCCCAGCAACGGGGCGGGATCGCGGCGTTCATCGACGTGGAGCACGCGCTCGATCCCGGCTATGCGCGCGCCTGCGGCGTCAACGTGGACGAGCTCCTCGTCAGCCAGCCTGATACCGGCGAGCAGGCCCTCGAGATCACCGAGACCCTCATCCGTTCCGGCGGCGTCGACTGCGTCGTGGTCGACTCGGTGGCTGCCCTCGTGCCCCGCGCCGAGATCGAAGGCGAGATGGGCGACAGCTTCGTGGGCATCCAGGCCCGGCTGATGAGCCAGGCGCTGCGCAAGCTCACGGGGGCGGTCAGCCGGTCGAACACCGCGCTCGTGTTCACCAACCAGCTGCGCGAGAAGATCGGCGTCATGTTCGGCAATCCCGAGACGACGCCGGGGGGCCGGGCGCTCAAGTTCTACGCCTCGGTCCGGCTCGACATCCGGCGGGTCGAGACGATCAAGAACGGCACCGAGTCGATCGGCAACCGGGTCCGGGTCAAGGTCGTCAAGAACAAGGTGTCGCCGCCGTTCCGGGTGGCCGAGTTCGACGTGATGTACGGCGAGGGGATCTCGCGCGAGGGCGGGCTGCTGGACGTCGGCGTGGCGATGGACGTGGTGACCAAGACGGGCGCCTGGTTCACGTTCGATGAGACACGTCTGGGACAGGGGCGGGAGGCCTCGAAGGAGCTCCTGCGGTCGAACGCCGATCTTGCCGCCGAGATCGATCGTCGGATCCGGAACAAGATCTCGGACATCGAGCTCCCGGTCGAGGGGATCGAGGAGGCCGAGTAGGGGCAGGTGAACCCGGGCACGCTGTCGGGCGGGCTGGCGCTTGTCCACGCTCTCGTCGGGGTCGCGTTCGTGGCCGGCCTGGTCGGGCGCTGGATCGTGCTCGCGGCAGCGGAGCGGGCGAGCACGTTGCCGGAGATCAAGGCGCTGACGATGGCCGCCGCGCCGTTCGATCGTCTGGTCCAGGTCAGTTCGCTCCTGGTGTTCCTGCTGGGCCTCATCACCGCCCTCATCGAGCACCGGCCACTGCTCGGACCGCTCCAGGGAGGGCCCGTCGACTGGCTGTTCGTCGCGCTGCTCTTGTACCTCTCGATCCTGCCCCTGGTGCCATTGGTGTTCCTGCCCCGGGGGCGGATATTCGAGATCGCCCTCCGAGACGCCGAGGTCCGGGGCGAGGTCACCCGGGCCCTTCGGCGCGCGTTCCGGGACCCAGTCGTCCGTGCGGCCCACGTGTACGAGCTGGGTGCCGTGACAGTGATCCTCGGGCTGATGTTCGCGAAGCCGTTCTGAGGTGACCGGGCAGCAGCCGGGCCGGGACGGTGAGCGTGGCCGGCGGCGCAAGGCCACGTTCAGCGAGCGGCGCGAGCGCCGCGCCCGGGTGGATGACGTAGGCGAGGTGCTCGACGCTGCGGCGCGGTATCTCGAGCCCAGACCGCGGTCGGTGACCGAGGTGCGACGCCGGCTGAGCACCGCCGGCTATCGGGTCGAGCTGGTGGAGGCGGCGATCGAGCGGCTGGTCGAGCTTCACTACCTCGACGACGAGGCGTTCGCGCGTGCCTGGGTCGAGTCGCGCGATCGTGCCCGGCCCCGCGGTGAGCTGGCCCTGCGACGGGAGCTCCGGCTGAAGGGCATCGACGCGGAGTTGATCGAGCGGGTGCTCGCCGACCGTCGAGACGTGGCGGGTGACGAGGAGGTGGGCGTCGACGAGCTGGCCGCGGGGCGCCTCCTCGAACGGCATGCCAGGCCCCTCGGGCGGATCCCGGATCCACGCCAGCGCCGGCAGCGAGCGTACGCGCTGCTGGCCCGCCACGGGTTCGATCCGGGCATGGCCTCCGAGGTTGCGCGCCGGTTCGTCGACCGGACGGACGACGCGTAGCGCGCCTCGATCACTTCATCCGGCTCTGGCGCCGCGGGCGTGGTTCGGGTTTGAATGAATCCGCGTCTTGCGAGGCTCATTACAGCTGGAGCGCCTCGGACCAGCGGGGCGCGCACCGGGAGCGGCACCGATGCACAGGGAGCTCGTCGAGCGTGCACGGGAAGGCGACATCGACGCCTTCGATGTGCTCGTCCACGAGGTGAGCCCCCGCCTGTACGGCATCGCGTATCGGATCCTGCGCGATCCGGCGCTCGCGGAGGATGCGCTGCAGCGGTCCCTGCTCCAGATCTGGGACGGCCTGCCGTCACTCCGGGATCCGGATCGTTTCGACGCCTGGTCGTGCCGGCTCGTCGTTCACGCCACCTACCGGGAGGCGCGGCGAGAGCGACGCTGGACGGCGCTGGTCCGTGAGATCCGGGCCGACCCGGCCGGCGACGACCACATCAGTCAGGTGCTCGACCGCGACGAGGTTGAACGGAGCTTCCGTCGTCTGACCCCCCAGCATCGGGCCGTTCTGGTGCTCCGGTTCTACGTCGGACTGTCGGTCACCGAGATCGCCGACGCGCTGGGGATCCCGGCCGGCACGGTCGCGTCGAGATTGCATTACGCGACACGGAGCTTCCGCGCCGCGTTCGAGGCCGATGCCCGTTCGGCCGTCGCGTGGAGGACCACGGCGTGACGCATGAGGACTCCGTGGACGATCGGCTGATCGAGTGGCTCGATGCCGGCCCGCACCATGTGCCGGCCCGACCGCTCGTGGCCGCCATCTCCCATGCGCGCGCACATCCCCACCGGCGAATGGTGGCAAGCGGCCTCCGGAGGAGCCTCATGGATACCCTGGAGCTCATCAAGGTCGAACCGCGACGGAGACGCTGGCTCGCGCTCTCCACGGCAACCGTGGCCACGGCCGTCGTGGTGCTCATGGTCATCGGCGCCATCGTCGAGTCGGGCGGACCCGACGATCCACGGAGCAACGTGGTTGCACCGCCCGACCAGAGCATGACGCCGTCACCGACGACCAGGGCCGCGCCCGCAACGGACCAGGAACCGAGCGATCGGCCGCTGCCGGAACCGGGCGGACAGCCGGTGCGGGCCGTAGTCACCGCCCTTGCCGACTGCATGCAGACCTCGAGCGGCAGCCTGACGCAGGTCGGCGACATGCGTTACTACCGGGGTGCGCAGACGCGCTGCTCGTACCTGTCCGCCGACCCACGGGTGACCGGAACCGGGACGTCGGTCGACGCCGTGGACAGGCAGGCGGACAACACGGCCCAGAAGTGGGGCACGCTCACGATCGAGGCCGAGGCTGGAGCGTGGAGCGGCTGGTACCACGCCGTCTGGGACGCCGATCTCTCGAACTATCGCTGGACCAGCGTGCTGGGCGGCAGCGGCGACTACGCCGAGCTGCGGCTCCGCCTGACAGGCGAGGGCGGCCGCGATTCGTTCCAGCCGGCCCACCTCGACGGGATCATCGAGACCGCCGAGACCATCCCGATCGACGACTCCAGCGTGCTGCTCGGCTTGCGCTGTGTGACCCGGGCCCCCGGGACCGAGCGCACCGTTGGCGACCTGACCGAGATCCGGGAGGTCGTGATCGACTGCTCCGGGCTGAGCTCCGATCCGCGTCTCGATGGGCGCCGAACCCTGACCCTCGACCTCAACCAGCAGCCGGACGGTTCGGCCAGGATGAAAGGGACCATGACCATCGACGGCCCGGAGGGATACTGGCGCGGGCCGCTGACCGGCGCGATCGAGGCTGGCCGCGTGTCGCAGGCCATGAACGGCCTGCTGACCGGATCGGGCGCCTATGCCGGCCTCGAGCTCCAGTTCTGGCTCATCGGTAGCGACGACGGCTACGTCATAGGCGGCGAGATCCGCCACTGAGCTGCCCATCCCTGCCGCGCATCACTGAGCGGTGCCCGACGCCGGCGGTGCGGGGACGGTTGCGAGCCGGTTTCGGGTCTCCGTAGTAGGCTACGGCAACAACCGGATGCGGACCCGAGGGCCGCCTCCGGGCGAGCCGCGGCACCGGCGGAGATCGACGAGGAGCCAGTCCGAGCCCTCCCGATCCCGAGCCCAAGCGAAAGCCGGCGCTGCGTAGCCCGAATCTGACTCGACAACGCCTCCGGCGCGTCACTCCGCCGGATGGGAGGAACTGAAGATGGAACTCTTCGTCGCTGGCGCGGCCGTGGTCGCCGCCGTCGTCGGCGTTGTCGTGGGGTTCGTCGCCCGCGGCGTGTGGTCCAACCAGACCGTCAAGTCCGCGCAGGACAAGGCCGCCCGCATCGTTGCCGAGGCCCGGACCCAACAGAAGGACATGATCCTCGAGGCGAAGGACGAGAAGCTTCGTCTCCAGCGTGAGGGCGAGGACGAGGCGCGCGCCAAGCGGGCCGAGCTGCAGGGTCTGGAACGGCGTCTCCTGGCGCGCGACGAGCAGCTCGATCAGCGCGCCGACACGCTCGAGGAGAAGAGCCAGAAGATCATCGACCGCGAGCGCGGCGTCGAGCGAGAGCGGGAGGAGCTGGCACGCCTCAGCCAGGAGCGGATCTCCGCCCTCGAGCGAGTGTCCGGGATGTCCGCGGACGATGCCAAGGGGATCCTTCTCGAGGCCGTTCGCGGCGAAGCCGAGCACGATGCCGTCAAGCTCGCGCGCTCGATCGAGCAGCGGGCCCGCGACGAGGCGCAGGACAAGGCACGCGAGATCATCGTCACCGCCATGCAGCGCGTGGCCGCCGACCACACGGCCGAGCACACGGTGACCACGGTCCACCTGCCGAGCGACGAGATGAAGGGCCGGATCATCGGGCGCGAGGGGCGCAACATCCGCGCCCTGGAGCAGGCCACCGGTGTGGACCTGATCATCGACGACACGCCCGAAACGGTCGTCCTGTCGGGCTTCGACCCCGTGCGGCGCGAGATCGCGCGGCTTGCCGTGACCAAGCTCATCGCCGACGGCAGGATCCATCCCGGCCGGATCGAGGAGGTCGTCAACAAGGCCAAGGCCGAGGTGGAGCTGGTCATCCGCCAGGCCGGCGAGCAGGCAGCCTACGACGCGGGCGTCCCCGGGTTGCCGCCCGAGCTCATCCGGCTGCTGGGCCGGCTCAAGTACCGGACCAGCTACGGCCAGAACGTCCTGCTCCATTGCGTGGAGACCAGCCACCTGGCGGCGATCATCGCGGCCGAGCTGGGCGCGGACGTCCAGGCGGCCAAGATCGGCGGCCTGCTCCACGACATGGGCAAGGCGGTCGATCACGAGGTGGAGGGGCCGCACGCCGCCATCGGTGCCCAGATCGCGCAGAACCACACCCTGCCGTTCAAGGTCATCAACAGCATCGCCGCCCACCACCAGGAGGTGGAGTACGCGTGCGTCGAGGCGCCCATCGTCCAGGTCGCCGATGCGATCTCGGCTTCGCGACCCGGCGCCCGGGGCGAGACGATGGAGACCTACGTCAAGCGCCTCGAGGAGCTCCAGGCGATCGCCGAGAGCTTCGGCGGCGTCGAGCGCTCGTTCGCCGTCCAGGCCGGCCGCGAGGTACGGATCCTGGTCCGCCCGAACGAGATCGATGACCTGAGCGCGTCGCGCCTGGCACGCGACATCGTGAAGAAGATCGAAGACAGCCTCACGTACCCGGGTCAGATCAAGGTGACCGTGATCCGGGAGACGCGGGCGGTGGAGTACGCGAAATAGGGCCCCGATCGCTCGTGGCCGGCCGCAGCGACCGCGCGGGACTGGGTAATCCGCCCAACGCCGACACGCCGCGTTCACCCGGCGCGTGCCGGGTGCTGATGATCGGGGACATCATCGGCAAGCCCGGTCGGGTCGCGATCGAGCGGCATCTGCGAACGATCCGCGACGAGCGCGGCATCGACTTCGTCACCGCCAACGGAGAGAACGTCGCGGGCGGCATGGGGCTGACGGCTCCGACCGCCGAGATCCTGTTCGAGTCGGGCGTGGACGTGATCACCTCGGGCAACCACATCTGGGACAAGCGCGAGATCTACCCCTACCTGGATCAGACCGAGCGGGTGCTGCGGCCACTCAACTACGGCACCCACGAGGTCCCCGGTCGGGGCTGGGGCGTGTTCCAGGCGCTTGACGGCACCGAGCTCGCGGTCGTCAACCTCCAGGGCCGGACGTTCATGCAGCCCATCGATAACCCGTTCACCGATGCCGACCGGCTGCTTGACGAGGCATCGGAGCCACTGCCGCCGATCCGCCTGGTGGACTTCCACTGCGAGATCACGTCCGAGAAGAACGCGCTCGGGCTGTACCTCGACGGACGGGTGTCCGCGGTGGTCGGCACCCACACGCACGTGGTCACCGGCGACGAGCGGATCCTGCCGCGAGGGACCGCGTACCAGAGCGACCTGGGCATGACGGGGCCGCTGTGGAGCGTCATCGGCTTCGACCCGGCCACGGTGCTGCCGCGGTTCGTCAATGCGCTGCCCACCCGGTTCGAGGTGGCCGACGGGCCGGTCGTGCTCAACGCCTGCCAGATCGACATCGATCCGGCCACCGGTCAGGCCCTCCAGATCGAGCGCATCCAGCGACTGATCGAGCTCTGACCGCGGTGGCGACCCGGCATCAGCCGCGCGGCTACGGCGAGACCGCCCGGGGAGCGGCAGCCTCGGACACGGGCACCTCGACCGCCGACCTCCATACCCACACCACTCGCTCGGACGGCGTGCTCGAGCCCAACGAGCTCGTCAGCCAGGCGGCGGCTGCCGGCATCCGGCTGCTCGCGATCGCCGACCATGACAACCTCGCCGCCTTTCGCGAGCTGACCGGCTCCGAGGCGCCGGTGCCGCCCGTTGGCCTCGAGCTCGTCCCGGCGGTCGAGATCAACGCCGTCACCCGCGGGCTCGGCCTCGCGTCCGGCGACGGCGAGATCCATGTGCTGGGCATCGGTGTCGACCCCGACGACGCGGCGTTCGAGGACACGCTCGCCGGTCAGCGGGCCGCGCGCCGGCGGCGGTTCGAGGCGATGGTCGACCGGCTGCGCGAGATCGGGCTGCCAATCGACGCCCAGATCGAGGCACTGGACCTGTCGAGCGACGACGCGTTGGGCCGGCCGACGATCGCCCGCGCCCTGATCGCCGCCGGCTTCGCCGACACCGTCGACGACGCGTTCGCGCGGATCATCGGCAACGGGCTGCCCGCCTATGTGCCGCGGACCGGTCTCGAACCGGCAGCGGCGATCCGGGCGATCCGGGCCGCGGGCGGGCTGGCGTCGCTGGCCCATTTTCCCGACGCACCCGAGCAGCTGCCGCTCCTGCGCGAGCTCATCGGGGAGGGGCTCGACGGCCTCGAGACCCACCATCGCTCGTTCGACCCCGACACCCGGGCAGCGGCGAGCGAGGTCGCTCGATCGCTCGGGCTCGTCGAGACCGGGGGCACGGACTACCATGGCGACCTCGGCCCGTACGCCGAGAGCCACGCCGAGCTCGTGATGCCCGAACCCCTGGTGGACGGTGTCAGAGCCGCCGTCGATCCCACCCGAACCCGCACTGTCTGACCCGCCGATGACCCTCACCAGGCCTCCCTCCCGGTCGCTACCCGTCCTCGAGCTCGTGCCGTCGGGCGTCGCGCCCACGGGACCGCGCGACCCGCTCGCCCCCGACGACGAGCGCCTGGCCGAGTTCCGCCCCGAGCCGCGCGCGCTGCCGGCGTTCTTCGTCTGGACGCTGGGCTGCCAGATGAACAAGAGCGACTCGGAGGAGATGGCCGGGCGGCTGCTGACCGCCGGCTGCGCCGAGGCGCCCTCGATGGAGACGGCCGACCTGGTGGTCATCAACACCTGCGCCATCCGTGAGACGGCCGAGGCCAAGGTCATCGGTCGCCAGGGGCACCTGCGCCGGCTCAAGGCCGCCAACCCCAGGCTGCGCGTCGTGATGACCGGTTGCTCGGTGCGCGAGTCGAACCGCGACGGCCTCGCCCGGCGGTACCCCGCCATCGACCTGTTCCTGCGCCCCGACGAGGAGCCGGAGCTCGTGGACCGCCTGGGGCTGGCCTCCGCGCAGGCGCCGGTGGGCGCCCTGGCCGCGGCCCCGACCACGGCGGCGACGACGGTGGTCAAGGGCGCCCGGGTGTCGGACGCCACGCACCTCGTTCGCGCTCGTGCCGACGCGATCACCGGTGGCGCGGTTAGCCGCGATTCGGCGATCAGCGCCTGGCTGCCGATCATCTACGGCTGCGACAAGACGTGCACCTACTGCATCGTCCCGTATAGCCGGGGACCCGAGCGCAGCCGGCCGTTCGACGAGATCGTGGCCGAGGCGAAGGCCCTGGCGGCCGCAGGCTACCGCGAGGTCACCCTGCTCGGCCAGAATGTCAACAGCTACGGCCACGACCTGCCGCCCGAACCCCGCTTCGCCCACGTTCGCACCACCCGGATGGTGGGCCGGCGCCAGGACCGCGAGGGTCGCCCGGATCTCGCCGAGCTGATCCGGGCCGTGGACGCGATCCGCACCACGGACGGCACCCCGGCCATCCCGCGGCTGCGGTTCGTGACCTCGCACCCGTGGGACTTGTCCGACCGGCTGATCGAGGCGATGGTCGACTGCCCCTCGGTGTGCGAGTCGCTCCATCTTCCGGTCCAGTCGGGCAGCGACTCGATGCTCCGCCGGATGGGCCGCCAGTACACCGTGGAGCACTACCTCGAGCGCCTGGCCCGGATCCGCGACGCGGTGCCCGGGATCGCCCTGTCCACCGACGTCATCGTGGGCTTCTGCGGCGAGACCGAGGCCGAGTACGCGGCCACCCTGCGACTGCTCGAGACCATCCGGTTCGACCAGGTGTTCGCCGCCGCCTACAGCGAGCGGCCGGGCACCCCGGCCGAGCACCTCGCCGACGACGTCCAGGCCGCGGACAAGCGCCGCCGCCTGGTCGAGCTGCTCGACGTCCAGGAGCGGATCGGGCACGAGCGAAACCTCGCCTGGCAGGGACGGACGGTTGAGGTGCTCCTCGATGCCGTGGTGCCCCCGCGCCGCCACATGCACGACGACGAGCCGGCAGGGACCGACGAATCGCGCGACGCGTTCGCCCACCTGCCCGACGGCATCGCGCACCTGTCCGGGCGCTCGCGCGAGAACAAGCTGGTCCATGTGGCCGGATCGCCGGCCATGTTGGGCTCGCGGGTCGACGTCAGGATCGAGCACGCAGGTCCGTACGCGCTTCGCGGGGTGCAGCATCCTCGGACGGATGGCTCGCCAAGCACGTCGCCTCCGGCCTGGGAGGGCGAGAGCTCGGTAGGTCGTTGAGGTCACCGACGCTCGCGCCGCTCGTGGTCCTGGGTGGCCCAACCGCCACCGGCAAGACTGCGCTCGCGATCGCGATCGCAGAGCGGCTCCACGCCCGCGGCATCGCCGCCGAGATCGTCTCGGCCGACTCGCGGCAGGTCTATCGCGGGCTGGACATCGGGACCGCCAAGGCGACGGCGGCCGAGCGGGCACGGGTCGTCCACCACGGGCTGGACCTCGCCGATCCCGATCAGGCGTACTCGGTCGCCGACTTCCGGCCGCATGCGCTCGGTGCGCTCGAGCGCCTGGGGGCCCGCGACGGCATCGGCATCCTCGCCGGCGGCACCGGGTTCTGGCTGCGTGCCGTGATCGCCGGCATCGACACCGACGCCCTGCCATCCGATGCTGCCGTGCGCGCCGGGATCGAGGCGGATCTGGCCGGTGACGGCATCGACGCGCTTGCGACGCGGCTGCAGGAGCTCGCGCCCGGGCTGGCCGCACGAACGGACCTCCGGAACCCGCGCCGGGTCGTG
>Ga0307446_1000186_pt1 | contig 19786 bp, 21 predicted proteins | sample SalMarSW160320MG_FD_202141 | JGI IMG/M metagenome (GOLD analysis project Ga0307446, IMG submission 202141) | Salt marsh sediment microbial communities from the Plum Island Ecosystem LTER, Massachusetts, United States - SW1603-20 | ecosystem: Environmental > Aquatic > Marine > Intertidal zone >... | reverse complement strand
GTCGACGTCTGCAATGTATTTCAAATTTAAAAAAGCACCGACCCGAGAAAAAATCAGGTCTCTGTTTTCAATCAGAATTTTGGCAACTCCCGTACCCACCGTACCACAGCCGAGTAATCCCACATTTATCGTTTTCATAGAATACCTGTACAAAGGTTAAGCGGTTCAAGGTTCATGGTTCATCAACGCCAACATACATATTCGTTTAGATCGTTTGGATCTTTGAGTTAATTTAGTTGGCTATTTTGCTTTAATTGGTTGAGCCTTCACCTTTCAAGCTTTTAGCCTTGAACGGTGAACGGTGAACCCGGAACCCATCTGCCTACATGACTTTCCGGATGCCTCTGATGGCCTGATTGATGCGCATCTGATTTTCTATCAAGGCAAACCGAACGTATTCGTCCCCGTATTCGCCAAAACCCAGACCGGGAGAAACCGCTACACCGGCGTCATTGATCAGCATTTTAGAAAATTCCACGGAACCCATTTTTACATATTGATCGGGAATTTTGGCCCATACAAACATTGTTGCTTTTGGGCTCTGTACTTCCCAACCCACACGATTGAGTCCGGATATCAAGGCATCCCGCCGCAATTTATATGTGTCGCAGATTTCTTTGACACATTCCTGCGGTCCGTTTAAAGCAATGATGGATGCAATTTGAATCGGCTGAAAAATGCCATAGTCCAGATAGCTTTTAATTCTGCGAAGTGCACCAACGACTTCGCTGTTCCCTACGCAGAAACCGACGCGCCAGCCGGGCATGCTGTAACTTTTGGACAGAGAAAAAAATTCCACCCCAACATCTTTGGCGCCCTTGACCTGCAGGAAACTGGGCGGTTTATAACCGTCAAATGCCAGATCTGCATAAGCAAAGTCGTGGACGATCATAATATCGTGCTCTTTGGCATAGGCGACGATATTTTCAAAAAACGAGATATCCACGACTTCTGTGGTCGGATTGTGCGGATAGCTGATGATCAATACCTTGGGCCTCGGCCAGGTTTGCCGAGTCGCGTGCATCAGATTGTCAAAAAAATCATTGCCGTGGCCCTCGGGTATGCCCCTCACATCACCACCGGCGATAATTGCGGAATATGGGTGGATGGGGTAGGTCGGGTTCGGCGTAAACACCACATCTCCGGGACGTATGGTGACAAGAATCAGGTGGGATATCCCTTCCTTGGCGCCGATAGTAGCGATGGCTTCGGTATCGGGATCGATATCGACATCATATCTGCGTTTATACCAGCTTGAAATCGCCATTCTTAACTTGGTGATCCCCATAGATGCGGAATATCGATGATTCTGCGGTTTTTGGACCGCCTCTGTCAGTTTGTCCACAATGTGCTGGGGTGTGCCGATGTCAGGATTCCCCATTCCAAGATCAATAATATCCTGTCCGGCGTGTCTGGCATCCATTTTAATTTTGTTAACGGTTGCAAAAACATACGGTGGCAGTCGATCGAGCCTGGCAAACGGTTTCATAGGCATAACCTCACTATTGAGTTTATACATCAATAGACATTGAATACTAAACACTTCATCACATGAATATTCCAGCGGCAGCCAGCCTGAAGCTTCAGATTGCCTTTATTTACAATACCCGGCATGTGATGTCAAAAAATTTGTTTTGACTTTTACATGAACTCGAATTAATTTTTCCTTTCAACGCGTTGATTATTTATACTTTCTAAAAGGGATAAATATGACAAAACCATTGACATACGTGGATGCAGGCGTAGACATCGATAAAGCCGATGCATTTGTGGGAAACATCAAAGAAATTGCCAAACAGACCTTCAGATCCGGAGTTATCAGTGAAATCGGCGGGTTCGGCGGGTTGTTTTCACTGAACATCGCCAATATGGAAAGCCCGGTTCTGGTCAGCTCTACGGACGGCGTCGGAACGAAGCTCAAGATTGCTTTCATGCTGGAAAAGCATGATACCGTGGGCATTGATCTTGTGGCCATGTGCGTCAATGATATTGTCGTTCAGGGCGCAAAACCGCTGTTTTTTCTTGATTACCTGTCCATGGGTAAACTTGAAACCAAAATTGCGACAGATGTTATCACCGGCATCGGCGAAGGATGCCGGCAGGCGGGATGTGCGCTTATTGGCGGGGAAACTGCTGAAATGCCGGGATTTTATAAAGATAATGAATATGATCTGGCTGGTTTCGTGGTCGGCCTTGTTGAAAACAGCAAAATTATCGACGGATCGGGGATTCATGTCGGCGATCAGTTGATCGGAATTTCATCCAGCGGACTTCACAGCAACGGATATTCTCTGGTGCGCAAGATTTGCTTTGAAATTATGGGATTGAAGATCGATCATTATGTCCCCGAATTCGGCAAAACCATTGGCGAGGAGCTGCTCACGCCGACGCGGATATATTCGGAAACCATCCACCGAATTATCAAAGATTTACCGGTCTTTGGCCTGGCCCATATCACCGGCGGTGGGATCACGGATAATATTATTCGAGTGATTCCGGAAGGATGCGGCGTTGTTTTGCACAAGGACAGCTGGGATGTGCCGCCTGTGTTCGGATATTTGAAAAAGGCCGGCAATATATCTGCAAATGAAATGATGCGGACGTTTAACAATGGCATCGGTATGGTTGCCGTTGTTCATGAAAAGAACACCCAGGAAATTCTCGACCGGCTGATCGCCATGAAAGAGAATGCCTTTGTTATCGGAGAGGTCATTGATCGAAAGGAATCGGGTGAGCGGGTAAAATGGGTGTGATGGAACTTCAGGATTTTTTAAGATACAGGATGAATAAAAATTCCACAAACAGTTTTAATCACGATAAAAAGACGGCTGCGCAAAATATTAAAAATCCGTTCTTGAGGTTGATGAAATGGATAGGAAGTGCGCATAAAAACAACACGGTCTGTAAAGGCTGAACGTCAAAAAGGGCTGTTGCCGGGGGTGCAACAGGAAAAAGAAAGCCGCTATGATTGTCTTCGGCATTGAAACATCCTGCGACGAAACAGCTGCCGCTGTTGTGGTTGACGGTAAAAAAATATTGTCTTCCATCGTATCGTCCCAAGTCACCATACATCATCCTTACGGCGGGGTTGTACCTGAACTGGCTTCAAGGAAACATGTTGAAACGATCGTGCCGGTGGTCAATGAGGCGTTAACCGCTGCGGGGGTTGACAAAAAATCTCTCGATGCGGTTGCGGTGACTCGAGGCCCCGGACTTGTCGGTGCATTGCTGGTGGGATTCAACTTCGCTAGGGCTTTTGCGTTTACACTGGATATTCCGTGGGTGGGCATCAATCATCTTGAGGGCCATATCGATTCCGTGTTTCTGGAATCAGACCCGCCGCCGTTTCCCTTTGTAGCGCTTCTCGCCTCCGGCGGGCATACCAGCATCTACTATGTCACTTCTCACACCGGATACGCGCTTATGGGACAGACGAGAGACGACGCCGCCGGAGAAGCATATGACAAGGTGGCCAAAATGCTGGATCTCGGCTATCCGGGCGGCGTTGTCATCGACCGCATGGCCCATAACGGAAATCCTGAAAATATTTCCTTCCCCAGGCCGTTTATCGATAAATCCACCTTTGATTTCAGCTTTAGCGGCCTTAAAACAGCGGTGCTAAGGTACATCCAGAACCACAACAATGGCTATCGTAGACAGATTCCCGATATTGTGGCAGGATTTCAAGAAGCGGTGGTCGATGTTTTGTCCGATAAAATTTTTCATGCCGCAAAAGTCAAAAAGTGCAACCATATTGCCCTGGTGGGTGGTGTCGCCGCCAACAGCCGTCTCAGGGAAAAGATGATGTGCGAGGCCTCTCAAAATGGTTTGACGGTTCATATTCCTTCCGTCGAATTGTGCGGAGATAATGCCGCCATGATCGCAGGCGTCGGGTACCACTATTTGAAAACAGGCATTTCATCTGATTTGGGCGATGATGTATATTCGAGAAGCAAAAGTAAATTCAAATAGAAATTAAGGAAGTTATAAGCAACCACAGAATTGATCCATGGGGATATCAAAAGCCATAGTTCGATCACCTGCACGTACCGCCATTGTTGCATTTGCACTTTTGATTTTTACCGGAACTTTTCTGCTGATGCTTCCCGCAGCTTCCACGGGAAAGCCTGTTGGATGTATCGATGCACTCTTTACATCCACCTCCGCAGTTTGTGTCACCGGCCTGACGGTTGTCGACACGGGAAGGACTTACAGCCTGTTCGGTCAATCCATTATTATGATCTTGATCCAGATCGGCGGCCTCGGCATCATGACCATGTCGACGCTATTTATCATGCTGGCCGGTAAAAGACCCGGTCTCGCCGGACAAATTGTCGTGCAGGATGCTTTTACCCATTCAAGAGAACGACATATTTCATCCATTCTCAAGGATGTGTTTTTGTTTACCGGTGTTATCGAGGGGGTAGGAATTCTAATCATGTTTTTTGTTTTCCTTCCGGAGAACAGTGTCCAAAGGGCGTTTTTTTTATCTGTATTTCATTCCATCAGCGCCTTTTGTAATGCCGGCTTTTCCGTCTTCTCAGACAGCTTTGTCAAATATCGGGAAAACGTGGCGCTGAATCTGGTCATCTGTTTTTTGATCATATCCGGAGGCATTGGATTTCTGGTATTGTCCGAGATTAAACGGAAGTTTTTAGTCAAGCATCGCGCCCTGTCTCGACTCAGCCTCCATTCAAAGATCGTGCTGTCAACAACACTCTTTTTAATCCTTTCCGGAATGGTTTTAATTCTCGGCATGGAGTGGAGCAATACGCTGGCGCCGCTTTCACTACCAGGCCGTTTTCTGGCTGCTTTTTTTCAGTCTGTTACCGCCAGAACCGCCGGATTTAATACGCTGCCCATTGGTAACATGGCCAATCAGACCCTTTTTCTGATCACATTACTCATGTTCATCGGCGCTTCTCCGGGCTCCTGCGGCGGGGGCATCAAAACTACCAGTTTCACCACACTGGCAGTGTTGGGTCTTTCTCGCTTTCAAGGACAGGATCGGCCTTTGTTGTTTAATCGGACCATTTCGGCGACGAGTGTCGGAAAGGCTGTCAGCGTGGTCATCCTCAGTGCCATGGTGATCTGCCTGGGCATTATGCTTTTGTTGATCACTGAAATCGGCCAGGTGTCTCACACACAAAGCCGCGGGCGGTTTTTAGAATTGTTTTTTGAAGTCGTCAGTGCTTTCGGCACGGTGGGACTATCTACAGGCATCACTGGTTTGCTGTCTGAAATCGGCAAAGTCATTCTTTCCATGGTCATGTTTGTAGGACGTCTCGGGCCGCTGGTAGTGGGCGTGGCGGTGAGTCGGGATACGGCGACGCGGTATTTTTATGCAGAGGAATCCATCATGGTGGGATGAGGTTGAGTATGAAACAATTTGCAGTCATAGGTCTTGGAAATTTCGGATATTATCTGGCTACACATCTTTATGACAAAGGAAACGATGTGCTCGCCATCGATCAAAATCAGAATCTGGTACAGAAAATCAAGGACAATGTGACACAAGCGGTCATCGCGGATTCGACGGATCTTCAGACCATTAAATCCTTGTCGATCCAGGAAATGGATGCCGTCGTTGTCTGCATCGGTAATGACCTCAGCGCGTCTATTCATACCACCTTGAATCTCAAGGATGTGGGGGTTCGAAAGGTATATGCCAAGGCGATTTCAGAACCCCATGGCCGTATTCTGCGTAAAGTCGGCGCTCAGGAAATTTTATTCCCTGAAAAAGATCTCGCCATAAATTTGGCCGAACGACTGCACAATCCCAGCCTTCTGGATTATCTACCCTTTTTTGAAGGGTACTCTATCATTGAACTGAAACCCAAAGAAAACTTTGTACAAAAGGAACTGAGGGACCTTGATCTAATCAACAAGTATGGTGTTCAGGTGATTGCCATCAAAGAAATTGCTTCCGGAAAACTGGCCATGATCCCGACCGGAAAATATGTTTTGAAAGGCGACGAGGTGATGATTCTTCTCGGGCCGAACGATGGGCTTGAATTGCTCCGGCAGAAAGAGAAATAGTATGAATGGAAATAATTGAATTCGCGGGATTAAAAAATTGAAGTTTATGGATCAAAGTTTATACTGGTTTTTTATGAAACCTTATCGGTTTTGTTTACACTCATTTGAGGTTAAATTATGCGGGCATGGGCCGCCGATATTGGAGTGGCTGATATAAGGCCGGTAAAGTTATATCAGTGGCAAAAAATAGAAATTCGGAGGAACCGTGAGAGATGATTTGTCGAAGAATTCGTTGCCGATACCGACAACGGAGGAATTGTTTTACGGTTCTGCTCCTAAAAAACGGTTGAATCAATGGCTGGCCACCGGGATTTGCGGGAATGATATATCCTCATCATGTCTGTACGTGTCGGCCATTGCAGCGGTATTTGCCGGTGTTTTAGCCCCGGTGATTTTGCTTGCGGTTGTTCTTCTCCTGTATCTTTATAAGAAAGTGTATACCGAAGTGGTGGAGGCGCTTCCTTTGAACGGGGGAACGTATAATTGTCTTCTCAACAGCACGTCAAAATTCGCCGCAGCACTTGCCGCATGTATGACCATCCTTTCCTATATCGCAACCGCAGTGATTTCATCCAAAACCGCTGTAGAATATCTGCATTCCATATTTCCAAATTTTGGGGTTATCGAGGGTACGATCCTTGTCTTGGGTGTCTTTGCAATACTGGCCATCATCGGAATTACCGAATCCGCGGTGGTCGCCCTGACCATTTTTATTTTTCACATATCCACGTTGACGATTTTTTGTGTGATAGGATTTGTGAGTATGCCTTTGGATTTCCACATTTTCAAAGGGAATCTGGCTACACTGCCCGTTGGAAACGATCTGTTGGTGGCGGTTTGTCTGGGTTTTTCTGCGGCCTTGCTCGGTATCAGCGGATTTGAAAGTTCGGCTAATTTCGTGGAAGAGCAGGATGTTGGCGTTTTTCGAAAAACCCTTAGGAACATGCTGATTACCGTGGCCATTTTCAATCCCTTGATTTCCGTTCTTTCTCTGAACCTGTTACCCATAGAAGAAATTATTTCCAACAAAGATCATCTCCTTTCAGATATGGCGCATCTCATGGGGGGGCATGCTTTCAAGCTGGTCATCGCCATAGACGCCGCCGCCGTGCTTTCAGGAGCTGTTTTGACGAGTTTTGTAGGCGTTACCGGATTAGTTCAACGGATGGCTCTGGATCAGTGTCTGCCGCAATTTCTGTTGAAAAAGAACCGGAGAGGGACGTCCCATCGCATTATTATCACCTTTTTTATCCTCTGTTCATCGATTCTACTGGTAACGCGAGGGAGCCTGCTTTCTCTGGCGGGGGTCTACACCATATCCTTCTTAGGCGTCATGACCCTGTTCGGCATCGGAAACATACTTTTGAAATTAAGACGAAAGGAGTTGAAACGAACCTACCGGGCCGGGTGGGCGACGATTATCATTGCCATCATCGCCACCACTTTGGGAATATTGGGGAACGTGGCGATTGATTATAAGAACCTCTTGTTTTTCATGCATTATTTTATCCCCACCGTATTGCTGGTGGTGATCATGTATCTGAGAATTCCGATATTGAGGGGTCTTTTGCAGGTGCTGAACAACCTCATGACCCGGATCCTGCTTTGGCGAACCACAGTGATCGATCAGATTACATCCATTACCGAGCAAAAGGTAATTCTTTTTGCTCGCGGCGGCGATTTGAGCCGGTTGAATACCGCCTTCAGCTATATCATGAACAACGAATCCAGCCGATCCGTCGTGGTTTTGCATCTATATAATCATCCTGAATACAATAAAGAAAAAGACCTTGCCGAAAGTCTCAAAATACTTCATGAAATATTTCCGCTGTTAAAAACGCAGCTGGTGGTCCGTGAGGGTAAATTCGGAGCAGAAATAATTAATGAAATATCCAATGAATTCATGGTTCCGGTAAACAATATCTTTATCGGCGCACCTGAAGAAAAACATTCCTTTTCCATACAGGAATTGGGCGGTGTTCGCGTAATTTTTTAGCCCGGCGGCAGTGAGCCGTTCAATATATGGGGGGGATGTGGGGTATGAAGGTTGTGAAACCACTTCTAATACATCGGTTTAACCTTCCAAGGCGCTTGTCACGGACAGCAGGATTATCACGGACTCTAAAATCTATGGACAAAAATATAAAAGAATAGCCCCCGGAAAAATTTCCGGGGGCTGGAGAAAGGAGGTTAGGCAATGGCAAACCGATTTTGGTTTTAACCTAACCGTTATAGATTAATACCACGTTGTAATATGTCAAGGGATATTCATCAAAAAGCCGCAATTTCCCCTCATAGTTATTAACGGCCAAGCCGATCTCTCGGACTTTTTTGGGAAATGATAATAACCGCAGCAATATAAATAATGGTAATCCCTAAAATGATATACATTAACATGTCGTTTCTCCTAGTGCATATATCGGCATAAATACCTAAAACCTTAAACTTACGGATAGGCGCGATTTAAAAGGAAATTCTTGGTTGGATTGATAGGGGAGAAAAGGAAAGAGGCGTTTCGGAAGATGTGAAATGATCGAACGGCCGAGGGCTTGCCTATTTTCTAAGATTCATGGACCGGAACCGGGAAAAACGGCAGGTTAATTTGCTTGACCCGGCACACCCAAAAGCATCCCATCTGCAACCTACAGAAATAGAAACCGCTTTCGTAAAAATGAGAATATAAAGAAAAGCCCCTGGGGCTACGTTTTCCCAGGGGCCACTGTGGGGGTTGGTAGTCTATGACCTCTGATAGAAAATCCCCCTTTAAATGCCGTGATTAGCTCAGTATTTGCCAAGTTATATAAAAATATATATCTGACCGAGAACTAAGATGCACGGGCATAAGAGAAGATATTTCTTAACTACTGATCAAAAGCGATGCAAAAACCATGCTCACTTGGCCACTTACGTCGTGTTTGCTTTTATATTTCAATTAAATTAGGAGGTTATATTAATTGGGAAATTTGATTGGTTAGACTGATTCATATCAAATCATCTCAAAATATGAAGTAAACTATATAAATTCTATGAAAAGAATTACATATAGATATACCCCATACGCACCCTAAGGAGACAAAAAAGCCGCAATCTGTTAAGATTGCAGCTGATATTTTTTTGTGGTGCCGAAGGCCGGACTTGAACCGGCACGGGTCTCCCCACTACCCCCTCAAGATAGCGTGTCTACCAAGTTCCACCACTTCGGCACATGAATACAAAGCGTTATCAATATCTCATTTTGTGTGAGCCGGTTTTGCAGGCTGTGAAGCTTCCGGATTCGGCTGAGGGGCTTTCTCCGGTGCCGTTGGCGGTGCCGTCGGGGTCGCTTTCTGCTCTATGGGCGGCTTTTGATTCAACATTATGGAACTTGGCGTACGATGGCCTGACATATAAGCCAGTACCAGGGAAGTCAGCATAAAAATAACGGCCGCTACGGTTGTTAATTTTCCCAAGAACGTTGAGGATCCGGTACTGCCGAAAAGTGTCTGGCTGCCGCCTCCGCCGAAAGCCGCTCCCATATCCGCTCCTTTTCCGGTTTGAAGCAGAATGATCATAATAAGGGCAATCGATACGATAACATGTATAATGATTAAAAATGTAGGCATAATGAGTTATGTTTTTTGTTGTGTCAAATTTTAAAATTGAACGATTTTACTGAATGTCACTGGATCGAGACTGGCGCCGCCCACCAATGCGCCGTCTAAATCCGGCATTGACATCAGTTCTGCGATATTATCCGGTTTAACGCTACCTCCATATAGGATTCTCATGGATTTGGCAAGCCCGTTCCCGAAATTTTTTTCAATTATCGCACGTAAATAATCGTGAACTTCCTGGGCCTGTTCGGCGGTGGCCGTCTTACCGGTTCCGATGGCCCATATCGGTTCATATGCCATGACCAGCGTATTCAGATCGCGGGAGGAAAAGCTCTCTAACCCTTTTTTAACCTGTTTGTCAAGTACTGAAAAAGTTTCTTTTAATTCCCGTTCTTTTTCAGACTCTCCCACACACAGCACCGGCACTAAACCGCTGTTGACGGCGGATCTGATTTTTCTGTTTACGGATTCGTCGGTTTCTCCAAAATATTGACGCCGTTCGGAATGACCGATAATAACATAACGGCAACCGGCTGAAACAAGCATGACAGGCGATATCTCGCCGGTATAAGCGCCTTCAGCCTCCCAAAAAAGATTCTGCGCCCCCAGGGATATACAGGTCCCCTTCACGACTTTCGATACTTGCGCCAATGCGGTAAAGGGCGGTGCAATCATGATATCGACATCGTCGCACGCCGAAACGAGCTTGACCAAGTGTTCAGCGGTTTCAACGGCCTCTGAACAGGTTTTGAACATTTTCCAGTTCCCGGCAATCAAAGGTCTGCGGTTGTTCATCGACTTATCTCCATATCGTAAATCTTCGAATTACAGTTGTGCCGCAATCATGGCCGCCAGATCCACCATCCGGTTAGAATATCCGGTTTCATTATCATACCAGGACAGCACTTTGACCATGTTGTCTACGGCATAGGTCGTCTGGGCGTCGACGATAGAAGACAAGGTTGATCCGTTGTAGTCTGTGGATACCAGCGGGAGATCGCTATATCCTAAAATTCCGGCAAGGGAACTTTCCGAGGCTTCTTTTAAAGCCGAGTTTACGTCTGTGACGTTAACTCCTGTTTTGTCCAAGGTTGCGACAAAGTCGACAAGTGATACATTCGGCGTTGGGACACGAATGGCAAGGCCGTTGAGTTTCCCGGTAAGTTCCGGCAGTACCAGAGCTACGGCTTTGGCCGCGCCGGTCGTTGTCGGAATCATGTTCATGGCGGCCGCCCTGGCCCGCCGCAAATCTTTGTGGGGGAAGTCGAGCAGGCGCTGGTCACCCGTATAAGAATGAATGGTGGTCATCAGACCGGATTTGATGCCGAAATTTTCCAAAAGAACCTTGGCGATCGGCGCGAGACAGTTGGTTGTGCAGGATGCGTTTGATATGATATGGTGAGCTCTTGGGTCGTATTGATTCGAGTTGACCCCCATGACAATGGTAATGTCCGGTTTCTGAGCCGGCGCCGATATAATCACTTTTCGGGCTCCGGCGGCAAGGTGTTTGGATGCACTTTCATGGTCTCTAAAGAGACCGGTGCATTCCGCAACAATGTCTACATTGAAGTTTTTCCAGGCAAGCGCCGCGGGATCTTTTACCGCGGTGACTGCCACTGATTTCCCGCCGACTTTTATGGAATCGTCATTTGCGATGACTTCCGTCCCCAGCTTTCCGTGGACAGAATCATAAGATAGAAGATGAGCCATCGTTGCTGAATTCATAAGGTCATTGACCGCCACGATTTCGAGCTCGGCATGATTCATCAATGCCCTGAAAACCAGACGTCCTATTCTTCCAAAACCATTTATGGCTATTTTTACACTCATTGTACCACCTCCGTTTTAGCGGCTATTCTCGTTTGTTTCCCTTTAAAATTCCACTGGCAAGTGAAATGCTTTTTTTCCCATAAGCTTCAAGGTGTTCAGCGACTTCACAAAGATCCATCTCTTTGTTTTGAATATCGACGGCCTTGATCAGAATGGGGAGATTCACACCGGATATGACTTCTACGCGTCCTTCTTCGAGAAATGAATAACTCAAGTTGGAAGGCGTTCCTCCGAACATATCAGTTAAGATAAGAACCCCTTTGTTATGGTCAACCTTTTTTATGCCTTCAGAAATTTTTTTGCGCAGTTTATCGACATTTTCCTTTAAATTGATGGAAACGGATACCATTGTGTCGGGGCGGGTCCCTAAAATGAACTCGGCGGCATCAATAAGTGCATCCCCAAGCTGACTGTGTGTTACAATAACGATTCCTATCATAAGACTCCTTTTAGGGACCTTTGCAAAACGCCCCTTTTTGCCCAATTTCTGCGTCAGGCTCAAATTTTAATCCTCAAAATACTCAATGTATTCCTGTGGTTAAAATTTTCGCCTTTCTTGAACTTGAACAAAAATGACCATTTTTCAAAGGTCCCTTTTACAGATCAATATCTCGATGTGTAATGATGATTTTACTGCCTTGTTTGTTTAGATGTTTGAATAAAGCTTCGGCAACGGCTACCGAGCGATGTTTGCCTCCGGTACAGCCCACTGCAATGGTTAAATACGCTTTTCCCTCTTTTTCGTACAAAGGAATTAAATAGTCAAGTAGATCAATAAATTTATTTAAAAATATTCGGGTGTTGTCGTTATTTAAGACATAATCTTTTACTTTTTCGTCTTTTCCGTCCAGTGCTTTGAGTTTCGGTATAAAATGCGGATTTAACATAAAACGAACATCCATAATGAGGCTGGCATCATGGGGAACACCGTATTTAAAGCCGAATGACAAGATGTTGATGCTCATGGGAGCGGAATCTTTGCTCTGTTGAGCGATATTTTGGATAACGGACTTCAGTTCGTGGATATTATAACGGGAAGTATCAATAATTTCGTCGGCTGCGGATTTAAGATTTTTTAACCGTTCCTTTTCTATACGGATTCCCTCTAAAAGACTCTTTCCCTGGGCAAGGGGATGATGCCTCCGGGTCTGGCTATAACGCTTCACCAATGTGTCTTCACCGGCTTCGAGAAAAAGGATCTTAAATTGATATCCTTTTTCCTTCAAAGTCTCAAAGATTAACGGGTACGAGGTTAGAAAGCTTTTTTCCCGCAGATCCATGACAAATGCCAGGCCTGCGATTTCCGAGTTGCTTTCAATCGGCAGCTCCACAAATTTGGGGAGAAGCGCCACCGGCATGTTATCGACACAATAGAACTCCACATCTTCCAATGCATCGATTGCGCTGCTCTTCCCTGAACCGGAAAGCCCTGTAATAATGAATATGATCAGCTCTTTCACTTTTGTTCAAGAACAGGGGTTAATATTCTTCTTCCTCCTCTTCTTTAATAATTGAATAGATTTCATCTCTGCTTGTTGCATGCAACAGCTTTTCTTTGAAAGGATCGTTTTTTAAAATTCTCGAAATTCGAGCAAGCAGTTTCAAATGAAGCCCCGTGGAATTTTCCGGTGTAATTAAAAGGAAAAATATGTGGGCGGGCATCCCGTCCATGGAATCGAAGTCGACCCCTTTTTGACTTCGTCCGAAACCGAGGATTAAGGATTCAAGTCCCCTGATTTTCCCGTGCGGGATTCCGATGCCTTGCCCGATACCGGTGCTGCCGAGTCGCTCCCGCTCCATGAGCACCTTCACGAGTTCCTCGCGGTCTATACCGGCAATTTTTGCGATAGGAACAACCAGTTCTTCAAGGACGCCTTTTTTGTCGAACGCTTTCAAATCAACAACAATTGCTTCCTTGGGCAATACATCAAGAATCTTCATTTTATTTTCACCGATAAGTTATCGAGACCTTTGCAAAACACCCCTTTTTGCCCAATTTCTGCGTCACACTAAAATTTTAATCCTTAAAATACTCAATGTATTCTTGCGGTTAAAATTTTCGCGTTCCTTGAACTTAGACAAAAATAAGCATTTTTCAAAGGTCTCTTATCAGCTACGGGGCTGAATCAAACCGTAGTTGCCGTCTTTGCGCCGATAAAGAACATTGACCTGGTTGGTTCTGGCATCCGTAAACACGAGAAAATTATCGTTTACAAGTCCCATCTGCATCACTGCTTCTTCTACATCCATAGGTTTATATTCGATATTTTTAACAAGAATATGGTGAGAAGTGTCATCTTCTCCAAATCGAGTGTCTTCTCCAATGTTTTCTTTTGAGTTGGGTTTCTGTCCGATCCTGTGTTTTCTGATTTTCTGCTTGTTTTTCTTGATCTGTTTTTCGAGCTTGTCCAAAGCGATATCGATGGCAGAGTACATGTCATCCGTCACTTCTTTGCCGTAAATATTCAGCCTGTCTCCAATAATATTAATTTCTGCCATGTGCCGAAATTTTTCAACCGAGAGAACAACACTTGCTTCGGCGGGATTGTATAGATACTTATCAAAACGATCCAGTTTTTCTCCGACATATGCCTTTAAATTTTCAGAAGGATCGAGATTTTTAAAGGTAACGGACGTTTGCATGCTTAAAACCTCCCTAAAATTCTTTGCGTTTGTTCGACGGTAACACTCTCATCATTTCACGATATTTGGCCACGGTTCTGCGCGCAATGCTGATGTTGGATTCTTTTAAAATTTTCGAAATCTTATCATCGCTGTAAGGTTTTTTCGGATTTTCGCTTTCGATGATTTGTCTAATTTTTTCCTGAACGCTGGCAGAGGCCACGGCTTCGCCCTGGATGCGCTGAATGGAACTGTTGAAGAAATATTTCAATTCGAAAATACCCCGCGGCGTGTGAACATACTTATTGGTTGTTACTCTGCTGATGGTTGATTCATGCATTCCGATATCTTCAGCGACATCCCTCAACACCATGGGCTTAAGGAATGCGATACCCTTTTCAAAGAAACCTCGCTGAAACTTGAGTATACTTTCCATCACCCTGTAAATCGTTTTTTGGCGTTGATGGATACTCCGGATGAGCCATGTGGCGGACCTCATCTTGTCCTGTATGTATTCTTTTGCATCGTCGGAAAAATTTCCGTCCTCCTTGAAGGCATTCTTATAAAAATTGTTGACGTGCAATTTCGGCATTCCGTCATCGTTGACCAGTATCACAAACTCATCCTCTATTTTATGCACAAAAACATCGGGATTAATGTATTGGGGTTCCTCTTCGACGAATTGCCTGCCCGGCCTTGGCTCCAAACTCTTAATGACTTGAATGGCGGTGACAACATCTTCTATATTTGCTTTCAAGGATTTTGCGATGGCCCTGTAATTTTTATTTTCGAGATGATGGAGATGATTTTCGATGATTTGAATTACGATGGTGTTGTCGAGGCCAAAATGTTTTGCCTGTATCAGCAGGCATTCTCCGAGATTTCTTGCACAAACACCCACAGGGTCAAAGGTCTGCATTAAGGACAATATTCTATCAACCGCTTCGACGTCAGATCCGCTCATGACGGAAAGATCTTCGACAGAAGAATCTAAATAACCGTCTTCATTTAAGTTGCCGACGATAAGACTTCCGATATTCTCTTCTTCTTCCGTGGGAGATGTCATCAAAAATTGCCAAAGCAAATGTTCTCGCAAAGATTCTTTGTGTGCGATAAATGATTCGAAATTTGGAGATTCTCTTCTTTCGGATTCGAAATGGGTTCTGCCTGAAGAACTATATTCATTGATATAATTGTTCCAATCGATATCATCAGGAATATTTTCCTCTATGGTGACTTCTTTTGTTTGGTCGGATTCAGCGGCGATTAGAGCCTCAGCCGAATCAGGGGCGGAATCCTCAACAGTTGAATCTTGAATTTCCTCTTCCAAGGTCGGGTTTTCTTCAAGTTCGTTTCGTATGGTATTCAATAGCTCCAGTCTTGATAGCTGCAAGAGTTTGATTGCCATCTGAAGCTGGGGCGTCATGATGAGTTGCTGAGTGAGTTTCAGCTGCTGTCTGAGTTCAAGAGCCATTTTATAATTTAAACTCGTCTCCTAAATATATCCGCCGAGCGGTTTCGCTGTTAACAATTTTTTCAGGGTTGCCGGATTCGATAATTTTTCCATCATTTAGTATATAAGCTTTGGCACAGACTTCAAGTGTTTCTCTAACATTATGATCAGAAATAAGAATACCGATACCTCTATTTTTAAGATGGACAATGATGTTTTTGATATCGATAACCGCCAAAGGATCTATGCCTGCAAAAGGTTCATCCAGTAAAATAAATGACGGATTCGTCGCCAGGGCGCGCGTTATTTCCAAGCGCCGCCGTTCTCCTCCTGAAAGCTGATTGGCCTTTTGGTTTTTAAGATGTTTTATGCCAAGTTCATCGAGTAGCATCTCTACCTGTTTTTCCTTAATGGATTTTGAGGTAGAAACCATTTCAAGAATCGCCAGGATATTTTGTTTTACCGTTAATTTTTTAAATACTGAGGTCTCCTGGGGAAGATAGCCGACGCCTTTACGGGCCCTGAGATACATCGGAAAATTCGTGATGTCCTCATCATCGAGAAATACATGTCCCTGGTCCGGCTTTATCATTCCAACAGTCATATAAAAGGTTGTGGTTTTGCCTGCGCCGTTTGGCCCGAGAAGCCCGACAACATGGCCGTTTTTAATTTCCATGTTAACATCACTGACCACTCGCTTGCCGTTATATATTTTGACAAGATTTTCAAGAGACAATGTCGCCAATTACTTTTTTCCCTGTTGCCCGGAATAGAATACTGCTTCCACGCGTTTTTTATTCCCGCTTTCGACATTTACGCGACCGTCTGCTCTGTAAAAGGTTATTTTTTCTCCGGAGATCGAATCTTTTCCACTGGTGATTTTTGAACCCTCTCCTGTCAAGACAAGTACCATGGTGGCTGTATTGTATACGGCTTGCTGCGTAACTGCAACCCTGTTGTCGAATTTTATTTTAACGTTCCCCTTGGCGATGATTTCATGAATCGTTCCTTCATTTACAGCAAGAGGTCCTTTGTCGGCAATGTTTTTTCTAAATATAACTTTGAGTCTGTCGGCCGTAATGACGGTGTCTTTTTGTGTCGCTGTTACATTTCCGATAAATTCGGCATAACCGGCCTTATTGTACGAAATCAATTTGTCCGATGTTACATGGATGATTTTGTTTTTTTCAGTGTCAATTTTCTTTTGACTTTGTTGCGTGTCCTGTGCATTTGCAAAATGGGTCACAGCGAATAAAATCAGAGAGAAAATCGTAGCCCAACATCCTAACATCCTGAAAAGATGTTGATTAAAGTGAGATTCCTCCATGAAAGGTTCCTTTAACTTTTCCTTCAAACAAAGTCCTGTTGGTGTTTAAATTGAGTGACATGGCGTCTGCAACGAGCTGAAATGAATCTCCGGTGATATTCACCGGAGCGTTTGAAAAAAGGATTCGCTTTTTATGCTCGTAATACAAATTTTCACACCTTAATTTGTATTGGGTATATTTTACCACAACATTATTGGATATTTCCATGTCGTTGGAATCTGTTTTCAAAAGCCCGCGGTCGGCCGTAATATAAACTTTGGTGCGATCTTTAAGGAAAAATGTTACAGAAAGATCCTTAAATACCGCCTGATTCTTGTCCGTCATATAATCTGCAGAGGCGGCATCGAGACTCCACTCCTTTATTCCGCTTCGTGTGGCGGTCTGATGCGCCTTCCCGATGGAAATATTTGCTTTGTTCGAAACCATAGCCCCTGGGGCGTCGCTTGTTTCAATGCCGTTGCGATCGTATAAAAACACCGTCAAGATAACGCCGAATGCAAGAAGAATAATTGTGATCAATAAAATATTTAACTGTATTCGATGTGTATTCTTTTTCAGTTTCATACCCAAAAACGTTCTAAAATGCTTTCCCAAAGCCCTTTGGCTTTTAATATGGCTTCACAAACTTCTCTCACTGCGCCGCGGCCGCCTTTTGCCGAAGTGATCATATCCGCGTTTTCGCGAAGTGTGGCATGGGCATCTGCAACAGCGATCGAGAGTCCTGTGCGTCTCATCAAGGCAAGATCCGGCAGGTCATCGCCGATACAGGCAACTTCTTCGACTGAAAAACCGGTTCGTTCCAACACCCGGTTGAGTGCGTCGGCTTTATTGGCGACGCCGTCGTAGATAAGATCGATGCCCAATTCTTTGCAACGTTTGGAGAGGGCGTTTGAGCGTCTGCCGGTAATGATGCCCAGATGAATACCCGCCTCCATAAGAAGTCTTATTCCGAGACCGTCTTTAACATTAAAAATTTTTGTTTCCGCGCCGTTGTCGCTATAAACGATGCCGCCGTCGGTAAGAACGCCGTCAACATCCAGAAGAAGAAGTTTTATACTTTTTAACCGATTTGAAACCATCTGCGATTACTAATTAGAATATCGAAATCATAACGGATAAACTTTAACCCCATTTGTGCGATAATGCACATTCGACTTCAGCCCAAGGGCCATGCCGGGTCAATCCAGCAGCGATGTTCGAATGGCTTTGAGCCGGGAAAGCAGGTCATATAAGTCGTCAAGTCTTAACGAATTCGGCCCGTCGCTCAATGCCTTGTCGGGGTCGGGATGAACTTCCATAAACACGCCGTTTGCGCCGGCTGCAACCGCCGCACTGGCAAGGGTTGATGCAAATTCACGCTGCCCTCCGGAACTGTTGCCGGCACCGCCGGGAAGCTGAACACTGTGAGTTGCATCAAAGATCACCGGCCACCCCGTATCCTGCATGATCTTAATCCCTCGGAAATCCACCACGAGATTGTTATAGCCGAACATTGTTCCCCGTTCCGTGATCAGGATCTGGCGATTTCCTGCAGAGATCACCTTTTCAACGACATTGACAATATCCCATGGCGCGAGGAATTGTCCTTTTTTAATATTCAAGGGTTTTCCGGTTTTGGCGATTTCTACTATCAGATCGGTTTGTCTGCATAAAAAGGCGGGAATCTGAATGATATCCAGTACCTGGACTGCATCGACAATTTCAGTGACCTGGTGAACATCCGAAAGAATCACAAGGTCGAGTTCCGATTTGATCTGTCCTAGAATTTTTAGTCCTTCTGTTAATCCGGGTCCTCTAAAGGAATGAATGGAGGTACGGTTGGCTTTATCATAAGAAGCCTTAAAAATGAAAGGGATATTCAATTGATCGGTCAACTCTTTTAAGAACGAAGCAATTTTAAACGTCATTTCATAATTTTCTATGACACACGGGCCTGAGATCAATACCAAATCCGATGCTTGTCCGATGGAGATATTGCCTGCCTTAACGATATTGCCCGTCATTATAAATCCCTTGTTTTGAATCCGACTGTTTTTTTTCGACTTCCGACTTCGGCAAGCTGGAAAACCCGCCCTACAAACCTCTGATTTATAGTTTTCTGTTTTTCTGCCTAAGACTTCCGCTTGCCGCGGCGTAGCTCGGAGAGCGAAGCCGGGACCTCCGTCCTCTGATATCCGGCGTTTTCATATCTATCGCGCATGCTGAAAAAAGTCAAGAAACGAAAAAATGGAAAAGAGCCCTTGATTACAATCTTTTTTATTGTTATTAGCAGACAGTTACAATAATGAAAGGATGAATTTAACCCATTGAAAACTGTCAAGAAAGTTTTAAAGTCAAAAGTGTTTTTGGTAATTTGCCTGATTGTACTTATGCCTGTGGTGTGGATTGTTACAGTCAGATTCGAAGGTAATAAACCGTCCATCGTCATTGAGGAACCATCTCCGTATATCGGTAAGGCCCAGTCGCTTTCCGTTACCGTGTCCGATCCGAAAAGTGGTGTTCGAAAAATATGGATCGGTCTTGTCAAAGACGGCACTGAAACGGTTCTGTTAAAAAAAGATCTGCCGTCCGCCGGTCTATTTAGAGGGGGAAAAGATTTAAAGGCATCCTTTAACTTGAACATCGAGCCAAAGAGCCTGGGAGTGACGGACGGTAAGGCAATGCTGCGGATGTTTGCAACCGATTATTCCTGGCGGAATTGGATGCGCGGGAACAGAGCGTATTTGGAAAAAGAGGTCATCATTGATACAACGCCTCCGAATGTGGATGTTCTCAGTAAAATCCAAAATGTCAGTCAAGGCGGAAGCGGTGTTGTTATTTACAAACTCTCCGAGCCTTGCGATAAAAGTGGTGTCGCTGTGGGGAATGACTTTTTCCCGGGGTATTCTGGATACTTTAAGGATAAAAATGTCATAATGGCC
>Ga0307446_1000185_pt1 | contig 19832 bp, 12 predicted proteins | sample SalMarSW160320MG_FD_202141 | JGI IMG/M metagenome (GOLD analysis project Ga0307446, IMG submission 202141) | Salt marsh sediment microbial communities from the Plum Island Ecosystem LTER, Massachusetts, United States - SW1603-20 | ecosystem: Environmental > Aquatic > Marine > Intertidal zone >... | reverse complement strand
CTCTTCCCCATGTTTGTGGAGATAACCGAGCTAGATGCCTGGATAAAAAATACGAACTGCTCCGCTGTGATTTTCCCTTATCATGAAATACAAAATTTACTTGGTTACGAACGGCAAAAACAGGTGATAAAAGATATTAAAACAATCGCCCAGCGACATCAACTTCCTCTATATGAAACGTCTGAAGATTTCAATCTCACGATATATCTGAACGATCCGATACCATCTCATGATTATACAACAAATGCATTAGTTCAATCTTGTATAAACACTGCAGACCTGTCAACGGAAAGCGTTATCTTCACCACCTCGGGAACCTCCGGTCGATCCAAACTTGTCCTTTATGAACAGGGAGGTTTCCTCAGGAATTGCCAATGCTGGCAGGCATCAGGACTCTATGCCAAAGAAAAACTCGGAGGACGAAGCTTCCTTGACATCATACCCCATACTGTGAGTATACGAGCTTTATTTAACGCATTCTGGACCGGTTATCCCGTCTGCATCATAAAAACGGAATGGATCAAACAAAAACCACAAAAACTCCTACAATTTCTTGTCAAAATGCGTCCAGAGGTTATGACACTTGCCCCGAACTCCTTTCAATTTCTCTTAGAACTCACTACACTAGTCCCAGAGGTAAAAGACTTGGCGTTCTCTGAACTCAGAACAGTAGTGTCAACAAGTGCGCCTTACAGCAGAACCATTGCAGACGGAATGAAAAAACAATTTAACCTGCGTCTGCACAACGCGTATGGATTAACCGAGACCCAACAGGTGCTTACCACAGTCCTTGGCGACTCACCCACAGAGACTCTAGGAGAAAATAGTATGGGAAAACCCATTGCAGGAGTCGTCCTTGGTTTAAAAAAATACGACGGAGACCTCTACTTGCTTTTCGTAAAATCCCCCTATGGGCATAAAGCCATACTTACTGAAAACAAGGTTTTCCCTGAAGAGTTTTTTAACTCCGGTGATATCGTCAGATATAGAAAACCTGATGCTCTTAGCTATGTCGGACGAGAGAAAAAAGACTTTATAAAAAATGGATTTGGAGCAAAGGTCTCCCTCTCATATCTCAAGGAATATTATAAGGACCTCTATCCAGACGTCAACCACATCGAATACATGGTGTACGAGACCTTTAACTTCTCGTTAGGAATCGCCGCACTTCTCTTCATTTCAGATCCCTGTCTTCCTCAGGGGCGGGTGACTGATAAAAAAACCATACAAACATTTTACCGCCGTATCAAAACGATAAACAAGCGTCTCATCCAGACCCTTGAGCCATTTGAATATGAGCAATGGACTATCGCACGATTCCTTCTGATAAACCATACTATCGATAAGACCTTCAAAGGCACCGTGTCCAGCTACAGCATTGATACGCAATTTAACACAGAAAAATATGATCTTATATATTCAAACAACCCAAAGACAGGAGTGAAAAATCTGGAACATCTGAGTAGTGTTTTTCTTAGATTTCTTCTCATTTACACCCCATTACGAAAGAAAAAGATTAGAAAACTACTGCTTCGCATTTTTCTGCGATAAAATAAAAAAAATTCCGGGGATATTTCTCTCTAAAGACATAAATTTATAGAGTTCTATTCGATTAACATTTTTCAGTATGATTTCAGAATCAGAAATGAAAGTCATTGATACGAACTCAGAATATTTCGGAGTACCAACAATACAACTCATGGAAAACGCAGGAAAAAGCGTTTCTGAGTTCGTGAGAAGCACAATCAAAGACACCAAAAAAAACATCCTTATCCTCTGTGGAACAGGAAACAATGGCGGAGATGGATTTGTCGCAGCACGATATCTTACACAATATTACAACGTCACCATCTTTCTTACGGGAGCTGAGGTTAAAACCGAGATGGCCAAGAAAAATTACACAAAACTCCAAACCTGTGAAGTAAAAATCTATAATGCACTCAGAGACCTCGACCAGCTTCTTTTAGAAAACGATATACTGATAGATGCACTTCTTGGCACTGGCCTAGCTGGTGAACTTAAAGAACCCTATGCTACCATTGTTAAAAAAATCAATGAAACAAAGAATAAAACCATAATCTCAATCGATGTCCCCACTGGTCTGGGTTCTTCTCTTACCATAGTTCCGGGTCACACACTCACATTTCATGACAGAAAAGAAGGAATGAGTGAACAGAACAGCGGAAAAATCACTATTCTTGATATCGGCATCCCTCAAGAGGCACTTACGTATGTTGGGCCTGGCGAGCTTTCTGTGTTCTATCCACGACCTGCAAAAAAATCACATAAGGGTGATAATGGTGTCGTTCTCATCATTGGTGGAGGACCCTTTATTGGAGCACCAGCTTTGAGTGGTCTTGCAGCCTTACGAACTGGGGTTGACCTTGTGTACATCGCGACACCAAAACGTTCCTGGGAATCTGTTGCTGCTTTTTCACCTAATTTTATTGTAAAAGATTTGCATGGTGATATACTGACACAACATGATGTCTCTTCAATCGAAGATCTTCTTGATAAATGCACCGCGGTTATCCTTGGCCCCGGGCTTGGGACTGCAAGAGAAACCGAAGATGCGATTATCTCGTTGGTAAAACATATTATAGCGGAAAAGAAGCCATTGGTCCTTGATGCTGATGCTATCAAGCCCATGGGCAAAAACCTTTCTCTACTCAAGAATTCACCTACTGTAGTGACCCCGCATGTCGGTGAATTCAAAAAACTCACAGGAATAACCCTTTCCCCGGATCTCGATGTACGGATCAACGCAGTGAAAGAATGGGCTGGAAAAATCGGGATAACGATTTTTCTCAAAGGATATATTGACGTTCTGAGCGACGGAACATATGTTAAACTAAACAAAGTCCATAATGAAGCAATGACGGTCGGCGGGACTGGGGATGTCCTTGCAGGCATCATCGGAACACTACTCTCCAAAGGAGTACAGCTGTTTGATGCAGTCCGTGTTGCTGCGTTTCTCAATGGGGAAGCAGGCAACGAGGCATTCCAGAAAAAATCCTATGGACTGCTTGCAACCGATATCATCGATGAAATCCCTACGATTCTGAAAAAATATCTATAAATTTTTAATTATAAGACGATGAGCATCACTAGACACATCGTTGTTTATTCCCAAATAGCTTTGACTTCTTGATGCCGGATAAGTTCCCCGGCGACTTGGTATAACACCCATGCAAGGAATGCTGGTTCTTGTAGCATTTCCTCTGATAGTGCTGTCTTAATCTTATTTTTCATCTCTTGTTCTAGTTTATCAGGGTTTTTTGGCCATTCCGCATATTGGTACTTCTTCATCCAATCCGCGGTTTGTTCAATCGACTCTGTTTTTTTATCAGCAAGCTTCCGTACCGCTTTCTCAGTTTTTTTAACAAATACTCCTGATGATTTCTTCTCCCACATGATTCCATCCTGATCATCGATATCCTTCTGTGTCATAAAAGCCTTTACCTCGAAATGGAAAGAACTTTTAAAAACTCCCTCGTCATCAGCCGTTCGAATGAAAAAAATCCTCCTCATGATTGGAATCCTCATCATTGTTTTCATAATGGTCCCTTCAGCCAACGCGGTTTTCACATCTTCTCATGAACTGAGCGGAACTCTTTCTAAGGATACAAACGCATTTTTTATCGGAAAAACCGAGATTAAAGGAACGTTTACTGGCTTCCCGATGAAACAAGTGATTAATTCATCCATTGTGCAAGACATGGGTGGATTTCCTCTAATTGGAGCATGCACTATCGCTAATCTCGATACCGTTATTGTCGCAGAAGACATCAATATCACTAACGCAAACTCCCTTGAGGAACTCTTTTTCCAATATTTCGATCATATCACCCAATACTCAGATGTCGACATCACTACAGATAACGGTCTGTTCCTTCTTGGGATTAATCAAGGCCACCTCAACGTATCTTCAAATCTGAACTATGCCATCACCACCTTTGTTCCCCTGGAAATCATCCCTGATATACCCACAAAATTTTTCCTCACGGCGACGAACAATCCCCTCACCATGCAATGCTCAGGAGACTTTGCAGTAATCACTACCATTTCAAATACAGGAACCATCACAGTAGAGGATCGGCACGGGGCAACACTCTGGACGAGTACATCACCAAATAATTACCTTATCATACAAGATAAGAAATTCTCGATTACCCAACATCCGCCGCTGTCTCTCTTTCCTCTTAATACGCTTCCCTCAACTGTGCCATTGAAGTTGTCAATCTCCCCGGCGGATCCCCAAGATATAGAGATTACACGGCTTATTGAAAATGTCTCTGTTGCTTTGGAAAACTTTGGGGAAGGTACGACCTCTAAAATCATAAAAAACATCAATGAGTTTGTCACCCTCATTCAAACTACCTCGCTTGTTGCAAATGGCGCGATGGTGTTCCTCCACACTAATGATACCGTCACCATTGATCATTCGGCACAACAATTCACCTCGGTCGGATTCGCTCGTTTCAACACCCTTGACATTACATATGATGATTCTTCCTCCGGGCCCATGCTTCAAGCGAATTGTACACTTATTTCGCTTGGGAACCATTTCTATATCCCTCAAGCAAAACGTAATTCCGATGGAATCGTGTTTCCGTATGAACTGCTTATCATCTGGATTCTTGCACTATGTGTCTTTATCTACGTGCGTTTTTTCTTGGAACCTCCTATCGATATAAAAAGAGATGAGAGCATCAAACGTTATGCTGTCTTTTTCCATATTGTCGTCCTTATCATTTCTTTTCTTTTACTTGATTCTGAAATCAATTCCCTCTTCGGTATCAGTGCTTTTACTCTGTTGTTCTTCCAAGGGTTCTCGGCGATTACTGGAGCATTCTTTCTCCTTGAGTTAATCATCTGGGTCCTTGGCTATATCCTCCTTGCAATCCCGCTTCAGCTTCTTGTTTACTCTACGTTTCGCCTTCTTGGCATCGGAACGGGAGGAAACGGTGTTCGGAAAGCAATTGGAGACTTGTCCATCTGGGTTTTTTGTGGGCTTTATCTCCTTTTATTTATTAATGTTGTTTTTTCTCTGATTCATTTGAATAGTTTTTTTCCTATGGGATAACCTATGACCTCTGAACTTCAACCAGTCATCGATGAGCCAGCACTCCTGTTTAAAGAAAAAAAACTATTGGTTATTGCAGATCTTCACATCGGCATTGAGAGCGAATTACGAGAGAATGGATTACAGGTGCCATCCCAGACCAAGGTCATGGAACAACGATTGATTTCGATTTTAACTAAGAACTGTGTAAAGGATATTATTTTCCTTGGAGACGTTAAACATAATATCCCTTCCTCAACCATCCAAGAACGGACTGATGTAAAAGCATTTCTAAACACCATTCAAGCATATGGGACACTTCATGTGCTGCCGGGAAACCATGATGGTAACATCGATTGGTTCCTTCCGCCAGCCGTTATATTACATCCCTCAGATGGTTTTATATTTGAAGGGCTAGGGTTCACCCATGGTCATCGGAAGCCCTCTCAAGAGGTTATGCAATGCGATCAGGTTATCATCGGTCATACTCATCCCCTGGTGATGCTAACAGACCGTCTTGGGTACCGGACGTTTGAGCAATGTTGGCTAAAGGGAGTACTTTTGTCTGATAAGATTCAAGAAAAATACCCGAACTCATCAACTTCACAGATTCTTATTATGCCGGCATTTAACCCGTTATGTGGTGGGATTGCGGTCAATCGCGATCCTCTCCTTGGACCGTTTAGTTCTCTTATCGATGTGGACAACGCAGACCTCTATCTTTTAGATGGTTCGTCATTAGGTAAAGTAAAAGACCTCAAAGAATCAAGTTAACCTTAAATACATCATGTAATATACGAAACCGACTTACAACAATATCTTGATGGCCTATGGAGTTAAATCTCTCTGAAAAAACTGGAAGCCTACTGCAGGCGTTATTTCTCCTCATTCTTCCCTGGGTTGTTCTACTCATTGGACTTGCGATATCTCTTGATAATGTCTGGTTTTACCTGCTGTCCATTACTTGGTTCGGATGTGGGATTGTCTTTTTCTGGACCCTTAATTAGCATGGCAGCGTGTGACTCGTTTTTCTTTAAAACCAAAATCATTTAAATCACCTACTTTATTCTGTTTTCCTGTTGATCGGGATGGTTAATTATATCATAGTCACAGGTGGTGTTATTTCTGGTTTGGGCAAAGGAATTACGACCGCTTCTATAGGTAAGATTCTTGAAAATCATGGATATAAAGTAACCGCAATCAAAATTGATCCCTACATTAACTATGATGCAGGGACCTTACGACCGACCGAACATGGGGAAGTCTGGGTCACAGAGGATGGGGGGGAAATCGACCAGGACTTAGGTCATTATGAACGCTTTTTAGATATCAATATCCCTAAGTGCAACAATATCACTACCGGTCAAGTCTATAGCGCGGTCATAGAAAAAGAACGGAACGGGAAATACCTTGGTAAAACCGTTCAACCAATCCCTCATGTTACTGATGAAATCAAACGAAGGATTAGGACACCTGCTGAAGAAACAAAATTTGATTTTGTCCTCGTGGAGATTGGTGGCACGGTCGGTGACTACGAAAATGTGTTGTTCTTAGAAGCTGTTCGTCAGATGAAGCATGAGGGCGAAAAAGTAATTTATGTCCATGTCACCTATGTCCCGGTCCTGAAATCACTTGGTGAAGCAAAAACCAAGCCAACCCAGCATTCCGTTAAACTACTCCGAGAGATTGGTATTCAACCTGATTTCATCATTACTCGTTCAGAAAAACCACTTGACGACGTACGAAAAGAAAAAATCGCGTTGTTCTGTAATGTCTCTGGTGATGATGTCATTTCTGATTCTAATATCGATAACGTCTATGGGGTTCCTTTGTTATTCGAGGAACAGGAACTCTGTAAGAAGATTTTAAAGAAACTTGGGTTACGTAAAGAAGAAATCGATTTCAATGCGTGGAAGAATTACATAGCGAAAATCCGTAAGTTGGAAAAGAAAGTACGAATTGGGATTGTAGGGAAATATTTTGATATCGGTGCGTTTAAACTTTCAGATTCCTATATCTCGGTCATTGAGGCGGTGAAACATGCAGCATGGAATAACAACGTACGCCCAGAGATCGAATGGATTGATTCAAAAATCTATGAAAAACAACCACGAAAGATTGTCAATCTGAAAAAAGTTGATGGTATCATCGTCCCTGGTGGGTTTGGGCTCTCCGGTGTTGAAGGTAAAATCTCTACCATAAAATATGCTCGTGAGAACAAGATCCCCTATCTTGGATTGTGTCTCGGGATGCAGCTTGCGGTGGTTGAATACGCACGAAATGTCTGCGGGTTAAAAGGCGCTAACTCCACCGAGGTTGAGAAAAACACGCCGTACCCTGTTATTGATTTCATCCCTGATCAGGTAAAAATCGTCACGGAATCACGTTATGGTGCGACCATGCGGCTTGGCGCGTATCCAGCGATTCTTTCTGAAGGTTCCGTTGTAAGGAAACTATATGGTGATCAAAACAAGGTCTATGAACGTCATCGACATCGGTATGAAGTTAATCCGCAATATATTGAGACCCTTGAGAAGAAAGGCTTAGTTTTCTCTGGGCGTTCACCTGATGGGGTTCTCATGGAGTTTATGGAATTACCTACTCATCCTTATTTTATTGGGACTCAAGCACACCCAGAATTTAAATCTCGACCGATGAAACCAGCCCCCCTCTTTGATGGACTGATAAAAGTTGCGAAGAAAAAGAAAGAATAAATCAGTTACATTGTTTTTGGCTCGAAAATCGTTTTATGAAGCATTAAATTACTTGCGAAAAACCAGAGGGGTGGGATTAACGCAATAAGGATAATGTATATGTTCAACGAGCTTAACATGATTGGTGTTGTTGCATACATGAAAATTACAATGATTCCAATTAATTTCCTGATACGAGCTCGGTCAAAGGTTTTAACAGAATACAATTTGTATATCGAAAAAAACGTTAGTATCGCCAGAAGCACAAGCAAAGATATTTGCCAGAGGTTTGAGTACAAACCAAGACAAATAAAGGGGATGAAAATCAATGTAATCCGGGCGATTTCTATCAGATAACCTGTTGTTTTAAAGGAAAGTGGTAAGCCGATAATCCCAGCACGGATGTTGGCTCCCAAACGAATCGCGATCGTATTCGCGCTTCCTTCTTTATCATGATCAATATCCTTTATCGCCCCATTAATCATATTCATGAACAAGACTTGTAAAGCACCAATTAAAGCCACAATGAACGCTAACTTTGTCGGTGTCCCAATCGTTGATGCACCAAATAAAATAAGGAAAAAAACAGCACCAGTAACAAACAGATCCATTCCTGGGTATTTCTTACTAGCGAAATCATACACGGTAGCAAAGAAATACGCTACCAGAAGGATGAGAACAAGAACGATGTACGATACTAGTTCTGAAAAAAACAGCAGCGAAAGAAGTAACGAACCAATCATACACGATATAGCGAAGAAAACAGCCCGTCTCCGAGTGATACTCCCCCGTACTAATGGTCGTGACGTGAGGTCTTTGGAGAGTTTATCGACTCTGATATCAATGACATCATTCAGGACAAATCCGTACGCATGAGCAAGACTACCAATGATAAACAAAATTAACAATTTCCAGAGCGATAACGTCCCAACATTCCACATGGACAACGCACCAAGAACAGGTGCCACAGCGGTTAGTCCCATGTTGAAGAGGCGAGTAATTTCAATGTAATCACGAAGCATTCGCAGAAAAGTAAACCGGAGGCGCATAAAAAACCATCGGTTTGTAACCTATAGCTTTTTATACTGTTTTCTAATTTTTATAATCTATGCTGGAAAAGCTCCGTTCGTTCGCTGATCTCGGCAGAACACAGGGAATTACCACCAGTGCGTCTATAGCGATAGTTGGTGCACTGACTTCTACGGTATCAATTGAATGGTACCATATTGTCTATTTTACCATTATTTCCATTATTGCTCATATGGCATTGAACATCTACATCGCATTAGGGGACATAGAACTTGATGCTCATACCTATGTTCCCTCAAGAAACCCGGTGTCCATGGGTATATTATCTAAAAAAGAAGCAATGCTCTTTGTCTACACGGGAACCCTTACCTGTGTCGTTATGATTGCGATACTCCTTCTTTATCTTGATTCACTCTCTGTCCTTATATGCTTTTTATGCTTCGTTCCCGCGTATGGTTCTTTGCTTTGGTATGGTTGGAAAGGAAAAAAATTTATTATTTCTTATGATTTTTCATTCTCAATTTCTTATTCCTTTTTTGTCCTCTTTGGGGTATTTGTTGTTGGTGGACTACCAACCATGTTCACTTGGATTTTTATTGGAGTGGTGATCTTTGCAGCAACTGCATTTGCTCAATGGGAAAATGGTCTTAAGGATGTTGAAGCAGACCGCAGCGTTGGCGTAAAAAGCCTTGCAGTTGTTACTCATGTTAAAAATAATGAAAGGCTCCGCGGAACCCATCCCTATTTCCTTTATGGATGTGCCTTAAAAGGAGGTTTTCTCTTCATTAGCTTTTTTGCGTATTGGTACACCATGAACATCTACTATCTTGTTTTCCTTCTGTTGTACGGGGTTCCCTCCCAATTCTACATCATGTATCGGTTTTTTAAAAAACAGAAACCATTCGAACATCGAAAAACGATTCTGCTCGATGTAACGTTTGCTGCGATTCTTGGGTACTCAACGATCTTCGGAAAAACCGGCATCATACCAATCGTTCTACTGATTATCTATCTTATCGGTGGATACCTGATAGGTTCGGTGATTCAATCAAACTGTGAATTCAAATTTGGTAGATTCTCTCTTTCGAAGTAGAAGATGGAGAAAGGCTATTTGTTTTTCAGATAGGTATCAATTGCTCGTGCTGCTCGTTTCCCTGCACCCATGGCAAGAATAACGGTTGCAGCCCCTGTTGCAATATCACCACCAGCAAAGATACCAGGCACCGATGTACGCCCATCGTCATCGGCGATTATGTTCCCATGTTTTCCAATTTTAAGGTCTTTCATAGTCTGGGGAATCAACGGGTTCGGGCTTTGACCGATCGCAACTAGAGCAGTATCAATCGGCATTTTTTCTTCAGAACCAGGAATTGGAACAGGACGTCTTCTTCCAGACTCATCAGGCTCACCAAGCTGCATCTTCCTGAATTCAACTTCTTTCAGAATTCCTTTTTCATCTCCAATAAATCGAATCGGAGCGGTCAACAACTTAAAAATGACCCCTTCTTGTTTTGCATGTTCGATTTCTTCAGCACGCGCTGGCATCTCAGCTTCCGTCCGGCGATACAGGATATATGATTTCTCAGCACCTAATCGTAACGAAGTCCGTGCGCAGTCCATAGCAACATTTCCTGCACCGAACGTCACAACTATCTTCCCTATTTTCACTGGTGTATCATATTCAGGGAATCGGTATGCCTTCATCATATTCACCCGGGTGAGGAATTCATTTGCTGAATACACACCATCGAGGTTCTCACCTGCGATATTTAACCAATTCGGAAGACCAGCGCCAGTTCCAATAAAAACAGCGTCATACTCGTCCATTAATTCCTGCACCGTGATGGTTTTTCCCACCACAATATCATAGTTAATATCAACACCGAGACTTTTCACATACTCCACTTCAGATTTCACGATTGCTTTTGGTAGACGAAACTCAGGGATCCCGTACATCAACACACCGCCGGGGTCATGTAACGCCTCAAAGACAACAACTGAATGTCCCATCCGTGCGAGATCACCTGCACAAGTCAGCCCTGCGGGGCCAGAACCAACCACCGCTATTTTTTTACCAGTTAAGTGTGGTTTCTTTGGAGGTTTTTTTCCTTTCTTTTGTTCGTAGTCCGCGATGAATCGCTCCAACCGTCCAATACCGACTGGTTCCCCGACTTTCTTAAGGGTACATTCACCCTCACATTGGCTTTCATAAGGACAGACGCGGCCAGAAATCGCAGGGAGGTTATTTTTCGCTTTGATAACCTCTGCTGCTTTCTCGAAATCACCTTGTGCGATACAATTGATAAAACCAGGGATATCAATTTCAACTGGACATCCTTTCATACAGGGTTTATTTTTGCATTGGAGACAACGTTTTGCTTCTTCGATTGCTATTTCCTTGCTGTACCCGTATGGTACTTCTTTGAAATTTTTTATCCGCTCCTTTGGTGCTTGTTCAGGCATCTCATGTTTTGTTTTTCGTACGCTCATAAGTCACCTGCCAGTTTACATGCTTCTCCTTCCGCATGAACAAATCGACGGTTCCGTAGCATTAAATTGTCATAATCCACTTTATGGCCATCAAACTCAGGACCATCGACACAAGCAAACTTCGTCTTGCCATCAACTGAGACCCGACATCCACCACACATCCCGGTTCCATCAACCATAATAGGATTCAAACTCACCAGTGTCTTAATATTGTATTTTTTTGTAAGATTAGAAACAACCTTCATCATAATAATCGGTCCTATGGCCATGACCATGGCAACCTTATGTTTGTCAATTACTTGTTGTAGGACGTCGCTGACAAAACCTTTGTGTCCTTTGGATCCATCATCAGTTGCGATATAGAACTCATCGCTGAACGCATGAATCTCTGGTTCTAATAACAACAGATCCGCGGTTTTTGCTCCGAGAATTGAAATCACATGATTCCCTGCTTCTTTCAATGCTTTCACTATGGGATATAACGGGGCAATACCGACCCCACCACCGACGCAGACAACCGTTCCATATTTCTTCACTTCAGAGGGCATCCCCAGGGGTCCTGCAAAATTCTCTAAGGAATCACCAACGTTAAGAGTACCAAGTTGCTTTGTGGTTTTTCCAACTTCAAGAAAAATAATCGTAACCGTTCCATCTTCTCGATCTGAATCAGCAATCGTTAAAGGGATACGTTCTCCTTTTTCGTTGATTCGTAAGATAATAAACTGACCTGGTTGTGCTTTCTTTGCAACCAATGGGGCTTTTATTTTCAGGAGCTTAACATTTGCTGATAATACTTTTTTTTCCACAATCTGATACATAGAACTCCCTCTAGAAGGTATTCCTTTGTAGTAACCGTAATTAGGAGGAATTTTAATAGTTTATGATATCTTTTAAAAAAGGGCCAAAATTTATTAAGATTTAACAGTTGGCTCGCATAACAGATTAGAAAGTGGTGTAACAATTGAATAGCATCTTTGTTTCAGATATTCATGGGAATATCCCTCGGTTTCAGCGGCTTTTTCAGATCATTAGAAACGAGAGGCCAGATGCTGTTTTTCTAGGTGGAGATCTCCTTCCTCTGCAACTTATGAAACACCATACCATGGAGGAATTTATTGAAACCACTATTCTTGCAGAAATCAGAAACATACAGAGTTCCTTTGATAAAAAAACCCGGTTTTTTTTAATCATGGGTAATGATGATCCGCGAATCTATGAACATATTTTTATTACTGCAGAAAACGCGGGTATTCTTGATTATGTTCATCAAAAAACCATTTCCTATAAAAAAACATTTGTCACAGGATATTCCTATGTGCCCCCAACGCCATTTCAACTCAAAGATTGGGAACGGTACGATGTCTCCCAGTATGTTGATGTTGGAGCAGAATCACCAGAACAAGGAAGAAGATCAATACCTGTTCCTCTCGATGAAATAAAATATTCAACGATTGCAGAGGATCTTGAACAACTTGCGTTACAAAGCCCTGCTTCAAAAACAATCTACTTGTTTCATTCACCACCGTATCATTCATGTCTTGATAGAGCAGATCTCCAAGGGAAAATAGTTGACCACGTACCCTTGGATGTCCACGTTGGAAGTATTGCAATCCAACGTTTCATCAAAACACATCAACCGTTGTTAACCTTACATGGTCATGTCCATGAATCCGCCCAGATCACCGGATGCTGGAAAGAAAAAATTGGACAGACCTTTTCGTTCACCGCAGCTCATCATGGACCAGAACTCGCAATCGTTCGATTTGATACAAACCATTTGGAGAATGCTACAAGGGAACTTATCGATGTCATCTAATGTTCCTTTTTAAGAGTTATTTTTCGAACGGTTTGATACGGGGAGGTGATATGCGATGCCCACGAGCTTTTCTTTTTTATATCCTCATCAGTAATAATGTGGACATCAAGGAGGCCATCGGATTCAAAACCAGTACGTTCTTTGTTTTCCTCAGCTAGTTTCTTTCCCCATTCATCGAACCATACCATAAGTTTATCTTTTTGTTCCTCTGTCCCTTTGAAATGGACCAGTAGGTCGATGTCGCTTGTTGGGCCAGCACTTCCGTCTTTTGTGCTTCCGATTAGATATACTCCTTGGATTCCGTATAAATCAGGGTCAAGAGCTTGGGCGATCTCTTCGATTTTCATTGTCCGCCAGGTGAGATGATCCGCTGGTTTCAGGTACGCAAGCGCTTCATTGACTTCCCCATCCATAATCACTGAGAGCGTACCTCCTGGGAGAATATCAGAGATCTTAATAACCTTCACGACATCTTCAAAATTCTTATATCCCTGCAATATCTTAGAGAGTTTATTATCCATATTAAGGAGAACTTGCTCATTAAATATGTTATCTGCTTGATCTGGGTATAAGGGGAGGTATCTGATGTTTGATTCGACTAAATCTTGGAAGAAGTGTGTTCCAAAGGATAGCTCAGGAGTATATCCACCTTTTTCCTTTGCAATTTCAACTATAAGCGAACAGTTATTGATATCGCCATAACGCACTGGTACCCCAAGTTTTATATCTCCTCTGCTTCCCCAACGACCAGGGCCAATGAGGATGAATTTTCTTCTCGGTAGTTTCACATTAAGCTCACTGACGATTTTTGCGACCTTTTGCATTTGCTCTCTTTTAGAAAGATTGGTATATTCCTCTGCTACCACATACACGATATATTCAATATTTTCGATATTACCTGTGGTAACGTATTTATTAGTGAAAAATATTTTTCGATCCTCAGAGATATCTTTTGGAATTGGTTTTCGTTCAATACCTCGTGATTGGCTCTGCGGTCTGCATTGAAGAATGTAGAGTTGGTCTCCCTTAGATGCAAACTCAACATCGACAGGGACACCTATTTTTTGTTCAAGGAGGCCAAGAATTTGTTTTATTTTTTCAAGGAAATCTGTTTTTTCAAACAAATGCTGGAATGTTACGACGATATCAGCGTTTTCCGGGTTCATTAAAATCTTTGATGCATTCGTCAATCGTCCATGATCATGAATCGATATAATATCAGTTATTTTTGGGAATTCATCAAAGTATTTTTTCAATACCTCAACTGCGTCAACAGTTTCAATCATCCCGGTTTCTGTGTTGATTACATCCATAAATCGTGGTGAATATTTCACTCGTTCCTCGACTAATGTATTCACAAGAAGGTTTGGTCGTTTCGGAGAAATTAAAATTGGATAATCGTTTCCCACTCGATCAACTGCACGGGTACCCAGCCCTGGGACAATACGAATCATACCATCCTCCCTCATGATACGAGGTGACCATCGGAATTCATTTCTACTAAATGCAACTCCCGCGAAAGTCGGCATAAAATATGGCCCGACTTGTGTTCCAACGACTTCTTGAATTAAGATACCCATTTCTTCGTTGAAATCAAGTAACCCACGTTCACGACGATATTCAATTGGGTCTGGACTAAAGGTAGATGCATAGACTTCAGTAATCGCGTTCATCAGTGCATGAAGTCGCTCATCTTCAGTCCCGATATTAGGAACAAACATACTCTTATACTTTCCAGAGAACGCGTACCCAAAGCTATCTTCTAACAGGCTTGATGAGCGAACTATTATTGGTTTATCTTTAAAGTCTCGAATAATTTTTCTAAGCCCCTCAACAATTTCAAACGGGAAGGTAGCGGTTTTAAAAATCTGTTCTAAAAATGGTTGTTCTTGTCTTATCTCTAAAGGATCGAGATACTTTACATGAGAAACCTCATCAAGATCATTGTAATGGATAAACGAAAGCACTGTATCTGATGTAATGTACCAATTTATAGGGAACCCGATGTTTTTAAGCACGGGATTTTTTTTCATTTCTTCTTTGATGAGTTTTTCTGCAAGAAGAACACCTGATGCTTTTCCCCCTAGTTTACCTGAACCTTGTGCTGGACCGACCATATGTTCAAGAATGGTGATAAAGTCTTTGAGTTCAAACGCTGTTTTTGCGACATTAACGTATTCAAGTCTCTCAGCAAAAAATCGTCGTATTAAGGCTGTTTTAATACTCATTTTGTCTTCTGGTGAAATCGAAGTATCCAAATCTTCCTGATCAGAAAATCTGTTCAATTCAGCAGCGATTTCGACAAGAGGAATCCCTGATTTTTGTGACATAAGCAGTAGAGGTCGAGCTTTATCTTGTTTCATCCAGTTCGCAAATAACGTAGAGATAACATCGGCCGGGATACTCTCTTTTGCAATATCAAAAACTTGTTTTTGAATCGTAAGGAACGTTTTAAGATCCTCTCGTGGATTTGGCATATTGACACCGCGCCAGTTAACTGCTGCTGAATCACTATCATCAGGAGAAATCTTGATTAAAAGGCTTATAATTTTTTCATTTTCCATTCGATAGAGATGATACGCCATTTTTCTGGTTAACCGCAGTAAAGTCCGAGGATCTGTTTTAGCTAAGAGATCAAGGATGACCTCCCAATCCTGTTTCTTTTCCTGTGATTTTATTTTTGCTGTTGGTTCCCCTTCAGCTTTCATCATTTTTTCGACATAATCAAGTTTCTGCCGTTGTCGTTCTAATTCTTCTTTGATTCGTCGCTCTTCAATAAATTTACTTAATAAGTCAGCTATTGCATCAATCAACTTTCGTTCTTCTGTAAGAAAAGGTCCTTCGTTTGCCTCAGGACGTTCTTCAAGATAAAATATCTCTAATACACCGATTTTTTTCTCATCAACGACAAGGTCACTTACTTGTTTCCACTGTGTTATTTGGAAATTATCTGTTTTGATTTCTCTTCCTTCAAGATAGATACGTACGCACGTTTGATCCGGATATTGCCAAGCAGGTGGGATTACTTTCACAATTTCCTGTAATGCTTCGTCAATGGACAATTTACTATTACGTATTATTTTTGTAATACGATAGAAACAGTTGAGTTCTTTTACTCGTTCTTTTAGCTCATGGATCATCGTTCCATTTGATGCTATTCCTGATGTAATCTGCTCGTCTTTTTTTTGGTATTTTGTGAAATCGGTTTTATCTTCCATTGTCGTCTCCGTGCTCATGTGGTATAATTCCACCCCATCACATAGCACCGAATTTACTGTGATTATTTATTTCTTTTCCTTATTTGAATGACTGCTTTTCCATGTTTTCCATCGATTTGTACCTTAAGCGGCTCTGATAATTCAACATGTTTCACATCCTGCATTTCTTCAATAACAGGAAGATTTTCAAGCCATTCCATATCGATGTTACCAATATCATCTTTTGTAATAATATATCCAACCTGAGAAGAGATAAGATCATGGAAGAAATGTGAACCCTGCGACGGATCAATCGCTCGCTCTTTAAATGGTGTCTCAACAATCACTTTCACACCAGCGATATCACTCCAAATCACTGGGATTCCAAGCCAGGGATCCGCAGAACCCCACCGCCCAGGCCCAATCAGCATGTACGGCTTGTTTTCCTCCATTAACTTTATATTTAAGGATCGCAACTGACCCACCAACTGAGCTGAGTTTGACATATCAAAGGATGGTTTTACATATATGATATCCTGGATAGTATCAATAATTCCATTTCCTAATGCGTTTTCACTATAACAGATATCTGTTTTAGCGTTGAAATCACCAATTACAATATCACTGGTTTTCCCTGGTGGAACCATACTGCGGATCTGTAAGATTACTAATTCTGCCTTCTCGGATTCTGCTTGTCCAATATTTAACGCGAATTCTATCTCAACAGGGTATCCTAAAGTTATCTCGCTAATTCGTAACAATAATTTCAAAGCCTTAGCCAACGGTATCGCATCATACTGGGTGATCGGGCCAAAATCTATAACAAGCGATCCTCCCTCGTACACTCCTGGGTACAAGCTATCATCTTGCCGTACATATGTTGATGCTATCATATCGAGCATACTATGTCGGCGTGCATCATCAACCTCTAAAATACTATAGGAAGTTTCTTCATTTCTTTCTACGATTCGATACATAGATTTCAGGTTTAACGCATAAAACTTCCGTTGTGAATAACGCATAAAATCCTTTGGTGTCCCAAACAGAGGAACCGTTGGTCTCTCAGGACAAAACCCAAACGTACTACCTCCATCAACAATGGCTTTTCCTAAACCAAGTGCGAGGTAGACAATCCCATCTTCTTGCGTACAACCACCCGATGGATAATAGTTATAGGATTTTGCCACCCCTGAAATCGCTGGGTAAAAATATGTTTCATGTTTGCGTCCAACAACTTCTTGGATAATCACCGCCATTTTTTCATCACCAATATTTTTTGGTGTTGATTTGATGTACGTTCGTGCTTTTTCAAAAAAGGTCGAAGCATAGACATATTTGACCGCATTGCAGACATCCTGAAACCGGAAATCAGTTTCCCAGGATTCGTTTGGTAATAAAATAGAATCATAGATGCCAGCAAAGGATTGCAGCAGCGAATCTTCAAGTACCCCTGAGGATCGTACCACTAATGGTTTTCGTGTATTTGTGATAAAAGACCGGAGATCACCAAGTACCGTCGCAGGAAGGTTAGCGGACATGAATTTTAAGGCGATTCGCTCATCAGGCAGAGTAAAAAGTTCTTCAGTAGGTAATGAATTTTGTGCTAAAAATGATTCAAATATATCAGTGGAGATAACAAGAGTCCGAGGTATGGTGATATGAAGGTTTGGGAACATATCCTCGGAAATATATTTTGAAACAAGTTTTGCAAGGAAAGAAAGCCCGCGTGCCTTTCCCCCCAGTGCTCCTTTTCCTATGCGGCTAATTTCAAGATGGGTGATAAGAGATGTTCGCTCAAAAGGTGTAATTGATGCTTGCGTTTGGGCGTATTTGTATTCTTCGAGCAGATCAATAAGTCGTTTCCGGAGCTCTGCGCTCTTTTTAATCTCTTGTTCTGTTTTCTGGATTTTTTCTGCAAGGTCTTTTTCACCCCGTGCACGAACCCAGGTAGAAAACAGATGATGACCTGCAGTTTCGGTAAGAATAGTATCATCAAGTGATAAGATAGCATCCTCGAAATCTTTTATGTTTTTTATTCGGTGGAGTTCTTTTTGATTTGCATCTTTAAGAATTATATCTCGCGGGCCAAGACATTCGTTGATAAAATCTTTAATGATTAACGCAAGTGATACTTCATTTTTTGACACAAACCGTAGCTGCGGCCCAAGAGAGATATCTCCTTGATACTGTTCAGAAGATTGAATGAGAATCGGGATATCGGGTTTTTCTTTCTGTATTATTTGTGCAAATTTTTCTGCTGCGTTGATCGTTTTTTTTAAGCCATGACTAAGTTGATTATCAGTAATAATACCAATAATATTATTTTTATGTAACTGATAGAGTTGTTCTCCAGTATCAAAGTCCTGTGCGTGTAACAAGACCGGTCTTTGGTTGAGACGAAGGATTCGTTGTTCTTCTGTAAAAGAGTCAGATAAAATATTTTCAACAAAGCTGTGGATCTCATCGTAAATCAACTGGAGATATGTCGAATAATATTGAATCGAGTCTTCGATTAATAACACACATCGACCGTGAGCAGCTAGAGAGGGGTCTTTTTGAATGTTCACAGAATCTTCCATATGTTGAATGATTGTCAGAATAATTTTTCCATCGCCATTCCAAGTCAATATTTTATTTAAAACATGCTCTGTGTTCTTCTCTTCGATTCTGATAAGTTCAGTGATACTGTTCCCTAGGAGAACTATTGGGATGTTGGTGTATGATTTTATTTGAGTTGCTAAGGCGAAACTATCAACATCATCTACCTTGTCAAAAATTATAACAAGATCAAACTGTTGTTTTGAAAGAAGAGAAAGACATTCCTCTTGGCTTTCAGCGTGTGTTATTTGCGGAAGGGTCTCGCGACCATATGATTCGTAGTATTCCTGTAATAAAAAGCTCAATCTGCCTTCTTCCTCGAGTTGGAAAAAATGATAGGACGAAGAAAATAGCAGTATCTGTTTGATGTAATATGGGTTACCGTAATGATCTTTTTCAGGTTCTAGTTGTTTAGCAACTGTTGGGGTAATGCCCGTGATTTCTTCGATACAGCTAATGATTTTTTTTTCTCTATCGTTGAACCGGATATTCATATTTTCGGATTACACCCAGCCTCGCATTTTGCATGCTTCAGCGACTCGGGATATCGCAATCATATATGCAGCATCACTGACCCGTATTTTTTTCCGTTTTGAAAGCTCCCATACTTTATAAAATGCATCTGTCATCTTGTTGTCAAGCTTCCCAAGGACTTCCTCTTTTGTCCAATAGTAATTTTGGTTGCTTTGAACTTGTTCGAAATAACTACAGACGACACCACCAGCGTTTGCGAGAAAATCAGGAATAACGACAACCCCTTTTTTCTCAAGGATGTCCTCTGCTTCTGGTGTGATTGGTCCATTTGCACCGCAGATAATGATTTTTACCCGTGGTTTTATATGATCGACGTTTTCTTCAGTAATCGAATGTTCAAGCGCTGCAGGTATGAGGATGTCTACATCCTGTTTCAGCCAGTCATCACCAGACCGTACTTCATAGCCGAG
>Ga0307446_1000181_pt1 | contig 19876 bp, 19 predicted proteins | sample SalMarSW160320MG_FD_202141 | JGI IMG/M metagenome (GOLD analysis project Ga0307446, IMG submission 202141) | Salt marsh sediment microbial communities from the Plum Island Ecosystem LTER, Massachusetts, United States - SW1603-20 | ecosystem: Environmental > Aquatic > Marine > Intertidal zone >... | reverse complement strand
GGACACACAATACAGGTAATTTCTCTCTCAGTGGTCACTAATAATCACCTCGATATTTTTACCAGACGTTATTACATCCTCTGGAATAGGAACATCAACGCTGATTAGATTCACTGGATTTATCCATGGGAGTTTTTTCTTCATCAGTTCTCTTGACCCTGAAAGTACTCGGAGTACCGCAACGTTACTTGGTCGCTGAACTCGTAATGTGAAACGTACGATACCGCCTTCGTTCACCTCTTGAGGAACAACGGATCTCACCGAAGCCCCAGCAATGACGTTCACACCGTGTGGTTTGGTTTTTCGGATGGCTGTGTTATGCGTTTGGACAACACGTATCGCTGCGTATCCTCCAGCTCGCTTTGCATCGACAGCTAGCATATCTACTGTGTCATAGACCTGAAGACTGTTTCCACAAGCAAATACACCAGGTAGCGTTGTCTCCAACCATTGATTAACGACCGGTCCACCGGTACGATCATCAATTTCAATTCCAACCCTCTTTGCAAGTTCATTCTCTGGAATAAGACCAAGTGAGAGAAGAAGAGTATCACACGAAATTTGTTTTTCAGTACCTGGAATTGGTATCCTTTGGTCATCAACCTGCTGGATAGTCACATGTTCTACACGTTCATTTCCCCCGATAGAAGTAATAGTATGATTCAGAAAGAGCGGGATACCGTAATCATCTAAACATTGAACAATGTTTCTTGGTAGACCACTTGCATAAGGTAAGAGCTCTGCAACTGCTAACACGTTTGCGTCTTCCAAAGTTAGTCGTCTTGCCATGATGAGTCCAACATCACCAGACCCAAGGATAACGATATTTTTCCCAGGCATGATATTATATAGGTTGATCAATGCCTGTGCTACACCGGCGGTATAGATACCGCTGGGTCGTGTACCAGGGATAAGTGCATGCCATCTTGTTTTTTCACGACAACCAGTTGCAAGAACAATAGCTCCTGCTCTGATTGTATATATATCTTTTTTATTAACAGCGATGATTTCTAAGTTCTTCTCAAATCGTAATACCATGGTTTCGGTCATGAACCGTATTGCTTGCTGCATTCCCTTCTGGATATAGTTCTCGGCGTATTCGGGTCCAGTCATTGAAGTTCCTGTTTCCTCGACTCCAAACCCATCATGAATGCATTGTGGGAGAATACCACCAAGCCAACTATTTCTGTCTAGGACAAGAACACTTTCTGCCCCATGTTGTTTAGCAGATACAGCAGCGGCAAGACCTGCAGGTCCACCACCTATCACAACAACATCGAATCGCTCATTTATCATTTGTATCCGTCCGAGTGTTACCTGTGAAGAGATTTGAGTTCGGTGAATGCATTTTTAATTTTGTTACATCCATGTGAAATTGTTCGATCATAATCCTAGTAATATGTTGAGTACAAAAACCGCCTTGGCATCGTCCCATTCCTGCTCGACACCGATATTTTACTGCAGAAAGGGTCTGCGCCCCCAATGGGTTTGAAAGCGCCTCAATGACTTCAGCCTCAGTTACATGTTCACATCGGCATATAATTCTTCCCCATCGCTCGTCCTTTTTAATCAAAATGGATTGTTGTTCTACAGACAGCTCAGAGAATCGTGTTCTTCTCACTTTTTTTGGTTTGTAATTCTTTTTTTGTTCTAATTTAATATGCTGAGAAATCATCGTTGTGACTTCTTTTGCAATAGCAGGGGCTGCCGTCAAGCCAGGTGATTCAATACCTAATAGGTGTATCAAATTAGGGTTTTGTTTGCTTTCTTCAATCCTAAAATCCATCCATCCCCCTGATTCGGGGGGCGCAAGTTTACAACGAATTCCTGAATAGGCATTGATAACCCCGTTTTCGGGTAACACGGGTATAATTTCTTTTGCTTCTTTAAGCAACGTCTTCATCTTTTCCCTAGTGGTTCGCTTATCCTCTGGGTCATCGATAAACTCTGCGCTGGGACCAAGGAGAATGTTTCCCTCGATGGTCGGGGTGATGTGAACACCCAAGACACCTAGTTCTTTTACCGGTACTGGATAAATCATCGAAGTGACCAGTGAACCATAATTCTTATCCAGGACCAGATACTCGCCTCGACAAGGATACACCTGGAAATCTGGTTTGTCTATAAAAGAAAAAATCTTTCTACAATTTAGACCAGCGGCATTAACGACAACATCTGCCTGAAAGGCACCTCGGTTTGTCCCTATTAAAAAACGATTGTCATGTTGTTGCTTTAGACTGTTGACGGTTGTCTTAAGCAGAAATTTTATTCCATTTTCTGCAGCATGCTCAGCAAGTGCTATCGTGAGCTGATACGGGAGGACGATACCTGCAGTTGGTACCCATAATGCTGCAACGCAGGAAACATTCTGTTCTTTCTTTTTTACTTCGGATCCATCGACGATCTTTAGACCGGGTACACCGTTTTGAAGACCAATGTTTCTCAAACGTTCGAGTTCTTTGATTTCATTGTCGTTTTTCGCTATTACAAATTTTCCAATCCGTTTCAATGGAACTCCTAGTTCGTTTGTCAGTGTGGAGAACATGGTGTTCCCTTCAACACAAAAACGAGCTTTAAGAGATTGAGGCGGAGAATTAATACCGCTGTGGATAACACCGCTGTTTGCTTTACTGGTACCAGATGTAACATCGGTTCCTGCTTCAAAAACTACCGCATTTATCCTATACTTCGAAAGATTCCATGCGAGAGCTGAACCGATGACGCCACCGCCAATGATAGCAACCTGAAAATGTTTCATTTGCTGGAGAACAACCATGAATTATTTAAATATATTAGGCATAGAGTTTTTGAGGTACCAACTCCTTTTATGAAAGGAATGATAACTCAAAATACTAAACGGTGAATTCCATGCATGTCGACATTCCATATGGGGAAGAAAAAGTCAAAGTGCATATCCCTGAACCGTATGAAATACTAGTTCCAAAAAAAGTGAAAATTAAAAACCAAAATGAAATTATTACGCAAGCGTTGAAACATCCTATCGGGAAAAAATCTTTTGAGGAATTTACTACAAACGCGAAGCGATTACTTGTCATCGTAAACGATGCGACACGACCAACCCCCACCGCTAAAATCCTTGAATCTATCTTCCCGGTTCTTTCCAATCACCCTGATGTTAAGTTCCTTGTTGCAACAGGTGTCCATCGAGCCCCTACTCCTGAAGAATATCGGTTTATCTTTGGCAAGTTCTATGATACGTTCAAAGACCGGATATCTGCACATAACGCACGAAAAGAAGCTGATATGAAATATCTCGGGCGGTCAACGAATGGAACAGAGATGTATATCAACAAGATGGTCTCTGAGAGTGGAGCCGTTCTAGTAATTGGGAGTGTTGAACCCCATTATTTCGCAGGTTACACAGGCGGAAGAAAATCGTTTCTCCCTGGCGTCGCTTCCTATCGAACCATAGAGATGAACCATAAACTCGCTTTAAGTTCCCATGCATGTTCTCTTGCCTTGGAGGGCAATCCGGTTCATGAGGACATGGTAGATGCGATGAATGTGCTAAAGGATGTCGATGTTTTTTCCATCCAAACAGTCCTAACGGGAGATCATAAAATCTATGCGGTGACCACCGGTGATTTACTGAAATCATTTGACGAAGCTATTCGCTATGCAAACGAGGTGTTTTGTGTTCCATTAGAAAAAAAAGGAAATATTGTCATAACGGTCGCCCCATATCCTATGGATATCGATCTCTATCAATCTCAAAAAGCGTTAGACAATGGGAAATTAGCGCTGGAAGACGATGGCATCATTCTGCTTGTATCAAAATGTCGGATGGGCGTAGGAGAAGAAGCATTTTTAGATCTTCTCTGCAAAGCAGGGACACCACAAGAGGTACTAAAGATACTTGATGATGAATACAAACTTGGATACCATAAAGCTGCGAAAATGGCGCAGATTGGTGCACATGCTCATATGTGGGCTGTTACCGATCTTGATGATAATATTGTAAAAAAAGCGATGTTGAAGCCGTACCGAAACATACAGGAAGCAGTGGATGATGCGGTTAAAACCATAAAAGCAAAAGGGAGACAACCAAGAGTTGTAATAATGCCTTCCGGTAGCCTAACTATTCCATTCATAAAAGGAGGAAAATAAATGGATTTCACATGGACTGAGGAGCAAGAACTTTGGAGGAAGACGGTACGGGAGTTCGCTCAGAAAAAGATTACACCCAAGGTTCGAGAGACTGATACCAATAAAAAAATCCCTGAACAGCTCATTAAAGATATGGCACAGCTAGGATTACTTGCTCCGACCGTTTCAAAAGAATATGGGGGAGCTGATATTGATTGGACGATGGCATGTATCGCTGCGGAGGAGCTCGGACGTGCAGATATTAGCCTTGCCATTCCTGTACTATACCTCGTTGAATCAGCATGGGGCTATATCTTCAGTCGATATGGGACGCCTGAAGCAAAAGCGGAGTATCTCCCGCGAATAACATCTGGTGATGCGTTTTGTGGCATCGCGGTCACAGAAGCTCAGGGAGGTTCAGATATCGTTGGTGCGACCAAAACACAAGCTGAGAAAAAAGATGACCACTGGGTGTTAAATGGGGAGAAGATGTTTATTAGCGGTGTCTCTGAGTCAAAAAACTGGGGTGGTGTTCACCTAACCCTCGCTTGGACTGAGAAATCCAAAGGCCATAAAGGTTTTTCTTTCTTCGCAGTACCATTGAAAGATACCCCAGGTATTGAACCAACATTGTTAGAAGACATGGGGCGCATGGGTATCTCTACTGGTGGTTTTTCCATGGACGATGTAAAACTACCAAATCAGTATCTGATCGGAGAACAGAATAAAGGTTTTTATTACGCCATGGAGGGGTTCAATGCCGCTCGTGTTCTTATTGGTGCTACGTGTGTTGGTGCTGCAGAGGCAGCACTCGAACTTGGGAAAGACCACATCAAAACACGGAGGTCTTTCAGTCGTCCTCTTGCCACGTTTGAGGGGATACAATTTCCCTTGGTAGAGCACTATTGTAATATTGAAAGTGTGAAACTCCTTGCGTATAAAGCTGCATGGACAATGGATAAGATGTACAAGGAAAGCAAATGTACTCACCACGATGTTGCGCTTGCAGCAGCGATGTGTAAGCTTCTTGCCCCCATTCATGCATTCGATGTGATGAATGAGGTAGCGGACTGGCTTGGAGCTACAGGATATACCAAGGAGTATCCCATCGAGATGGGCATAAGGGGCGTCAGATCATATTCTATTGGTGCCGAGGGTACTATGAATATCATGAGAATCATTATCGCAAGAGAACTCTTAGGGAAAGAGTTTCTACCATACAAACAATGAGTGCCATCGATGTCGGTCTATTAGAAAAGTGAGCATTTATTATTGTTTAACATACATCGTTTGAATGTTGACAAATTCTTTTATTCCATGATGAGATAGCTCCCGACCATATCCTGAGTTTTTAATCCCTCCGAAAGGTACCCGGGGATTAGATTTTACGATCTCATTGACAAACACGCCACCAGATTGAATGCTTTTTGCTAGGTCCTTGCCTTGTCAGACCTCTTTTGATATCAATCTACGTTAAAACATCAAGGAAGAAGTATCAGTAACGGAAAAGTCATCTATATAACCGTAGATACTCCTGCAACACGTATGTGGAGTATGATATTGTTTACCATAACAGAGCGTTCAGTATTTCGTCATTTTTTTGATTTTATTGAACATGGCAGTAGAGAAATTAATTGTCAAATGTTCAACGGAATATAGATAGAAAAACCTATAGAATAAAAATTCATATCAGGGTCACAGAAAAGGTGAAACCAGATGAATAAGACGCGTATAGAAACCGGTATTATCACACTTATTAAGAAAGCAGAAACGGAGTTACCAAAGGATGTTATAACGGCGTTGAAACATGCTTACGAAGTCGAGGAGGGTATTGCAAAAATACAGATTGAAACTATACTGAAAACTGTAGAGTTAGCAAAAAAATCAGGACGCCCGATGTGCCAGGATACCGGTACTCAAACGTTCTTTGTACGTGTTGGTAATGATTCCCCATTCATTACTACAATAAAAAAACTGATAATCGATGGTGTGAAGCAAGCCACCCTTGAGATTCCTCTCCGCCCAAACACGGTTGATCCCTTTACGGGAAAAAATCATGGGGATAACACCGGTGATGGTATTCCCTCTATTACGTGGGATATTTATGAAGGAAACGAGATACAAATAACGGCTCTTCCCAAAGGCGGTGGGAGTGAAAATATGAGTAAACTGGGAATGCTAAAACCTGGCGTTGGTATCGAAGGAGTTAAGAAATTTGTCGTTGACGAAATGATCAAAGCAGGAGGGAACCCCTGCCCACCGACCGTAGTTGGCATTGGTATCGGTGGTGGTGCTGATGTCTCAATGAAGCTTGCGAAAACAGCTCTTCTTAGACCGATTGGGAAACGGCATCAGGAACAAATCATTGCTGACATCGAAAGAGAATTAATTGAAAGAATAAACAAAAGCGGTATCGGCCCAATGGGCTTGGGGGGAAAAACTACCGTCCTTGACGTCCACATTGAAAAAGCACATCGACATCCAGCAAGCCTCCCTGTTGGAATTGCAGTACAATGTTGGGCTGATCGACGTTCAACCATGGTGATTCATGCCGATGGAACTTGGGAGGTGCAATAAATGGAATATCATCTTACTATACCGGTCTCATCTGAAACCATAAAAAAATTACATATTGGGGACATTATCTATATCACAGGGAATATTTTCACTGCACGGGACGAAGCTCATAAAACCTTACTTGAGAAAGAAAAAAACACGCTCCCGTTCAACCCCTCAGAGATGGCACTGTATCATTGTGGACCACTTATGAAAAAAATAAAGAACGGTTGGCAGGTTGTCTCAGCTGGACCTACTACAAGTGGGAGGATGGAGCTCTTCGAAGATAAGTTTATAGAAAAATTTGGGGTAAATATTATTATCGGAAAGGGGGGCATGGGCGAAAGAACCATGAAGGCATTACAGAAGTACAGTGCGGTCTACACCACGTACACTGGAGGTGCAGGTGCTTTAGCAGCGGAACTCATCGAAGAAACACCAATGGTGTATTGGCTTGAAGAATTCGGGATGCCAGAAGCAGTCTGGATTTTTAAAGTAAAAGATTTCGGCCCACTCATCGTTGCTATGGATGCCTATGGGAAATCACTATATAGACAACCGGAATAGGCACAATTTGGGATATTAATGTTCTATTTCAAATGATATTTTCATTTCAGCGCGGTACAACGCCAATGTATCATTTTCTATCTTTACATCAAATTTTGTGACCTCTGCTCGTCGTATCTTTCGTACGGTTTTTGTTGCTTCGATTACGGCGTTTTTTGCTGCGTCTGAAAAGCTTTTTGATGATGTGCCAATAATATCTATTATCTTATATACGACCATTTTATAAAGCTCCTTTGTAATCAATAGGTTTTGTACCCTACTTAACCTTTTTTATCCTGACGCATTTTTGATGTAAAACAGGTTGTGTTAGAAATATCAATGATTCAGCTAAAATAAATAATTCACACATTAAAGAAAGGGTGATGTGGCAAATAAAACTGATCTACTATTTCTTCTTTTTTTCCGCGTCTTCTATTTCTTTTTTTACCCAAGGTTCAACTTGCGTTCCATGGAAAAGGTGTGGTAACTCTTCGTTAATTTTTGAGGGTTTCACCACCATGATCCACCCTTTCCCATAAGGACTTTTATTAATCAATGTGCAATCATCTTCAAGTTCGTTATTTATCTTAACGATCTGACCAGAGATAGGCGAGACAAATTTCCCTACCCATTTGGCGGATTGGATCTTTCCACAGGTCTCTCCTTGTGTAACCTCATCACCTTCAAAGGGGAGATCAATATAAGTAGTATCCCCTGCGCTCTTTTGATAGAAATCGTTCATTCCTATACGCGCAGTGCCATCAGATTCCATTCGTACCCATGCATGTTCCTTATGATAATAAAGCTCTTCTGGAAAGGTATACCCTTTAATTTCATTCATAGTTCTCAGGCCTCCATTTTTCTTCTCAGATTATCTTAAATTAATTCTATACCAATCTTCTGGTTTTTTTTTATCATTTCAGTATCTTCAATGCTTCTTCCATAAGATGTTTCGAATCAATGACTTTAATACTTGGACTATCAGTTGCATCAGCTAAAATTTTTTCAGCTTCGCTCTTTACTTCTTCAGGAGCAAGGAGTAGAATTGGTATATTATGAATAATACCAGGGGTTAACAATTCTTTCAGAGAATTTGTAACCGTTGGATGAGGAGATACTTTATGAAAATATCCCACAATAAGGTCAATTTCGTCTGCCACCGAAATATAGGCAATGTATTTTCCTCGACCATCAGCCTTGTTACCAATCGGTAACGTTCTGTAACCTCTACATACAAGTTTAGTTAAAAACTCAGGGTCTGTTCCTTCCAAATATGCAATTGTTTTCATAATCTCCTCCGTAAGTCTACGAGTTTCATAAACAAAATGTTTTTCCATTATAAAAGATTATGCTTAATATTTCTTTTTCTGAAGAGAAGTTGTCGGGTATTTACCTTAGAAAAAAATTTTATCTCTTAGATATAAAATGAATATCCAATATATTATATACAATATGTTGATAACAAACTACTTTCAAGAGCATACTTTATGAAATTCTATGATTAACTATATTTCTCAACAAGATCAGCGATCTCCGTAGGAAATCGAGCGAGTTTCACCCCTGCCTTTTCAAACGCTTTTATCTTTGACTCTGCGGTTCCTTTTCCACGGGCGATAATTGCACCAGCATGACCCATTCGTTTCCCAGGAGGAGCGGTTCTTCCGGCAATAAACGCAAATACGGGTTTGTTGATATGTTGGGTGATATACTCAGCTGCATCCTCCTCAGCAGTACCACCAATTTCACCAACAAGGACTATGGCTTTGGTCTCTTTATCTGTTTCAAACGCTTCTAAGGCATCGATGAACGTAGTTCCAATAATCGGGTCACCACCAAGCCCAACACAAGTACTCTGACCAATCTTTTGCTCGCTTAGCGAGTTCACAATCTCATACGTTAACGTACCTGATCGACTCGCGACACCGACATGACCTTTGATAAAAATACCGCTGGGAAGGATACCGACTTTTACGTTCTTCCCCGGACTTGCAATCCCTGGACAATTCGGACCTATTATGACAGCATTATTATATTTCCCATAATGGATAAACTCCATGGCGTCATGGAAAGGAATATTCTCAGTAATCACGACAATTGTTTTTATACCTGCGTCAAGTGCTTCAAAAACAGCATCCTTGGCAAATCGGGCTGGGACTAGCACTAACGATGTATTCGCATGAGTCGTTGTAACTGCATCTCCCATGGTATTAAAAATCGGAACGCCATGGACCGCCTCCCTATGTTTTCCTGGGGTGACCCCTGCGACAACCTTAGTTCCAAAACGAAGCATTTCCCCGATATGAAACTGACCTTGATGACCAGTTGCGCCTTGAACAACTACTTGTGTTTTTCCATCTATAAAAATCGACATATCTTCATCTCCCCGCTAAATCAGATGATCGCTTCGCAGCAATCTGAAGGGTCTCCGCAGTGATCAACCCAGCATCCTTCAATATATCTTTTGCAATCTCTTCATTACATCCTTTGATACGAGTAATGACCGGACAGTGAATGCCTTCCTGAGAAATAACAGCACTAACTCCTTTTGCTACCGTATCGCATTTTGTAATGCCACCGAATAGGTTCAACAAAATCACCTTTGGTTTTGCTTTCTTCATCAATTCAAACGCTTGTTTGACCTTCTCGGGGTCATCAGTACCCCCTAAATCAAGGAATACGCCTCCCTTTCCCTTGTAATGGGTGAGAGCATCTAGTGTCGCCATCGTCAATCCCGCGCCATTCGCGATTACGCCAATGTTTCCCTCAAGTTGAATAAATGCGATGCCTTTTTCTTTTGCTTCCTGCTCCAACACCGTTAAATCCTCATGCTCAGCGATGACATCAGGATGTCGATACAATGCATCGTCGTTTATGATCATCTTTGCATCCAAGGCAATTACCTGTCCATTCGTTGAAATGACAAGGGGGTTAATCTCGACAAGTTCACAATCATAGTCTCGGAATAGTTTGTAGAGTTTCGAGATAATTTGTCCTATCTTTTTTTCTTCGTCAGTTTCAAGTTTAAGTTTGGGGAGAATCCCTCGGATGTGGAACGATTGAATGCCAATGAGTGGATTAATCCATTCTTTAAAAATAAGGTCATCAGCAACACTTTCGATATCCATACCGCCTTTACCACTCATCATGAGCAAGGGCATCCGCTGAGAACGATCCAAGGTGATACTTAGATACAACTCTTTTCGGACTCCAATTTTTTCCTCAACAAGAATCTTTCGAACAGGGAATCCTCCAATCTTCAACTTAAGAATTTGCGATAAGACCTCTTTTGCTTTTTCTTTGGCCTCAACCAGTTGTATCCCACCAGCTTTTCCCCTACCCCCAACAGGAACTTGTGCCTTGAAAACACAGGGATACGTAAGACTAGAGAGATCATTTTCTTTCTCAATTAACTTACTTTTCGGAACTGAAATTCCAACCTTTTCAAAAAATTGCTTCCCCTGATACTCAAAAAGTTTCATAATAAAGGCATGCAAGTTCAAATATTTAAGAGCTTTTTAATCCAAAAATCACATCCAACAATCTTATGAGTAATCGGAGCAAACTTAAAATCTTTGATATAGACTAAAGTATTAAGCCCGTATGTTCGAATAATTGGATCTTGAGCAATCCATCGATTCTCTTTTAAAATCTGCATGATCTTCATCATATCGGTCTTGTAATCATCATAATTTTGATACACTGAAATCATGACTGCTTCAAACATTCTGCATGAAAAAAAAACAGTTGAATCACTCATTAAAAATTCTGCTTCATTGTTTTCAATATGAGGAGGATTGCGAGGATCAAAACGAATATGATAAAAAGCCAATATTTCAAAACCAAGTTTTTTGAGATTTGGGAGATAAATTTTTCCGACTAAATCACGGTCTTCAAAACCACGCCGCAAACGCGAGACCGTGTGTCGTGAAACACCGATTTCTCTTCCGATGTCACTATCAGACATTTCTGGATAACTTACCATCATACAAAACACATTTTTTTCCGTATCTGAAACAGTGATATTACCGGTATGAAGGAAGTTTAAACGTTTTTCAGTTTCGATCTCATCAACTGATAGCCCGAAATTTTTTCGAAGCAACGGTGCAAAATCAAAAAACCGATAAATCTTGCTGATATCAAAGGGGAATACCACCATGACAGGGTATTGTTCTTCTAATAATCCTCTGCTACCAAAGGTCTGTGTTCGGATATCATTAATACGACCGACTGTTGCATAATCATGTGAAAAACTAAGGGAAAAACCTTTGTCTTGTTCACCTACTGAAAAAAAGATTTCTTCAAAAATTTCTATAGTTTTTCCGGTAATTTCTATTCTTTCCTGGAGTGGAATTAACGGACTAAAGTTTGTATAGATCACGACAATCATCTGACAGTTGATATTTTGAAGATGAGGAATAATGAGTTTTCGTATGAGTCCATCTTTTTTTAATCGATGTCGTATTGAGGTTACGGTCGAATGTTTTAGGTCTAATTTTTCAGACAGTTCTTTGTCCGTAAGTTGGGGATAGCTTACGATACCGTAAAGCATTGTTTTTTCTTTTGAAGTTAATTCATACTTCTTCATTTGATTAATAAGAAGGCAAATTTGTATATAAAACTTATTATCATTTAATTAAAAGAAAAATTAATAATTGATAATATGTTAAAAAAATTTTATTAATTTGACCTAAAACATAAATATTGGCGTAATCTTTAGAATTATGATAATACGTCAAAAACGTTATAACGGACGACTTCTATATGAATTCTTAATTGTGGGTCGAGGTTTGTTGTCAAATGGCAGTAAACGCCATAAACAGGGATCCAATAAAAAAATCAAACTATTTCAAGAATGGAATAATTATTTTTTTTATTTTATGGGGAAGGCACCATGAATAAAAGTCGTCAAATTGTTATTGAGAAGCCTAAAAACAATACAAAAAAATCAAAAAATGGAAAATTAAAAACTGGGGAAGTTGAAGTTTTTATTATGGGTAAAAGCTACAAAGTTCCGGCGGGCCTTACAATTATGAAAGCATTAGAATTTGCTGGCTATCGATTTATCCGTGGCTGTGGTTGTCGTGCAGGGTTCTGTGGTGCATGCTCTACGGTGTATCGTATCGAGGATGAACAGAAACTAGGATTTGATCTTGCCTGCCAGAAAGTTGTTGAAGATAAAATGTATCTTGTTCAACTCCCGTTTGTCCCCGCCTCAAAAGCAGAATATGATATCGAAAAACTTGAACCGTCGGACATAACACTTATCACGATGTACCCAGAAATTGCTCGTTGTGTATCATGTAACACGTGTACAAAATCATGCCCTCAGGATATCGAAGTGATGAAATATATTCAATGTGCCATCAGAGGAGATATTGCCAAATGTGCTGAGATCTCATTTGATTGTATTCAATGTGGACTTTGTGCGATGAGATGTCCTGCGGATATAAAACATTACCATGTCTCCCAACTCGCTCGACGCCTTCGCGGGAAATATATTGATCCAAAATCAAATAATCTTGCAAAACGGCTAAAGGAAATAGAAGATAGAAAATACGATAATGAAATTGATGGGCTTATAAAAATGGAGAAAAAAGAAATCACAGAGTTATACAAAAAACGTAAAATAGAAGCTGAAGAAGCAGTAGCTCAGGGGGGAGACTAATCATGAAATTAATTGATGGGTACCCGGAGTACATGTTAAAATCGATTGCCCTTGTCGAACAAAAACGAAAACGGAATATGTCACATCCAGTAAAACCAATGAGTATGAAGGAACGGGAGGAAAATCTCTCAAAATACCATCCTGATTATATGGATGGAACACGAAGGAAACTCAGATTGGGTGCTGATAAAGGCAAAGAGTTCTATAATGGTATAGCTGATCTTTTAGAAGCAAGACTAGTACTGAATGCAAATGACGTTGATCTCAGTAAAATCGATTATGATGTTGATATATTAATTATTGGGGGTGGCGGTGCTGGAACTGTTGCTGCTTTGTTTGCATATGAATCTGGCATTGCATGTGATAAAATTTTAATTGTGACAAAGCTTCGTCATGGTGATGCAAATTCGATGATGGCTCAAGGCGGGATTCAGGCAGCAGATCGACCGCAGGATAGTCCTGCCCTTCATTATCTTGATATTTATGGCGGTGGCCATTTTACCAATAAACCTGAGCTAGCAAGGGCACTTGCACTAGACGCACCAGGGATTATCAAATGGCATGAAGAACTTGGAGTTATGTATGATCGTCAAGATGACGGTGAATTTCAGGAGCTATCTGGTGGTGGGACCTGTCGGAACCGTATGCATAGCGCTAAGGATTACACAGGCATGGAACTGTTACGAAATATTCGAGACAATGCGAGAAATCTTGAATTACCAGTTCTTGAGTTCTGCCCTATTGTCGAGCTGCTAATGGATAACAAAGGAAAGGTTGCAGGTGGTGTTGCCTTCAACCTTGAAACTTTTGAATATTATGTGATTCGTGCAAAAGCAACAATCCTTGCCACCGGTGGATCCGGTCGTCTGCATTTATCAAACTACCCAACCACGAACCATTATGGTGCCACAGGTGATGGGCTTGTTATGGCGTATCATGTAGGAGCAAACCTTCGCGATCTTGATACCATCCAGATTCATCCGACTGGTGATGCATACCCCGAGCCGATCGTTGGAATTCTATCCACAGAAAAAATCAGAGGACTCGGCGCTATCCCGGTCAATGCTAATGGTGACCCATTTGTATTCCCCTTGGAGCCTCGTGATGTAGAATCAGCTGCCTTTATTAAAGAATGCAAAGAAGGCCATGGAATAATCACTCCAACCGGCATGCCCGGTGTTTGGCTTGACACCCCTATGATAGATATCATACATGGTGAGGGAACCTGTGCATTAAAATTATCTGGTGAAGTACGGAAATTCAAACGATTTGATATCGACATGGCAAAACATCCCATTCTTGTGTACCCCACGCTTCATTATCAGAATGGCGGCGTTGAAATCAACGAAAAAACTGAGACAAAAATCCCTGGTCTTTTTGCTGCGGGTGAGGTGACGGGAGGAGTCCATGGTAAAAACAGATTGATGGGGAATTCTCTTCTTGATTACAACGTGTTTGGTCGTCGGGCAGGTATCTATGCTGCAAAATATGTTAAAAAAGTAAAAATTGGGAAATTAACACTTAGTCATTTAGATAAATACAAAAAAATGATTGAACAAGCAGGTATTGATTCGAAAAAAACTGCGCCTATTCTTCTTCCTGAATATCGGGGTGAAAAAGCAATCTCTCGCGCACTCGATATCTTCTGAGGTTCTCATATGATAGAAGTAAATGAAGATTGGTGTAAAGGCTGCAACATCTGCATTGAACGATGCCCTGTTGCAGCATTAGAAGAATCAGACACATTAAATAAAAGAGGGATACGCCCACCGAAATTAAAAAAAGTTAATGAATGTAATGATTGTCGTCTCTGTGAACTCCTTTGCCCTGACATGGCAATCATGGTAGTTCGTGGAGAAAAAAAGAAACAGCAAAAAAAGAGTTTATTACGACCAGTTGGAGGACGAAGGTAAATGATCTATAAACGAGATCCGATACGAATACGTGGTGTCTTAGGTAATAACAAACAATTTATTCTTGGTGATATGGCCTGTGTCTATGGCGGTATCCTTGCCGGATGTTCATTTTTTGGGGGGTACCCAATAACGCCTGCATCAGAAATCGCTGAGGGAATGGCTCGATTGCTTCCACGCGTTGGAGGAACATATATCCAAATGGAAGATGAAATTGGAAGTATCGCTGCAGTCATTGGAGCGTCATGGGGTGGCTCAAAATCTATGACCGCGACATCAGGTCCTGGTTTTTCACTCATGATGGAAAACTATGGGTATGCAGTGATGACCGAAACCCCCTGTGTTATTGTAAATGTGCAAAGAACTGGACCATCAACGGGACAACCGACGCTTGGCGCTCAGGGTGATATGATGCAAGTTCGATGGGGAACCCATGGAGACATTGAGGCAATAGCTCTTGCCCCCAGTACTGTTCAAGAATGCTTAGATTTCACCATTGAAGCGTTTAACCTTGCAGAAAAATATCGCAATCCTGTCTGCGTCATGACTGACGGAGAAGTCGGTCATCTGAGAGAACGAATAATCATCCCAGATGAAAAAGATCTAAAGATAGTGAATCGACATCCCGCAACAATCGATAAGAAGAAGTTCATTCCGTTCAGTGAGTCACAAACCCGAAAAAGCAAGGTGCCTGATTTTCCTACCTTTGGAACCGGGTACCGAACGTATGTGACTGGACTGACTCATAATGAAAAAGGATTCCCAGCAACAGATAAACAAAAAGATCATGAGAAACTCATTAAAAGAATTACCTCAAAAATATCTGATGACATAGAGAAACTTACCATGGTTGAAAAAACTAATTTAGAGGATGCAAACATCGCATTTGTCACCTATGGTGCTTCAGCACGACCTGCAGAAACTGCAATGGAACTCGGTAGGCAGAAGGGAATCAAAGTTGGATTGCTCCGTCTGAAAATGGTCTGGCCGTTTCCAGAAAAAGTCATCCATAAACTCGCAAAAGATGTTGATACCATCATTGTTCCAGAGATGAATCTTGGACAGATTGTTCATCCTGTTCGAGAAGCTGCTTGTGGACAATGTGAGGTTATCAGTGCACCAAAAGTCGGTGGAGAAATCCATCTCCCCGATGAATTATTGCAATACTTAGGGGGAAAATAACATGGTTGAAATGAAAAACGCTGAGGATCTAAATAAAAAATTTCTCCGCGATGGCATGTGGCCAACAATATTTTGTAATGGATGCGGTGACGGGGTTGTCTTAGAATACACTTTATGGGCGCTTGAAGAACTGGGTTGGGACATGGACAAGGTAGTGTTTGCCTCTGGTATCGGATGTTCCTCACGGTTACCAGGGTACATCAACGCCGATGGATTACATACCACCCATGGAAGGGCGCTTGCATTTGCCACAGGGATAAAGGCAGCAAACCCTGAACTCAAACTTATTATTTTTACAGGAGATGGTGACTGCGCAGGGATCGGAGGGAACCATTTCATCCATGCGGCACGACGAAATATCGACATGACCGTCATTATGATCAATAATTTTATTTATGGAATGACCGGGGGACAACTCTCACCGACGACACCGCTGGGAAGTATAGCGACAACCGCACCCCACGGGAATATCGAACCACCGTTTGATATCTGTAATTTAGCAAAAGCATTAGGAGCAAATTATGTTGCCCGCTGGACAGTTACTCATCCATATCAACCAATTAAATCAGTGAAAGCTGCCCTTGAGAAAAAAGGATTTTCCCTTGTTGAATTCCTTGCTCCATGCCCGACGGCGTATGGGCGAAGAAACAAATTAGGTGATATCCAGAAACTCTGGGAATGGTATGATAACAACACGATTTTAATTGAGGATTATGAACGAATAATGAATTATGGTACTGATGAGGAGAAAAAACAAATGCGTCATATGTTTCCTATCGGGGTGTTCCAAGATTTTGATAAACCAGGGTTTTTTGAGGAATATGGAAAACTTGTGAATCGACTCATGGATTCTTCTTCCAGAAAAGAAAAGGTGGTGGTGCAAGAATGAAGAAAGAAATCCGAATCTGTGGTTTTGGTGGTCAGGGTGTTATTTTAGCTGGTTTTATCATTGGAAAAGCAGCAACGGTATTCATGGATTATAATGCAGTACAAAGTCAATCCTATGGCCCAGAGGCCCGGGGAGGCGCGGCTCGCTCTGAAGTGATCATTTCTGATGAAAAAATCGGTTACCCACGTCCAATAAGCGTTGATGTGTTCGTCGCCATGTCCCAGGAGTCATTTGATGCATATCGCAATGATATCCGGGATGATACTCGTATCGTGATTGATCCTGAGCTAGTGACGAAACATAATATTGGCCGACCCGTCTACAAAGTACATGCACAGCAAATCGCTGAGAAACTCGGTAACAAAATTGTGACCAATATCGTGATGGTCGGAGCAGCAACAAGCATCATTGATTTATTGGAGCCTGAAGCAGTGAAAAAGGCTGTCATCGACAGTGTCCCAAGTAGGTTTAAAGAAATGAATGTCATGGCATTTGAAAAGGGATTAGAGGCAGGGAACAATGCCCTCAAAGAAAAATAATCAAAAAATGGATCATGATTTAGGGATACCCCTTTGCGATGATTATTTCTTCGATGAACCAGAAGCAATCGAACAAGAAGAAAAAATGCCTGAGCCAGCCAGTACTATCCAAAAAATCTCAGAGGTTGTAACACGGAAGAAAAAACGGATTATCTACGGGGATGTACTCATTGTTGGAGCGGGAATCTCAGGAATGCAATCCGCTCTGGATATCGCAGACAAAGGATACAAAGTCGTTATCATTGATAAAACATCTACGATCGGCGGGGCGATGGTAAAACTTGATAAAACATTTCCCACGAATGACTGCTCGATTTGTACCGCTGCCCCAAAAATGGTTGAGCTCGCTCGTCATCCAAATATTGAACTTATTACCTATGCTGAGATGAATAAACTTGTTGGTAAAAAAGGTGACTTTACCGCACAGATCTGGAAAAAAAGTAAATATGTTGACCCGGATAAGTGCACGGGATGCGGTGATTGCGCCGAAGTCTGTCCCGTTGAAATCATAAGTCCGTTTGATGAAAAAATATCGACACGAAAAGCTGTCTACATTGAATTTCCACAAGCAGTTCCAATCGTGTATACGGTCGATATCGAAAAGTGCGTTGGTTGTGGTTCTTGCGACAGGGTCTGCGAACCAGCAGCGATTAGTTTTTTAGAAAAATCAGAAGAAATTGAAGTTCATGCAGGAAGCATTATCATCGCGACCGGTTTTGAGGTCTTTGAACCAACAGAAATTCGAAAAGAATACGGATACGGGAAATACGAAAACGTCCTCACCGCAATGCAAATCGAACGACTGCTTTCTTCGTTTGGACCAACCAGTGGTAAGGTCCTACGTCCCTCAGATTATAAAAAACCAAAAAAAATCGGATGGATTCAATGTGTCGGCTCACGAAGCGAACAACAAGGGTACCCATATTGTTCACGTGTGTGCTGCATGTACGCAACCAAGGAAGCATCCATTGTCAAAGAATCAAATCCAGAGATAAACATCACTATTTATTATATGGATATCCGTGCCTATGGAAAGGATTTTCAACAATACTATGATCATGCGAAAAAACTTGGAGTCAAATATGTTCGTGGACGACCATCCTCAGTATATGAGAATAAGAATAAGAGTCTGATAGTACGGTATAAGGATACCCTCACAGGAAAAATCAAAGAGGATACGGTTGATCTGTTAGTCTTATCAACATCCATTATTCCTGCGAAAGGAAATAAGAAACTTGCAGAAATCATTGGCTTAGAAGTCGATGAAAATGGTTTTTTCAAACAGGAGTCTCTCCTTGAGAACCCAGTAGAATCCTCTAAAGAAGGCGTGTATCTGGCAGGATGTATCCAAGGACCAAAAGATATCCCGGATAGTGTTTCCATGGCCAGTGGGGCTGCTGCAAAAGCGGTTGCTCCGATTAAAGATCGACAACGACATATCGGCAAGGAATTTCCTCCTGAAAAAGACATTTCCAAAGAAGAGCCACGCATTGGTGTATTTGTGTGTCATTGTGGGAAAAACATTGCTGGGTATCTCGATGTTGAGAAAGTCACTGAGGAAGTAAAAAAACTTCCGAATGTTACTCATGCTGAACATGTCATGTTTGCCTGTTCACAGGATAGCGGTAAAAAAATCAAAGCTCTCATCAAAGAAAAAAACCTGAATCGTATTATTGTTGCAGCGTGCTCACCCCGGACCCATGGAGGGTTATTCCAAGATACCTTACTTGAAGCAGGGTTGAATAAATATTTGTTTGAAATGGCGAACATTCGAAATCAATGCTCATGGGTTCATTCGGATGATTGGGAGAAAGCAACCATAAAAGCTATTGATTTAGTAAAAGCATCTGTCGCAAAAGTATCTCTTCTTGAACCTCTCAGTGAGGAAGAGTTTTCCATTCTTCCAAGTGTGCTTGTCATCGGCGGGGGAATTTCAGGGATGAAAGCAGCACTGGCACTTGCTGAGATGAATGTGAAATCCTATCTTATTGAACGAGAAAAAGAACTCGGTGGCCGCCTCAAACAACTCAATACGATGTTTCCTACAGATAAAAAAGCCCAGGACATCATCGATCCGTTAATTAAAAAAGTCACGACGAATAAATTGATAACGGTAATGACGGGTGCCGAGCTTGTTAGCATTGAAGGATTTATCGGGAATTATAAAGGGACAATTAAACAGAAAGGAAAAAAGAAACAGCTTGGCATTGGAACAATTATTGTCGCAACCGGTTTTCGAGAAATTGATCTTAAAGGAGAATATCAACATAAAATAAATGAAAATATTTTATCTCAGACAGAGCTTGAGGAAAAAATTAAAAAAGGGACATTGAAAAAACCCAAAAATGTCGTCATCATCAATTGCGCAGGAGCAATGGATGAACAACGACCGTATTGTTGCCGTATTGGGTGTGGAGTTGCGATTAAAAACGCAAAAGTAATTAGTGAAAAGTACCCCGGCTCAAAAATCTATCTGTTA
>Ga0307446_1000177_pt1 | contig 20158 bp, 15 predicted proteins | sample SalMarSW160320MG_FD_202141 | JGI IMG/M metagenome (GOLD analysis project Ga0307446, IMG submission 202141) | Salt marsh sediment microbial communities from the Plum Island Ecosystem LTER, Massachusetts, United States - SW1603-20 | ecosystem: Environmental > Aquatic > Marine > Intertidal zone >... | reverse complement strand
AAAAGATATAGCGAAAGCACTCAAAGGAACTACTGGAAGAAAACTTCTAAAGGAATTCCCGGGCATAAAGAAAAGATACTTCTGGGGAAGCGGATTCTGGAGCCCGACCATCTATTTCGACAGCCTCGGTGAAAGGACCATCACCGATATGGATACATACACCAGAAACCAGGGACAACCACGAAACCTCACACCAAAACCCGGACAACTCCATCTCGATGACTTTGCATCCTAGAAAATCAACACAAAGAAACCGACTGACAACCAGGAGCGTGACCGCCGAGGCTAACCACAGTTAGACGAGCATGCCACCAGTCTATGTGACTGGTGGTGCGGGCATGCCTTTTGACACAAAATTTTTGATAAGAAATGTAAAGATATATTTATATAAAAAAAGAAGCACGGTACTATTATGATTGGTTCGGGTGAGGTTGTGGTCATTAAAATACGTGTTTATCTTAAGCTTCTTAGACCGTTTACCCTTTTAGCTCCGCTCATCGTATCTAGCAGTGTCATAATCGCTAGTCTTGTAAACGCTGGATCTACTAATCTTACATTTGCTTCACTTCTTTGGGCCATACTCTCAGCAAGTTTTTGTTTCGCTTTACTCAATGGTGCATCTAATGTTTTAAATCAAGCAACTGATTGGAAAGAAGATGCTCTCTCGAAACCATATCGTCCGATTCCCCAAGGAATTATCACGCCAAAGGAGGCCTTTAAGGTCTCTTTCCTTTTATACGTAATCGCACTTCTTCTCTCTCTAACTGTACATCTTCTCTTCAGTTTGTTTATAGCTGTCATTGCTTTTTTTTCGATAACATATTCGGTTACACCACGCATGAAAAAATTCTTGTTTCTCAATCAGATATGGGTAGCTCTTCCGCGGGGTTTCTTCGGTATTGTTGGTTCCTGGAGTGTTTTTGGAAACCCTTTTGAACCACTTCCACTAGCGATGGGATGTGTTGCTGCCCTGTTTCTTTTCGGTGGAACTGCTACAAAAGACATTTTAGATGCGGATGCAGACCGAGCTGTTGGAACGAAAACCTTGGTGAATGTTTTTGGTTTAAAAATCGCATCAATATTTTCGCTTGTATTTATGATCGGTGCATTCAGTATACTTCTTCCATTGGTGTATTTCCATATTATTCCTGCACAATTATTTCCGCTTGCATCTCTTTGTTTTCTAAGTGTAATTATTGGATGGTTGATGCTCCATAACCATAAAAATACAAAATGTGAAAACACGTCAGCCTGGACGTTAATGTATGCTACCTATTTTCTCTTTGCACTCAGTTTCGCAGTGATAATTATTTGTTTTTCTGTTTAAACCTCATTCGAATTTCCAGTAATAAAGCTATCACTGCAATAATTGCTGCGATACAGACGATATAAAATCCTGAACTGAAACCCCAGCTCGAATGCATCATTACTATTTCTGGACCAATTGAAACAGCAAGTATGCCTTGACCTTGGACCGAACCAATACTTGCTTCAATTAATTTCGTTGTCCCATAATAAAATAAAGGTAGTAGGATGCTGAGAAGAATGACCCCACAGACACTTAACAGAAAAGCATAGTTTTTTTTCGTTGTTCGTTTTAATAAGATGCCTGTGCCTAAGCATAAACAAGCAAGTAATGATAATGGGGCCATTCCTCCAAGAAGCATTAGAAAGATATCTGGCATTTCCGCGATACTCAGTGATACCTCGCCATAGTACTTTTTTGTCTCAATCATCATTCCTGGATTTATGTACAATGCTGTGGTCTTTTCCGCAGGAATTGTCGAACTCGAGCCGGTGAATAACCACCAAGGTTGGAAACACGAAAAAATCACAAGTAGTATTGCAAGAGATTTTAGAAGCGATGAAAGTGAAAATTTTTTTAATATTGTTAAAATCACAAAAAATCCAAACAACGCATAGAAGAGTAAAGAAAGAATAACTGGGAAAAAAGAATCAATTGTTGTGACAAATGTCAGATGTTTATCATTGATTAGTTCAACTGGTTTTACTCCGATAAGTTCGTTTTCTAAATATGCATTGATTGTATAGTGGGCTGGGGGGAGGGCAATAGTTCTTTCTTTTGTTCTAGTTATGGTTTGGTTATCCCGGTAGATTATAAATTCTACATTATCATTTGTCAATGCATTTCCCTTCGAATCGAATAGATCAATTGTAAGATCAAAAATGGCTGAAAATTTCATTAGAATTGCGGTTCCTGTATACGGTATTGTTACGTGGATATCGTCAATAAAATCCCCAAAACTAATTTGAAGATGGTAATCACCTGCGGGGACCTCTTCGAATAAAAAGGATCCTTTTATATTTTCTTTTGGGGTTAATTGAATGGTTTTATTACCATTAAATGTTACAAGTAAAGGTGTAAGTTCAATTCCGGGGGGTAATCCGAGAGTATCGGTTACAAGGACGTTCAAATTATAGAGTTGAAGGGTGACTTGTGTATTCAGTTTTTTAATGGTTTGTTGTAGTTCCTCATTATAGATAGGAAAATCTTTGTATTCTGCTCTGAATGTATAGGGGTCTTTAATATCAAAGGGGGCTTTGACAATTATTTTTCCATTATTCTGTGTAATGTTTTCGTCATACAGGACACCATCTTTATTGGTTAACCAACCATGAATTCCTTGTATCCCTTGTCCGTTTTGATCAAGAAAGGTGAATGTGAGTATTCGTTCCCATGTACAAAAAACATTGACTTTTGTGTCCTTATTCAAATGAATGATTGTTGATCCTGTGAAAATCTTCTTTTTATTCTGCCATTTGAAAAACACTTTGACAAGATAGTCACCTTCTAAAACACCTGAAAATGTTTTTTTTGCTCTTGTCAAAAAAGTTCGATTTGCAGCTCCTTCAGCAATCAAATGTCCTTCATGATAGAGTTCGATCCACATCACTGGAAACACAGAACCGGTAATGTTTGATAACAATGGATGAGATAACAGTGTTCTTCCAAATCGAGAGATGATAGTGACGTTGTATCTTTTTTGTTCTCTTTCAAAGGGAATATCACCAGAAAATGTGCGAGATTTTATTAATGTTTTATAAAGGTAAGATTCTTTTTGGGCAGCTTCATACCCGCCCGTTTCCGAGCTAAATACTTCTGCATCAAATTGGACAATAAGGTCTGATGGTATCGTTACATCATGACTATATCCTGGTGCGTACGAATGTCTTCCAAAATTTATTGAAACGTAATCTACTTCGGTCCCAAGAAAGTTCACATATTGCTTTTCCGCGACTTTCAATTGGATGCCATCACGTTCATCAGTCCCGGATGTTACAATCCCTTGATTGGATGCAAATATAACTGCATTTGCTATTCCTTTCTTTCCTTCTCCATAACACAACCATGATTCTGTTCCCAGGGTAGCGTCGTTTTTATACGAAATAATCCATTCTCGGTCTTTTGTGGAAGGGTTTTGATTTAATTGGTATTGTTCAATTTTTTCTTTTTCACTATAAAAATTTAGATACGGGTAAATTTCTCCAAAGTTCAAGGAATCCACAGCAGCACTGCGTGATTTTAATGAAATAAGAGAACCGAATCGTCCATCGACGTTATCAATTCCTTGTACGGTTGCATCTTTCAGCATCTCATGTTTCACATGAACATTTAAACGTTTTTCATCAAGCGGGCAATAATAATATCTATAAATCGCGGTTGTCTGGACATCCTTCTTTTCAGATTCACTGATTATTCCGAACTCAACCATGAGGTTTCCATCAATTATGATTTTTTTATCGATAAAAACCTGGTCAGAAGAACTTTCATCTTTTTCTTTACTTCCATAATAATATGAGAACGCAAATGAAACGATCTGATCAGAATCAATTATATCAAATTCCTTGGTGTCTTTCTTTTGTTTTACAACCACTTGAGCACAGGACCTGTCTAAGAGCTGTCCTTCCTGTCCTACTCCGTAGATACAATAACCATCTTCTTTGATTCCGTAGAATTTTGCTTTTGCTGATATTTCTGGTAAAGGGGATGAAGTATAGTTCTTATCTTCAATAGTCACATGGTCCGGATAATTCGGTTTTACTGTTTTCTCATTATTATAGTAAATAAAATATTGTTCTGTTCCATCTGCGTACGGGGGGATTAAAAATATAATGTTACATTCGCTAATGTAACTCTCATCTTCTGTAACTTTTGTAATGGAGTAGATTTGCGACTCGAGCTCATACCATTTTTCATTATACCAGCACGTAATTCGTATGGAGGTATTATTTTCATTTTCTGTCCAACATGGTTTTTCGAATCTAAACCGGAGGTCGATTGGTTGATAATGAACCGTTGTATCATTTGTTGCAATGGGAAGACTTAATTCTTGTCGGTATGACCATCCTTTATAATCAGGACACCAAAATGGATTTACGTTCTCTTGCGAAGACCCCGGCATACTTACCACTGGAACGATAATTAGAAGAAGTATACCAACTACGAATATGTTTGACCCTCGCATAGGTTTCCTTTCTCTATAATTATTAGGCTTTTCTATATAAAATAGTTGTTTTATACATATAAGAACCTTTTTAATGAAGAGTTATGTCTATTTACTTCTATTTCTCCTTATCTTTAGAAAATGTAATAAAAACATATAATTTTTACACTAAATGGGCGTGATAAAATCAAGTTGCCCAAGTTCTCCTAAAATAATGAGCGTGGTAAATCCGATTGCATAGAAAAGATACGTCACATACATCAATGACCATGCTCGAACATTTTCTAAGGTTTCACTGTGTTTTTGTTTAAGCATTAAGTAGAAGATAAAAAAACTGGGTACGATAAAAATGGTGAGCGGTAAAAAATACGCATTGATTAGGTGATAATGGATGAGAACCGGAATCATTGCGAATGGAACAATGAGGAAGGGAAGTGATATGAACGCTGATTTTTTAATACCAAAGGTGTTTATTAGTGTCCGTGTCCCTGTTTTTTGATCAGCTTCGCAATCGACGATATCTTTTGTTGTCATTGCCCCTACGAAAAACACGAGCGCAATCAAACCAATCAGTAGAGGTACCATCTGGAACGGATCACCAAAGACGCTCCATGATGCCAGGATTGCAAATAATCCTCTTGGGATGGCGATCCACACTTGATTTACAAAGAGGAATCGTTTCATCCGTGGTGGAAGAGAGTATATTACGGTAAACAACATAATAAGGAATACAAATACTCCAAACCATGTATTGATTGTCACTGCACGGAGTAACGCGAAGAGGTAAAGAATATACGCGATGCTTTGTGCTTCATCACGCTCTACAACTCCCCTGGGAATTGGACGGTATGGTTTTGATATTTTGTCTGATTCTAAATCTGTTGCCTGGTTCAATGCGTTTGATGCGCCATTCAGAAATGCTAAGGTAAGACTTGCTTGACCGATGATGATCCACCAGTTTGGGAATTCGACGAACTTATCATTATAGACTAAGCTAGCAAACATGATAAACATCGAGACAAAAAAGGGCGCAAGTAAGGTAAAAGGTCTTAATAAATCAAAGTATCCCCTAAATTTCTTTGAAAGAAACCTACTTTTTGCATAAGGTTCTTTTATCGTTAATTTGACCGACATTATGGCACCATAAATTTGGGTATTTCTTTGTTGTGAATAGAGATGTACATTATATTAATTACTCTAAGTGGTCTATAGGAATCTTAGTAGTATCGTCACCGTTATAAATATTTTTTTGGTTTTAAAAATTTTGTTAATAAAAATTGTAAATCAGGGGGATTTAGTAAGCATCTCTTGGATGATGCTCGCTGAATTAATCGCACAATTAATTCCTATGCCCGGGGCTTTGACGCAATCACCAATGATATAGAGGTTTTCCACGGGAGTTTTTATGTCTGGTTTTATGTTATTTAAAGTTTTTGCCACACCATCCAAGTGCCATATGGCTGGGTATATAGCCCAGCGAAGGTTTGAATGAAAATTAGGAATTATTCGTTCTAGGTTTTTATCTAAAGCCCATTTGAGTTTGTCTAATATTCTTTTATCTCTTGCTTCTTTTGGCGTACAAATAATGTATGCTTGTATGAGGTAATGTGCTGGGGGTGACAACCCTGTTTCTGCTGTTGCTGATATGAAGTCAATCATACCGACAGCATCATTTCCATCAACACCGATATTTCGCTCAATGAAAATAAATGTTTTTCCAAGTAATCGTGGATCAATCAGTTTTAGAGAGTAATACGCACAAAGACTGCCAGTCCCTTCAAGAGTTTTTATCGTAGTTACGTATTCATCTGGAAAGTGATGTTCATCTGCAACAGTAAAAAGATTCTGTACCAGCATATTTGATACTATAATGTCAAAAAAATAATTGTTTTTATAAACAACAACCCCTTCCGCTTTCTTATTATTGATAATAATTTTCGTTATCTCGCTATTTAGATGAATTTTTCCGCCATTTTTTTCGATATAATCGGCAATGGTTTGCGATATTTTTAATAGACCATTCTTTGGATAATTGACACCTCGTAGTTTCATATCTTTTTGGGTTCTAAACACTTCACCTGTTGAAATCAAATCGAGATTATTAATCGTGCTGATTAAACGAGGATTCACTTCTAAAACTGTTTTCATTTTACCTTTTCCATACTTTTTTATCGTCTCGGTCATAGAAACAGCATCTAACTCATTCATTGTTTTTTCACCGGAAAGAAGGAGTCTTAGAATATTGGGTAACATCGCTATTTTATCTGTGGTGGTCACGAAATGGCCAAAGTGACCGTTTTTCTGTTCAAACAGGCGTGATTCATATATCGTGATATTTTCGTAATAATCCATAATAATATTTCTAAGTTTTTCAATGATGCCTCCTCCAATCATATGGAATCCAAGATCGAGAGTATATCCCTCAAACATTTTATTGGTGAAAATCTCTTCAAGTGCCGGTTCTGAAAATGCAATATGAGTATGAAATCTGGTTAATAACTGTTTATAAGAATCTATGGTCTGAGATGACATTTCTATGGAGAGAGCTCTTCCACCAACGGTCGTTTCCTTTTCAAAAATATCAACAGAATACCCTTTTTTTATGAGAAGTGCACCAGCAGTTAATCCACCTATACCGGCACCGATGATACATACTTTTTTTTTATTCATTATAACGCCTTTTCCATTTTTTTTTATAAGTGTAAACGATTTTTCAAAGAACTATAAAAAAATCTTCTCACTATCTTCCATTTGTATTGCTGTACACTTGTTTGTCCAGTGATGACACCCATTATAAGGTCTGTTAATATCGGATCTTTACATGCTATCTTGAACACCCTCTCTGCGTACTCCATACTTCCTCTTTTTACGACTTTTAATATAAGATCAATGTCTTTTCCGAAATCTTTTTGCCACATGGTCTGGTAATTGGATAAAAATTCTTCGGTTGTGCTGTTTTTTTCTAATGCTTCTGTTATTGTCTCTGCAGCAAGTTTCCCTGATGTCATTGCATAATAAAGTCCTTCGCCTGATAACGGGTTGATGAATCCCCCTGCATCCCCCACGAGAAGAAGTCTATTCCCATAGGTTTTTTCTAGCGGACGTGTTGGTAAAGCCCCGCCTTTTACTGACACTTCTTTCAGATGTTGTGGGATAAGTCCCGTCTGCTTTAAATGTGCGATATAGTCATGATAACAATCAAGAAGATGGAGTTTTTCTTCTTGGTTTTTATTTACCTGAATAACACCAAATCCAATGTTTAAATGCTCCTTTTTAGGGAACACCCATCCATACCCTGTAACGCTCCTAAATCTCGAATGAATATAACAATGCCGAGTTTTTTTGAAATAGTCGTCCATAATTTTTTCATCGACTTCAAATTCCTGAAGAATGCAGACCCCTGGTTTTGTTCCCATTTTACGTAATCCCGTGTTTTTTGCTACACTACTATGTGCTCCATCTGCACCGACAATAATTTCTGAATCAATCCCCGTTCCCTGGTTTAATATCACCCGTGCGTTGTCATTTGAGATTTGCACAGCGGAAACCGGGGTTCCTTCCTGAAAAATAGTACCTGATTCTCTTGCATATTTCACTAACTCAAAATCAAATTTTTTTCTTAGAACGGTAGCCAGTAATGGCGTATCCTTATTGATTTCAATTTGATGTTGTAATGACGGTGAAAAAACCGTTCCACTCGATGAATACGCTTCGATTATTTTTTCATTGGCAATATACGGATATCTCCGTAGAACACGGATTGGCAATCCCCCACCACACGGTTTATCACGCGGAAATTTTTCTTTATCGATTAAAAGAGTTTTAAAACCTTTTTCTGAAAGAAATTTTGCAGCTGTTGAACCTGCAGGACCGGCCCCAACTATCGTTACATCGTATTTCATTATTACTCTATCCTATGAAATTCATATTCATTTTTTTCCATTCTTGGTTTAAACAATTTCTCTTTGAGTAAGGGTGTGAATAAAATATACCACACTATTGGTATAAGTATTAAAAGAATGGAGCGAAGGATTCCTCCGATTGAAAATAGTATTATTGGAACAAGGGAATATCGTAAAAAGGATTGAATTCCTATACTCTTCCCTCTTCCTAATCTGATTGCGGTCAAAGGTTTTTATTGATAATAATTTTACATCTAAAAATAAATAGGCAATAATGAAGAGAACAAGCAGAACCATTTGCCATAGATAATAACTGTACTCAAAAACAATAAACGGCACAACAAACAGAACTGCAGAAAAGAGGCGAAGCCCAAGACCAAATGCTTGAAAACTACGAGGAATAAAAATTTTGTCATCTTGAACCTTAACACCTAAGGTAAGAGCGATATTTTTCACACCTAATTTATAATCATGGTCCGCGTCTTTAATCCCATTTTGTACTACATTCATATACAGTATGTTTTCAAATGTTAAAACAAAAATAATCCAAGTAATCACGTTTGGTTGACCAAATGATAACGCCCCAAATAAAAATATCAACGACACGGAAATGGCGACAAGAAAATCAGAACCAACGATATTTTTTCCAAATATATCATAAAATGTTCCTAAAAATCCAGCAAGTATGATACAAATCAATCCGATGAATTTATAATAATCAATGGATTGGTTATACCATAATAATGCGAGGAAAAAAAATGTTGAGAATGCAAGAAAAAATGCAATAATTAATGCATTTTTTTTAGATACTTCTCCGCTTACCAAAGGGTTTTTTTGTAAATCATCAACATATCTATCTAATTCAATATCGATATAATCGTTGATTAAAAATCCGAAGATACTTGCAAAAGCACCAATGATAAAAATAAGAGTGAGGTTATACAAATCATATATCCCTACCGTAAGCGCTGCGATTACAGGAACAATACTAAGAGCTCCAATACCAGGAATACGAAGAAGTCTTGCGTATGCAGACACCATTTTCATGAAAGTGTGTTAAAGTAAGAATATATTTGAGCTTTTCTCATTTATATGTTTTCTGATTAATAAAATATTTCAAGGAATATAAAAATTTGGAAGACAATAATCATTACTCTTGTCCCAACCCTTTCGTTTCGTTCAAATGATCTCCATATCTTTTTTTCGTCATCCGTTTTTATCACAACATTATAGGTAAGGAACCAGGTGATAAGCAGAGATGCTGCAAAAATACTTCCACCGATAAGATAAACTACACCGAATATTTGAGGCATATGTATACCTACCCAATCATATGCGGATAAAGGAAAAATTGGAATAAATAACAGATAGAAAAATAAAGCGATTTGCATAGATCGTTTTCGTCCAAGACGTATCGGTGTTGTTTTAAAACCTGCTTTGAGATCACCGATGTAATCACCAGCACAAACCATAATCTCTCTACCGGTTTCCTGGAAAAAGATGGCAATTGCAAGTGGCAGCATTAGAAGGGGTTGATGAGGGAAAACCGCAAGACCGCCCCAATACGGTATTGCCCCAACACCAAATGCGACGGCCATATGCCCAACAAGTCCGTGGTGTTTTCCGTAGTAATTATAATATAAACCAATGATAACTAAAACGAAGGTGAAAACACCACATTCCCAGTTGATTGCCCCAGTGTCCTTGTAATTGACAAGGGCTGCCAAAAAAATTGATGCTATCATCAATGCTAATCCCGTGTAATACACTGTTTTTTCTTTTAGCAATCCAGAAGGGACCGGTTTTTTTGGTCGGTTGATTTTATCTGATTCTAAATCGGTAATATCATTATGAAACATCGTACCTGTAGAAAGAAATGCAGGAGTAAGTATCAAAAATAGAAGTTGGTAATATGATAGGTTCACCCCCATAAACAACGCACAGTTTAAAGCACTAACAACCGCCCCAAAACAACAGAGAAATAATATCGGAGGGCGAATCATTTTTATCCAGGCAATTGTCAATGTCCCTAAACCCATGACTTCCAATAATGGAGATTTACTTTATTACTTTAATGGTTTACTAGTGGGAAAAAATTAAAGAAACTTTTTTAAGAAAGACCCGTGAATTCAAAAAGTCTTACGATTAAGCCATGGATAACGAAGATAATAGTCCCCGTAATCGATATTGACGTAATTGAGAGAAGAACCTTTCTATTCTCTGAAAATCTCGATCGTTCGATGAGTAATGTCGCAATTGACATAAAAAAGATTAGAACAAACCAGCCAATAAAATTTAGAATTGGGACTTCGAAAAATTTGATACCATTAAGAGATGCTTCCCATATCCACCAACTATTATAATGGGCGATAGGATCTTCTAACAAATCAAGACAAACACCAAATAAACCTGCTGTTATTGAGATAAAAATAATTTGTAAATAATTTCGTTTTTGATAAATCTTTGAAATAAAATGTTTTCCCATATTCATACACAAAAACAAATTGACGCTCCATGCTAATATAATGATTAACGGAACAGCTCCACCAACAACCGAGAGATAAATGATATATCCTGAATAATAGTATCTCCCGCTTGCAACTCCTGCTGATTCAATGAAAAGCGTCGCAATAATTATCGGTAAAAAATATATGATTGTCTTTTTTGTTCCATATTTTTTATGGGAATAGTAGATAAAAAATAGCCATACAATGGTAATGATTCCAATAAATGGAGCGAGGAGTCTGGTGTGTTCTCCAAAGTTTTGGTTAATCTCAATAAAAAACATGTATTTATAACACCTTCGAATTTTTAGTACGTAATTCGATTAACGTCATTAAAATTAGAGGGATAGCTGCTATTATTCCACCGATTATAGTTGGAATAATAAAGTTTGAGGATAATCCAATGATGATTATTATGATCCATATAAATAGATACACTAAAACATAGATATTGAGCCGAATATTAAAGAGAGTTATAAAGTCAGATTTCAGGTCTTCGGATTCATGGATGTTCTCTCGTTTTGAAATAAAAAAGAGAATAACGGTAACAACGATACCAGTGATGCCTACTGGTAGAAACAACATAATATTTTCAAGGATAAATTGTATAACAGTTTTTTCCATGTATGTCTAATTTTATGTAAACCTACTAAGATTTAATAATGTTTTTATAGGTTTTTTCTAGAAGGACGTAATTTCGGGATACGACAATAATTTTTTCTCTGGTTTTATGAATTGAATAATTCCTATAAAAAAAAAATTGCAAAGCATATTCTTATTAATATGGTCGTCTATTTTGAACCTTAATGATAATTACAAAACAAAAAGATATCATCGAACTTCTTCGCTCTATAGACTCTAAACCAGTTTTTCTTATAGGATGCAATGAATGCGCTACTCTCTGTCATACGGGTGGTAAAGATGAAGTTTTAGCGTTAAAAGAAGCTCTTGTAAAGAAACAAATCCCCGTGTCTGGTTGGGTGGTACTTGAACCTGCATGTCATTTGTTAAATGATAAACGGATGCTTAAAGAATATACAACGGAACTGAGTAAAACAGAAAAGGTTCTTGTTCTTGCATGTGGGAATGGTATACAAACAATTGCTGATCTATTATCTGAAAAGGAGATAATTGCAGGAACTGATACGTTATTTCTAGGGGAGATTTCTAGGGCGAATGAATTTGACAAACGGTGCATGCTTTGTGGGGATTGTCTCTTGGATAATTTTGAAGGTTTTTGTCCTATAACCCGTTGTCCAAAGTCTATGCTTAATGGTCCCTGCGGTGGGTCTTCCAATGGTAACTGTGAGATTAATAAAGAGATGGAATGTGTCTGGGATTGTGTCATCCAAAAATTGAAAAAGAAAGGTAAATTAGATGTATTACTCGCTATTCAAAAACCTAAGGATTGGTCAAAAGCATCAGAGACTAAATGGAGAATTTAAAGTGAGCTATCGAAGTAACTTGGAAAAAGTACTATCTGAAGGACATTTTGTCATCACCGCTGAAATTGGACCACCGAAAGGTTCAGATGCGAATAAGATACGCGATAAAGCAATGATGTTAAAGGGTTGTGCAGATGCATTTAACATCACGGATAATCAAACTGCTGTTGTGCGGATGTCAAGTTTTGCTGGATCTCTGATTCTCCATCACATGAACATGGAACCCATCATGCAGATGACGTGTCGCGATAGAAATCGCATCGGTCTGCAGAGCGATGTGCTTGGTGCCGCTGCACTTGGCCTTCGAAACATTCTTTGTCTGACAGGTGACCATCAGTCATTTGGGAATCATCCAGCTGCAAAAGGGGTTTTTGATATAGATTCGATTCAACTTCTTCAAATCATAAAAAATATGAGAGATGTAGGGGTCTTTCAGAGTGGTGATCTGTTACTTGCTGAACGGCCCTGTGTGTTTCTTGGTGCTGCGGCAAATCCGTATGCAGATCCGTTTGAGATTCAGGTTGATCGTTTACGGAAAAAGATCGATGCGGGAGCAGAATTCATTCAGACACAGAGTGTGTATAATTTAGAGAAATTTTCAAAATGGATGGACGACGTTCGGTCGCAAGGCCTTGATAAAAAAGTTCATATCCTTGCTGGTGTCACTCCTTTGAAATCTGTGAAAATGGCCGAGAGGATGAAATTTCATGTTCCTGGGACCGATGTTCCTGAAACAGTATATCAAAGGATCAAAAATGCTTCCGATCCTGCAAAGGAGGGATATGTCATTGCATTGGAAACCATACGTGAATTAAAGGTCCTTCAGGGGGTTCATGGTATTCATATCACTGCTTTGTTTTGGGAGCAGATTATTCCTTCTCTTGTAAAAGATGCGGGGTTTGATACACGGAGTTAGCGGTTGAGAACTTTATTTTTTTCGTTATAAATTCAGGTTTTCTTTGGTTTGGCTTCTAAAAAAATAAAGTCGCATTACGAAATTCATACTGATAACAATATTAATATATTTAAATGATAATATAAAGATGCGATTGATTCAAGGGTAAAATACTACAACGAATTGCAGAGAGCATTGAATATTTTAACCACAAATAGGATGAGCAAAGGACATGTTGGACCAACTTGGAAGAATCATTGAAAAAAGACCATGGCACGTGGTCCTTATCATCGTCCTTATAACAATTGGTTTTTCTCTATGTATTCCTTCCTTGGCTTTTAAAACAAATTTTGAGGATTTCGCCCCAGACAACGAACAGGTTAGAGCAAACAATCGTATCACTGAATATTTTGGGATGGATACGCAAACAATGATACTATTTATTCAAAAAGAACAAACAGAAAGTACGATTAGTACTCAGGCACTACGGGATCAATATAATCTTCAAAAAGAACTAGTAAAAATGCCTGAAGTAAGTGGGACGATATCCATCATCACCTTTATTGATACGGTCTGTCAAATGGAGTTTAATAAAACATTGGAAAATTGTAGCGATGAACAACTCAAGATTGCAATAGATGACCTTCTCAATGAACCTTCTTCTGGTGAAATGACTCTCTTCAAAACCGATGACCCCGATGAACCAGTTGATTATTATAGATCATTTTTACACTTGAAAGGAAAGGCGGCGGAAAGCGCAGATATTAAAAATTGTTACATCTTAAAAGATGAAAAAAATATTACCTTTTCATTTGAAGTCTATTCTCTTTTGGATATGCAATCAGCGGTGAAACCACCGTTTTCTCGAACAAATACTATGGAATGGTATCTGGGGTTTGAAAACTCGTTACTCCCGCCAGGATTTACTATAGGGTATCAGATTGCTGCGCGGATTGAGCCAACAGTTCCTCGATGGGAAATTGGAAAGGGATTGTTAGGCAATCTGCAACAACTTATACAAAAAAGCAGAAACCACGAACTGACATCGTATAAAAAGACAGCATATCTCTGGATCAGTCCTCCTGGCCAAGAAATGTTTTTTCCCATTCACCTTCGTACAGGAAATGTTACCTTTGACTCTGAAAGAAATAGAATTAATGTCATTGTCTCACAGCAGGAACTCAGCAGCTATGGTATTCCAATTCAGTTTGGATCGTTTGTGCTCCCCGCGAAATTAACTAATTTCTCTGCAGGAGTTCGATACTATCAAACTCCGGTGCTCCACCGGCCAGGTGGACGTATCGTGGTAAACACCAGTTTTTTATTTGATCGTATCGAACGACTCCAATCGAAACCATTAATCGGGAAGTTTGTCTCGCGCGTCCTTCAAAAATATGGCATTAATCTTGATGATTTTTCAGGCCTTACAGTGAATATGCAAGGTACTGATTCACTTCCACCTACTTTTTCATTGACCACCGTTCAGACACTCTGGACCCAGACTGATAATGTACCTGATACTGGTGTTTCAACAACGATTTTTCCTTTGATACCACAGTTTTTTAATGATTTGCGTGTAAATGCTTTATCGTTTATTTCCGCCGATTATGCGCAGTCGAAAAACCCGTATGCAAGTATCTTTTTAGTTCAACTTAATTTGGATAGTAGTGATTCGGGGGAAGTCGAAAAGGTCAACAACAACATCGTGAAAAAGATCAATGAACTGGATATACAATATAGTAGTATCTCTATTCAAGCGACTGGAGAAGGTATCGTAACTACTCAGATAAACGATGTCGCGATGCAGGCAATGACACTCATTGGTCCAGCCATTTTTATTATCATCCTCTGTATCTTGTTTCTTGCATTCAGAAAACCGTCCTATGTCCTTCTTCCTATTCTCGTATTTGCTTTTTCATGTGTGTGGCTGTTTGGAACCATGGCTTTGCTTGGCATCTCATTTAACATCATCGCAGTCGCACTCCTTCCCCTAAATATCGGATTAGGTGTCGAATACTCTGTAAACATCCTGTATAACTATCGGATAGAACTAAAAAAAGGTCGAACTCCGGCAAAGGCGATTCGGCTGTCGATAAAAGAAGTTGGTATTGCGATCTTTTTAGCTTGGTTCACTACGTTTATCGCGTTTCTTTCATTCCTCAGTGCGACGCTCCCACCAATAAGAGACTTTGGGATCTTCCTGGCTTTAGGTATAACATACACCTTCATTATCACCATGACACTGCTGGTCGCACTTCGTTACATCGTTGATCGGAAAAAGATGGCTCTCTCTGTAAAACCGAGTGCGAATACATTTTCAATGACAAATATTATGGGGCGACTCGCACAATTACTGCTTAGGCATCAGAAAAAAGTATTCCTGCTTACTATTCTTATTTGTTTACTGATGGGGTCAGCGGTCACACAGTTAAAGTCAGGATTTAGTATGAATCAATTCATCCCACAGGACAATCCAGCTATCCAACTCTCTGCTCAAGTGAGTAAAGATTTTCCTTTTTCAAGTCAGGATCAAGAATATATCCTTATCGAGGGAAATGTTGCAACGGTTCAAACATTAGACGGGCTTATGGCCACCCATGAGAAGATGAATGACGATCAATATATTGCTCGAAAACCTGATGGTAGCACAAAGACAGAAAGCATTTATACCATCATCCAACAGGCTGTCGCAAATAACCAATCCCTTGTTTCCTTATTTAATATCGATGAATTTACTAAATTACCTAGGACTGATGCTGATGTACAGCAGTTTTATGATTACCTGTATAATAATGTCGAATACGGGATGCAAGTTGCTGGCGTTCTTCACAAGGATACAGAAGGATATAGCGCAACTATACTTCGTGTCTATGTTGATCTGGGTTCAAACAGCGATGATATGACGCAACAATTTGAACAACTAAATAAAGAATTAAACGATGATATAGCAGACTATGGTGATACAACATCTATTGTCACCGGCAGCCTCCTTATCACCTTATCCATTCTTAAAAACATGACGGAAAGTCAAATCTTTTCTACGGTGATATGTTTCGTTCTTGCGGCAATTATGCTTTCTCTTATTTACCGGAACCCTATCCTTGGATTGATTGCGATGATTCCTGTAACTGTTTCTATTATTTGGGTTCTAGGAAGCATGTACTTTATAGGATACACCTTAAACATTTTAACCATCACCGTCACTTGCATTACAATTGGTGTCGGGATTGACTATGCATGTTATATTACTGAACGATTCCGTTCTGTCGCTGATAAAACAGGGGATGTTACCAAAGCGGTCACTGAAACCATCTCGCGTACAGGCAGTGCTGTTCTAATCGCAGCTCTCTCTTCTATGTTTGGATTTGGGGTTCTTGCGTTTGCCCCAATCCCGCCACAACAACAATTTGGTATTATTACTGCAATTACGCTTATTTACGCGTTTATTACTTCTATTCTGATTCTTCCATTAGTACTTGCCCGATGGGCAAACTGGAGGAAAAAACGAAAAGGATATATTATCCATCCTGGGCCCCCAACGCGGTTAGAGAATATTAGTACGGATCCTGAGTATCCTGGAGAACAGTAAAGTATCTATAGGAATTGACAATACCAGTGAAATAAAATAATTTGGGGGTTAAGTTGTTATGCCACAAAAACGAATGAAAAAAATTCTGGTAACTGGTGCTGTCGGTCAAATCGGTTCAGAATTGACCATGATGCTTAGGAAAAAATTTGGAAATGACAACGTTCTAGCAACTGGACGAAAAACTAAACCAAGTGAAACACTTCTTGACTCTGGTCCCTTTGAGTACATTGATATCTGTAAACGGGAAACGATAGAGAAAGTCGTAAAAGACTATGATATTGACACGATCTATAACATGGCCGCGATATTATCCGCGGTTGGAGAGGAAAAACCAATAGTGTGTTGGGATGTCAATATTAATGGATTAAATAATTGTTTAGAGGTTGCCCGCGAACACAGCATGGTTCGGGTGTTTGTTCCGAGTTCCATTGCAGTGTTTGGCCCAGAAACACCAAGAGATAACACACCTCAAGAGACCATTCTACGACCGAAAACAATGTATGGGGTCACGAAGGTCGCAGGGGAGCTTCTTGGTGATTATTACGTGAAACGATTTAATCTTGATGTGCGAGGAATTCGATATCCCGGTATTATCAGTAGTGAGACTCTGCCAGGTGGTGGCACTACAGATTATGCTGTTGAAATTTTCTATGAAGCAATTAAGCAAAAAAAATACACCTGTTTCTTACGAGCGGATACTGCTCTTCCTATGATGTACATGCCTGATTGTCTGAAAGGGACTCTCGATATGATGGATGCTGATGTTTCCAGATTGAAGCATCACTGTGATTTTAATCTGGCTTCTATGAGTTTCTCTGCCGAGGAGCTTGCTCATGAAATCACAAAGCATATACCTGAGTTCACCTGTGAGTATAAACCTGATTTCCGTCAGGCGATTGCTGATTCTTGGCCTCGCTCCATCGATGATGGCGCTGCACGTAAGGAATGGGGTTGGAAACCAAAATACAACCTTGCGGAAATGACCAAGGATATGTTGCAAAAACTCAGTAAGCGTTACGAAGAAGGAAACCTCCTCGTCTCGTAATTTTAATTTCTTTTTTTCTTTATTTACTCCGTAGAAAGTTTTATGTGCTATACGGTATTCCCATGTCTAATATGAGGTGAACCAACAGTGCCGCAATTAGAGGAAGTTGGGGTGGTTATGAAAGGAAATATTGATTCGATTAGAGGATATTTGGGTGCTGATGCTGATTATCTGCTAAAGCATACATGTACGAAGATTAGGAAAGAATCTTTGCATCTCCCTGGGCCAGATTTTATTGATCAGACTTTTCTTGATACCGACCGATCAACTCAAGTAATTCGTGACTTAAAATCATTATTCAATCATGGTCGGTTAGCAGGGACCGGATATCTTTCGATTTTACCTGTTGATCAGGGCATTGAACATTCTGCTGCAGCGTCATTTGCCCCTAATCCTATGTATTTTGATCCGGAAAACATTGTGAAACTTGCGATTCAGGGAGGGTGTAATGCTGTTGCATCAACTCTTGGTGTTCTCGGTGCTGTTTCACGAAAATATGCGCATAAGATCCCGTTTATCGTAAAGATAAATCATAATGAGTTACTAACGTACCCGAATAAATTTGATCAGATAATGTTTGCAGGTGTCGAGCAGGCATGGGATATGGGTGCTGCAGCTGTTGGCTGTACAATTTATTTTGGTTCTGATGAATCAACTAGGCAAATCCAAGAGGTAAGTCAGGCATTTAAGTACGCCCATGAACTTGGTATGGGAACAATACTCTGGTGTTATTTACGCAATCCTGCGTTTAAAGTAGACGGTAAAGATTACCATACCGCTGCGGACCTCACCGGACAGGCGAATCATCTTGGAGTAACTATTGAGGCAGATATTGTAAAGCAGAAACTCCCTGATATTAATGGAGGGTATCTTGCTTTGAATAAGGGTGGTGTGAAATACGGGAAAATTGATGAAAAAGCCTATAGCGAACTTTGTTCTGATCATCCTATTGATCTAACACGATATCAGATTGCTAACTGTTATATGGGACGTGTTGGGTTGATTAACTCAGGAGGCGCATCGGGGAAAGATGATTTTGGACAAGCGGTTCGAACTGCGGTCATCAATAAACGTGCAGGTGGTACCGGTCTGATATCCGGAAGAAAAGCATTCCAGAAACCCTTTGAAGATGGTGTAAAACTTCTTCATACGATTCAAGATGTCTATCTATGTAAGGATATCACGATCGCATAAAAAGACATTTTTTTTACTTTAATAACGGGTTTCTCTCATTGGTTTTAGAAAAGAAATGTGGTCGATTGTTTCTTAATAAATGAGTACTGCTTTTACACCTCTTGCATCTCGGATTGCTGAAAGTAACGATCCCGGGATTTGTTTTTCCGTAATGATGAATAATCGTGGTTCTTCAGTGAGTTCAAAGTCATCGACGATTGCTTGTCTAATGCTTATGTTGTTGGTTGCGATGATGGTTGCAACATCAGCAAGTATTCCTGGCATGCTTGGGTCTGCGGGGATGATTTCGATGATGCCCCATTTCATGGCTGGTGCGACTTCTTTGAGACGACACGTTGGTGCAAGGTTGGAAAAAATCTTGAGAAGCTTTGGTTCTTTTATGATTACGTCTCTGGTCGCAGTAACAGCGCGACGGTCGACATGGAATGCTCGTGCGATTTTTGAGTCAGCAAGTTCTATAGAGCCGCAGTAGAAATTGTTTTTTTGTATTTTTACTCCGTATTCAAGCATTTTTTGTGCGATTTTTTTTCGTTGAGGGTATGCATTGAAGTAGTGTTCAATTTGATTCCACATGGTATACATTAGTACATTGAGCGTATATAAATACTGTCCTTTTTTTTATTTTTACATCCTATGATGTATAAAAATATACATTGATGTACAAATTTAGAAAAATTTATATACTCGCCAAACAAATAATAACAACTATGAAGCAAACGAAAATCCTCCTTGATGAAAACGATATTCCAAAAAAATGGTACAACATCCAAGCAGATCTCAAAACACCCATGGACCCACCTCTCCATCCACAAACCAAACAACCCATCAGCCCAGATGATCTCAAAGCAATCTTTCCCATGGAACTTATCAAACAAGAAGTTAGCAGAGACCGATATATTTCCATTCCAGCTGAGGTCAGAGATATCTATCGTATCTGGAGACCATCCCCGCTCTACCGTGCACGACGGCTCGAAAAAGCACTAAAAACACCAGCAGAAATCTATTACAAATGGGAAGGTGTCAGCCCAGCAGGAAGCCATAAACCAAACTCTGCGGTCGCACAAGCATACTACAATAAAAAAGCAGGAATCGAACGCCTCGTCACGGAAACCGGAGCT
>Ga0307446_1000176_pt1 | contig 20178 bp, 18 predicted proteins | sample SalMarSW160320MG_FD_202141 | JGI IMG/M metagenome (GOLD analysis project Ga0307446, IMG submission 202141) | Salt marsh sediment microbial communities from the Plum Island Ecosystem LTER, Massachusetts, United States - SW1603-20 | ecosystem: Environmental > Aquatic > Marine > Intertidal zone >... | reverse complement strand
CGAGACGACGATTATTCCGGGGAAGGGAGTCATTTAATGCCACATCAATGCCTTAAATGTGGTCATGTCTTCGAAGAAGGGTCCTCGCAGTTATTGAAAGGATGCCCAGGGTGCGGAGGTAACCGGTTTTTTTTCACAAAACAACCATTGACTGAAACAGAACGAGACGTAATGAGCAAGGAAATCGGTAAGGATCTTACAACGAAAATCATGGAGCTTGCTGTCGAAAAAAATAAGGATACACTCAAAGGTACCTCAGCATGGATAACGCTGAAACCAAAAGATCTACGAAGGATGATAGAAGATCAAATTGAGCAAAAAAAACCAGAAAAGGAAATAAACCTCGGAACACCAATCAGTGATGACCAACGGAAAGCGATAATTGATAAAATCAAAGCCGAGGCAGATCATTCTGATACACCAGAGACAATCGGAGTAGAACAACCAGGTAAATACCATATCGACCTCAAAGGACTCCTGGAAAAAGAACCGATCGTGATTCAAAAAGATGGGACCTATACGATTCATCTCCCGTCTCTTTTTAAATTACATGAGGAAAAGAAAAAATAAATCTTACCACTCTCGTATGATTCTTTCCATTACCTTTTTATTGAAGTCAAAGATACAGCTTTGGTGGATTCTATGAAATGGTACGATGAGGTTGAATATATCAGAAAACAAGCGATGAAAAACAACGAGTTTTTCGCTAACTCACTTCCCATGATCGCCAGTGAAAATGTCCTCTCACCGCTATGCCGAGAAATGCTCATTTCCGATTTCCATGGAAGATACGCGGAAGGAACCCCGGGGAACCGGTACTACGAAGGATGCAAATTCTTTGATCTTGTTGAAGAAAAAACCGTTGAGCTTGCAAAAAAACTCTTTTCTTGCAGATATGCTGATGTGCGACCGACATCCGGGACTGTTGCGAACATGGCTGTTCTAAAAGCACTTATCAAACCAGGGGAAACTGCGACGGTTCTTGACACCGCTAATGGAGCTCACATCTCGTTTGGTAAATATGGTGCTGCAGGAGTCAGAGGTATTAACCTTGTTTCATTCCCGTTTAGTAATGAGGAGATGAACATTGATATCGATGGTGCCGTGAAGCTAATAAAACAGGTGAAGCCAAAGCTTGCATTATGCGGTCAATCGGTGTTTTTGTTTCCGACTCCACTTAAGCCCATCGCAGAGGCAGCCCATGAGGTCGGGGCCTATGTTGTGTATGATGCAGCCCATGTGCTTGGTTTGATAGCAGGGAAACGATTCCAGGATCCGCTCCGGGAAGGAGCAGATGTGATGAACGGGAGCACCCATAAGACCCTCCCCGGCCCACAGGGAGGTATAGTTCTTTCAGATAATAAAGCAAACACTGACGATGAGAAAGCATTCTTCCGAAAACTAGGTTTTGGGGTTTTCCCCGGGGTCACCTCTTCGTATCATTTGCATCATGTTGCGGCCAAAGGAATCGCTTTTGCAGAACACCTTGAGTTTGGGGAGGCATACGCAGATCAAACCATTAAGAACGCAAAGCAGCTTGCGCAAGCATTACATGAACAAGGGTTTAAAGTCTTCGGGGAGAGACTTGGTTTTACCAAATCGCATCAAGTCCTGGTAGAAATAGGCCCCGGAAAAGGAAAGGAAGCATCGAAAATCCTTGAGGATGCAGGGATTGTTACGAACATGAATATGATCCCAGGGGATGCCGACCCGCTTAATCCCTCAGGGCTTCGGTTAGGTACACCAGAGCTTACGCGTATCGGGATGAAAGAAAAAGAAATGGATGATGTCGCAATATTCTATGCTCGGGCACTTCTGAAAAAAGAAAACCCTAAAAAAATCAGAGACGATGTAAAAGAATTCCGGAAGGACTTCCAGGAGCTTTGCTATTGTTTCAAAGAAGGATTCCGGGGATATGATTATTCTAAGTTGATCTAACATGCGGGTCGCACTTTCAGGTACCCCCGGAACCGGAAAAAGCGCGGTTGCGACACAACTCCAGAAGAAAGGTTATCGCATTATTCGATTACACGAGCTCGCAAGAGAGAACGCCTGTATTGATGGGATAGATAAGAAAAGGCACTCAGAACTTATTGATATGGATAAATTACATAAACACATCAAGAAACATTTTACCACAAACGATCTTGTTTTTTTCGAAGGACATATCGCTCATCTTCTTAGAATCATGGAAAAAGTGATTATTCTTCGTTGCCATCCGATTGAGCTAAAAAAAAGGTTACTGAAGAAAAAATGGATTGGAAAAAAAATCCAGGAGAACATAGATGCGGAAACCATTGATGTGATCCTTTGCGAAGCTGTAGAATATCATCCAGCGAACAATGTTTTTGAAATCGATACAACGAAAAAAACCATCGAAGAGGTTGCTGCCTCAATCATTGAGATTGTGAACAATAACTTTCAACCGACAAAACCATATACTATAGGACAGATTGATTGGTCAGAAGAAATTCTTAAAAAGAATCCCGTGTAGGAGCAGTTATGGTATTGGATAAAACACGAGAAAAAGTAGACCCGTTATTGACGGTGATTGCACGGCGGTTCTCTCATATTAATCCTGATATCCTTACGTGGCTAGCACTTATTTTCTCTCTTATTGCTGGAGGTTTTTTTTATTTCTCAACTCCAGCTAGTGAGTTAACAAACTTCTTTTTATTTTTTGCTGCATTATTTGTATTACTCAATGGATTATTCGATGCAATCGATGGGAAGGTAGCAAAATTAACAAACAAGGCAACGGCACGAGGGGATTTCCTTGATCATGCGCTTGATCGGTACGCAGACGTCTTTATGGTTGGTGCACTTGGATTAAGTTCGTGGTGTCGACCCCCTATTGGGTTACTTGCAATCGTGGGTGTGTTATTGACGAGTTATATGGGGACACAAGCACAAGCAATCGGCTATAAACGCGATTATTCTGGGTTGTTAGGCCGAGCAGATCGACTTGCATTGCTTATCGTTTTCCCGATTATCCAACATATTGCGCTTCGTGTTCCGCTTCAGTTACCTTGGAATATTACGATTATTGAGGTGGTCTTGGTTTATTTTGCTGTTGTCGGAAACATCACTGCGATTCAACGTTTCTATATCACTTTACGATGGTTTCAAAATGGATATTATAAGAAAAAATAGGTAGAGATTTTTTTCGCTCATGTATCAAAATCACTTAAGTTGTACACTAATGATTAATAAAAAAAAGGAAAAGGCATTCATATTTTTATTACTTTATATCATCTTGATGATTTGGAAAAAGGAATCTCGTATGGATGGAGGAAAGGGAAAACATTAAGGGGATTTAATGAAGAATAAGACCCTTCCTCCTTTTCTCGAATAATAGAAAAGTTACATCGATATATAAAATTTTCTACGATTTTTCATAACGTTTGTAACAAAACAGAGTTATAACTTCGATAGACCGAAGAAACATTTTCTTGTTTTTATTGAATCGTTCTTGAAACAATATTGTTTCAATCAAAAATATGTAGTTGAATGGAAGATACATCTTTTTTGAAGAATGTATTTTACATTATTTGAAAAAAAGTATATCATATGTAATTTTTTCATATTCTTTTAAGTATATTCAAGAAATTATTATATATTTTTTCTGAGGAAAAAATGAGGGGAACACCCTTGAAATGACAATCTTCACAAGTATAACCTCGAGCAAAATACGGCAATCTTGTATTCTCCAAAATCATAGAGTGGGTATTTTTACTACCGCATAAGGGACAGGCTATTATCTCCATTATATCATCAATGCTATGAATTAGCATAGCATATATTTAAACCTTATGTCAATTCAGGACCAAAAAACTACATTTTCAGGGTCTTTCCAAAAACCAATCTCTCTTAGCATATCTATCTATCTGCTAAAAATTAAAGTACGACAGCATGTTATGCATCTTAGGAAAACATGGATACAAAACAGAAAAACGCAGTTCTTATTTCACTTGAAGATTCTACATCAGAGATTATCCAGCTCGCAAATACACTTGGGTATACAATCCTGAAAGAGTTTATTCAACACAGAACAAACCCAGACGTGAACTTCTACATCGGCTGCGGAAAAGTAGATGAAATTAAAGATTTCCTCAAGAACACAGAAGAAACGGTCGATCTCGTCATTGTCAATGGAGAACTCAAACCATCACAATGGTTCGCCCTGGAAAAAAAGTTAGAAACCAATGTCAACGACCGCATACGACTCATCCTTGCCATCTTCGAAGAACACGCAGAAAGACAAGAAGCGTTCCTTCAAGTAAAACTCGCACAGTTACAATACGAAAGACCCTATGTCAGAGAACTGATACATCGGACAAAAGCAGGGGAACACCCTGGACTTATGGCAGGAGGAGAATACCAAGTTGATGACTACTATGAGATGATCAAACGACAAACAAAAAAAATAAAAGAAGACCTCCAAAAAATAAGGGAAAACAGAGAACTACAGAGACAGACCAGATCGAAAAGCGGATTCTACTCAGTCTCTCTAGCTGGGTATACCAATGCAGGAAAAAGCAGCCTTATGAACCTGCTTTCAGGAGAAAAAGTAAAAGTCGAAGAACAACTGTTCTCCACTCTTTCAACAACAACCCGAAGCATTACTGCAAAAAACAAAGAAAAAAAAATACCTATCCTACTCACTGACACGGTCGGTTTTATCGAAAACCTCCCTGCATGCATCATCGATGCATTCCATTCAACCCTCGAAGAAATTGAGCTTGCAGACATCGTTGTCCTCGTTGTGGACGGCAGTGAAATAAAAGAAGTTGTTGAAAAAAAACTTCGCGTTTCGATAAACGAATTACGCAATATCGGTGTTGGCGCACCCATCATCATCGCGTTAAATAAAATCGATCTTATTAGCAACAAATCCCTTAACAACCTCAGAGAGAATCTAGAAAACACCGGTTTGCTTGAAGACTATAGCGTTGTGAATATCTCTGTTAAAGAACAAAAAAATATCGATGAGCTACTCCAAACGATATACGACTCTTTACCTCATATGGTGAAATTAACGTTTCAACTTCCACTTGAGGAAAAATCACAAGCATTTATCTCTCAATTGTATAGAAAAACCAAGGTTACCAACATAACCTATGGAGAGGTAATTACGGTAGACATCGAATGTAACGAAAAAATAAAAGAAAAACTTATTGCTGCCAGTCGAACCATCCAAGGGGAACCTCTCGGATAAAACAAAAATCTTATACGTCACATTGTGTTTCATGCAAAAAGGGAGAATGTTTATATGAATCTAAAAAACCAGGTAAATCTACAGCAAGTAATACTCCTAATAGGACTTATCCTTTTTGGAATCATCGGACGATATGTCCTTTTTGGAATGGGCATACAACCGTTTCCGAACTTTGAAGTCATTATGGTGGTGACGTTTCTTGCAGTAATGCTCATTCGATCGCCACTCGCACTCATCGTTCCTCTAGTCAGCATGATCGGCAGTGATGTACTAATCGGAAATCCGATTTTTGTCGGAGATCAAATGAACAGAATTGTTTTATTTACCTATTCAGGTTTTGCCATCATTGCTCTGATCAATCTATTCAACAAGGATCGACTCTGGAGAAACGTTGGGCAACTGCGTCTCAAAAGCATTGGGCTGGTAGCTGGTCTTGGTGCTGGATATGTTCTCCTCTACGACATCTGGACAAATATGGGATGGTGGTACCTAATGTACCCCCATGACGCCACCTCACTTGCCATGGTATACACCGCAGGATTGCCGTTCATGCTCTATCATCTGATCTCCGGGGTTGTGACGTTTTGTGCCATAGGACTACCTGTTATCCTCTACGTTGCGAAAAAGAAGGAGAACATGCAACTCAAACCATTCAAGTTAACAACAATCTATAAGATTCCTGCAGTACTCCTCGTCATCGGTCTTATAACACTCTCGTTTACAGGAACAGCTGTAAAGGTTCCACAAAAAAGTGAGATATGGGTTGAGAAATCGAATCTAACAAGCGTTCGGATAACTATTATAGATGATGGCTGGACCATCAACGATAACCTGGTTGCCTACCAAGGTGACACAGCATTTTCCCTTTTAGAGCGATGCTCAGAGAACAAAGGATTTACTGTTGAATTTACCTATTATGCGCAATTTGATTCCACGTTGGTCAATTCCATTAACAATGCCGTTGGTGGAACAGATGGAAAATATTGGCAATACTACATAAACGGTGAACTCCCAACCATTGGTGCTGATAAATATATACTCAAAAACGGCGAAGATCTAACCTGGAGCTTTGAAGTACCACCAAGTTAACCAGAAAAAACCTCTCTTCTTTTTTTTAACAATTTTTTTTATCAAGGTTCCTAATTTTATTACGAATCAGTGTAATCGCAAGAATAACAAAAAGAAACGCAAGAACCAGACCTGTTACCAACCCCATGAAATCATAAGAAAGCAGAAAATTATAAAACCCATGCATGAAAATCGCTAAGAAAAAATATGGCAGAACCCTGAGGAAGGATGAATGCTTCATAACAGTCTTTCCATACCCATATCCTGTTAATGCAGTCGCCGATGCATGAAGCAGACAGCCCCCCAAACTTCGTGTCGCCATTACCACTAAAAATATGATGAACCCTTCAGATAAATTACTATAACCATACAGAAGATTTTCTGTAGCAGAAAAACCCAATCCTGCAACAGCTCCGAAAATCAAACCGTCTTCCAATTCAGTGAGATTGTCTTTTACCGATTTGAGATGTAACGCAAGTGGTTTGGTGAACTCTTCCACAACCGGTGCGATGACAACCGTAAGAAGAAAAGGGGTCATACCACCCTGAGACAACGAATACTGTAACGGTATTTCCAAGATGATTTCCAGAATCAGCGATGCGACAATTGCAATGGTTGCACCCCAAATGAAACATAAAAAAATTGATTTCCATTGTTCACGATGGCAATGTTCTGTGTTACGTATCCATATGGTATACAGCAAAGGGGGAAGAAACGATAGAAAAGCAAGGAGCACCCACGTGATAATCGTCGTCATTAGAACAATAAAACACGAGAGTGTTTATTATATTTTTTAGAGCTTGTAGTAATATTCACCATTTTGTTTCTGTTGGCGGTCCATGTAGGAATCAGGTTTGTTGACTCGAGGTCGTTTGGTCTCCTCATCCCGTCTGAAGGTGATATCGACATTTTTTAAGAAACGGTTCATCCCCTCATGAAGACTGTATGGCCCCTGCGCGCGTCCCTCTTTCCCCGGTTGACCATCAAACACGATTAACGCATCGCTTACCATATCAATGAAATACACATCATGGTCGACAACCATTGCGGACTTCCCTGATTTTTCTATCACCCGACGTAACATTCGGGAGACAATCATGCGCTGTTGGCTGTCAAGGTACGCTGATGGCTCGTCAATAAGGTAGATATCTGCCTCTTTCACAATCGATGCTGCTATAGCAACCCGCTGGAGCTCCCCACCTGATAAGGTCATGAGCTCACGGTCTAAAAGATACTTTAAATGAAGCGCGTCATGAACCTCAGCTTGGAAGAACGAAGAGGTCAATAGTTGTGGTGCGAATTTCTCAAAATATTCTTGGACTGTTCCTTCAAAATCAGGACTGATGTATTGGGGCTTAAAACTGATTTTTAAATCATATTCAATGGCCCCTTTCGTTGGTTGAATCACTCCTGCAAGCATTTTAACAAAGGTTGTTTTACCAATCGCATTAGGACCAACGACCCCAATGAGTTCCCCTTGCCGGATGGTTCCACGTTCAACATGAAGGGTGAAATCCTCAAATTCTTTTGTCAGGTTATCATAGGAGATAAAAATCCGGAGACCTTGTTGTGGTTTGGGGGGACTTGCAAAAAACTCGATTTTGGTTCCAAAACGAATGTTTTCTTCCTTCAGATAACCAGACAGATAGGTGTTAATCGCATGGCGTACAGCACGAGGAAACGTAACGACACCATACGCACCCTCTGTCCCATACATGATATGGACATTCTCACATAACAAGTCAAGAACTGCTAAATCATGTTCAATCACCAGGACTTTTTTCTCCTGAGCAAGTTCTTGGATGATACGAGCCACCTTGAGCCGCTGATAGATATCAAGATAAGAAGTCGGTTCATCAAAAAAATACAAATCAACATCCTTAATCAGAGCAGCTGCGATAGACACCAGTTGAAGCTCCCCACCAGATATCGTTCCTTTTTCTATTTCTTTATCCAAAAGATTTCCAATACCTAAACTGCGCACCACGGAGTCAAATTTACCGATGGTGTCTGCGTTCATAAGCACATCGCGTATTTTCCCTTTGACGATTTTTGGTAACTGATCGACGTACTGTGGTTTTAGAACACAGGTCATATTCTTCTCTGCAAATGACTTGAAATGATCGTACAACTCAGATCCTGCATAATACTCAAGCACTGGTTCCCATGATGGTTTCTTCTTTTTGTAATCCCCAAGGTTTGGAACAATTTGCCCGGCAAGGACTTTTATCGCAGTTGTTTTCCCGATACCGTTCTGCCCAAGAACACCAACACAACTCCCTTTTTTAGGGATAGGTAGCCGATAGAGTCGAAATCCGTTTTTTCCGAATTGATGAACAAGATCTTCTTTGAGTTCTTCAGCAAGTCCGATGATCTTGATTGCTTCAAAGGGGCATTTATTGATGCAAATGCCGCAGCCGACACAGAGTTCTTCAGAGATAATTGGTCTTCCATCCTCGCCCATGATAATTGTTTCATCGCCAGCGCGTACGCGAGGGCAGAATTTAATACATTCCTGCGCGCATCGCTTTGATGTACATCGATCTTTTAATACGATTGCGATTCTCATAGCGGTGAACATCGACAAGATACACGTTCTTAAAAGGTTTTTTATCTTATCAAGACCTGAAATGAATTAAAAGAAAAAACAATATCACATTGAGAAGGTGCTTCGTGATGGAGATTAATTTGTTCCTTTGGCCGATGCTCGTCCCAATGCTTCTGCCGTTATTCTTCTGCATAAAATTCAAGAAAGAAACGTTTTTCGAAATCGTTACGATAACTCTAATAATGGTGCTAATTGTACTGCTCTATTGGCCGTTAGTTACCAGTAATATTTTTTCATCCTATACCTATGTTGGGGTAAAAATCCTTCTCTTTGTGATTCTTCCTATTGTTATATTCATATTGATAAAACGGAACACCTCACCTCTGCACATAGCGGTATATGGAATTAGAAAAGAGAAGGTAAAAAAAAGTATTGTGTGGTTTGTTCTTTTGCTACCAATTATGCTAGTGATAACAGGATTGATACAGTATTACCATGGAGTGGGTTGGAATGCAGAACTGATCCCTGGTGTCATTAGTTTTTTTGAGGCGTTTACTGAAGAGTTTTTTTTCAGAGGCATCCTTTTCATATTCTTACTACAGAAGAGCACTATGAAAATCGCTTATGTAACATCGTTCGCAAGTTTTACATTAATGCATCCGCAAAACCTAGCAACGATTTTTATTATCGGTACAATCATCCAAGGTATTCTTACTCTAGAAATAACGCGGAGATCCAACAACATCATTGGTGCATGGCTGCTACATGGGAGCAACCGGCTTTTTGAACTTGTACTGCTACCGTTGCTGATGTAACAAGGTTTTTAATCATCGTCCGAACGAATGCCGAGATGACCCTCGAAATGAATGGCTCCTTGGCTCAAACCGTCGCATAAATGGCACTTTTCGAAAATCAGGGATATCTGCTCGTTCTATCTGGAAATCGTCATTTCTTTGCACCCGTCTGAAGTTATCATGATCTCGTTCGGTTAATAGGGTGACTGCTTTTCCTTTTGCTCCAGCTCGTGCAGTTCTTCCAATCCGATGCACATATTCAGTCGGTGTCTTTGGGACGTCATAGTTGTAGATATGCGTGACGTTTTTGATATCAAGACCTCGGGCTGCAACATCAGTTGCTACCAATACCTTGGTTTTTTGAGTTTTCAACGCATCCAATGAGCTTGATCGTTTTTGTTGTCTCATCCCCCCATGGATTGCAGAGGCACGGATGCCTTGACGGGCAAGGTTCTTTGAGACCGCATCAGATTCTCTGCGTGTCCCACAGAACACAATCGATAACCCATCGGTATTACTATTCAGTAAATGAACAAGAAGAGAAAACTTCTGGTTCTGCTCGTAGATATCATAATACACCTGCTTCAATTTGCTATGATCGACAAACGATTGTGTCTTGATGATTACAGGATTTTTCAGATGTTTCCTTGCAAGACGATGGACATCCTCTGATATCGTGGCGCTGAACATCAGTAACTGTCGTTGCTGAGGTATCTGTCGGATGATGTCTTCGACATCGTCGATAAACCCCATTTCGAACATTTTATCGGTTTCATCTAGCACTAGAACTCGAATGTTGCGTAAATCAATGGTTCCCCTACGAAGATGATCTAGCATCCGTCCAGGAGTTCCGATAACGATTTCAGATATACGAATGTCGCGTATCTGTGGTCCTATGCTAACACCACCATAGACACTTGTGGTCCGTATCCCAAGGGCTTTTCCAAAATCCCTAAAGACATCAGTTACCTGAATGCATAGTTCTCTTGTTGGAGTCAGAACGAGCGCTTGAAGGCCTCTTCCGGGTGTTATTTTGTTTAGGATGGGAAGACAGAACGCCAGTGTTTTTCCTGACCCGGTTTCCGCTTGACCAACCACATCCTTATCTTGGATGATTTCAGGAATGCATTTTTCTTGGATTAACGTCAGTTCCTTGAATTCTTGTTCTTGGAGCTTTGTTAGGAGTTTAGCATGTATGTTAAGTTGTTCACATTTCATTGTTTTCACCTTATTATTAAATCTTGGTTTTCTTTTTTTTGTTTCTTCTTATCACTAATCGAGAATTCTTTGTTTCAATTTTTTTGAAAAAAAGTATCTTCAGATTTGTTGTTGTCGAGAATCTTATGCCTTCTTTACGTTTTTTGCTTGTGGTCCTCGATCTGATGATTCGACTTCAAACTCAACTGCATCTCCTTCGTTTAAAGATGCTTCCATTGGGAGAGCAGTCCGATGGACGAAGACTTCTTTCCCATCGTCACATTGGATGAATCCATATCCTTTTCGTGCATTATACCATTTTACATTTCCTTTCATACTATTCACGTTTTCCTTAGATTATATCTAACTTTTTTTAAAAGAACAAAAACAAAAAGATTTCGAACATTCGAATAAGCGATATTGTGAAACTCTTATTTCTATTCCTTTCTACCCTGCTATAGCCTTCGCGCCTTTATATAGTTTTTCACAGAGATGGTTGTAGATTTTTATCATATTCCTTGAAAGAAAACAACTACATCACGATACGAATATCTAGTTTTTGCGCAAGTTCTTTGTATCGATTCCGAATCGTTACCTCAGTAACTCCGGCAATCTCTGCAACCTCTCGTTGAGTCCTGCGTTCACCACAGAGAACTGACGAAATATATAAGGAAGCAGCAGCAAGCCCCGTGGGACCCCGTCCGCTTGTCAGCTCCTGGTTCGCTGCATGCCCCAGTATCTCTAATGTTTTTATTTGAACATTGTTGCTGAGTTTTAATTCGCTGCAGAATCGTGAGATATAATCTTTCGGTGCAGTCGGCATCAGTTTTAATTCCAGTTCACGGGAGACATATCGATAGTTTCTGCCAATCTCTTTTCGTGGCATCTGTGCGATTGTACTAATTTCGTCTAATGTCCGTGGAACATGACATTGTCGGCAGGCTGCATATAATGAAGCAGCAGTCATCCCTTGAATGCTACGTCCTCGCACTAAATTCTTCATGGCCGCTTTTCGATAGATTACTGCTGCGGTTTCTCGTACAGATCGTGGAAGACCCATCCCGGAGGCAAGTCTGTCTATTCCGGATAGAGCAAGTGCTAAATTCCGCTCAGTCGCATCGCTGATCCGAACACGTCGCTGCCATTTTCGTAGTCGATATAACTGTGCCCGGTTTTTTGTTGGAATGGATTTCCCGTACGCATCTCTGTTTGTCCACCCTATTGTTGTACTCAGTCCTTTATCATGGATAGTATAGGTCATTGGAGATCCCGTTCGAGATCGTTTCTCCCGTTGTTCGTTATCAAATGCACGCCATTCTGGGCCATGATCAATGATATCTTCATCAACAACAAGTCCACAACCTGAACAGACTAGTTCTGCTCGAGAATAATCCTTACTTAGATGTCCACTTCCACATTCAGGACAACAGATAATTTCTTCTATTTGTTGCTTATTTTTTTTCGTCAAATCAAATCAACCCCCACATCTCTTTTTCCAGAACTCCACCATTTGGTAATTCCTTTGAGAGGTTTTTACCGTTTCAGTCTTCACTATTTTAAGACTGCTGTGAAAGAACAAAAATAAAAAATCTCATACATTTGGTTCAACGTAAATGTGAAACTCTTATCTCCATTCCTTTGTATAGGAGATATGGGTCTGTGGCCTTTATATTGTTTTGCACTGAGTTGTTCGGTGTAGTTTATATGTTGTTGTAAAATAGAAAGTGGGAGAAACAGATAGACAATCAATAAATAATTCGAAGGTATAAGATTTTAATCAAAAACTATATAGATATATCTATAATTATTATATTTATATGAAAGAAAAAGTACTTGTTGTTTTAATTTTTGCGACAGTACTTGCCTCTCTGATTATTACATCGATACCAATAAATATTAGCGCAAAAAGAACAGGTAGTTTTTATGGAGGAGATGATCAATTAATAGGAGATTCTCCAAATAATTGTATACTTAAAGATAATAGAACAGACTTTATCCTTCCGCAGAAAACACAAGTGAGTTTTGCCGCATTTACTGATACTCATATAGGAACGAGATATCAGAATCCTCTTTACAGGACGGCTGGTTATCTCGATAACCTCGGAAAGGATTTGGTAAATTCCACGAATCTCCTTGATTTTGCAATACATCTTGGGGATATCGTTCACCATAATACCGCCCAAGTGAATGGAAGAGGTTTACCCTGGTTCGTGAACCAATATAAGGATAATTTGAAAGCGTTTCTCATATCTCATATTCATATACCGTTCTATTGTGTCATAGGAAATCATGATGTGAATGATTATCAGATGAACAGTGGTGACCCCCATAATCTCACCAAATCATTGATCGACGAACTTAGCTTGAACAACCCAGTATACGCGATGATGTACGATGGCATCCTCTTCCTTATTGTTCCAGAGTTAGGGTACATCACATGGACTCACCCTGTTGAATACGAATGGATCGAATATATGACAAATCTGTACCCAAATACGACTACCATTATTCTCTGCCATCAAGCAATTGAGGATACCACTAAGGAAGAGCGTAATACACCGTATTGTGGGAAGCAGGATATGGATTGGTGGACGACCCTCTTTCAGAATAACCCACAGATTAAAATGTGGATCAATGGTCACAATCACTTCCCCGCCTGGTATGTCGGAGATCGAAGTACAGGAGAAACAAACCCGATCCAGATATTTGGGCATGAGATGGTGTTTTCTGCTCCGTACCCCCAAATGGACTGGACGCTTCAACAAGAGGTGAATAGAATTGTTATCTATAATATTACCTCATCAGGTATTACTACCGGTGTTTGGGAAAATACTGGTCAGGGTGGCCACTGGGGGTCAGATTATATTCATTCATGGAATGTCTCAACTACCTTTAATCAAACTACTGAAAATTGGTATTCATTTCCGATGTTCCTCCAAGATAATGAAACACAATTCACGGATATGAAATTGTTATCCCCGGATATCACCTTGCAGCTGATCGGCACCGTGCCAATGGAGCTTTTCTTTGATTCACGTATGGAATCACCCAGTAGCAACGATAAGATTCAAGAGGTGATTCTTGGGTTTGGGAATGACCGATCAGGGAATGTGAAGTGGACTGATCCTGGTATGCAGGTCCATGGACCTACTTGGATTACATTTCCTGAGAAATATCCTCATGAGGGTTTACAGGAGGATGGGCGGAGCGGACAACCGTACCACTCGTTTCCAATGGGGACGATATGTGCTGCTGTCCCTGACCAAACATACAATTTCACGATGACTGCTCGGTGTCTTTCTGGAAGTGGGAGATGTACTATGAATGTCAGTTGTAGCGATTGGGGGACAAAATCACAATATAGTATACTTTCCAGGAGCGAAAAACAAGTGTTTTCTCATACGTTTGGATCGAAATACGAAACAATTCATGGAGTGTACACAGTTCCAAATAATACGAATGCGTGGTTCTTACAGGGAATCGTAGAGTTCCTTGATTCTACGGATTATGATGTATCGTTGTTTAGTGTAAAACGAGTACGTACAAGCGATACGACAGATAACTTCCATTTATGTCTGAGCGGGTGCTGGTATAATGTCTCTGGGATTCTTGCTGAAAATGAGATGGTTAATTTCTCAGTGGATCCGAAGGTTTTGTGTGATGAGGAGGGGGTTATGAATTTTACTGCGTTTATTGAGGGAAACCGGTATGGTATGGTGAACCTTATCTATCGGGAGCCGCTCCTGTTGGGTATGAACGCACGGTTCCGAGTGAATAGCTATACTGATGATGTTTTTAACCTGAGTCTTACAAAGACGATTTCACGTAACTTTGCTCTTACTTCGATAATTTGGAATTCAAAGATCTTCCAGAAATTTCCACATGTTACCGAATTATTCGTTCGGTTTCTGATGAAAGGCCTAACAGGCTGTATTTTTTCTTCGTTTCTGAATAAGATGGTTTCAGGGATTCCTTCGACGTTTACGATGGTTCCCTTCAGCACCAATCCTCTGTATGAACATGCTGTTATTACTGCAGATGATGGGTCTGGTATAAAGCATATTAGTCCGAACGGGACTCTCTGGTTTACCTGCAATTGTCCGAATAGTGGGGAACGCTCCGTTGAGGTCGTACTACCAAGTAGATAGACAATTTTAAAAAAAAATGGTGCTGGGAGCATGCAATTAGATTTATCTGTGACTTTGCCCTAAAGTTTGTCTATTAGACGAGTTCTATAGAAACGTCCTTGATAGTAAAAGAAAGAAACGGGCCAGGATAAGACCTCTTCCTTTTTTGTTCTCTCAATCGCTAATGAGTATGGATATGAAGAAGTGATTGAAAAGACAAATAACTTAACAAACCGTTACGGAGAAAGGCAAAAATGCGAGACAAGCGATTTATTGCAGAACATCGGGGCGGACCTCTAAAAAAGCAACAGCATTACCAGTTAATTCAATGGGCTTGCGACTGTGCTGAGCATGTATTGCCTCTCTTCGGTGAAAACATAGATAAGCGACTAAAAAAAGCATTACATGTAGCAAAGGAGTGGAAACAAGGAAATGCTTCAGTTGGTAACGCACGAAAGGCTGCGGTAGGCGCACATGCGGTAGCACGCGAATCTTCAAACCTGACTGCAATCGCAGTGGCTCGTTCTGTTGGGCACGCTGTTGCAACTGCTCATATGGCAGACCATTCATTAGGAGCGGCGTGGTATGCTTTGAAAGCCGTGAAAAATGCTAGTAAATCAATAGATGCAGAAAGAAAATGGCAAGATGAACAATTACCGTCAGAAGTTAAAGAGCTTGTCCTAACCGTAAGAAAAAGCAGAAAGATTTAAAAAGAGAATAAAACTGATGGACAAAAAGGAATGGGGGCCTTGACCTATCTTTTCAGAGGTGAAAGACTGGATTTATGTTAGGTGCAGGACGAAAACCTCATTGCAACAGGAGAAAAACATAATTTTTAGGAAAATCGTGACAGAAAGAGTGATAAAAAGCACGGAAAAATTTATATCCTATAACGTTCTATAGCATATTATGGGCACAACGATTCAAATCAGTAAGAAACTCCAACAAGAACTACTAAAACGGAAATTTTTCAATAAAGAAACCTACGAAGAGATTATCTGGGACATCATTGAAGACACGGTAGAATTAAATGAACAAACAAAAAAAGAAATAGCAGAAGCACGTGCCCAAATTAAAGCAGGTAAATATCATACCCTAGCTAAGGTAAAGAAAGAGCTGGGGATATGACCTACGACATTATTTTTTCAGAGAATGCATTAATACAACTTAAAAAACTCGAACATAGCACCCAAGAAAGAATTATTAAATCCTTAGAACGTATTAGGATAAGACCAGAGGCATATGTAACGAAGCTTGTCGGTGATCCAGGATATAGACTACGTATTGGTGATTATCGAGTGATCATGGATATCGATAAAGAACAACTCCTCCTTCTTGTTATTAAAATTGGTCATAGAAAGAATATTTATCAAAAATTATAATTTTTAAATGCTGAATGTAGGTGGTAAGCTTCCTTTTAACAGGAGAAAAACAGAACTTCTTTGGAAATGATAAGACAGAAGAAACAGAAAATTTATCCTTTTTCCATTCATTTGTATAATTGTTTTATGCCTCATTAGTAAAAAAAAAAAAAGCTAATTTTGCTGCCCAAATGGTAAAAATATATAAACCTATAATGCATACTTATTTCTAATGTCATATATAGAAATAAAAAAAGTTAACGGCATTGAATATATTTCATTTGTAAAAAAATTTTCTTTTATGGGGAAAAATTTTCGGATTAAAGAGCATATCGGAAAGAATATTTCTACGGTAACTGTTCAAGAGTATCTAAAAAAGAATTTTAACACTATATCTGGAAAAGAGTTCGATATAAGAAAAATGTTTTTACATAGGTTGGAGATAGTTTATAACAAGAAACTATTAGACTATATAGAATTAAAATCTATCGAGATCAACAATCTCTTTGAAACGAAGGATATAAGGGATGTTATTCTCGTAGAATTTGCTAAAGAATTTATTTATAATTCTAATAATATTGAAGGTTCAAAAATTCCTGCCAAAGAAGTAAAAAAAATTATCGAAACAGGGAATTCTCGATATAAAAATAGAAATGAAATTAAAGAGGTGTATAACTCAATTGAGGCGATGAAATACCTGCAAAATGGTTTTAAATTTAATATATCTTCAATTAAAAGATTATATTATATTCTTACTAATAATCTTACAATGTCTGGAGGAGATTACTATCCTCGAGGATTTAAAACAGTAGAAAATATAGTAACTAATCAAGCCACTATTCCTCCAGATGATGTTGAAAATGCAATTGTCCGTCTTCTTCAATTTTATAAAGATAATAAAAAAACAATGTATCCGTTTCAATTAGCTTATGACTTCTATCTCAGATATGAAAATATTCATCCTTTCTTAGATGCGAATGGTAGAACCGGCCGATTGATAATGAATAAAATTCTCATGGATCGTGGATACTTTCCGATGATTATTTATGCAAAAAACAGTAGGGCGTATTATAATGCGATAGCGAAAGGTTTACAAAGAAAAACAAAAAAGAATTATTATCAATTAATGTTAGAACAAGCAAAAAAAACGTATGATTATTATTTCGCGTTAATGAAAAAATATTAGTAATTATTTATTTGTACTGGGTGTAGGCCATATTAGAACCCCCGAGAGCTCGCCTAAAAGCTCATTTTTTAGGAGAGATCACTATCAAAGTCGTCCTTGATGGTGAAGAAAAAAAAAGGAGTGAAAGAGTGGGGCGGGGCCCCCTTCTTTCGTTCAACAAAATCGTTTGATTATATTGATGTTTGTGCTTTCAACTTCTTTTTCCGCAGGTAATATTCTTTTGAATATTGTTGTCTTTGGAGTTGTACCTCAGGTTTCGTACGATGTTGTTTTGTATAGGCTTTTCGTATCGTTCTTCGATCAGGTCGTTGGGCGTACTCCCGTGCTCGTTTTCTGGTTTTTTCACGAACATCTGGTCGCTTGCGGTAATTGCTGTTCCATTCTTTTATCCTCTTGCAGTTCTCTGGTTTTGAAAGGTATTCCTTGTGTTTTTTGTTATGGCATGATTTACAGTGAATGTCGAGGCCGTCCGGTCGATGGAGGCTTTTGTTGAAGTCTGATGCAGGGAGTCGTCGGTTGCAGGCGGAACAGACCTTTTCTTTCGGGACATTCTTCGGGCGTGTCTTTTGTTTCTTTAGGTACACGTTCATTCGTTTGAGATCGCATTCTTTGCACGAGGAGCTGTGACCATCTTGCGAGTATTTCCTTGTATAAAACATAGCTAATGGAAGAGTTCGATTGCAGATGGAGCAGGTTTTCTCAAACGTAGGAAACAATGTAAAGTCCGTACTTTGTTTTATGCGTTCCTCGTTCCAACGTTTGCTGTATTCGTCTAGGAGCGTTTTTGAGCATGATTTGCAGACGTAATCGAGTCCGTCTTTCTTTCGTTTGTTTTTACGGAATTGATCCATGGGAAGGATTCGTTTACATGCCCTGCATTGTTTTTCTTTCAGAGAAGTGGTTAGCTGTTCTCTCCATTGCTGCATGTATTGTTGTGATCGTTTGTTTTCGCATGAGATACAGGATGGGCTATACCCGATTTTGGTTCGCCTATACTGGTAGAATTGCGTGATAGGTAACGTGCGATGGCAGAGGTTGCATGTCTTCGTCGTTATGATCTGTGGATGTGACGCCCGTTGCTGCTCCCATTTCTCTGCATATTCTTTTTGCATGCGATGATTGCATTCCTTGCAGTAGACATCGAAGCCGTCTTTGAGACCGACTGCGGGGTAGAACGCGGATGCTGATAGGGTGCGTTTGCATCCGGGGCAGGTCTTTTTTGTCTTCGGAGGTGTTTTCTCTCGATCATGTATCCATCGTTCTTTGTATTCGCCTCGTCGTTCCTTCAAACAACTTTTACAGAGGCTATCAAAGCCATCCTTCGTGTTTACGGTCTGGCAAAAAGACTTTATGGGGAAGGTTTGGTAGCATTGAAGGCAGAGTTTCTCAACCGGCGGTTCTATGTGTGCCCGCTGTTCCGTCCATCGCTGTTTCAGTGCCTGGCTCTTTTTCTTCATGCATCGCTTGCAGTTGCTGTTCCTGCCGTCCTTGAAGTGTATATTGTTGAAATACTCGGAGACCGGTAGGATCCGATGGCAGTTCTTGCATTCCTTTTCTTTGGGGAGGTCTTTTCGTATGGCTCGTTCCTTTTCCCAGCGAAGTGCGAGAGCTTTGAGCTGTTTCTTTTTACAAGTTCTACATACTGGATGTGGTTTATTTTTTACAACAAATTCTTTACTGAATTTCTTGATAGGAAGGACTCGATGGCATTTTGTGCATTCTATGTTTTCTTTACGAATTGTTTTTACTGTCACTTAAGAAATAATCCTGGAAGAAGTATTTACTTGTTGCTCTTGAATTTGAGTATTAAAAATACAAATAACGCCAAGGAACATATTTATGACAATTATATCTAGTGCCTTAACTTTTTTTTATTTTCGGCCTAAGCCGAATGAATGCTGGGTGTAGGCCGTATTAGAACCCTTTGAGTTCGCCTAATAGCTCGTCTTTTAGGAGAGATCGCCATCGAAGTCGTCCTTGATGGTAAGAAAAAAATGAGTGAAAGAGTGGGGTGTGACCCCTTCGTTCACTCACCAAAATAATATAATAAAAATAGACAAACAGTTGCATTAACTATTTGGATGTCTTTTTTTCAAAGTCATCAAAGAATTTGTTTCTCAATTTGTTAAGTTCATCCATAATTGGAATGACCATTCCTCTGTCTTCCAGGATATCAAGCCTTTCTCCCACCCAGGTTATCCATACGTCTTGTTTACTCTTGTTGATTTGGCTCTTAAGTTCATTAATTATTATGCCCCAGTCGACTGCAGCACGGACTATGCTTTCGCAGTCTGTTAAGTCTCCCTCTCTGTCGGTCATGGTTTTGAATAAGAAAACATCTTCGTTTGAACAGAGATATACTTCAATATGATCTAAGCGTAGGGCTTTTCTTGCTCGTTCTATCATTCCTTTTGATAGCGAGAATCTTCCGCAGATGTTTTTTTCAAATAAGTCTATTCTGAAGTCTCCTTTTTGGAAGAGTTGGTTAAGGTTCATTCGTGAATATTCTTTTCCAGGTATTTGTGGTTTGAATCCAGTTTTTTGCAGTGAATGCTGTAGTTCGATGAACTCGTTTTTTGTTTTTACAACAACGTCGATATCTTTGGTTGTGACTTTTAGGCCTTGCTCAAGAAGGACTGCTCCGCCTATTGTGTAGACTTTGATTTTGTTGTGCATTAC
>Ga0307446_1000175_pt1 | contig 20240 bp, 23 predicted proteins | sample SalMarSW160320MG_FD_202141 | JGI IMG/M metagenome (GOLD analysis project Ga0307446, IMG submission 202141) | Salt marsh sediment microbial communities from the Plum Island Ecosystem LTER, Massachusetts, United States - SW1603-20 | ecosystem: Environmental > Aquatic > Marine > Intertidal zone >... | reverse complement strand
GATCGCCATCCCGGATGGTCATGCCGGCTTCGTGGTGCCGAGGAGCGGCCTCGCCTTCCGCGACGGTATCGGCGTGGTGAATGGACCGGGCCTGGTGGACGCCGGATACCGGGGGGAGTTGAAGGTGATCCTCATCAACCACGGCCAGGATCGTGTTCGGCTGACTCGTGGTGACCGGATCGCACAGATCGTCGTAGTGCCAGTGTCGATGGCGGATTTCGTCGAGGTTGAGTCGTTGCCCGATTCGCAGAGGGGCTCGGGCGGGTTCGGTTCCACCGGTAGGTGACCGCACGGAAGGTAGCTACACTACCGGCCCACGCGGAAGTAGCTCAGCTGGTAGAGCGCAACCTTGCCAAGGTTGAGGTCGCGGGTTCGAGCCCCGTCTTCCGCTCGGACGGGGCGACCTCCGGTCGCCCCGGTTGCTTGAAGGCACGGCGGCGTGGCCGAGTGGTTTAGGCACGGGTCTGCAAAACCCGGTACACCGGTTCGATTCCGGTCGTCGCCTCTGGCGGTGTGGGTATACTCGCCGCTCCGGGCGCTTAGCTCAGGGGGAGAGCGCTTCCTTGACGCGGAAGAGGTCAGAGGTTCAAATCCTCTAGCGCCCACTTCAGGAAACCCCTGGTCAATGAGGCCGTACCTCTGGGTGGTTGAACGGGACGATCTCGAGGGTGCTTCCTAGACTCCTGGGGACATGTCTCAGGCTATGGCTCCGCTGCGGCTGCCGTACTACCGAGCCATCTGGCTGGCCGCTCTCTTTTCGAACATCGGTTCTTTCTTTCAGACGGTGGCAGCTGCCTGGCTGATGAAGGAACTCACCAACTCGTCGGCCACATGGGTTGGGCTGATGCTGGCGGCCAATCTGCTGCCTCTCTTGTTTCTGGCGCTCATTTCGGGGGTAGTGGCCGATACCTTCGACCGGACCAAGGTGATGCTGTTCGCGCAGTCGCTGATGGGGTCTGCCGCGGCCGCCATGGCGATTCTCACCGCCACGAAACTGATCACTCCCGGGCTGCTGTTGGGGTTGGGATTGGTGATGGGGGTGGGGGTGGCGTTCAACTTGCCGGCGTGGCAGGCGCTGGTTCCCGATCTCGTGCCTCGCGGGATGGTCCCGAGTGCGGTTGCTCTCAACTCGGCAGGATTCAACGTTGCCCGAGCTGTTGGACCTGCTCTGGGCGGGTTGATCGTTGCGGCCGCCGGTCCCCAAGTGGGTTTCGGTCTCAACGCAATCTCGTTCCTGGCGGTTATAGCGGTGATCGCAGTGGTCGGGAGCCGGCTTGCTCTGTCGGTACCGGAGCACACTTCGATGACGAATTCGATTGCCCAGTCGATTCGCTATGCGAGATTCACTCCGGCCTTTCGACGTCTCCTTGCCCTGGTCGCACTGTTTGCGATCAGCTCTGCTGCAGTTCAGGCCACCCTGCCTAACCGAACGAGCGAATTGGGAGGCACCGAGACGACCTACGGGCTCCTGCTCGGGTTCATGGGTGCCGGCGCTCTGGTGGGAGCGTTCGTGCGTCCGCGCCTTGTCGCGACACTTGGAGTCAGGTTGGTGTCGGTGACCATCGTTGTCTTTGGGATGGCGGGCGTTGCGGTCGGGCTGGCCCCATCGACTCCCATGGCGGCCGTCGGGATGACGGTAGCGGGAGCGTGTTGGGTGCTGACCCTCACCACCCTCAATGCGAGCAGCCAGCTGATGGCCCCCGAATGGATACGCGGCCGGGCGATGAGCCTGTACACCCTGGCGTTCTCTGGCATCTATCCGATCGGTTCTATCGCGTCGGGAGCGTTGGCCGACGGCATCGGGGCCGGGGGCGCCGTGGTTGTTCTGTCGGGGGCCGCGATCCTTCTGGGCTTGCTAACGCCACTCTTCCGTCTTCCTTCCCTTGATGAGATCGTTTCACCCGAATACACAGAGCGAAGGCCGGAACGGCCCCACGCCGACACGTCGGGAGGGCCGGTTATGATTGTCAACACGTGGCAGATCGATCGGGAGGACCTCGAAGACTTCGTCGAGGTGATGAGCGAGATCCGCAAGGTGCGGCTTTCAACCGGCGCGTACCGTTGGCGGCTGTACCGGAATAGTGATGACCCGCACCGCATCAGCGAAGTGTTCGTGTTGGTCTCCTGGGATGAGCACCTCGCCCAGCACCGTCGGATCGATGATGCCTCGGCAGAGCTGATTCGCAGGGCACGATCGTTTGACCGGGAAGGCGGTCCGCGCAGCAGCCATCTCGTGGCAGTCAATGTCGACCATCCCGACTGGGAACCGCTCATCACCGCGCACGACCAGTACCACCGCACCGATGGCTCGATCCCGCTCAGTGCAACGTGAGCCTGGGATCTCTTTCCGCCTCAGGCGGGTTGGTCACGTCCCTGGGCGGGGCTCAGCGAGGGCGCACTTTGCACACCTCCAGGTCGCGGATTGCGGCCCGGCAGTCACCTCGGTCGCATCGTGGAACGGGATCCTCCGCATCCTACGACCACTACTCCCTCCGTCTTTGGGGACGTTCCACCTGGCCACCCCGCTGCCCACTATCACATCCATGTCTGTTCTCAGCTCACTCCACGCCTCAGTGCTGCGAACACGGCGGGTTGAGTGCAAATCGACGGCTGCTCTAGTTGCTCTGGACGCACCAAGGAAGCTCGACGGTTCGCACAAATGGGAGTAGTTGTTTGGGGCCGAACATGGCAGAATGAATCGACTTCCGGAGGAGGAGAGTTTCATGCCGATGTCCGATGAGCACAAGGCGGCGCTCGCTCAGGGGAGGCGTGAGAGTAGGGCGATCAAGGGATACCTGGTGGCACTCGGCAGACGACGGCCGGGTCGTCCTGTCACGAGCGAATCCCTGGAGCGAAAGCTCAGAGGTTTGGATGCGAAGATCGCGTCCGAGTCCGATCCATTGAAGCGTGTCGATCTGGTGCAGCAACGTTTGGAGACGGAAGCAGCGCTCGCGTCGATGGCCGATTCGGCGAATCTTGGAGAGTTGGAAGAGGGATTCGTCGCGGTCGCGAAGAGCTACTCGGAGCGAAAAGGCATCAGCTACTCGGCGTGGAGGGAAATCGGCGTATCCGCGGATGTGCTACGCCGTGCCGGCATCGCACAGACTCGCCGCCGTTCGTAGTCAGTCCCAGCCGAGTTCGTGGAGTCTCGTGTCGTCGATACCCAGGTGATGCGCTATCTCATGCAGGACGGTTCGACGGATCTCGGCACGGAGTTGATCCTGCGTGAGTCGGAGGGCAAGGTGGGGCTCACGAAAGATGGTGATCTGGTCGGGAAGTGCTCCCCAGTAGTCGCCGCGTTCTTCGAGCGGAACACCTTCGTAGAGGCCGAGGAGGTCGGGATCTTGGTCGCGAGCCGGGGCGTCCTCGACGACGACTACCAGGTTATCGATCCTGGCGAGGATGTCCCTGGGGATCTCGTCGAGAGCGGCGTCAACGACTCGTTCGAACTCTCTTCGGTTCATGTCTCCTCGAAGAGACCTCCGAGCATCTCTTTACCCTTTTCAAGGAGATCACCCGCTCCCTCACCTGAGAGAAGCGAATCGATCTGTTCGGCGATCGGGGCTGGAAGCTTCTCCTTGATGAACGACAGAACGGCGTCGACGGCTTCCTTCGCCTTGTCGGCTCCGAGACCGGTCTTGTCGGCGACGAACTGAATGAGCTGATCCATGTGGGATTGCCTTTCGTTGGCAGGGAGCTTCGTGGCTATGATCCCACATTCCGGGCGATTAGCTCAGCGGGAGAGCGCTGCCTTCACACGGCAGAGGTCACTGGTTCGATCCCAGTATCGCCCACGGCAAGGAACCCCTGGTAGACGGGGGTTTCTGCGCGTCTGGAGGGGTTCGTCGGGAGGTCCGCGATGGGGTCCAGGACGCGCATAGGACGCGATTTGTCCTGCTGGCCGTCCTGCGTGCCTGACAGCGCTCTCGTCTTCGCATCCGTTGACGACATAGGCGAGCCCCGGGTACTGCCTCTAGTGAGTGACCAAGACGGCAGCGACTCTGGGTTCGTGTGCGGAGCAGCGACTCTACTAGCGACCTCAGGCGGAATTCGTGCCACTCCAGGATCGTGCGGTGGAGTAGTCGATCCAGTCACTGCGGACCTCGATTCTGATTTCGTCGTTGGGCTGAGGAACTAGGTAGGGCTCGAGGCTGGGAGGGATAGGGAAGTAGAGACCCTCGAAGAGGGCTTGTATCGGTCGCATCAACTCCTCCGCACCTGTGCCGCCTCCCATCTCACTGTCCGAGCTCACGATCAGCTGATCAAGACGGACTTCGAATTGAAAAGCTGTGCTGATGCCGTCAGAGGCATACAGCAGAATCTTGTTGCCGGCCCACACTGCAGCACGTTCCTCGCATTGCTGGATCACGTCGCCATAGGCCACCGCTGCCGACCTAGGAATGCGAAGGTAGTAGCCAAAGAGCTCCGCGAACTCCACGCTTCCTTCGATTCGGATCAGCTTGGGCTCCTTCTGGCCCTCCGGCAGGTCTGGTTCCTGCTCGCCATGGCTTCTGGGGCCTCCAGCCTGCACCACGCGGACATCGGAAGATCTCACTACGTCACGCTGGACGTCGCGTGTCAGGATCTCTATGTCCTCAGACAGCAGAACCCAGAGCTCAGAACGCCGTTTGGACAGGAAATCGACGTTCACGGCCCCGCTGCCGAAGAACTTGGGGCTGTGGGCCCTGAGTGTGGGGCCAAGGTACTCGCGACAGAAGGCCGCAACCATGGAGCGGAAGAGCCCCGACGTCCCGAGAGACTCCAGTTTCGTGATCTCGGGATGGCGAACGTCGACAAAGATACTGAGAGTCTCATCCACCACGTCCGGGGCGTAGACGGGGATGTCCTCCGAGAGTTTCCCCGGGACTAGCTTTGCTGACTTGACATCGAACCCAGCGAGGATGGTTTCCTCAAGCTCTCCCAGAAACAGCCTCTCGAATCGACTCAGTTCGGGATACCCAGGGGCAGTTGGCCCGTCTCCGAGCGACCGGGAACCTTGAAGCCTGCTTGTGCGAATAAAGAGGTGGAGGACCCAGAAGAGGAGGTTGGCTGATGAGGGATGTGTGCAAGGGTCGTTGTGGTACTAGGGGTCCTGGCACTCGCCGGGTGACGGCAATTGTCCTTGTCGTCACGGCGTTGTTGTTGCTGGGTTCTGGTCTTGCGTACGCGTCCGACCACGTGTACCACGACGCGGACGCTGCGCTCGGGGTCTACGTAACCTCTGGCATCGATGACATCACCGGAGGATACGCGGAATCGTGTTTCTTCTGTGGCGTTGAGATCCGTACGACCACGGACTTCTATCCGTACTACGTATATGCGAGTGCCTCGAGTGTCTGGTATGTGTCGTTGAGTCACTCCGTTGAGGAGTATTCGCGATCCAGATGCAAGACGTACAACCCGTGGTACCCCAACGGAGGCGGCGGCGATGACGAGCACCTCTACTGCTATTACACAACGTGAAGGGGTGATGGACTATGAAGAAGATACGATCCGGGTTGGAAGCTGCAGTCAGTCACTTCGACCACCATCCCCTGCGACTCTGGCTGCTCTTTGCACTTGCCGTTGTGTTGACCCTCGGCACAGTGTCGACTGGAGCCAGCGCCGAGGTTGATGGACGGGCCCCCATAGACTTGTCCAAGTACCAACCCGCTCCGGCTGATGAGAATCTGGTGCCTGCTCTTCCCGCAGAAATGAGGGCCGGTTCGCTACATCGACTGTATTCAACTCCAACCGACGCGTACTGGGTGGCGTTGGACATGTCGGGCGACGTCTGTTTGATTTCCCGGCACGTAGCCAGATCCTCCGACTGGGCTACTGCTGCCACCTGCGCCCCCGACCCGGTCTTCCGGACGAAAGGCGCGAGCCTTCGGCTCGAAGTCGTAGGTGAGGGAAGCGATATCACACTGATTCCGGACGTGTGCGCGACTCAAGCGGTGGTCGACGCGGTTACGGGATCCGGTGGTCTGATGCCCGCAGACAACCTTGTCATCTATCCAATCGGTGGCCGCCCACTCTCCCTCACCCTGGAGACCAACCCGGGCTGTCAGCTCGATCTAGGCACAACACAACCACACTGAAAGGAAGAGCAGCGCATGGGAATCGGAAACGGGACAGCGCGACCCAGTCCAACGCACGGTGGTCAGGAATATCAGATAGGCAGCTGGGCGCCGCACGCAGTCGGCGGCCTGGGCGGCGGTGCAATCGCTCTGATTCTGTCGTGGTTGCTGCAGGAGGGTACAGGGCGGTTCTATCGGGGCCTGAGTGGTACAGGTAAACTCGTTGACTTGCACATTGGGTTGCTGCTGCTGCTTGTCGTCGGCGGCATCGTCGGTGTTGTCGTGGCGTCTCCCAGACTCCATCCCCTCGTTTCAGCGATCCCGGCTGTTTGGTTGGTGATCGCCTTCGGCCCGGCAGTGGTAGGTGGGATGATCCCGAATTGGTATCCACACTGGGTCTCGGGTTTTGTGCTCCGGACCCTGGGCGGTCTCCCGGTCGTGATCGTGGGGATACTTGCGGTGGCCTCTGTCCGATCTGTCATCTTGCGTCAGAGTGGCTAGTTCCCGCTGCGGTAGGGTGTCCCCGTCTTGTTGTCAAGCGGCTTTTGGTAGTTGCGCCAGTAACCTTCGGGCCGTGTTTCGACCGTTTCGGCCATTTCGTGGATTGTCCCTTCAAGCGCCGTACGGGTTGCGCCGGCAGGTGCACGCCGCCGTCGCCGATGGCGGGTAGATCTGGGAACGTCAGGAGCGATGTTGAGGCGCTGACGCGATGGTTCTCGGTGTGGTGTCTATGGAGTTCAGTGCGAAGGTGAAGCCTCTCGCGCGGAGTTGTTGAGTGAAGTTTCTCAGGTTGATTTTCGCGAAGAAGGGGAGAGCGTCTGCTGGAGTGCGGCCCGCCCATCTGGCCATGATGGCGTAGACGATGCGGAAGTCTCGGGGGGCAAAGGAGGTGGTGTCGAAGAAGTCGAATCCTGTGCGGCCTCCGGCGAACTCGGCTACTCGGGCGTGGGCTCGTTGTCTGAATTCGGTGTTCATTTGGAGGAGTTCGGCGGATACGTAGCCTTGGGCGAACAGGTGACTGAGATTGCTTGAGCTGAAGTGGCGTTTGACGTGTACGAGGTCTCGGTTGGCTGTGAGGAGATCGCAGACTTCCACGGGGGTGGTGCGTCCGGGGAGGCGGATGGTTCGTTGGTCGAGGAGTACGTATCCGTGTGCCGCTGCGGCCATCTGGTTAAAGGGACCCTCGAGTGTTGTGGGTGTTGCTGGCGGCAGTGGGATGGCAGCTTGTGGGATGTTGTTGATGTAGGTGTCCAGGTCGTTGAGGTAGGTGTCTCGGACGTGGTAGAGGTCGCCTTCGTCGAGGATGTAGGTTTCGTTGTTGAGTTGAAGTTCTCCGACGAGACAGCGCCAGACGGACCAGGCATGGATGGTGGCGGCATCGTTGTCGACGGCTTTGATGCGTCTGGATTTGAGGTTGTCGACTGTGAGAGGGTGGTCGAGGTGGTGGTGTCGAATGCCGGCCAGGTAGTCGGCGAGGCGCATCTCGGAGTGGGTGACGGGGGAGTGGGCGACTCCTTGGCGCCTGTCGAAGTGGTAGCGGAATTTACTGACTCGGTCCCAGTCGACGATTTCGGGGGGTGCGAGAACGAGATCGCCTCCGTCCTCTTCGACGAGCATGCGCAGAATCGTGTCTTCGAGACTATTGCGAAGTTCAGGATCGGTGACTGGTTGTATATCGTCGATCCACCCGAAGCTATCTGCGTAGTCGGTTCGCTCGGAGGCGTCGTGAATGCCGAGACACAGGTCTCCCAGGTCTTCGAATCTGATGTTTGGGTCTATCCGGAAGGCGTCGGAGCCGCTTGCGCGTGTCCCCCACGTGTCAGTATCGGCAGGTACGCCAACGGCCGCACTCACGACGTCTTGAAGCTGGTTGACGTCGAAGTCCTCGAATGCGGATGCCTCGGAGGCTTGAGCCCTTGATCGCATGATGGTCGGACCTCGCCGCTTGGAGTCGACCGATCTGAGCCGAGCGGCATCGGCGGCTGCGGTGCCGGCGGGGTAGATGACATTCAGGGCCGTCCTGAGACCGAAACCTCGCTCGAAGCCGTCGGCTGCAAGGAGGAAACGGCCGGTGACTCCGAACGCGAACGCGAACCGGAGCACCGAACCCTCGTAAGGGACCTCCACGATCAACAGGGCGCCCGGCGAGTTCGCCGGAGAAATATCGATGTCGTCGAAGCCGACACGGACGAACCGGGCCCACGGGGGCTCGTGTGGAACTGACCCTACGACGAGGACATGGGCGGTGAAGTTGCGGGCATGAATCGGGCCGTACTCGACGTATCTGAGGGCCCCGCCGTCGATCACTTCATGGAAATCTCCGACGGGACGATTAGCGATGCGAGATCTGAGCCGGTAGCAGGTGAGCGATGGCATCAGGAACCCTGTGAGGCTGGAGGGCGGGTCATGGTGTGGGCGGGTCGAGGGTGTCGACAATGGTGGGGATTGTGTGGGTGGCCTGGTAGGTGTTGGTGTTGGCGGGGACGCCGTCGGCGGCTTGGAGGATGGTGCTGGTTTCGGCGATGAGGTGACCTTGGTCGTCGAGGGTGATGGTGTCTCGGGTGGCGGGCGGCTGGTTGTAGGTGATGGTGAGGGTGACGGTCCCGTCGGGTGTCTGGTTGGCAAGGGTGACGGGCAGCTGGGCGAGGACTTCGATGAGAGCGGAGCGTAGGGCCGGGGTGGGGTTGGTGGCTCTCAGGAGGTCGGTCGCGAGGTGGAACACTTGGATGTCGAGGGGGAGGTCGCTGCCTGATTGGGACGTGTAGTCGTCGAGTGCCTCTTTGAGGTCGTCGGGGTTGGTTGGCCAGTTGGTCGTAGCGAGATCGTTGGTGATACCGGTGAGTTGCCGGGTGACGGTTTCACCCACACCGTCGCGGCGGTCCCATCCGTGGGCGTAGTAGGCGGCTTCGACCGCAGGGTCGAAGAAGATGGGTGCGTAGGTGGTGATGGTGAGTTGTTGAAAGTCGCCGTTGTCCCATTCTTGGCGGGTCATGGGCAGCAGGTAGGCGACAGGGCCTTCGATGCCGATGAGGTCGCCTTGTTCTGGGATGCCGAGCGATGTTTCTTCGGTGCGGGTGTAGAGGAACGAACCGGTAGGGATCTCTTGGGGTGTGGCGAGGCGTGCGGCTGTGGCGATCTCACCGAGGGCGGCCTCGACTGCTGTTGGCCGCGTGACAAGCATCACACCGACGGCGATCACCACCACTGCCACTGCGGCAGCGACCGGTGTGAGCCACCGGAAACGAACCGGCGCCCTGTCGGTCCCGATGGCGTGTTCGAGGCGCGTCAGGGCACGGAGACGGTCGGCATCGGTTGGTACCGGGTCACCGGCCAGTCGACGCAACACTTCGAATGGGTCCTCATGCATCAGGTGCCTCTCGCCCTCCCTCCCTATGTTCGTTCGAGAACTCTGTCAGGTTCCGTAGTTTCGTTCGGGCCCGGTTGAGTCGAGACCGCACCGTCCCTTGCGCGATCCCGAGAGCCTGGGCGATCTCCCGATACGACAGGTCGGCGAACACGAACAGTGACAGGATCTCGCGTTCGGCAGGTCGAAGCCTGCCCATGGCCGTCAGGATCGTCGATCTCGAAGCGTCCACACGCTCAGCGACCTCATCAGCGAAGTCACCTTCCATCGCCTCGTCGGCCGGAACCCTCCTCAAGCGTGCCTTTCGCCGGTAGTGGGTTCCGACCAGATGCGCAGCGATACCCAACAACCAGCCGCGGGCACTCGGATACGACGTGTCGTAGCGCCTGCGCGACCGGAACGCCTCCACAAACACTTCTGCTGCCACATCGGGCCCGTCCGGATGGCCGACGGTTCGCATCACATAGGCGAACACCGTCGGGTAGTACCGGTGGAACACCTCAGCGAACACCGACGGATCGTCCCAAGAAGCCTCCATCACCTCGGCGTCAGTACCGTCCATCGCCGCCCATCTTCGCGCGCCAACCCGTCCGACAGGGTGTCACCTGTTGACTATCAGGAACCGAAGTAGGCAACCGACTCTGCCCGGTTGTTCAGCGTCGACAGGTTGTGGGTCGAACCCGCCCCCGACGTGTCCTGCCACGCGCCGGTCGCATACCGCGAGTCGTAGTGACGCAACCGGTAGCAGCCGTTCCACGACGACGAGATTCGATTCGCCCACGTGGTACCGGTGTTCCAGTAGCCACCAGAACACGACGACCCCGTCACGCTGATCGAGCTGCCTGTCCCGTTGAACCCGTCGAAATGCACACCCAAGGTGAACGCAGACGCCATGGAAGCGACTCCACCCTCGTTCGTCAGCAGCGCTTCCCCCGTCAGATCCGCATCGAACGTCACAGCACCACCCGACGCGTACGACAGCGCCTCACCCAACGTTGCGAAACACACCTGTGGGGTCACTACGAGCTCGCCGTCGGGGCGCTCACCAACCACCCGCACCACACAATGAGACTCCGACGCGACGGCCGCCACTACCGGAACATCAGCGGCAACCACCACGATCACAGACAACGCTGCCACAAGCGACACACGAAACACACGAACAAACGCAAACACGTCTACCTCCACATGGCCGTACACCCACCTATTCGCCCAAACCCGCAAACAGGTTCCCGGAACCCGGCAAGCCCACTCGACGAATCATGGGACAGGCAGGCGGGATGGGAGACGCGTACACAGCCTCCACAGGCCAACGCACCCACACCGCCTGCCAAACACTCGGCCGGCACACAGTTCGAACTGTGGCGGGAACCCAACGAGCCCCCGCTGCGAATAGAAGGTGAAGGGACGGCCGGCCACACACCCCCCAGGGCCACAAACAACCAGAAGCCAGCGCTGCGGAGATGGCTACCAACCTAGCTGCGACGCTGAGCAGGGTTAGAAAGGAGCGATAGATCAGCAGTCCGACGCACACGCAAGGACAGCGGCGGGAACATCCCCGCGTTCCTGCGTGTAACGGTGTCAACCTGGTCGCCCGGGAACAGAGCGGACGCGATCGGTGGCATCGAGCTAGGACAACACACGTACCACGTGCCATGGACCGACGAGGAACCGGAATCCGAGTTGCTCGCAAGCGCAGAGGTTGGTACGCGCAACCAGGCAAAGACAACACCCGCACATGGATCCGAGAGATCATCGGGTCGAACCAGGGAGGAACAATGACGAATAGGTCGCATGATGTTGTACAGCGCGATCGTGGGAAGTCGAGCGCGCGCGTTGTCTGGTGGTGGATCCTCGGGGCTGTTCTGGGCCTGTGCGCGGCAGCTGTGCTCCGAGTTGCCGCCGCGAACGCGGGAACCTTCCCGGACCCCACGCTGTCGGACGCTGATGTACATCCACCTGTGTACATTGTTCACACTCCTCCGGAGATCTTGGGTGTGAACGAGTCGGCGGATCTGGAGTTCACAGTTGCCTGTGACCTTGGTGCCCTGCCCGGCGAAGACTGTCCTGTTGATCTGACTCTGTGGGCAGCGTGGGGGGCTGGTCCGTTCCGTCAGATTCCACTCGAGGTGGTGGACCACGACACACTCCAGGTGTGGGCTGCGAGCTTGCCGGCGAGTGATCTGTCGGGTGCGCCACTTCGCTATTACGTGGAGGCGGCACATCCCATGCTTGCCGAACCGGTACGACGTCCGGTCGTGGGATGGATCGAGCCAGCCGTCGTCGATTCGTTCACACCCGTCGATCTTGAGATGGCCCGATCGGTACAGCCTGACATTGTTGTGGATGCGCCGTGGGGTGCCGGCCCTCGCGCCTTCGGACTGAACGATGGATCCGAACAAGCGACGATCGGACCAGCAGCGTTGGATGTCGCCGATGACGGTGCGATTGCCGTACTGGATTCGGTGAACCATCGCTTGGTCGCCATTGGCGTTGATGGAAGCTCGAGATCATTCCCTGTAGAAACGGGGAACGTCGCCGACGTCGAAGTTGACGAATCGGGGTTCGCGGTACTTGATCTCGTCGGTGTTGGGGCCTCCGATTCGAGTGTACGCATCCCCCAACTGATGCAGTTCGACCCGGACGGCAAGCTTCGGTCTCAGGCGCAGGTCTTCGCGCTGCAACCACGTGCGCTGTTGTCGTCGGAGCGCGTCCTCGACGCTTCAGCCTCGTCCGCGATCAGGGTGATCGGCTCCCAAGATGAGCCGATGGATCGTCTTGCTCAGAGAGCAAGTTCGGAGCCATCGCCGTTGCGTGTGCAAGTGATATCCAACGACCGTGTCCGTCTCGTCGATTCGGGCAACGGGGTCGCCTTTGAGATGACCGCGAGCCGAGATCAACTTGGCGCCGTCCCAGAGTTCGCGAGGTGGGATGGTGGCTATGTGGTGATCTTCGAGCAGACTGGCACGTTTCGAAGCGTCTGGATCGGTGCAGATGGTGCGGTCATCTCGGATCTCATGATTCCCAACCGCTCGTACAGCGTGTTCCTTCCCCAGGCACGAACGTCAGTCACGTCCAACGGTGACGTCTACATCCTCGATTCGACCAGGGAAGGGGTCCAGGTAGAACGACTCGCCGCTCCAGAAAGGATCGGGAAATGAAGCGACAATCGATCGCTCTCGTGATTGGGCTGATGTGCGGGATTCTGGTGTCAGTGCTCCCCTCACAGCCAGCGCAAGCCGGCTACTCGATCTCCTGTTGGAGCCGTAGCAGCGCCTACAGCTACTCGTACACAGCCCGGTACGAAGGATATGAGTGGGGTGGTGGATGGTGGACCAACAACAACTACGATGACACACCGAGTTGTGTCACTGACGGTGGCTCGTCTTGTGAAGGCCCCGACTGCTCGGGTCTTGTTTTCAAGTCCTGGGCGATGGTCAACTCGAGTGGAAACACCGGCAAGTACTACTGGTACGCGGGAGACGACATCCACGGCCCCTACAACTCGACGATGTTCCGAGACGGCTGCAGTGGGGCTTGTAGCGACGTCTGCACTCGTCCCTGTGGGACCGGGTCGTACTCGTCTACCACCCCGATGGACGCATTCGCCAAGAGCGGACATGTCGGGCTCATCTGGTCCGAGGGATCGAACGGCTACGACGACATCTTGGAGGCCTACTCCAACAGCGACGGAGTCGTCCTCGCCCAGCGTTCCTATCGACTATCCAGTCTCTACGACGGCGTTCGTCGAACGAACTGGAGCACCAGCTGTCCATAGCGGCACCTCCAGAGCACCCGGCTTGGGCCGAAGACGTCCGAGCCGGTGACCGATCACTACAGAGAACAAGGAGGAAGGGATGAACGGTCCGAAGAGCAACAACAGGGATAACCGTGCTCGAAGAGGGCTGAGCGTGCGGTTCGCGGGGGCATCCATCGTCGCGTTGCTGCTCACCGTTGCCAACGCACCCGCTGCAGCGGCGACCTACGGGTACGCGCAGGGATCGGCTAGCTGCCCGTACGGCCAGCAAGTTCGCATTGTGTCACTGACGACGATGAACTACACGCACTACTGGGAATCTGGCTACGCAGATGACTGGTTCGCCGACGAGGGCGCTCACTGGGCATACACGAGAACGTGGATGCAGAGCACCGATTGGACCGTAGTAACTGGAGGAACCTTGTACTCGGCGTACACAGACTGCGTGTACATGCCCCTCGGACCCTCAGGAGGAGGCTCACAGCCACCCGTCGGCGACTAGCCCGCGTCGGACGCAGACACCATGCCATCAGGAGGTGAGACGGTGAACCAGCCGCCAGTAGTCCTAACCACACAGCCGGAGAGCCACCCTCTCGGGTCTCGGCGTCGGCTCGCACGCCTCCGTCTCGCCGGGGTGCTTGCGGTCTGCTTTGCCCTGGCTGCGATCGCGTCTGGATGTACCGGTACTGTCAGCTCGACAGTGACCACGACACTCCCCACTTCGACACTGGACTCATCAGCGACGACCCTGTCAGCAACCACGGCCCCAGATTCGGCACCGACCACAACGGCCGGACAGGAATCGACACCCACAGTTCTGTCGGTTCGGGTCGAAGGGCGACCAGCGGTCGAACCTTCGGAGTGGAGAGAGTTTGTCACTATCCCATATGGACAGGACGAGGTGCTTCTCGGGTTTGATCCGACGAAGAAGGTCGGCCCGGAATTCGCTGCCGTCGCCCCGGACGGTAGGTGGTGGGTACTTGACTCACAGAAGAAGAGAATCGCAGTGTTCGATCAGGACGGGCACTTCGACATCAGTATCGACATCGGCCGGATGCCGGCGCAGTTTCCGACCGTGCTGGACGATGGCACCTTCGTGGCCATTGCGTTTGACCAGGTGTTGCTTGTCGCGGGCGACGAGGTAGCGACTCCTGCGATATCGGAGGGCTTCTCCCCGTTGGCCAGCGACGGTTCAGTGGTCTTCGGGAGGTCCCGGACCGGTACCTACCCGCGGTTGTCGGTCACACCGCCCGACGCGTCGGTAGTGAGCGCGGTCGAATGGCTGCAAACACGCAACGGCAACCGGTTCCGAGTAGACGCTGACGACCAGACCGGGGAGGTTGCCGTCGAACTCGACGGCAACCCGCCGGTGAGAGTCAACCTGTTCCCTCATCCTGCCGACGACGTCAATCGTCGGATCGCGGTTGCACCCCTCGGTGTCGTTACAGGGCAAGACGGAACGATCACGCTGCTGCTCCTCGGGGCCGAAGGAGACACCAACGTCGCAGCCGTAGTGTCGATTTCCCCTTCCGGGGAACTCATGGAAGTCGCACCCCTTCCATCTTCATTCTTCGACACGACTGTCGAACCGCTGTTCGGATACCTCGCGATCCAACCCGAAACAAGCAACGTCTTTCTGCAAACAGTGGACGAAGAGGGGCTACACATCTTCCATCTCGACGCCTTCAGGTAGCCGTCTGGGCAAGGGGCGGACGACCCGGGTTGTTTCGACGCCAGGGCAGGTCACAGGGACGGTGCGTTCTGCCTTGGGTCGGCGTAGTGTGGATGGGCGTCGTAGCTTCAGCCGTGCCGGGTGGAAGTTGCCGTAGACGAGGACACCTGTGCCGGTGTCGGCGGGTCGCAGGTCCGCTGTCGGGGCGAGCAGCCTGTGGCGGGTTGATTCGGTGATGCTGGTCCTGCCGTCCTGGTTCCGGCTGCGCGATTCCTCGGTGATCTGTTCGTCGCCGATGAGGCGGATACCTGACCTACGGCCGTGTGTCTGCACCGGGATTGTCTGTGCCGGGATTGTTTGTGCCGGGATTGTTTGTGCCGGGTTGATGTGTGACATCGGGATGACAGGGTTTCTGGCAGTTTGTTGATAGGGGTACGAAAATCAGAGAGTGGCTCTGGCGCCGAATACCCCACCGCACGTGGAGTCGGTCTAGAGCCGGTTGTCACAGCTAGACCGCGTGGCGGGAGATGATGAGTCTTGATAGTCAAGCGAGCCCATCCAGTCAGGCTGCCACAGCCGCTCGCATCGAAAGGGTGGGGGTCGTCACTGGTGTCGCGATCAACTGAGGGGCATTTCCCAGTACACAACGTGCTCACCAATGCGACGAACCAGCTTGACGTCACCATCCTGAGAGCAGATCACGACGTGAGTTCCGGGAGCAAGCTGGCAGAGACCAAACGCGGCTTTGTGTCGAGTGCCGAACGCTTCAGGGTCGCGGCGGATGAGGGAGTCCGTAGCGACCGCTTCACGGAGGGACTGTCCACCCAGGGACGGGGTCCCTACCACACCACCGAAACCAATGACCGAGAGAGCATCATCGAGGACCACGGCACCGTCGACGAGCGTCAGATCGACGACATCTTTCACACGTCGAGTCCTGTCTTGGCGGGTAGCTTTTCCCTCCGCCGGTTCAGCAAGATCTAGGTACGGATACCGCGGCCCGCGGCCGACGCGACGGAACCTGTACTTGAGATCGATGTACTCCAACAGCGTCCCCACGACAGCAGGCGATTCTGCGATAGCGACCATTCCTCCGTGCTCACCGCGTCTCATGCCCGCAGCGATCTCGGTCAGCAGCTGGAGGTATGGCCCTCTCAGCGCCCACGGTCGGTCCACGTCGTCTCCGCGACCGATCTCCCTAAGCCAGTCGCCGATGATTCGCGGAATGGCCAGCTCGACTCTGCTAACACGTCCGCCGGTTAGTCGTGCGACTGCCCAACCCGCCAAGGCAACCTCGAGCTCTCCCGAACGACGGCTGGCTACCGTAAAGTCCGCCTCGAGCAGATGGTCGAAGAGGAGCTGATCATGTCCCCAGAAACCATCTTCGCTCACCAGGAGACCCCAAATCAACAGCTGAGTTGTAGAGGAGGACAGCGCTCTGAAGGGAGCAACACCTATCGCTGTACGCTGCGGTTCAGTCGCCGGTGCCAGTCTCCGAATCTCGCTCGCCGAGAACGTTCTCAGCCGGGAGAACGGGGACGCCCGAAGGCGATATGCCTGGCCAGCCGGGTAGGGGGTGTCTCCGTAGGCCAGTCGGAACCTAACGGGTCGCCCCTCCTCGCGCTGCAGACTGGCCTGGAAAGCTGTGTCGAGGATCCTATTCAGAGCAGCAATTCCCGAAGGAAACCCTTGTGAACCAGGGCCCTGCCATCGGCTTCGTTGCCATTCGCTCAGCACAAGATCAGCGAGCACCTTCGGGCTCTCGGCTAGGGGAGGTCCCGCCAAGGCATCCCCATCCGGGTACGACTTGGTGGGATCGATGGAAACCCAGTCGATCCGATTGGTCATAGTCCCCGAGCGTAGTGATGTCCGACCCTGTCTGGCTGAGTGTCATGCGGGTCGCCGCGAGTCCGCCACGGCGTGCCGTCGCCTCGGACGCTGGAGATGCCGGGGTTGTCTGAGCCGAGTGGTTCGACACCGAGCCAAACAGCCGACATCGCGTGCTCGTCGGGTCCACACCAACTTCGTTCAGGACCTTGGAAACGGTCGACGTTGTGACCAAAGGGAACGGTTTCGCTACTGCGGCCACCGCTCCTGGAAGTCGCCGGGCATTGGCCCATCGCGCGTCTATCTCGCGAGAGGGTGGGATGAGACGGGCCATGACGCGACATGATGGGAACCGAGATCCCTCGTCCGCACTGGCGTTTCGTGTGATTGCCCAGGTCGGCATGCAGTAGCCAATAGGGCTCATAATCCGAAGGTCGGAGGTTCAAGTCCTCCCCCCGCTACGGACGAAGGCCCTGGTCAGAGCGATTTCTGACCGGGGCATCGTCGCGTCAGGAGCCATTCTTCTAACGGATCTTCTAACGGGCATCGTCGCACAATGGCCCGGCACGATCGGCACTGAGCGAACATGTCGTTGGTTCGCGCCATAATCAAACCATGCCCACAAGACGAATCTCGGCTGCCAGCGATCACCTTGCTCGAATCGTAGGTGCACGGCCGATTCTGGGTGTGGCCGAACTCGTCTGGAATGCATTTGACGCCGAATCGCAGCTGGTTGAGGTGCAAGTGAAGGCTACGGCATCCGGGGCGGTCGATGAGATTGTCGTTACCGACGACGGTCACGGATTCAGCGCAGACGAGGTGGACGAGCTCTTCTCGACGGTCGGGGGCTCTTGGAAGAACACCAAGGCGGATCGCAGAACGAAAGGCGGCAAGAGACTGCTTCATGGTCAGAAGGGCGAGGGGCGATGGCGCGCATTCTCGATCGGTGATCGTGTGACGTGGGTGTCGGTCACGGCCGGAGAGGATGGCGCTCCAAATCAGAAGGTCGAGGTGACAATGAACTCCGACCGCCTCGACGAGTACTCGTGGGTCGGACCGGAGGATTCCGGAGACAAGGCTGGTACCCGCGTCACGGTCACTGTGGGGATGAAAGAGCCCAACGCTCTAATCGAGCCAGAAGCTGCGGACTCCATGGCGGCAGTTGTGGCGCTCTACCTTACGGAGTACCCCGAGGTTGAGATCAGATACCAGGGTCGGACTCTCACCCCTGAATCTCTGATAATCCGTCGGGACGTGATTCCCCTCGAACATGACGGTGAGTACGGACCAGCCAGTCTTACGGTGCTTGAGTGGAAGGATCCCATTGACCGTGCTCTGTTTCTTTGTGACGAGAACGGTGTGACTCTGCATCGGGCTGAGCCGAGAATCCATGCACCTGGCTTCGAGTTCACCGCCTATGTCTCATGGGCTGGCTTCCGCGTTCATGAATCGCTGTTGCCGCTGGCAGACCTGGACAACGATCAGATTGCGCCGGTGATCGAGCAGGCCCGTCACCTGCTCCGAGAGCACTTCCGTGATCGGCGTCACGACGAATCGGCTGACATCGTGCGCCAGTGGAAAGAAGAGGAGGTCTATCCCTATCCGGAGGAGCCGTCTGACGAGGTAGGGAGTGCTTCCCGGGCATTGTTCAACTATGTCGCCATCACTGCAGCTCCTGCGGTCAACTCGATTACCGAGAAGATCGCCAAGGCCATGAGCCTTCAGACGATGCGGATAGCCATGGAGAGCGATCCCTCCTCCTTGGTAGTCGTGCTGCGAGAGGTTCTTGCTCTGTCGGATGAGAAGCTCGAGGAGTTCCGATCGCTGCTGGACCGTACCCCTCTCACCGCGATCCTGTCAGCCGTCCGGACGGTGACGGGGAGGCTGGAGTTCCTCGTTGCGCTAGAGAAGCTCGTCTACGACCCGTCTATCGCTCCGGCGGTCTTGGAACGCGCCCATCTCCACAAGATTCTGGAAGGCGAACCATGGGTTTTCGGCGAGGAGTTTGCACTTCATGCTTCGGACCAGTCGCTGACGTCAGTCCTCAAGGCTCATATCAAGGGATTGGGACGAGATGATCTACTGGGCGAGCCAGTCACCGATGTAGACGGCAATACGCGACGGGTGGATTTCATGTTCGGACGAGCCCTCGAGCACGTTCGGAACAGACGCGAACATCTGGTAGTCGAGATCAAGAGGCCGTCGATCACTGTCGGTCGTGATGAGATCGCTCAGATCGAGGACTATGCGGCCGCTGTCGTGGCGGACGGCAGGTTTGACAAGTCGACAACAGAATGGGACTTCGTGGTCGTCGGGACTGAACTGGATGCGCGAGCTCAGACACGAGCGAATCAAGAGGGTCTTCCACACGGTCTCGTGGCGAATCCGAAGGACTCCAACTTGCGCGTTTGGGCGCGTACTTGGGGGGAGATCATCGAGGATGCCAAACACCGGCTGAAGTTCGTGCGATCGCAGTTGGAGTACCACCCCGACGCCGATCAGGCGCTCGCCTTCCTCCGAGAGAAATACCCGAGCTACCTTCCTGCGCAGCTAGCTGAGGGAGCCAATGGTCAGTCGCATGACGCAAGGCCCACCTCATCGCGTCAGCTCTAGGAACGCGCTTTGTCAACTCATCCCGTACTCACGAAGCACCTTGTCCCAGTGCTCCCAGCCCTCCTTCCAGTCGGGCGGCCAACCAGGCTCGGGAAGCCGATCTCGAACCAAACGTCTCTAGCGCGGCTGATCGACTTGCGCTCCACTCTGGCGTATCCCGCCCCACCAGCCGGCGCTCGTTATCAATCGGTCTGATCAATTCCAGACCGGCTATCGCTAGAGCAAGATTGACATCGGTCGACGACAATCCGATCGCAGCCCTTCGGCAGCGGGTGGCCTGGGTGGATGGCCGCGACCACACCGCGACCACATGACGACCAGCAATGACCATCGACGACCAGTGACGACCGGTGGCTACGGACCCACCAATACGGGACAACTGGTGGTAACCGTTGATGACCGGTGGTATCGGTTTTGCGTTCACACGGCAGAGGTCACTGGTTCGATCCCAGTATCGCCCACCAGTAGAAACCCCTGGTAGATGGGGGTTTCTGAGCGTTTGGGGGAGGTTGACAGGCACTCCGCGATGGGGTCCAGGACGCGCATGGGACGCGATTTGGGCACGAGACTGGGCACCGCGGCGACCTGACTCATGTCCCGCAGGCTTGGTTTGCGTTTTGCAGTCTAACCACATAGCGAACACACGTTCGGCCGCAGCTAACATGTGCTGCAAGGACTTCTCCGGAGAATGCGGACAGCGGGGGAATCGGGATGAGCCGTGTTGACACCAGGGACGATCTAGATCCAGGAGAGCACCCGCTCAGGGTGTTTGTCTGTTCCACTATCGATCCTCAACTGGAGCGGGCCCGCGAGCTCACAAGAGAAGCGATTGGCAAGGCGCCGTATCTGGCACCATGGCTATTCGAATACACACCGGCGAGCTCAGAAGACCTCCTGGGTTCGTACCTGGACAAGGTCCGACAGTCGGACCTTGTCATATGGCTTGTT